>QFCD01000667.1_pt1 | contig 11275 bp, 5 predicted proteins | sample 5346081 | NCBI WGS metagenome assembly QFCD01 (sample SAMN09062251, study PRJNA434731) | Human gut metagenome, whole genome shotgun sequencing project. | isolation source: stool timepoint A gemcode assembly | host: Homo sapiens | collected 2015 | reverse complement strand
AAAACCGGTAATACCTATATCTTTTAGCGTAGATATAAGTTCTGGCTGGCTATTCTGTTTTTCAAGTAGCCAATCGGATAATTCTTTGTAGAATGGTATCCATGTAAATTTATTATCCATATCTATAATTATAGTTATGTAACTAATGGTTATTAATTCATATAACAACTTAGCAGTTTGAAATTGGAATTATTTACATTAGGTATAATTTCTTAAGCATATCATAATAATTGTCACCAAACTCAACAATACAGTCATCAAATATGCCATAAATAAAATTGTCTTCATCTACAACAAGAACCATATGGCCTCCTTTAATTTCAGCAAAAGGTGTGGGATTTGACTTTCCAGTCAATTCACAAAATTGGTCAAAAAATAAATTATACGGATAATCGGATAATACTTTTTTTATTTTAAAATTCACATCACAATGCAAAAATAAAATATGCATATTATAAAAATGTGATATAAATCCAAGCAATTCCGAAGAAGCATGGTAGTTCGCTTTTTTAAAGATCTGCTTCAAATCTAAACGATTTATGAGTTCTCTATCAGACCAGTTATACTTTTCTTTTAGAAATCTTTTCAATTCCATAATATATTAATTTTTAATCACTATATACATGTGTACCTTTTGTTGTAATTTTACAATTTTCACAACGAGCTTCTGGTTGATTATTGGCTGTTCTAATTGTGTAAATATGAAGATCTTTCATGTTTTGCACTCCTCCTTTTAATGCATTATTTACTGCTTCAAATTCAGCACAATTATTAATAGGCCATAATTCATGCGAATTTTTCGGCATTTGTCTTCGTAAAATCGGATGTATATTTTCTGGTCTTGAGCCGCTCTTGCCATAATATTTTTTACCCGTTTTCTGATCAATTGCTACACTGACCATAGTTGGAATTTTCTGAATAATTCCTTGTTCCTTTTGTTTTCTTAATCGATTTGCAAATCTTCTTGCAGCTTTTCTTGCTTTTCCAGAATAACTTTTTGTTAATCCTAATACATCAATCCACGCATTTGTATCATCGACATATCCGTATAAGTTTAATATTCCACCTGCTAATCCAATCGGGTCTTGCGATATATACATTCCCATCTTCGGCGAGTAGTACCTGAACCTGTTGTACGCCAGCCCTGTCTCCCGGTCATAATACTGCCCCTGGAACAGGAACGGTACCATTCCCTTGTTGCCGGTCTCCCCGATGACGTTCCCGTCCATGTCGAGCACCCGGCTCCACACCTCGTTGCCCTCGGTGTCGTATGCCTCCGTCGGCGTTCCGAGCTGGTCTGTCAGTATCGAGTAGGACCTGCCTTCCTTTATCATTGCCACCGGCACGAAGGAGTCCTCGTCGAAGAGCCATACCGTCATGTCGCGGTGTTCCGTGTCCGTATTCCACCTGTCCTCCATGACGGAATATTCCCTATGCTGCTTCCACTGGTGCAGCGGCACGTTGCCGTTCCACACCCACCGCGTCACCGTCGTGCCGAAGCTCTTGGAGAGCCTGCGCCCGAGCGCGTCGTATGTGAACTCCACCTCCCTCTTGTCGGGCCGCACCACCTTTGCCAGAGAGCCGTCGGCGTTCCACCGGTATCTCCAGCGGTCCTTCTTGCCGTCAAGCCACCTTCCCGTGCCGAGGTAGCGTTCCGTCAGGTTCCCGTCCGCATCGTACTCGCAGTGCCATTCGCCGTCCTGCTCCAGCCGTCCGCCACCGAGGTAGCGGCGCAGCCTCATGTCCGGGTCGGGATACAGGTTTCCCGTCTGGTCGCTCTTCCTCCACTGCTCCCTGCCGTCGGGATATTCCGCCCTTTCGAGCTGCCCCGTCGGGGTGTAGGAGTAGCGTGTCTCGCCACGCCTGCTGTCCTCCACGGACAACAGCCTGTCGGCGACGCCCCAGCGGTAGCGGCGCATATGCCGTGTGCGCGAGTCCTTGCGTGTGCGGGCATCCACCAGACGGCCTATGTCATCATAGGCGAACGAGCGGACAATGCCTCCCGGAAGGATGCGCTCCACCTCGAAGCCCAGCGTGTCGTGGCGGTGTGCCGATTCCCACGAGCCCGCGCCGTCGGCGTCGCTGCCACCGGTGGCAGTGAACCCCTCAAGCTCCCCGTAGGCGTTGCGGGTGTAGTGCAGCGAGGCCCCCGCCGTGCTGTCGAGCGTGAGTATCCTGCCGGTATGGTCGTAGGTGCGGAGTATGGTGTTGCCGTCGGCCGTTTCCCGTGTCGGAAGTCCCAGGGAGTTGTACGCGAACTCCACCGTGCTTTCCCCCCTCGATGCCTGCACCAGCCTGCCGGACAGCCCGTAGGCGTAGGTCTGGTCGGGGTCGCCGGCCGTGGGGTATGAGACGCGCGTCACGCGCGAGCAGGCGTCATAGCCGTATTCCCTTTCCGTCCCCGAAGGCAGCGTCTCCCTGACGACGCGTCCGCCCCTGTCACGCAGGTAATGACGGACGGCCCCGTCGAAGCCTTTCTCGGCGGTGACGTTGCCCACAGCGTCGAGGGCGAACTCGTAGCTCTGGAGCCTCTCGTTTGTCACACGGCGCAGGCGTTCCTCCCGGTCATAGCGGAAGTTCACCACGCCCCGGTGGTCGCGGCGCCTTGTCAGCTTCCACATGCCGGAGTAGCCGTACTCCACGTGCTGGACGTTGTCACGGTATTCCGTGAGGTTGTCTATCCCGTCGTAGGACAGGCGTATGTCGTTGCCGTCGAAGTCGAGCACGCGCACCACGCGGCCCACGGGGTCGTATTCCCTTTTCTGCACCGCACCTTTGGGGTTGGTGACGCTCACGCACCTGCCCAGCAGGTCGTAGCCGTACAGCGAGGTGTTCCCCCGGCTGTCGGAGGCTTCCGTGAGGTTATGGAAACGGTCATAGGCGAGCCTCGTCACCACGCCGTAGGGGTCTTTCACCGATGCCACCGCACCGTTGCGGTAGGTCATCCTCGTGACGGCACCTTCGGGGTTGGTGCGGCTCACCAGATTGCCGGAGCGGTCATAGCCGAACTCCCACGTGCCGCCGTCCGGCGTGGTAACGGATACGGGACGGTTGCGCAGGTTCCCCTTGGCGGGGTACACGGCGGACACGCTGCCGCCGCACGGGTCGGAGCTGTCGGTGCAGTTCCCCCAGCGGTCATACCTGTACAGGGTACTGTTACCGAGCGGGTCCGTCTGTGCGAGTAGCCGGCGGCTGTCGTCGTAACGCCACAGGTGTTCCCCTCCGTTGGCATCGACTTTCTTCCACACAAGGCCGCCGCGGTGGTGGTACACCGTCAGCTCCCCGTGGCTGTCGAGCACCTCGGTCACTCCCTCCCGGAACGTGAGCCTGTGGTCGTATATGCCGCCGTCGCCCCACGTGTGTACGCAGCGCGAACCCACGCCCGTACCGTCGTACTCGAAGTACCACGCAAGGCCGTTGCGCCATGTCTCCTTCACGATGAGCCTTCCGGCATATTCGTATGTCATCACGCCGCCCGCCGCGTTGCGCTGGAGGGTCATGTTGCCGTCGGCGTCGTACTCGTAGGATGCGAGGGTAATCTCTTTCTCCGGTTCTTCCGGATGCGGGCCGCATATCTCAAGGATGCGTCCGCTTCTCGTGTCGTGCTCCACCCTCAGGCGGCGGCCCGCGCTGTCGGTGATGGAGCGCAGCAGGCCCTCTTTCGTGTAGTCGAAGCGGATGCCCAGGCCGTTGCAGTCGGTCACGCTCTCAAGCAGGCGCACGGAATCGTACTCCTTGCGCGTGAAGCGGTAGTAAAGGTCCTCGGCCATGTCCCACACGCAGTAGCCGCCGTCCTGTTCCAGACGGGCCTCCTTGCGCTCGGAGAGGATGAACGAGGGTTCCTCCGCTGTAGGCAGGGGGAAGGCCACCGGGATGCCGTCACTCATGCGGAGCGTCAGCGTGCCTTCTTCCGTGTCCGCGACGACGCCCATGTCGTAGGCGTGGTGCCACCCGTTGCCCAGAGGACCCCGGTAGTCGCTGCGGCTGTACCACGTGCGCTCCCATGACAGGGGCACCGGGCCATCGAGCCAGAAGTCCTCCTCGTCGGTGAAGAACGTGCCGCTGGCCACGTCCACCGGGTGGCCCGTGACCGTACAGATGGCCTTGTGGAGCATGTTCTTCAGGGATTCGCTCTTTATCGTCCTGTTGACCTTGCTGTGCAGCCTGTCCGCCAGCTTCCTGGTCTTTTTCTTGTAGAAACGCCCGAACGCCCCCGTGCATTTGCGGGCGAGTGCCGCCATGGGGTTGAGGGGGACGGGGACCGGGCTGGTGAGTATCTGTCTGGCGGGAGGTATCGGGTTGATGACACCCGTGGGCAGGAACATGCCCGGAACCTTATGCACGCTCGGTATGCCCACGTCGTTGCAGTCAAGGTGCAGGTGCGCACCGCCGCCCGAGAAGGGCATCCCGTCGGCAAGTACCGTCAGGCTGCCCATGAAGGCGTGGCCGTTGTTCTTGGGTATCGCCGCTGAAGGGGCCGCCCAACCTGCCCCCATGGGGATGTGCGGGATGCTCCGCGTGGGTGTGGATGCGACCGCGCGGGGGATGAAGCCGCCTATCTTGACGGTGGCGCCCAGCATCCCGACGGCCATCGTCAGCACGGTGTGGCCCACCTCGGCGAGCTTCGCGCTGTCGGCGTCGCCCGTCTGTTCCGCTGTCGGTGGCGGGGGGATGAACGAAGAGACCGCCGCCGCGATGAAGTCCTGCGGACGGAGAAGAACCCCGACATAAGGGTGAGGCATGGGCACGACGGGGGACGGGGGTATCGTCACGAGGTGGATGTCCACGCCGATGACAGGGTCAAGCTGCTTGGAGATAGGCAGGCAGGCCATGCCCTTCATGCCCATGGCACCCAGTACGGGAAGCATGGCGGCCTCACTCAGGCCGTCGGCAAGGCCGCCGATGGCGGTTGCCGCCTTGACGCCCGTGTCGAGGGCATTGACGGACGGTGACACACCGGCCTCGGAGTTCGCCTTGACGCCTTCCGAGATACCCTTGACCTGCGCGCCTACGCCGGTCTTTAGGTTTGCACTTACGCTGTCGAAATAACCTGTGTCCGCCATACATCGCTAATTTTAACAGCCGTTCGCAAATAATTTTCGCACGTCAGTATTTGCAATAGTATATGCAAGTTTAACAGGAGAAACATTATACTTATTCACTTTATTAGGATCTGCATGATTTTTTAATAAGTTTTCAATATAATAACTATCCCCCTTATATTCCATAGTAGCATTAAATAACGGTGTATTTCCATTAACATCTGGGTTTTCTACATCAACACACCGATTCATTAACGCATTAAACATCTCCTTTTCATTATACAAAATAGTTAGAGCCAATGGAGATCTTTTTTGTCCTTTATTTTGCTTTGCATCATAATCAAAGTTAAAACTATCCAATAAGCTCAAAAATAAATCTATTGGGAAGTTTATATTTTTCTTATTCATTATATAATAATGAAGAATATTGTTACCATTAGAATCCCTTGTAGATGCCTCGAATGACTTAATATTTTCACATATGCTTACATTATCAGCATCAATGAGTTTTTTTTCAAATTCAATAATTGTCATTTAATTAAATTTATGAGTTTTCTAATCCTTTTGTTCTTGCTCCATTACTACTGTTGCTGGAAGCACTCTCAAAACCGAGATTGTCAACATTATTATAATCAGCAATAACTTCTGCCCTTGTTTTATTATGATTAGCTGGATTATCTTGATATTCTCTCCAACTTTCCTTTTGATGCCCTATAACAGGTTCATCATAAATTGGTAAACCTGTTTTCTTATCTATATAATTACCATCTTCATCTACATTTGAAGTTCTTTTTAGGTAATCATAAGTTTTTTTCCACCATTTTGGACGACGTTGTAATGCTTTTGGTAAATTTTGTACTCGTTTAGAATAATGGCTTAATCCCAGCACATCCACCCAATAGTTGGTATCATAGACATACCCATACAGATTGAGTATTCTACCAGCCAGCCCAATCGGATCTTGCGATACATACATTCCCATCTTCGGTGAGTAATACCTGAACCTGTTGTATGCCAGCCCAGTCTCCCGGTCATAATACTGCCCCTGGAACAGGAACGGTACCATCCCCTTGTTGCCGGTCTCCTCGATGACGTTCCCGTCCATGTCGAGCACCCGGCTCCACACCTCGTTGCCCTCGGTGTCGTATGCCTCCGTCGGCGTTCCGAGCTGGTCTGTCAGTATCGAGTAGGACCTGCCTTCCTTTATCATTGCCACCGGCACGAAGGAGTCCTCGTCGAAGAGCCATACCGTCATGTCGCGGTGTTTCGTGTCCGTATTCCACCTGTCCTCCATGACGGAATATTCCCTATGCTGCTTCCACTGGTGCAGCGGCACGTTGCCGTTCCACACCCACCGCGTCACCGTCGTGCCGAAGCTCTTGGAGAGCCTGCGCCCGAGCGCGTCGTATGTGAACTCCACCTCCCTCTTGTCGGGCCGCACCACCTTTGCCAGAGAGCCGTCGGCGTTCCACCGGTATCTCCAGCGGTCCTTCTTGCCGTCAAGCCACCTTCCCGTGCCGAGGTAGCGTTCCGTCAGGTTCCCGTCAGCATCGTACTCGCAGTGCCATTCGCCGTCCTGCTCCAGCCGTCCGCCACCGAGGTAGCGGCGCAGCCTCATGTCCGGGTCGGGATACAGGTTTCCCGTCTGGTCGCTCTTCCTCCACTGCTCCCTGCCGTCGGGATATTCCGCCCTTTCGAGCTGCCCCGTCGGGGTGTAGGAGTAGCGTGTCTCGCCACGCCTGCTGTCCTCCACGGACAACAGCCTGTCGGCGACGCCCCAGCGGTAGCGGCGCATATGCCGTGTGCGCGAGTCCTTGCGTGTGCGGGCATCCACCAGACGGCCTATGTCATCATAGGCGAACGAGCGGACAATGCCTCCCGGAAGGATGCGCTCCACCTCGAAGCCCAGCGCGTCGTGGCGGTGTGCCGATTCCCACGAGCCCGCGCCGTCGGCGTCGCTGCCACCGGTGGCAGTGAACCCCTCAAGCTCCCCGTAGGCGTTGCGGGTGTAGTGCAGCGAGGCCCCCGCCGTGCTGTCGAGCGTGAGTATCCTGCCGGTATGGTCGTAGGTGCGGAGTATGGTGTTGCCGTCGGCCGTTTCCCGTGTCGGAAGTCCCAGGGAGTTGTACGCGAACTCCACCGTGCTTTCCCCCCTCGATGCCTGCACCAGCCTGCCGGACAGCCCGTAGGCGTAGGTCTGGTCAGGGTCGCCTGCCGTGGGGTATGAGACGCGCGTCACGCGCGAGCAGGCGTCATAGCCGTATTCCCTTTCCGTCCCCGAAGGCAGCGTCTCCCTGACGACGCGTCCGCCCCTGTCACGCAGGTAATGACGGACGGCCCCGTCGAAGCCTTTCTCGGCGGTGACGTTGCCCACAGCGTCGAGGGCGAACTCGTAGCTCTGGAGCCTCTCGTTTGTCACACGGCGCAGGCGTTCCTCCCGGTCATAGCGGAAGTTCACCACGCCCCGGTGGTCGCGGCGCCTTGTCAGCTTCCACATGCCGGAGTAGCCGTACTCCACGTGCTGGACGTTGTCACGGTATTCGGTGAGGTTGTCTATCCCGTCGTAGGACAGGCGTATGTCGTTGCCGTCGAAGTCGAGCACGCGCACCACGCGGCCCACGGGGTCGTATTCCCTTTTCTGCACCGCACCTTTGGGGTTGGTGACGCTCACGCACCTGCCCAGCAGGTCGTAGCCGTACAGCGAGGTGTTCCCCCGGCTGTCGGAGGCTTCCGTGAGGTTATGGAAACGGTCATAGGCGAGCCTCGTCACCACGCCGTAGGGGTCTTTCACCGATGCCACCGCACCGTTGCGGTAGGTCATCCTCGTGACGGCACCTTCGGGGTTGGTGCGGCTCACCAGATTGCCGGAGCGGTCATAGCCGAACTCCCACGTGCCGCCGTCCGGCGTGGTAACGGATACGGGACGGTTGCGCAGGTTCCCCTTGGCGGGGTACACGGCGGACACGCTGCCGCCGCACGGGTCGGAGCTGTCGGTGCAGTTCCCCCAGCGGTCATACCTGTACAGGGTACTGTTACCGAGCGGGTCCGTCTGTGCGAGTAGCCGGCGGCTGTCGTCGTAACGCCACAGGTGTTCCCCTCCGTTGGCATCGACTTTCTTCCACACAAGGCCGCCGCGGTGGTGGTACACCGTCAGCTCCCCGTGGCTGTCGAGCACCTCGGTCACTCCCTCCCGGAACGTGAGCCTGTGGTCGTATATGCCGCCGTCGCCCCACGTGTGTACGCAGCGCGAACCCACGCCCGTACCGTCGTACTCGAAGTACCACGCAAGGCCGTTGCGCCATGTCTCCTTCACGATGAGCCTTCCGGCATACTCGTATGTCATCACGTCGCCCGCCGCGTTGCGCTGGAGGGTCATGTTGCCGTCGGCGTCGTACTCGTAGGAGGCGAGGGTAATCTCTTTCTCCGGATCTTCCGGATGCGGGCCGCATATCTCAAGGATGCGTCCGCTTCTCGTGTCGTGCTCCACCCTCAGGCGGCGGCCCGCGCTGTCGGTGATGGAGCGCAGCAGGCCCTCTTTCGTGTAGTCGAAGCGGATGCCCAGGCCGTTGCAGTCGGTCACGCTCTCAAGCAGGCGCACGGAATCGTACTCCTTGCGCGTGAAGCGGTAGTAAAGGTCCTCGGCCATGTCCCACACGCAGTAGCCGCCGTCCTGTTCCAGACGGGCCTCCTTGCGCTCGGAGAGGATGAACGAGGGTTCCTCCGCTGTAGGCAGGGGGAAGGCCACCGGGATGCCGTCACTCATGCGGAGCGTCAGCGTGCCTTCTTCCGTGTCCGCGACGACGCCCATGTCGTAGGCGTGGTGCCACCCGTTGCCCAGAGGACCCCGGTAGTCGCTGCGGCTGTACCACGTGCGCTCCCATGACAGGGGCACCGGGCCGTCGAGCCAGAAGTCCTCCTCGTCGGTGAAGAACGTGCCGCTGGCCACGTCCACCGGGTGGCCCGTAACCGTACAGATGGCCTTGTGGAGCATATTCTTCAGGGATTCGCTCTTTATCGTCCTGTTGACCTTGCTGTGCAGCCTGTCCGCCAGCTTCCTGGTCTTTTTCTTGTAGAAACGCCCGAACGCCCCCGTGCATTTGCGGGCGAGTGCCGCCATGGGGTTGAGGGGGACGGGAACCGGGCTGGTGAGTATCTGCCTGGCGGGAGGTATCGGGTTGATGACACCCGTGGGCAGGAACATGCCCGGAACCTTGTGCACGCTCGGTATGCCCACGTCGTTGCAGTCAAGGTGCAGGTGCGCGCCGCCGCCCGAGAAGGGCATCCCGTCGGCAAGTACCGTCAGGCTGCCCATGAAGGCGTGGCCGTTGTTCTTGGGTATCGCCGCTGAAGGGGCCGCCCAGCCTGCGCCCATGGGGATGTGCGGGATGCTCCGCGTGGGTGTGGATGCGACCGCGCGGGGGATGAAGCCGCCTATCTTGACGGTGGCGCCCAGCATCCCGACGGCCATCGTCAGCACGGTGTGGCCCACCTCGGCGAGCTTCGCGCTGTCGGCGTCGCCCGTCTGTTCCGCTGTCGGTGGCGGGGGGATGAACGAAGAGACCGCCGCCGCGATGAAGTCCTGCGGACGGAGGAGAACCCCGACATAAGGGTGAGGCATGGGCACGACGGGGGACGGGGGTATCGTCACGAGGTGGATGTCCACGCCGATGACCGGGTCGAGCTGCTTGGAGATAGGCAGGCAGGCCATGCCCTTCATGCCCATGGCACCCAGTACGGGAAGCATGGCGGCCTCACTCAGGCCGTCGGCAAGGCCGCCGATGGCGGTTGCCGCCTTGACGCCCGTGTCGAGGGCATTGACGGACGGTGACACACCGGCCTCGGAGTTCGCCTTGACGCCTTCCGAGATACCCTTGACCTGCGCACCTACGCCGGTCTTTAGGTTTGCACTTACGCTGTCGAAATAACCTGTGTCTGCCATTGATATTCTGAACGAATTAAAATATTACATCGTTTGGAGTTGCCTTTTTATCTCATCAACTCTCTTCTTTATTCTATTTAAAGGGTATTTCTCGCTCCCTCCAAATGAATAAACTGCGACAAGTTCCATTAACTCCAAATATAATGCGTCTCTTAAATCAACATGGTTATCAGCCTCTAATGCCAATTGAACATTTCGTTCTCGATTAATCAAAAATAGGCCGTCACATCGCTCTTTAATAACGGCCATATCTTTACCTGTCGCAAATATCTTGTCTAAAGCTAATCTCGCATAATTTTCTTGATTTACTATCTGACAAGACGCATAATATATCAGAGAGAGTATCAATTCACATGGAGTCCAAAGATTTCTATTGCCATTAAATTCTAACGACAACCCTAATGGATAAAGCTGAGTGAACTTTTCTGAATAATTGTAAATATATACCCAATAAAAAAGATCCCTAAGCGTAGTCAAATCCTTTGATGAATTAAAACTCATTTTTTTTATAAGTTTCTGCTTGATTTTTTCAAGACGTTTATTGCCAGAAACATCCAGTTCAGGCATAATTATTTGAAATTCATGTTCCATCATTTTATTATAATAATTTTTACTTTATCTCCTTCATCACATTTTCTTAGAGCAGCACCTATTGACGCTCCAGCCCCTCGATTATCTCCTGGAGAAATATGTTCTATATCTGCACCCACGCCTCCTTCTACAAACATCGCCATTGGCCATTCATCTCTATCCAAGCCTTTTTTACTTTCAGTTCCCAATAGAGATTTTTGTCGTTGACTTGGGGCTCCAGTTCTGTCAATTGTTACAACATCGGGTTTCCCCTTTTGAATTGCACGCTTAATATGACGAGTTGTTTCTGGATACTCAGCCTCCGAAATTCTTAAGATATATTTATAACCTGGATTATTTTTTACTTCTTCAAGGTAACAACCTTTCAATCCTAAAGAATCAATCCATGTATTGGTATCCTTGACATATCCGTACAAGTTTAGTATTCCGCCAGCCAGTCCAATCGGATCTTGCGAGACATACATACCCATCTTCGGCGAGTAATACCTGAACCTGTTGTACGCCAGCCCTGTCTCCCGGTCATAATACTGCCCCTGAAACAGGAACGGTACCATTCCCTTGTTGCCGGTCTCCCCGATGACGTTCCCGTCCATGTCGAGCACCCGGCTCCACACCTCGTTGCCCTCGGCATCGTATGCCTCCGTCGGTGTTCCGAGCTGGTCTGTCAGTATCGAGTAGGACCTGCCTTCCTTTATCATTGCCA
>QFCD01000877.1_pt1 | contig 11355 bp, 7 predicted proteins | sample 5346081 | NCBI WGS metagenome assembly QFCD01 (sample SAMN09062251, study PRJNA434731) | Human gut metagenome, whole genome shotgun sequencing project. | isolation source: stool timepoint A gemcode assembly | host: Homo sapiens | collected 2015 | reverse complement strand
AGGAAAGTCAAAGGACAAAAGCCACACCAACTAAGCGCACGCCCAAACGACAAGGCCAACCTCACGATGGGGTTGGCCTTTATCTTTTGACGTTGAGCCCTTGATGGCGCCTTGAATTTCTGTGAGCGGGCGGATCAAGGAAGGAGGCTGTCTGAGCGCAGCGAGTTTGCCTCCTTCCCCGCACGGTCACAGAAATTCAAGGGGAAGTCGCCATCTCGGGCGCGCCTTTCTTTTGCTTACTTTTCTTTGGCAAGACAAAGAAAAGTGAGTCGGTCCCGGCAGGGAACGAAAGGGGGGCGGACCACCAACGCAAAAACCAAAACCCAAACCAAATATCAACACTCCACAATATTCACCGCCAACCCCCCGCGGGCGGTCTCCTTGTACTTCGTCTTCATATCCGCCCCCGTCTCGCGCATCGTCTTGATCACGGAGTCCAGCGAAACATAATGCGTGCCGTCCCCACGCAACGCCATGCGCGCCGCATTCACCGCCTTCACCGACGCCATCGCATTGCGCTCAATACACGGAATCTGCACCAGCCCGCCGACCGGGTCGCATGTCAGCCCCAGGTTGTGCTCCATGCCAATCTCAGCAGCGTTTTCCACCTGCGCGGGCGAGCCGCCGAGCACCGCAGCGAGTGCGCCCGCCGCCATTGAACACGCCACACCGACTTCGCCCTGGCAGCCCACTTCCGCGCCCGAGATCGACGCATTCATCTTGTAAAGCATGCCGATCGCGCCAGCAGTGAGCAGAAAATCCACGATGCCGTTGTCGTTCGCGCCGGGAACGAAGCGGTCGTAGTAATGCATCACGGCCGGGATGATCCCGGCTGCGCCGTTGGTCGGCGCCGTGACGACGCGGCCGCCTGCGGCGTTCTCTTCGTTCACGGCAATCGCATACAGGTTCACCCAGTCGATCACCGACAGCGGGTCGGACAGCGTGCGTTCTGCCTGCACCGTGAGCCGCGAATACAACTCGGCCGCGCGGCGGCGCACATGGAAGGGGCCCGGCAGTTCACCTTCCGTGCGGCAGCCGCGCGCGACGCACGCCTGCATCACATGCCAGATGTTGAGCAGGCCGGCTCGCACTTCGGCTTCGCTGCGCCATGTCAGTTCGTTTTCGAGCATCAGCCGGGCGATGGATTTGCCCGTCGATTCGCACATCGCCAGCAGTTCTTTGCCGCTGCGGAACGGATGCGGCAATTGGTCATGTGCGGCCAGCACCTGCGTGTTCGGTGCGCCAGCGGTGACGACAAAGCCGCCGCCGACCGACAGATAGCGCGCTTCGCGCAGGCGCTCGCCTGCTGCATCGAAGGCGTGGAACTTCATGCCGTTCGGATGCTCGGCCATCGCCTCGCGGCGGTAGAAGGCGATGTGCTCCTTCTCGGTAAAGCGCACCGCGTGACGGCCCAGCAGCGACAGCGACTGTGAGGCGCGCAGCGCCGCGAGCTTGGCGTCGATGGTGTCTGGGTCGATCGTGTCCGGCGCCTCGCCCATCAGGCCGAGGATGACGCCGCGATCGGTGCCGTGGCCCTTGCCGGTGGCGCCGAGCGAGCCGTACAGCTCCACGCGCACGCTGGCGACTTGCGGCATCAGCCCATCGGCTTCGAGGCCCGAGGCGAACATCAGCGCGGCGCGCATCGGCCCGACGGTGTGCGAGCTGGACGGGCCGATGCCGATCTTGAAGAGGTCGAAAACAGAAACAGCCATGGGGTAAGGCTCCGGGGGCGTTAAAGGGTGCAAGCGGCTTGTGGCCACGTGCGCCAGGTTGTTGTGTACGGCGCTGTCAGGTCAACGCCTCGCCAGTCAACGGGCTGCGCACAGCGCCAGCCAGTCGGGCGCGCTCGCGGCGAGCCGTTCGGCCAGCGTGCGGTATTTCGGGTCCAGTCGCGCAGCCTGCCAATACAGTGTTCCGGCGCTTTTCGGCTCCCACATGCCGGAGAAGCCGGGCAGGCCCGCATCGGCTCGCTTCCTGTCGAAGGCAACGTGCGAGTGGACGTATTCCTCGTGCGTGCGGCTGCCGTCGGCATACGGCACGAGCCAATCCACGGCGGCGGCGAGCGTGGCGCCGTTGGCTGCGCGTTCATGTAGCCACTGCTGGCCGAAAGGCTGCACGGCAATCGCGGCCATCGTCAGCGGCTCGAGGTCGTAGACGACGTAGTGGAGTGCGTCGCGGTCCTCAAAGTCTTCTACCGACCCGTCCGGACGCACGTTATTGGCGAGCTGTTGCAGGAATAGGCGATGGACCTGCGCGAGCAAAGCGTGGTCACCCAGCGCGGCAGCGGACATTGCCATCAGCTTGACGCGGTGGCTCTGCCAATTATTTACCCACGTGTGGGACAGCGGCTGGCGCGCCGACTCGGTGCGGGCGATATAGCCCTCGGCCAGCGTGCGCAGGAAGCGTTGCGTCTCTGCGCGTGTGCCGGGCGTCAAGCCGTCGCGCGCCAGCGTGTACGCCTGGATCAGCGCATCGAACTTTGTCTCGTCGATCGGGTTGAAGCTCAGTACATACGTGCCGACCCAGGCGTGCAGAAAGATGTCGACCTGCTCGGCGAACCGCGTGTCGCCGGTGAGGCGCCATGCCATTGCTGCGTCGCGCATGACCGGAAAGTCACGCGCGGCCGCTACCGATTCGTCGTAGATGCCCTGGTGCGGCAGCGTGCCTTCGGTATGCAGGCGGGGCAGTGGGTGCGGTGTCTGCTCGAGATGCTGAGTAGCGCGGGCGATCAGCTTTCCTGCAGCAGGTTCGCCGGACACCGCAGGCGAAACGCTGCACCAATCGCGAGCCGGCCCGGTCGGGTTGTGCGCGCCGGCGTATACCGATGCCGCAGCCCCCGCCTGTATCGGCGAGCACGCGCCGCATACCGCGACAGCGGCAGCACACGCAAGCAGACGGAAGAGCGGGGCAGGTTGAAGCATCGGCATGGCAGGGTCTCGTCGCTCGGGTGAACTGTCGTCACCATAAACGGCGAGGCACGCTCAAAACAGCGATTGTGAGAGCAGGTTACAGAGATTGCGCCACGTTACATGTGACACGGCGGCGGAGCATGCCGCCCCGCCGCCGCGTTCATCTCACTTCGAGGGGCATCAATCCTGCGCGTACTCGCTCATCGGTACGCAGGCGCAGAACAGGTTGCGGTCGCCGTAGACGTTGTCCGCGCGGCCAACCGGCGGCCAGTACTTGCGCGCGCGCAGCGATGCCACCGGGTAGGCGGCCTGCTCACGCGTGTACTTGTGCGACCAGTCATCGGCCATCACCACGGCTGCGGTGTGCGGTGCGTGCTTGAGCGGATTGTCTTCGCGGTCGAATTCGCCCGAGATCACCTTGTCGACTTCGCCGCGGATGGCGATCATCGCGTCGATGAAGCGGTCGAGTTCCACCTTGGGCTCGCTTTCGGTCGGCTCGATCATCAGCGTGCCCGGCACCGGGAAGCTCATCGTCGGCGCGTGGAAGCCGAAGTCCATCAGGCGCTTGGCGATGTCTTCGTTGCTGATGCCAGATTCCTTCTGCAGCGGGCGGATGTCGAGAATGCACTCGTGCGCCACCAGGCCGTGCGCGCCCGTGTAGAGCACCGGGTAGTACGGCGCGAGACGCTTGGCCACGTAGTTGGCCGACAGGATGGCCGTCTCGGTGGCGGCCGTCAGGCCCGCGGCGCCCATCATCGCGATGTACATCCACGAGATCGGCAGGATCGAGGCCGAGCCGAAGGCTGCGGCCGACACGTTGCCGATGTTCTGGCTCGCGTCTTCCCCCGACGCCGCGCGGCCGGGCAGGAACGGCGCGAGGTGCGCGCCCACGGCCACCGGACCGACGCCCGGGCCGCCGCCGCCGTGCGGAATGCAGAACGTCTTGTGCAGGTTCAGGTGCGAAACGTCGCCGCCGAAGTGACCCGGCGCGGCCGTGCCGACCATGGCGTTCATGTTCGCGCCGTCCACGTAGACCTGACCGCCGTGGCTGTGCACGATCTCGCAGACGCGCTTGACGCCTTCCTCGAACACGCCGTGCGTGGACGGGTAGGTGATCATGATCGCCGCGAGGTTTTTGCTGTGCTCGGCCGCCTTCTTCTCCAGATCGGCCAGATCGACGTTGCCGCGCTCATCGCACGCCACGACCACGACCTGCATGCCGGCCATCTGCGCCGATGCGGGGTTCGTACCGTGCGCCGACGACGGGATCAGGCAGACGTTGCGGTGCGCTTCACCGCGGCTGGCGTGGTAGGCGTGAATGATCAGCAGACCGGCGTACTCACCTTGCGAACCTGCGTTCGGCTGCAGGCTCACGGCCGCGTAGCCGGTGGCGGCGCACAGCATCTGCTCGAGCTGATCGATCATCTCGCGGTAGCCGACGGTCTGGTCGGCCGGCGCGAACGGGTGGATGTTCGAGAACTCGGGCCACGTCACCGGCAGCATTTCTGCGGTGGCATTGAGCTTCATGGTGCACGAGCCCAGCGGGATCATCGTGCGGTCGAGCGCGAGATCCTTGTCGGCCAGGCTGCGCAGGTAGCGCAGCATTTCGTGCTCGGAATGGTGTGCGTTGAACACCGGGTGCGTCAGGTACGCGCTCTGGCGGATGAGCGAGGCCGGATACGCATCGGCGACGCCCGCTTCGGTCTGGTCGAAGTCCGGTGCGGCAGCGTGGGCGGCATGCGCGAAGATGTCCCACAGCGCAACGACGTCCGCGCGTGTGACCGTCTCGTCCAGCGAGATGCCCAGTCGCGCATCGTCGATCTGGCGCAGGTTGATGCCGTGCGCCTGTGCTGCGATGTGCAGGTTCGCGGTGCGCGGGCCAGTGGCGACGGTCAGCGTGTCGAAGAACGCGTCGGATTCCAGCGTGTAGCCGATCGCACGCAGGCCGGCGGCCAGCGTGGCGGTCAGGCGGTGTACGCGCTGCGCGATGCGCTTCAGGCCTTGCGGGCCGTGGTAGACGGCGTACATCGACGCCATCACGCCCAGCAGCACCTGCGCGGTACAGATGTTCGAGGTGGCTTTCTCGCGGCGGATGTGCTGCTCGCGCGTTTGCAGCGCGAGGCGGTAGGCCGGGTTGCCTTGCGCATCGATCGTCACGCCGACCAGGCGGCCGGGCATCGAGCGCTTGAACGCATCGCGCACGGCCATGTAACCGGCGTGCGGGCCGCCGAAGCCGAACGGCACGCCAAAGCGTTGCGTGTTGCCGATCACGACGTCGGCGCCCCATTCGCCCGGCGCAGCCAGCAGCGTGAGCGCCAGCAGGTCGGCGGCGGCTACGACCAGACCGCCGGCGGCGTGCACGGCATCGGTCAGCGCCTGGTACGTCGCCAGATCGCCCAGCAGCGCACCGTTGGCGCCCGGGTATTGCAGCAGCACACCGAACGCGTCGTGCTTGGCCGCGTCGGCCGCCGGGCCGGTCACCACTTGCACGCCGATCGGCTCGGCGCGCGTGCGCACGACTTCCAGCGTTTGCGGCAGCACGTCGTCGGCCACGAAGAACACGGTCGACTTCGACTTGCCGATGCGCTGCAGCAGCGTCATGGCTTCGGCAGCGGCGGTCGCTTCGTCCAGCATCGACGCATTGGCGATGTCCATGGCGGTCAGGTCGATCACCATCTGCTGGAAATTCAGCATCGCTTCCAGACGGCCCTGCGAGATTTCCGGCTGATACGGCGTGTAGGCCGTGTACCAGGCGGGGTTTTCGAGGATGTTGCGCAGGATGACGCCCGGCGTGTGCGTGCCGTAGTAGCCCTGGCCGATCAGGCTCTTGACCACGCGGTTCTGCCCGGCGATGCCGCGCAGCTTGGCGAGCGCCGCTTCTTCGGTCAGCGGCTGCGTGAATTCGCCCAGCGGCATGCCGTCCTGGCGGCGGATGGCCGGCGGGATCACGGCGTCGATCAGCGCGGCGCGGCTGGGGTAGCCCAGCGTGGCCAGCATGGCGGTCTGCTCGTCGGCAGACGGGCCGATGTGACGATGCGAGAAGGCGTCGCGCGCCTCCAGGTCAGCCAACGTCGGGCGTTCGGCGGCAAGCGCCGAGGAAGCGGGGTGCGGAGCGTTCATGGCAAGGGCTCGAAATTCAGGCGATGCAAGCAATGGCCGATGCGCAGCGCAGGTCAGGGCGCGCGCACCGGCCGGAGGACCGGATTAGCCGATCTTGGCTTCGTAATCAGCAGCCGACATCAGGGCGTTCACGTCGTCGGCGTTGGTCGGTTTGATCTTGAACAGCCAAGCGTCGTAGGCGCCTGCGTTCACGGATTCCGGCGCGCCCGCGGCATCTGCGTTGTTGGCGACGATCTCGCCAGCCACCGGGGCGAAGATGTCGGAAGCGGCCTTGACCGACTCCACCACGGCAATCGCTTCGTCCTTGGCGACGGCGCGGCCGGCTTCCGGCAGCTCCAGGAAGACGATGTCGCCGAGCTGTTCCTGCGCGAAGTCGGTAATGCCGATGGTCAGCGTGCCGTCGGCTTCAACGCGGATCCACTCGTCGTGTTCGGTGTACTTCAGATCGGCGGGGACGTTGCTCATGAAAGGGTTCTCCGGAAAATGGGTATTGGGGGATGCAAATTCGGTGTTCAGCTGACCAGCGCCTTGCCATTGCGCACGAACGGCAGTTTAACCACAGTCGCGGTCAACTTGCGGTCGCGAATTTCGACCTGTACGTCGGTGCCGATGGCCACGTCCTTGGGCAGGCGCGCCAGTGCGATGGAGAGCGACAGGCTCGGGCTGAACGTGCCGCTGGTGATTTCACCGTCACCGGCGGTGGTGATGACTTTCTGGTGGGCGCGCAGCACGCCGCCCTTGTCGCGCAGGATCAGGCCGACGAACTGTTCGCGCTGGCCTCCGGCTTGCAGCGCGGCCTTGCCGGTGAAGTCGCGTTCGCTTTGCAGGTCGACCGTCCAGGCGAGGCCGGCGTCGAGCGGCGAAACGTGCTCGTCCATGTCCTGGCCGTAGAGGTTCATGCCGGCTTCCAGGCGCAGCGTGTCGCGCGCGCCGAGGCCTGCCGGGCGCACGCCGGCCTGCAGCAGGCGCTCCCACACGCCCGCGATCTGCGCGGCCGGCACCACCAGTTCGAAACCGTCTTCACCGGTGTAGCCGGTGCGGGCCACCATGATCTCGCCCACGTTTTCCACGGTGACGAAGCCCGCGTTGAACGGCTTGAGCGCCTCGCCCACGGCCTGCGTGCCGGGCAGCGCGGCGTAGGTCTTGGCGCGCGCATTCGGGCCTTGCACGGCAAGAATGCCCAGCGGCTCGGCGCCCGCGTTGTTGTCGGAGCGGCGCGGCGTGATGGTCACGTCGGTGCCGGCGGCCGCGTTCTGCGCGACGATCCATTCCAGGTCCGTCGGGGCGGTGCCTGCATTGACCACTAGCCGGAACCAGTCTTCGCGGAAGAAGTAGACGATCAGATCGTCGATCACGCCGCCCTTGGGGTTCAGCATGCAACTGTAGAGCGCCTTGCCGGGGGTCTGCAGCTTGTCGACGTTGTTGGCGAGCAGCCCACGCAGGAAGTCGCGCACGCGCGCCCCGGTAAGGTCGACCACGCACATGTGCGAGACGTCGAAGACGCCGGCGTCCTGGCGCACGGCGTGATGTTCTTCGATCTGGGAGCCGTAGTTGACGGGCATGTCCCAGCCGCCAAAGTCGACCATGCGGGCGCCCAGCGAGCGGTGGATGGCATTGAGCGGCGTGTGTTGGAGCGTCATGGAATCTCTCGGCAGAGCGCCGCCACTGTGGCCGGGCGCGGCGCGTTATTCGGGACCAGAAAAGCAAAAAGGCCACCCGCGCAGCCTGATGCCTCATGGTGACGCCATGAAGATCAGCAAGCTGCGCAGATGGCCCCTCTGTCCTTGGTACCTGAGAGATTGCGAAGCGGGGCGCATAGCGGTGCGCGCCGTTCGTGAGCCCCTTCGGTGGGCGCCCGCAGTGGTCGTGCGGCGCCAGCTCTCCAGAGTGCGGTCGGACGCATGTCCGCCGATCCGCCCGGTCCTGGATGCCTGAGAGTTTTCGGGTGCTACCCCTTCGGCGGCGCCTTGCCGTGTACGGCGGGCACGCTCTCCCGGATGGATGGGCGGAATTTACGGAAGGGGGATGGGATTGTCAATTGGGGTGGACTTGGCGGTTTCGGGTTGGGGGGAGGGCTGGATTTTTTGTGCTTGTGGTGCATCCCTTGTTTCATCCCCTGCCGGGGCTGACTCACTTTCTTTGGTCTTGCCCAAAGAAAGTAAGCAAAGAAATGCGCGCCCGAGATGGCGAAAGACTCCTTCAATTTCCGTAACCGGGCGGAGACGGGGAAAACTCGCTGCGCTTAGACAGTTCCCCGTCTTTTTTCCGCCCGCTTACGAAAATTGAAGGCGCCATCTAGGGCAGGACCGTCAAAGGCCAAAGACAACGGCCACACCGTCGGGGCGCGGGCGGAAGCGCCTTGTTCGGGTGTGGCCGACGTGCGGGTGTTGGTCGTCTTGCTTTGACTTACTTGCCGATTTGGCGGCTGACCTGGTTTTCCTGCTGGTTCAGCGTGCGCTGCTCCTGTTTGGTGATGTGCCCACCGTTTTGGGCCGCCATGTCGCGCTCTTCCTGGCGAATCTGGCGGTCTTCCTTGTGCAGCTGGCGCGCCTGGCCCTTCGTGATTTCGCCTTCCTTCACTTCATTGTGGATGCGCTTGTTCTGGTTGGCGAGGCGGTGGTTGACCTCGGCGCGGCGCGGGTGGTTCTTTTGCCATTGCGTCTGGGCGAAGGCGCCGGTGGTGGCGGACAGGGCGACGGCGGTTACAGCCAGGATCTTGACGATGCGGTTCATGGTTTCTTCCTCCGGTGGGCGGCTGACCGATTCAGCCGCTGTCCTGTCCATAACGGCACGTTTTGGCTCCGGGCTGACCGTCATCGTGTAACGGGGCGTAAGCGGTGTAACGGCCGGAAGCAAAGCGAGGGGCGCAAACGCGTGCGGTGCGGTATTGGCACCTCCGACGGCGCCCCGGCAAACGGCTTTTCATCGGCTCAATCGATGCAAAGGCGCCGTGCTACCATCGCCCTCCGCTGTCGTTCCCGCCTGCTTTTTCTTCCGCCTGTTCCCATGTCTTCCGGTCTCGCCCACGGGCTCAATGCTGCCCAATCCGAAGGTGTGCATTACCTCGACGGCCCATGCCTGGTGCTGGCCGGGGCGGGCTCGGGCAAGACGCGCGTGATCACGCAGAAGATCGCGCACCTGATTCTCGACAAGGGCTTCGAGCCCAAGCACATCGCCGCGGTGACGTTCACCAACAAGGCGGCCAAGGAAATGCAGGAGCGCGTGGCCAAGCTGATGGACGGCAAGACGCGCGAAGACGGCAAGCGCATTCCCATCAAGCAGTTGACGGTCTGCACGTTTCACTCACTGGGCGTGCAGATCCTGCGGGCAGAAGCCGAGCATGTCGGCCTCAAGCCACGTTTCTCGATCATGGATTCGGACGATTGCTTCGGCATGATCCAGGAGCAACTGGCCACCACCGACAAGCAGTTGATCCGCCGGGTGCAGAGCACGATCTCGCTGTGGAAGAACGGTCTCGTCGACCCGGACACGGCGATTGCCGAGGCGCTCGCCAACAACAACGTCGATGACCACCAGGCGGCGCTCGTCTATCGCAACTACGTGGCGACGCTGCACGCGTATCAGGCGGTGGACTTCGACGACCTGATCCGCATTCCCGCCGAGCTGTTCGCGCGCAATGAAGAGGTGCGCCTGAAGTGGCAGAACCGTCTGCGCTACTTCCTCGTCGACGAATACCAGGACACCAACGCCTGCCAGTATCAGTTGCTGAAGCTGCTGGCGGGCGGCTCGCACCTGCGTGCGCCGGCCTTTACGGCCGTGGGCGACGACGATCAGGCCATCTACGGCTGGCGTGGCGCCACGCTCGACAACCTCAAGCTGCTGCAGACGGATTTCCCGAACCTGAAGGTCATCAAGCTGGAGCAGAACTACCGCTCCACGGTGCGCATTCTGAATGCCGCCAACGCGGTCATCGCACAGAACCCGAAGCTGTTCGAGAAGACGCTGTGGAGCGAGCACGGCATGGGCGACGCGATCAACGTCACCAGCGCCAACGACGAGGAGCACGAAGCCGAAAGCGTCGTCTTCAAACTCTCTGCCCACAAGTTCGAGCGCCGCGCGCAGTTTCGGGATTACGCGATCCTGTATCGCGGCAACTTCCAGGCGCGCCTGTTCGAGCAGATCCTGCGCCGCGAGCGCATTCCGTACGTGCTCTCGGGCGGGCAAAGCTTTTTCGACAAGGCCGAGATCAAGGATCTGTGCGCGTACCTGCGGCTGATTGCCAACGCGGATGACGACCCCGCCTTCATTCGCGCCATCACCACGCCCAAGCGCGGTGTGGGCAATGCGACGCTCGAAGTGCTGGGTTCGTTTGCCGGGCAGGCCAAGGTGTCGCTGTTCGAGGCGGCGATGATGGGCGGCATCGAAGCGCAACTCGCGCCGCGCCAGCTCGAGCCGTTGCGCGTGTTCTGCGAATTCATCGTGCGGCTCTCGGACCGCGCCGCCAAGGAGCCCGCCGCCACGCTGCTCGACGAGATGATGGAAGGCATCCATTACGAGGCCTACCTGTACGACACCTACGACGAGCGCCAGGCCCAGAACAAATGGACCAACGTGCTGGAGTTTCTCGACTGGCTCAAGCGCAAGGGCACCAAGCCCGAAAAGGATGACGACGAAGAAGCCACGGGCTTCGACAATGCCGATGGCCTGATGGACACCGGCAAGAACCTGCTGGAACTCACGCAGACCATCGCGCTGATCAGCATGCTCGAAGGCAAGGAAGAGGATCCGGATGCGGTGCGCCTGTCCACGCTGCATGCGAGCAAGGGGCTGGAGTATCCGCATGTGTTCCTGGTTGGGGTGGAAGAGGGCATCTTGCCGCACTGCCGCGAAGACGATGAGTTGACCGACGAGAAGATCGAAGAAGAACGGCGGTTGATGTATGTGGGGATCACGCGGGCGCAGCGCAGCCTGCATATCAGCTGGTGCAAGAAGCGCAAGCGGGCGCGGGAGACGGTGGTGTGCGAGCCGTCACGCTATATCGCTGAGATGAAGCTTGGAGAGGATGCCGGGCCGACGCCGGAGGACACCATGCCGGCGATGTCGCCGAAGGATCGGCTGGGGGCGTTGAAGGGGTTGTTGGCGGCTAAGAAACCTGTGGCTTCGTGAGTCGGGTTTGGGTTTTGGGTTTTGGTTTTTTGTTTTTGGTTTTGGTGCATCCCTTGTTTCATCCCCTGCCGGGGCTGACTCACTTTCTTTGGTCTTGCCCAAAGAAAGTAAGCAAAGAAATGCGCGCCCGAGATGGCGAAAGATTCCTTCAATTTCCGTAACCGGGCGGAGGCGGGGAAAACTCGCTGCGCTCAGACAG
>QFCD01000431.1_pt1 | contig 12175 bp, 10 predicted proteins | sample 5346081 | NCBI WGS metagenome assembly QFCD01 (sample SAMN09062251, study PRJNA434731) | Human gut metagenome, whole genome shotgun sequencing project. | isolation source: stool timepoint A gemcode assembly | host: Homo sapiens | collected 2015 | reverse complement strand
ATTTCCTACAATCTATCACAATTTCCCATTTTTTTGCGATAAAATATAAGAATACTTTTTATTAAGGCAGAAATAAGACAAAATAGCGGTGAAAAAGAAGGAAAAACAGGAGGATTCACCACAGATTACACAGATTCACACAGATTTAGTTGACCCAACTCTTTAGTATCAATCGTCATAATCCGTGTGAACCGTTATAAATCCACATAATCTGTGAATCTGTGTAATCTATGGTGAAACTATCCCCCGTCAGAAATTATAAGCAACACCTACCCCCAATATTTCTTTGAACTGAACTTTCGCCCCTCTTTTAGTTCCATCCTCTTCAAAAGTCTTCACATCATTATCATATTTCAAAGTCGTATTGATGGTGGCGGACAAAAACTTATTAATTTTCATGCTGATCAATACATCCCAATTTACATCCACATTACCAAACTGGCTACTGTAAGGAGTAAAGAAATCGGCTGTTGTAATCATGCTCACATTTTCCATAAGTGGCATCTCGGCCCTGCCTTTCAGATAAGCGCCGCATTCTATTTTGAAACGGTCTCCCGGATCCACACCAAAAGCTCCTATCTCCGAAAGATAATCATCTTCCACAAAAGTCATTTTTGCAGAAACCGGAGAAAGAAAAACAGAATAGTTACTCTTAGGGCGATACTCCATACCTAATGAGATATTAGAATAAGCCGGTGCAAAGAAGTTCGAAATATAGTGAGTCTTGTCCGGATAGTTGTATCCTTTGGCAAATTGTGTATTCAAGTCTCCCATTAAAGTATAATACCATACATTATTAGTAGAATATCCTAATTGGGTAGAAAGGCCTATTTTATCGGTAGTCTTTCTCATTCCCTGCGATTTTGTTTTGGACAGGCCATAATCCAATATCAGATTAGTCACCCATAGCCAGTTTCCATTTTTATGAGTCAACGAACCATTCAGGTAAGCGTTTCCCGATAAGGCATTCTCACCACCGGCCGACCAGTTAGTCATGGCGGTTTGTGACAAATTCAGACCGGTAACACCATTCAGTACCCATGCCCCTTCCTTATATCCTTTATCATCGGTTTGAGCATATATGCCGGTTGACATAACGGCAAGTAATATTAAAAAGAATATACGCTTCATTTCAGTTTTATTTTTTAGTTCTTTAATTTATAAGACGTCTTAATAACTAAAACGGAATAATCTTTCCATTTGTTCAGGTATTTTTCATTTCGATAAGAAAGCAGCCTTGAAAAGCCTGAAACATCCAGCTACTTCTGAAAAGAGAAAAAACCTTTAATACTTTTTTATCTGGCCCATAATTGGTATGCAGAACTATTTCCTTACCTTTGTACAAATTCAGCCTCAAGTTGTGCTGTTTTAATTATCCCGTAAGAATATGGCAAAGGAAAAAACTGTATATGTATGCACCAACTGTGGGCAGGATTCACCCAAATGGGTAGGGAAATGTCCGTCTTGCGGTGCATGGAACACATACGTAGAAGAAATTATACGCAAGGAACCTGCAAACAAAAGACCGGTATCCGGCCTGGAATCCGTAAAAAGCAAGCCTGTCACACTGAATGACATTACCGGAGGGGACGAACCTCGAATTGATATGCACGACGAAGAACTGAACCGGGTATTGGGAGGCGGTTTAGTACCGGGATCACTCGTTCTACTGGGCGGTGAACCGGGGATAGGCAAATCCACTTTGGTGCTGCAAACCGTACTTCATCTGCCTGACAAAAAAGTATTGTATATATCGGGAGAAGAGAGTGCCCGGCAATTAAAACTGCGTGCAGACCGTATCCCGCATAATTCTTCCGACTGCCTGATAGTCTGTGAAACTTCGTTGGAGCAGATTTACGTCCATATCAAGAATACACGACCCGATTTAGTGATCATCGACTCTATTCAAACCATCTCAACCGAAACGATAGACTCTTCTCCCGGCAGTTTGGTACAGGTACGTGAATGTTCCGCTTCTATTTTAAAATTTGCCAAAGAAACAAATACGCCGGTCATTCTGATCGGCCATATCAATAAAGAAGGAAGCATTGCCGGCCCCAAGGTACTGGAACATATTGTAGACACCGTATTGCAATTTGAAGGTGACCAACATTATATGTACCGCATTCTCCGCAGCATCAAGAACCGTTTCGGAAGCACCGCCGAACTGGGCATTTATGAAATGCGCCAAAACGGTTTGCGCCAAGTGAGCAACCCGTCCGAACTGTTGCTTAGCCAAGACCATGACGGGATGAGCGGGGTTGCTATCGCCTCTGCCATAGAAGGAGTCCGCCCTTTCTTGATTGAAACACAGGCTTTAGTCAGTTCGGCAGTATATGGGAATCCGCAACGTTCTGCCACCGGATTTGATTTACGACGTATGAACATGCTTCTGGCAGTACTTGAAAAACGGGTAGGATTCAAACTGGCACAAAAAGATGTCTTTTTGAATATCGCAGGTGGATTGAAAGTGAATGATCCGGCCATCGACCTGTCTGTCATCAGTGCCATTCTATCCAGCAATATGGATACGGAAATAGAACGTGACACCTGCATGGCGGGTGAAGTAGGACTGAGTGGTGAGATCCGACCTGTAAACCGTATTGAGCAACGCATCGGAGAAGCAGAGAAATTAGGTTTCAAACAAATTCTTATACCGAAACATAATTTGCAAGGAATGGATACATCAAAATTAAAGATAGAAATCATTCCGGTAAGGAAGGTAGAAGAAGCGTTCCGGGCTTTGTTTGGATGAGATAAATAAGAGAAAACTTAATTTGAATAATGATATAAAATGACAAAAGAACAATCATACCCCCCGACCTGCATAGACTGCGGCACACAGAACTGCAAGTTCAAAGAGCGCACTTACCCTGAATTTTGTCTGACTACCCATTTGGAACAAGAAGATTTGGAATGGGCGTTGAAACAATATAACGACAACAACAAGATAATGGCAGCCAGTGCCGAAGTGGAATATGAAGGTTACTGCCGATTAACCCGTGTGGAAGAAATCATGACTTTCGCACGCAAGATGGGATATAAAAAACTAGGAATTGCCTATTGTATCGGACTGGTGAATGAAGCCCGTATTTTTGCCCGCATCCTCCGTGCTAACGGCTTTGAGGTATATTCAGTAATCTGCAAAGTAGCCGGAATAGCCAAATCCTCTATCGGAATCCCCAAAGAATGTGAAAAAATCGGTGCGGCAATGTGTAACCCTATCCTACAAGCACGCCTTCTCAACCAAGCACATACAGAGTTGAACGTGGTTATCGGACTATGTGTGGGACATGACAGTTTATTCTACAAGTACTCTAATGCCTATACTACAACTTTAGTGACCAAAGACCGTGTGACAGGACACAACCCTGCCGCCGCACTATATACCGCCAATTCTTATTACCGTAAAAAATTAATGCCGGAAGGCGAACAATCCAAATAAGAACCATGATACAGGAATTTCAAATAAGAGTCTTGCCTGAACAAGCAGCCAACGAACAGTCACTGAAACAGTTCATCGGACATGACAAGGGATTGGATATACGTACCATCCATGCCCTTCGCATCTTAAAAAGGAGCATAGACGCACGTCAACGCACCATCTATGTAAATTTGAAAGTACGCCTATATATTAATGAAATGCCACAAGATGAGGAGTTCACCCGTACTATATATAATAAGGTAGATGGGAAACCACAAGTCATTGTCGTGGGAGCAGGACCGGGCGGACTTTTTGCTGCCTTGCGATTAATAGAGTTAGGACTCCGGCCTGTCGTAGTGGAACGAGGTAAGAATGTACGCGATAGAAAAATAGATATCGCCCGTATCAGCCGTGAGCACAAAGTTGACTCCGAAAGTAATTATAGTTTCGGAGAAGGAGGAGCAGGAGCCTATTCAGATGGTAAGCTCTATACCCGAAGCAAAAAGCGGGGTAATGTAGACAAAATTCTGAATGTATTCTGTCAACATGGTGCCAGTACCTCCATTTTGGTAGATGCCCATCCGCACATCGGTACGGACAAGCTGCCGCGCGTGATTGAAAACATGCGGAATACCATCATAGAATGTGGAGGTGAAGTGCATTTCGAAACACGAATGGATTCCCTTATCATAGAAAAAAACAAAATCACAGGTATAGAGACAAATACCGGAAAGACTTTCAAAGGACCTGTTATTCTGGCTACCGGACACTCCGCACGGGATGTATATCAGTGGTTGTATGATAATGGTGTAGAAATGGAAGCCAAAGGTATTGCGGTAGGAGTACGTCTGGAACACCCGTCCATGCTGATTGACCAGATACAATATCATAATAAAAACGGACGTGGAAAGTATCTGCCTGCCGCCGAATATAGCTTTGTGACACAAGCAGAAGGACGTGGAGTCTATAGTTTTTGTATGTGTCCGGGAGGATTCGTAGTTCCCGCCGCAAGCGGTCCGCATCAAATTGTAGTAAACGGCATGAGTCCCAGCAACCGTGGCTCCAAATGGAGCAATTCCGGAATGGTAGTAGAAATCAGACCGGAAGACCTGTCGGACAATAGTCTTTTTACAGAAGAATTAAAAACGAAAAGTGAAGAATTAAAAGCCACGAATAAAAATAATGGTCAATGGACTACCGGCCATTGTCCATTAACCATGATGTATTTTCAAGAGGCATTAGAAGCCACCTGCTGGCAACAAGGCAATATGCGCCAAACCGCACCCTCACAACGAATGATGGACTTCACCCGCAAAAAACTAAGCTATGATTTACCTGACAGTTCGTATAGTCCGGGATTAGTTTCCTCTCCTCTGCATTTTTGGATGCCCACATTCATCACCAGCCGTTTGATCAAAGGCTTCCAACAATTTGGGAAAAGCAGTCATGGCTTTCTGACCAATGAAGCAGCGATGATTGGTGTCGAAACACGCACATCGGCTCCGGTACGGATTCTGCGAGATAACGAGACACTGCAACACGTCACTATCAACGGGTTATTTCCTTGTGGAGAAGGGGCAGGTTATGCCGGCGGAATTGTTTCAGCAGGTATTGATGGAGAAAGATGTGCGGAAGCCGTTGCCACTTATTTAGGTATAGAGGAGGATTGAATCTGTCCGAAAATGATTTACTGTATACATTTGGGCGCATTAAATGCGCCCCTACAGTAAATAAATGATTTGCGATATTATTTTATTATTCTTTCTTATTGGAAGTAAAGTCTTCTTTTATCAGCTTGCACCAATCAGCAATACGTTTACTGGTCAATTGAGCCTGATTTTCTTGGTCAATTACCAAACCGCACCCTCACAACGAATGATGGACTTCACCCGCAAAAAACTAAGCTATGATTTACCTGACAGTTCGTATAGTCCGGGATTAGTTTCCTCTCCTCTGCATTTTTGGATGCCCACATTCATCACCAGCCGTTTGATCAAAGGCTTCCAACAATTTGGGAAAAGCAGTCATGGCTTTCTGACCAATGAAGCAGCGATGATTGGTGTCGAAACACGCACATCGGCTCCGGTACGGATTCTGCGAGATAACGAGACACTGCAACACGTCACTATCAACGGGTTATTTCCTTGTGGAGAAGGGGCAGGTTATGCCGGCGGAATTGTTTCAGCAGGTATTGATGGAGAAAGATGTGCGGAAGCCGTTGCCACTTATTTAGGTATAGAGGAGGATTGAATCTGTCCGAAAATGATTTACTGTATACATTTGGGCGCATTAAATGCGCCCCTACAGTAAATAAATGATTTGCGATATTATTTTATTATTCTTTCTTATTGGAAGTAAAGTCTTCTTTTATCAGCTTGCACCAATCAGCAATACGTTTACTGGTCAATTGAGCCTGATTTTCTTGGTCAATTACCAAACCGCAGAATTTTTCACCACGTACTGCCCTCGATTGGTTGAAGGTATATCCGTCTGTCGAAGTAAAACCGACCAACTCAGCCCCCGCCTTTTGAAAAGCATCTGCTAAAATCCCCATTCCATCCACAAAATTATCAGGATAGTTCTTCTGATCCCCCAAACCGAATATTGCTACTTTCTTTCCCTTTAAATCCAACGACTCCAATTCGGGAACCAGTTCGTCCCAATAAGTAGGAAGTTCACCATCAAACCAAGTTGACGCTCCCACTATCATATTGTCATACGCTTGAAAATCATTCTGCCAAGCCTTTTCTATCAAAACGACTTCTATTACTTTCACTCCTCCCAAATCTTCCCGAATCTTTTCAGCTATATGGGAAGTCTTGGCTGCATTCATTGCATAAAATAATCCTATTGTTTTCATAATTCTTTTTTATTCACCACAGATTAACACGGACAACATATAAAACGGTCCATGTAACCTGTGGACATTTGATTAATATTCCAGCAGTGTCCTGGCTGCATCATAAATTTTATCCTCAGTAGGTAAAATAGCCTTTTCCAATATAGGATGGAAACCTACAGGAGTGAAAACAGAACCTACACGCTGTACAGGAGCATCCAGATAACGGAACAGCTCCGTACCAATTCCGGCAGCAATTTCAGCTCCGAAACCAGAGAAAACTTTATCCTCATGAACCACCAAAGCCTTACTTGTTTTCTTCACTGACGCATAAATAGTTTCTTTATCCAGTGGAATAAGCGAGCGAAGATCAATCACTTCCACACTCCACCCCTCTTGAGCCAAGCGTTCAGCCACATTCAAACAGAAATGAGTTGTATTTCCATACGTTATCATACTTAAATCTGTACCTTCACGGCGGATACGCGCCTTCCCAAACGGAACCTCAAAATCTTCGGGTACTACGGAAGAAGCCTCTACTGAATTATACAAGGCCTTCGGTTCAAGATATAAAGTAAACCCACGAGAGCGCATCGCAGTACGAAGCAACCCGGCCGCATCATCGGCAAAAGAAGGGCAAACAATCCGGGCCCCCGGCAAAGTAGCTAATGCACCCTCTATATTTTGAGAATGATAAAGTCCACCACCAATATATCCACCCGAGGCCAGACGTAATACAATATTGGGAACAAACTTCCCATTGCTACGCCAGTATTCATGAGTACACTCTACATATTGCTCCACAGCAGGCCAGAAATAATCGGCAAATTCAGCTCCTTCAATAACGACATGTATCTTAGGATCGAAACGGCACATGCCATTTGCCGTACCCACAATATAGTCCTCTGCTATAGGAGCATTAAACACGCGGGCATCCCCAAACTCCTGCTGCATTCCTTTAGTAATATTGAATACTCCACCTTTCTCTTTATTCGCTACATCCTGCCCATAAATGAAAGTATCCGGATTATGGCGGAATTCCTCTTTCAACGTTTCGTTGATAGCAGTTACCATAAAGGCCTTCTCACCATTTTCTTCTTGATGAAGTCCCTCTTTATACTTTTCCGGTATATAAGGATCGGGCAAAACATAATCAAAGATACTTTTCGGATCAGGATCAGGCGCTGCAAGTGCTTTCCGGTTAGCAACCGACAGTTCTTTCTTTGCCGCTGCTTCTATCTGTTGCAACTCTTCTTCCGTAAGACGTTTGTAACGCAACAGCATCCGGCAGAATTTCATCAAAGGATCAGCCTCTTTTACATAAGCCAATTCGTTTTCATCCCGATACAACGTCTGTTTATCTGAATTAGAATGGGAACCAATACGGACACAATTGGCATGTACAATAACAGGAGTACGATGGGCTATGGCAAATTCACGGGCTTCACTCATGGCATTCATCGAGTCGAACACATCTTTGCCATTACAATGAATAATCTTCAGATTCTTAAAACCGGAAAAATTATCAGCATACTTCCGGGCAACTGTCTGATCCTTTTTGGGAACAGAGATACCGTACCCATTATCCTGCCATACAAATATCACAGGAAGACCTTCCCTACTGGCCCCGTTAATCGCCTCGTAAACATATCCTTCCGAAGAAGCAGACTCTCCATGCGAAGTGATCGCCACCCCCTTATGTCCATAATACACCATGGCACGCGCCACTCCGGCAGCATGAAGGTCATGCGTTCCGGTAGCGGACGACACATTTTCTATATGCCATTCGGGTTTAGCAAAGTGGTTGGACATATGACGTCCTCCACTGCCGGGATCAGTTGCTTTCGAAATGCCATTCAATATCAATTCCTCCACACTCATGCCTGCCGAAAGCACGGTCAGCATATCGCGATAGTATGGAAAAAGAAAGTCCTCTCCTTTGGTAAAGACTTGACCTACGGCCAATTGGATTCCGTCATGCCCCGCATAAGGCGCATGATAGGACCAACCCAATGATTGCAACAGATAAGACGGAGCTTTTTCATCAAGCGCACGTCCCAATACCATCAAATGATACCACTTTTTCAACGTTTCGGTATCAGTGGTCTTTATATCATATTTTTTCATTATATTATTTTTTTACTGTGATGAATGGTTATTCTTTCCAATTTTCCAGATAATCTTTTATCGCATAGAGGAATTGCCCCCCTAACATACCATCCACCACCCGATGATCGTATGACAAAGAAAGATACATTTTATGACGGACAGCAATCACATCGCCTTCAGAAGTTTCAATAACTGCCGGCTTCTTTTCGATATATCCCACACCGAGAATGGCAACCTGCGGCTGATTGATTATAGGAGTACCAAACAAAGACTTGAAAGTTCCAAAATTAGTAATCGTAAACGTACCACCCGAAATGTCATCCGGCATCAGTTTATTATCACGCGCTTTCACCGCCAGAGTATCAATGGTCACAGCCAAACCATTCAAATTCAACCTGTCGGCATCATGTATCACCGGAACAATCAGATTTCCATCATTCAGTGAAACAGCAATACCGACATTGATATGCTTTTTAAACAGGATATTATAACCGTCTACAGATACATTTACCTGCGGATAGGCAACCAATGCCTTCGTTACGGCTTCGGTTATGGCAGGCATATAAGTCAATTTGACTCCTTCACGACGGAAAAAAGCCTCTTTATTCTTATCACGCCATTTCACGAGTTTGGTCACATCCACTTCTACCACATTCGTAACATGAGGAGAGGTATGTTTAGACATAACCATGTGATCGGCAATCATTTTCCGGACACGATCCATCTCTTTCACTTCCACGCCTTCTTGCGAACCGGAAACTGGGGGTGTTAAAGAGGAAGCCGATGATGGCGCAGTTGGAGAAGTCCGGACAGAAACAGCCTTAACAGATTGGGCGGATGCAGATACAGGTTCAGTTACGGTTATGTTACCTTGTTCCTTTCTAGTAATATAAGCTTTTATATCTTTTTTACTCAGACGCCCTTCATATCCTGTTCCTTGAATACGATCCAATTCCTCTTTCGAAATATGTGCAGCCTGAGCCAGCTGAAGTACAATGGGGGAATACCAACGCTCTTCTTCTGTTTTAGCCGCTATTGCCTTAGGAACTTCCTTTACTTCCTGAACAGATGTTACAGATGGTACATGGGAGGACGTTTCTTCTGCTTGCGGTACATTTCGCTCTTCTACAAGAGCCTCTCCTATTCCTTCATCACTATCTATATCTACAATTGCTACTACTGTACCTACAGGTACGGTATCTCCTTCTTTAAATAATATCCCGATCACCTTGCCTTCTACGGGAGATGGAATTTCAGCACTGACCTTTGCTGTATTCACTTCGAACAAGACATCGTCCTCTTGGACAGTATCACCCACTTTTACCGACCAGGATATAATGGTTCCTTCAGTAATACTTTCGCCTAGCTTAGGCATTTTTATTTCAAATCTTGACATATTGATAATTTTATTTTTTTTAATCCTTTTATATGAACAACAAGCCACTGAAAAAGAAAGTTTTAACTTAAATCTTTTTTAAGGTGCCCCGGTGATGTATCCAATCCTCATTAGCATATTTTTCTACTTTCAGCAACTCGATTGCCGCCAAATCCTTTCGGGAAAAATGATAAATGCTATTCTTTTCATCTTCTATCAAGAAGTAATGAAACAAAAGATGAATAAACCGTTTGATATTCACCGAAACATCCAAAAAACAATTGAGATTGACCACTTCACTAGGTACAGACGGTACGGCACGGATATTCTTTAATCCGGGAATCGACTCCAATTCATCAGACTTCCCCTTCAACACTGTATGAAGTACATCCAAGTTTGCAGAAAATAACAAAGTACAATGATACATCACACGGTTTTTATGAATACATTGCGCACTGCCCGATATTTTCTTTCCATCCAGATAAATCCCCAAACGCTCATCCGTATAGGCCGTGACTCCCATCGTTTCCAGAAAACCAACAATACGCTGCAAATAGTCTTCAAACAGGGGTTGCGATGTCGTTTCTATAAAAGTAAGATTAATATTTCCCTTATCATGGTAAACTGCACCACCTCCCGAAAACCTACGAGCCAAACGAATGCCCTTCTCTATCCTGTAATCCTCATTCACCTCGGCACGAACAGACTGATTCTTGCCCATGACCACGGAAGGTTCCGACTGCCAAATTACAAAATAATCCCCCTGTGTCTGCTTTAAAAGATACTCCTCCACTGCCAAATTGAAATAAACATCCGTACAGCGGTTATCTATGCAAAACATTATGCAAAAAGTGTTTCGTGATAAATCTCGCCTACCGTAGGATGTGGAAATACCGTTTTTTGAAATTCTTCTACAGTATATCCATATTGAACGGCAATCCCCGCTACAACGATTATTTCCGAAGCAGGATTTCCCAACAAATGGCACCCTATAATGCGGTCTTCCTCATCCAGAATCAATTTGCAAAGCCCGTTCCCTGTTTCATTTTCTGCCACGAAACGCCCCGAATAAGCCATCGGTAATTTCTGTACATGATAGCTGGTCCCTGATGCTTTCAACTCCTCTTCCGTTTTTCCCACTCCGGCCAGTTCAGGATTCGTATATACCACCCCCGGTACACAATGATAATTCATCCGGTCCTCCACTCCCAGAATATGATTAATGGCAACTTCGCTTTCACGAATAGCCGTATGAGCCAACATGGAGTATCCGGTTATATCTCCACAAGCATAGACTTTAGGATGGGAAGTAAGCATGTGTTCATCCACTTTTACACCGTTACGCACCATTTCCACTTTTAGTTTATCCAGCCCCACTTGGTTCAGATTCGCTTTTCTGCCTACACTTACCAGAACCTTATCCGCTTCAATCAGTGATAATTTACCGGCTTTTTCTATGGTAACTCCTGCCGGACTGACTTCAATCACTTTAGAATTCAATTGGAAGTTAATCCCTCGCTTCTGATACTCTGTACGTAACATCGCACTGGTTTCCTTGTCCATAGCCCCTAATATTTCAGGCATCATCTCAATGACACTCACCTTTACCCCCATACTATTAAAGAAAGAAGCAAATTCCATTCCAATTACTCCGCCACCAATAATAGCCAGCGATTTAGGTAATGCAGCCATTTCCAAAGCCTCTTTGGAAGTCCAATAATCTATTTCCGACAAGCCTTTAATGGGTGGAATCACGGTATCCGAACCTGTACAAACCAACAGATAAGTCACTTCATATTTTTCTCCTCCGGCTAAAATTTGAATCAGTCCATTATCTTCTCCGGTTATAACCGCTTCTTTTTCTATCAATTCGGCTCCATAAGATTTCACAGTCTGTTTTACACCTCCGGTCAGTTTCTTGACCACTTTATCTTTACGGTCTATTATTTTCTCCAAATTGAAGCTGATTCCATCCGGTACAGCAATTCCATATTTTGCCGCACCTTTTGCATTATCCAATAATTTTGCTGAATACAAAAGAGTTTTCGTAGGGATACATCCTTCATTCAAACAAACACCTCCCATGGCTTTCTTTTCAAAAATCACAGTTTTCAATCCTCCGGCAGCAGCTCTTTCCGCAGCCGTATATCCGGCAGGTCCCCCACCGATTATCGCTATATCATATTTCATATTGTTAAGGTTTTAAGCTTTATATACTCTAACAACAAATAAGTGAGGGACTTAGTTGTCCAAAAGAAGATTTCTTCATCTTTATGAACCTATTTTTTCTAAAAGATATGTATCTTTGCACCAAAGAAAGCATTATGCATCATCCCGAAATAGCCATAGTAGATCCAAATACCCTTACTTGTCTGGGGTTAAAAAACATTTTGGAAGATATCATTCCAATGGCTACTATCCGTGTATT
>QFCD01000232.1_pt1 | contig 14214 bp, 6 predicted proteins | sample 5346081 | NCBI WGS metagenome assembly QFCD01 (sample SAMN09062251, study PRJNA434731) | Human gut metagenome, whole genome shotgun sequencing project. | isolation source: stool timepoint A gemcode assembly | host: Homo sapiens | collected 2015 | reverse complement strand
CGTCATATTTCATGGCAATGGAATCCAGCAAGACTTTCTCCGACTCGTAATCAAGCGTTCCGATGCGGTCTGTTCCCTTAAACATCATATGCTCGAAATAGTGAGCGATACCTGTATCCGGACAATCTTTTGCTCCTGCTTTCACGACAACGGCGCCGAAAACTTTCGGTTGACTATGATCTTCGTTCAGCCAAACAGTCAGTCCGTTTTCCAGTCTATATTCTTTTACTTTGAGAGCGTTCAAGTCCTCTGCTTGCGATTGATAAGAACAACATGCGAATACCATCATCACTACTTTTAATTTCACGGTCATGCCACAGAATTGTAATATTACAGGCAAAGATAATGAATTAATCAGATATTTACGATTCGTGCGATAAACCAAACGAATATTTAATTGTTATTCAATAAAAAGCAAATACGATATGATAAATCTAGGCAGTTGGATGAACGGCATCCTGATCGGTTGGGGCATAGACCCTAAAATTGCAAATACTTTCGACGAAATGATCATTGCTGCATTGCTAGTCATACTGGCGATCGGGTTGGATTACCTGTGCCAAGCGATCTTTGTCGGCAGCATGAAAAAGCTCGCGCAGCATACACATTATCAATGGGATTCGTTGCTTCTCAAACGTAAAGTTGTCCACCACTTGGTCCACACAATACCGGGTATCTTGGTCTATGCCTTGTTGCCTCTGGCGTTTATACGGGGGAAAGGTTTGTTGCTTTTGTCTCAGAAAATATGTGCTGTGTATATCGTGTTCGCTTTGTTATTGGCGATAAATGGTTTTATTTTAGTGTTCCTCGATATGTATAACATGCGGCAGGGGAACAAGAACCGTCCGATTAAAGGATTCATGCAGGTGCTTCAGGTCTTACTGTTCTTTATCGGCGGAATCGTCATTATAGCCATCTTGATCGGGAAATCGCCAGCCAGCCTGTTTGCAGGATTGGGTGCTTCGGCAGCAATCCTGATGTTGGTATTCAAGGATACGATTTTAGGATTCGTGGCGGGCATACAGCTTTCCGCCAACGATATGCTTCGGCCGGGCGACTGGATCACGGTTCCTGGTTCAAACGCGAACGGTATCGTACAGGAAATTACGCTGAACACAGTCAAGATTCAGAATTTCGATAATACCATTTCCACCATCCCGCCTTATACGTTGGTAAGCGCTTCGTTCCAGAACTGGCGGGGCATGGTCGAATCGGGAGGCCGCCGTGTGATGAAGTCCATTTTTCTCGACCTCAATACCATCAAGTTCTGTACTCCGGACATGCTCAACACATTCCGCAAGGAAATCCCTTTGCTTGCCGACTACAAGCCGGACGAAGGCGTGACACCTACCAATTCGCAGATGTTCCGTGTCTATGTGGAGAAATACCTGACAAGCCTTCCGGTCGTCAACACCGATCTCGATTTAATCATCAGCCAGTTGCAATCGACTGAATATGGCGTACCTATCCAGATCTATTTCTTCTCCCGCAATAAAATATGGAAGGAATACGAACGTATCCAGTCGGACATCTTCGACCATTTCTTCGCAATGGTTCCCAAGTTCGAATTAAAGGTTTACCAATATTCGGAGTAAGGATAATGAAAAAACAGACTTTATTGCCCAATTTGTGAAAATACCCATTGGTCCAAACCGAAACACATGGGCTTGAAAATTGATTTTTCCACAGGGGTAATATTTTTATTTGGTAATCGGCTGTATCTCAAAAAATGACCTTTTTATCGCTTTTTATGGGGAATATTGTATTTTTATTAGTTAGTTTTGTATACAAATTCAAGGTTATCACAAGTATACTTAACTAATCATTTAAAGATATGCACGCAATACAAGAATGGATTAACAATCATTTGATCGAATGGGGGATTATCAGCAGTTCGGCAAATGAACTGGACAATACGATCGTCCTGCTGCTGATCATTGCCGTAACGGTCGGCATCGACTATGCTTGCCGCTATATTTTTCTGAATATGTTCAAACGGCTTGCGAAGAGAACCCGCAACCAATGGGACGACTTGATCGTTGAGCGCAAGATTATCAACAAGCTGATGCACATGATCCCTGCCATCCTGGTGTATGTGCTGTTGCCACTGGCTTTCCCAGTTGATGAGACGCCCAAGATATTGGGAATCCTGCAAATGATATGCAAGATCTACATCATTGCCGTTTCACTTCGTTTCATCAGTGCCTCCCTGAACGTCGTGCATGAAATATATAACCGGAAGGAATCACTCAAGAACAAGCCGCTGAAAGGTTTCATCCAACTATTGCAGGTAGCCGTTTTTTTTATTGGTTTTATACTGATCATCAGCATTCTGATCGGCAAATCACCAACGACGCTGTTCGCCGGACTGGGTGCTTCCGCCGCTATCCTGATGCTGGTGTTTAAGGATACGCTCTTAGGATTCGTAGCCGGCATACAGCTTTCCGCCAACGATATGCTGCGTCCGGGCGACTGGATCACGATGGAGAAATATGGGGCGAACGGGACGGTTATCGAAGTCACGCTGAACGCAGTCAAAGTCAAGAACTTCGACAATACGATCACGACGATTCCCCCTTATGCCTTAGTGAGCGATGCTTTCCAGAACTGGCGTGGGATGTCAGAATCTCCCGGACGGCGGATCAAGCGCTCCATCAATATCGATATGAACAGCGTGAGTTTCTGTACGCCTGAGATGTTGGCCAAATTCCGCAAAATTTCCTTGCTGACAGACTATATCGACGAGAAAGAAAAAGAACTGAACGCCTATAACGAGGCGCACCGGATCGATGATTCCATCCGCGTAAACGGCCGTCGACAAACGAATATAGGTGTGTTTCGCGCCTACCTGGTCAATTATCTGAAAAGCCTCCCGGAGGTCAGTAAGGAACTGACTTGCATGGTCCGCCAGTTGCAACCGACAGAAACCGGTATTCCGATCGAACTTTATTTCTTCTCCTCCGTGAAAGACTGGGTTCCCTACGAAGGCATTCAATCCGACGTATTCGACCATGTGCTGGCCGTAATCCCGGAATTCGGACTCAGCGTCTTCCAGAATGTCTCTGGCAGTGATTTGAGGGGCCTGAAAATAGTGAGATAACAAAAAAGTGTTGCTTGCCATAGGGTAACGCTTTTTTTGTTCGTCTATAGGACATCAGTAAAAAATAATAGTCACACATGAAAAACACAATTCTTACTTTTTGCTGTATCCTGTTACAGCAATCGCTCTTTGCCGAAAACAAGGATTGGCTGATCGACGGAAGCCCGTATAAGACGGAGGTCAATCTTTCATCGGATAAGAAACAAATTGAATTGACAAACGGTCTTCTTCGTCGTTCCTTTTCACTAACACCCAACGGTGCGACAATCGCACTGGATAATCTGATGACGGGACAAAACGAATTGCGTGCCGTGCGACCGGAAGCCGTGCTTGTCATCAATGGAAAAGAGTATCCAGTCGGAGGTTTGGAAGGGCAGCCTGTCCATAATTTCCTGACAAAAGATTTCCTGTCCGGCATGCAGCTGTGCGATTCGGCATTTGTCTTGGCTGGTTATACGGTTAGCGAAACAAAAGAACGCTTTCCTTGGAAACCGAACGAGGCCTGGATTAGCAATCGATATCCGTGGCCTGCGCCCGGCAAACGCATCACCTTCACTTATAGGGCTCCCCGAAAAATTGTAGACGAATGCAAAGGGTTAACCATCCGTATCGTTTATGAACTATATGATGGAGCTCCGATCCTGTCTAAATGGATCGAGATCGAAAACAACGGACAAAAGGCTGTTACACTGGATTCATTCAAATCAGAAGTTCTTGCGTTGGTTGAGACTGCCCCGAAAGTCCACTATGGTGAGCCCCATGAGGTGCGCATGATGGCACAAAAAACGGGATACTATACGGAAGATTACCGCAAAAGACCAGTACAGACAGATGCTCCGCGTGACTATATCGACCGTTTCACCCAACTGTTCGTCGTTACGGATTATGCGATGGGTGGAGATATGGAAGCGATGAAAGACAATCCCGCCGTCCGTTGGGTATTCGATCATCCGGAATACGAGTTTACCGGTATCCGCTATTACGGCCAATATAAGCCGGCACGGTTGGAAGTAACACCTCTGTTAGGACCGGCTGAAGAGATTGCACCGGGAGAAAGTTTCACATCCTGCCGTGCGACCGGAAGCCGTGCTTGTCATCAATGGAAAAGAGTATCCAGTCGGAGGTTTGGAAGGGCAGCCTGTCCATAATTTCCTGACAAAAGATTTCCTGTCCGGCATGCAGCTGTGCGATTCGGCATTTGTCTTGGCTGGTTATACGGTTAGCGAAACAAAAGAACGCTTTCCTTGGAAACCGAACGAGGCCTGGATTAGCAATCGATATCCGTGGCCTGCGCCCGGCAAACGCATCACCTTCACTTATAGGGCTCCCCGAAAAATTGTAGACGAATGCAAAGGGTTAACCATCCGTATCGTTTATGAACTATATGATGGAGCTCCGATCCTGTCTAAATGGATCGAGATCGAAAACAACGGACAAAAGGCTGTTACACTGGATTCATTCAAATCAGAAGTTCTTGCGTTGGTTGAGACTGCCCCGAAAGTCCACTATGGTGAGCCCCATGAGGTGCGCATGATGGCACAAAAAACGGGATACTATACGGAAGATTACCGCAAAAGACCAGTACAGACAGATGCTCCGCGTGACTATATCGACCGTTTCACCCAACTGTTCGTCGTTACGGATTATGCGATGGGTGGAGATATGGAAGCGATGAAAGACAATCCCGCCGTCCGTTGGGTATTCGATCATCCGGAATACGAGTTTACCGGTATCCGCTATTACGGCCAATATAAGCCGGCACGGTTGGAAGTAACACCTCTGTTAGGACCGGCTGAAGAGATTGCACCGGGAGAAAGTTTCACATCCTGCCGTGCCTTCGAAATGCTCCGCGATGCGACAGACCAGGAAAGACGAGGACTTGCCGAGTGTCGATTCTGGCGCATGATGGCCCCCTGGACACAGGAGAATCCGATCTTTATGCACGTAAGGGAATCAAGTAACCAGGCTGTCAAACAGGCAATCGACCAATGTGCGGCTGTCGGCTTCGAAATGGTAATCATGACCTTCGGTAGCGGTTTCCAGATCGAAAACGATTCGGTATCTTATCTCCAACGCATGAAAGCTTTGAATAGCTATGCTGCTGACAAAGGCATTGCCATCGGGGGCTATTCGTTGTTAGCAAGCCGTGGTGCCAAACCGAAAGATGCGGCGATTAGCCATCATACGGGCTATCCGGCAAAGACACGCGAAGAAGGCAGTCGTTTCGGGCTTTCTCCTTGTATCGCTTCAGATTGGGGTAGTGATTATTTCAAGCGTCTGAAGAACTTCTTCCATACGACCGGTATGAACGTATTCGAGAACGACGGTTCCTATCCCGGCGATCCCTGTTCCTCTACTGTCCACAGTGGGCACAAAGGATATCTGGATTCGCAGTGGAAACAGTGGAATAGGATCAGCTCGTTCTATCAGTGGTGCCGGGCAAAAGGTATCTATCTGAATGTCCCGGATTGGTATTTTCTGATGGGTTCCAACAAAACTCCGATGGGGTATGTTGAAACCAACTGGTCCCTGCCAAGGTCCTACCAAGAAGTTATCGAACGGCAGAATATCTACGATGGTACCTGGCAGAAAACGCCCAGCATGGGCTTTATGTTCGTTCCCCTCACCCAATATCACGGTGGTGGAGCGGCTGCCACTATTGAACCGTTGAACGAACACTTGTCTCATTATGAGACAAGGCTGCGTAATCTGTTCGGTGCCGGTGTGCAAGCTTGCTATCGTGGTCCCCGCCTCTATGACACGGAACAAACCCGGAAACTGGTGACCCAATGGGTTGCTTTCTACAAGCAGTACCGCCAAATATTGGATTCGGACATTATCCATTTGAGACGTCCGGACGGACAGGATTGGGATGGCATCATGCATGTCAACCCGCAATCGAAGCGGAAAGCCTTCATTTCCGTTTATAATCCGTTGGATATCGCGATAGAGAGAGAAATCGAAGTTCCTTTATATTATACGGGACTGACAAATAAGGCAATCGTAAAAGAACAGGACAAAAATGGGAAGGAGTACTCGCTCGCCCGCAATTATTCCATCTTGTTGAAGATACGGATTCCGGCAAAAGGCTATAATTGGTACATCATCGAATAACATAATTCAACAAACAGAATGAAACTTAAATTACTACTGCTTACTTTCATCCTAGTGTGTACAGGATGTAAAAATGACCCGCGGATACAAGCGGCCTACGACTTGATCGAACGTGTGACTCCCGGATACGGGGAACAATTCAAACTGGAATTAATGGAACCAATCGACGGAATGGATGCATACGAGATCACGTCCGACAACGGCAAAGTCGTACTGCGTGGAAATAACACGATCTCACTGGCGACGGCGTTCAACCAATATTTGAAATACACTTGTAATGCACATGTTTCCTGGTTCGGCAATCAACTGGACCTGCCGAAGCAATTGCCCATGCCCGCCCCCGTTAAAAACACGATCAACGGCAAATACCGTGTCTATATGAATTATTGTACGGTCAGCTACTCGGCTGCCTGGTGGGATTGGGAACGCTGGCAGCGAGAGCTTGACTTTATGGCAATGAACTCGATTAATATGCCGTTGTCTGTTGTCGGGTTGGAAGCTGTCTGGTACAATACCCTTCTCAAACATAAGTTTACGGACGAAGAGGCACGTCGGTTCCTGGCCGGTCCAGGACATTTCGCATGGCAATGGATGCAGAACTTGCAAAGCTATGGAGGGCCACTCCCCAAATCCTGGATCGACAAGCATATCGTTTTGGGAAAACAGATTATCGACCGGGAGTTGGAATTGGGGATGCAACCCATTCAACAAGGATTCTCCGGCTATGTTCCGCGTGAACTGAAAGAAAAATACCCGGATGCCAAGATACAGTTGCAGCCTTCCTGGTGCGGTTTTACCGGGGCTGCACAGTTGGACCCGACTGATTCTTTATTCACAGTGATCGGACGTGACTTCCTGGAAGAAGAAAAGAAACTCTACGGAGCGCACGGTGTTTATGCGGCCGATCCGTTTCACGAAAGCCAGCCGCCTGTCGATACACCGGAATATCTGCGTGCCGTTGGTAACGCTATCCATAAACTTTTCAACGATTTTGATCCGAATTCGATTTGGGCCATGCAAGCATGGAGTCTTCGCGAACCGATCGTGAAAGCTGTTCCGAAAGAGAATCTGCTGATCCTGGACTTGAACGGGGCCAAAAGCCAGCAGGAAAATGCTTGCTGGGGGTATCCGCTTGTTGCCGGAAATCTGCATAACTTCGGGGGACGTATCAACCTGCACGGAGATTTGCGTCTGCTTGCTTCCAACCAATATGTAAATGCGGTGAAAAAGAATCCGAATGTTTGTGGTTCCGGTCTCTTTATGGAGTCTATCGAGCAAAATCCGGTATATTATGATCTGGCTTTTGAAATGCCTCTCCATAAAGATGAAGTCAATATCGAAGAATGGCTCTGCCGTTACGCAGACCGTCGCTACGGAAAACCGTCCGAAAACGCGCATCAGGCTTGGTCGCATCTGTTAGAAGGGCCCTATCGCCCCGGAACAAACGGGACGGAACGCAGTTCCATCATCGCCGCCCGTCCAGCTGTGAACGTAAAAAAATCCGGCCCGAACGCCGGCCTGGGGATACCCTACTCTCCTCTGTCGGTAGTCCAGGCCGAAGGCTTGTTGCTAAAAGATGCCGCCCGATTGGAAGACTCCGATCCTTATCGTTTTGATATTGTCGATATCCAGCGCCAGCTGATGTCCAACCTCGGACAGGCTATCCATAAACAGGCGGCAGAGGCGTTCCGTAAAAAAGACAAGGAAGCATTCGCCCTGCATAGCAACCGTTTTCTCGAAATGTTGCGCGATGTCGATGAACTGTTGCGTACGCGTCCGGAATTCAACTTTGACAAATGGTTGACGCAGGCTCGTAGCTGGGGGGATAATAGCGAAGAAAAAGATCTATTTGAAAAAGACGCAACCGCGCTTGTAACAGTGTGGGGGGCCGATGGCGATCCGCTTATCTTCGACTACTCATGGCGGGAATGGACGGGATTGATAGACGGATATTATCTGAAACGCTGGGAAAAGTTCTACGCTATGCTTCAGGATCATCTCGATGCCGGGACAAATTACAGCGAAAAAGATTTACCGCAAACGCACGGCCGTGAGTCTTTCCGTGCCAATGATTTCTACAGCACTTTAGGAGACTGGGAACTTCAATTTGTTTCCACTCCGGATAAAGTCCGTACCCCTATCACACAAGGAGACGAGGTGGAAACCGCTACCCGCCTGTATAAAAAGTATGCTCGTCTTGCTACCGAGTATTATAAGGATGAAATCGAGGCAGATGAGATTCATGAAGGTAACATCTTTGAGAATTTGGGTGAATAACTCCTCAAAAAGATTATATTATGACAATAAGACAATTCCTTCTTGCTTGTTTCTGCTGTGTGACTCCCTGTCTGACAGCACAGACAAGCAAGATAAAACTATCGGAGATGAACCTCTCCCCCATCTATCAGCCATACGGGACTCCGGCATCCGGCAAAGCAGTCACCGGCGAACCTTTACAGGTTGCCGGTACGCTTTTTGCAGATGGTGTAGGTGTACAGGCAAACAGCAAAATAAAGATTTCACTTCAGGGAAAATCATCCCTTTTCACATGCAAGATCGGTATCAATGATCAGTCGGTTAATTACAAGGACAGCCATCTTGCCAAGATTCCTTTGACCGACGGGACGATGCTCTTTTACGACCAGACAAACGGTCGCAAACAATATGTCGGTACGGGAAAAGGAAACGGGGAAGTGGAAAAGGGAAGTGTAGTCTTCAAAATCACCGGAGACGGGAAAGAACTGTATAACAGCGGGATCATGCGTGGAGGCGAGACAGCCAGAGCAATCTCTCTTCCCGTCGAAGGAATCAAGATCTTGGAACTGGAAGCAGAAAGTGCAAATGATGGACTTAGCGGTGATCATGCTGATTGGTTGGAGGCCGTCATTACCTATTTCGAAATTCGACCGTCTCTGGTCGCTCCCGAATACCAAGGAGAGATTGCCTCCATGTCTAAAGAAGTGGAACGATCCCTGCAACAGAAAATCGGACAACTCGAAACAATCTGCCTGCCCTTGCCGTCACCTAGTTACGATTGGCTGATCTGTAACCAGGAAGCCAAAGCAAAGGTTTATCAGGCAAACCAAGGAAAAGATATCGTATTGAGCAATGGACTAGTCAGTCGCGTATTCCGCATTTTTCCAAACCTGGCGACAGTCGATATCCAAAATCTGATGACCGGAGAGAATATGCTGCGTGCCGTGAGCAATGAAGGGATTTTGACGCTTGATGGCAAAAACTATTCGCTGGGTGGCTTGGACGGTCAACCCGAATTTGGTTACACCCAGTACAAATGGCTCGACCGGATGGAGCCTTTTGCCAATTCGTTCCGTGTCATCGATTTTCGGATTTCAGAAATCACCCCGCGTATTAACTGGAAAAGTAGACGATGGGCATTGGAAAAAAAACGGAACCCATCCGGCAAACAGCTGACCTTTCTATTAGAAGGGCCGGACGAACTGAAAGGCGTAAAAGTCAAACTACATTACGCCCTTTATGACGGTCTGCCTTGTATTTCCAAATGGTTTGAGATTGAAAACCGGACAGGTGCGGATATCAATCTCGATTCTTTCGTCCTAGAACAGTTAGCTATGGCCGAGCCAGAGTCTCCGGTGGAAGCCAAGAGTCCGGAAATGTTCCGCAAACCCAATATCCATGTCGAAAGCGATTGGGGGTTTCTGGGTTTCATCGAAAAGATTGCCGACAAGACCGAGCACTGGAATCCCGATCCGCGCTACATTTCGCAGTGTAATTATCCACTGCTGACTCCTTGCCTGTTAGAGGTCAAACTGCCAATGGGACCGGACGAGCGAATCTGCAATGGCGGTTCTTTTTCCAGTTTCCATACTTGGCTGATGCCTTTCGATAGTGAAGACAGAGACCGAAAAGGGCTATTTGTCAAACGGATGTATCGGACGATTGCTCCCTGGACAACCGAAAACCCGATCTTCATGCATTGTACATCCAGTGATACTAAGATCGTAAAGCAGGCAATAGATCAATGTGCAGATACCGGCTACGAAATGCTGATCATTAGCTTTGGCTCTGGCCTTAGCATGGAAGACGAATCACCGGCCAACTATGCCAAGTTTAAGGAATTGCGCGACTATGCCGACTCCCGCGGTATCGAGTTGGGGGGATATTCGCTGCTATCGAGTCGTTGGATCAGCGATGATGTGGATGTGATAAATCCCGAAACAGGTAAGAGAGGCGGAATGATTTTCGGCAGTTCTCCCTGTCTTTGCAGTGATTGGGGCTATGACTATTTCCGAAAGATCAAACAGTTTTTCGAAAAGACAGGTATGACCGTGTTTGAAAACGACGGTTCCTATCCGGGGAATGTTTGTGCTTCAACCGTTCACGCTCACCACGAAGGGCTGAAAGATTCCCAATGGAAACAACGTAAACAAATTGAGAACCTATACCGATGGATGTGTGAAAATGGTATCTATATGAATATCCCGGATTATGGCTATCTGCTGAACGGAGGCAATAAAGTCGGAATCGGTTATCGTGAAGTCAACTGGTCTTTACCGCGTGAACGGCAGTTGGTTCTGGGCAGACAAGTCATGTATGACGGTCTTTGGGAACGGCTTCCGAGTATGTGTTGGACTTTTGTGCCTCTCACCCAGTATCATGGCGGCGGAGCAGCCGCTACATTGGAACCGCTCAGCGAACATCTTGCCGACTATCGGGCACACATGATGCAAAACTATGGAACCGGTGTACAGGCTTGTTACCGGGGACATCGGCTTTATGATACCGAGGAGACAAAACAGACGGTAAAAGAAATCATCGACTGGTATAAACGATATCGTTATATTCTAAACAGCGAAGTGATCCACTTACGCCGTCCTGACGGTAAAGATTGGGACGGAATCATGCATGTCGCTCCCGGTAAAAAAGAGAAAGGTTTTGTCATGGTCTATAACCCTACCGACGAGCCGATGGAGCGTACCGTCAAACTACCTCTCTACTATACAGGATTGACCACGGAGGCGGTTGTAAAAGAGCAAGGCAAAGAAGGGGTTCTCCATACTTTGTCGCGCGATTATACGATTCTACTGAGAATAAGGATTCCGGCAAAAGGCTATAATTGGTATATAATAGAATAAAAAACAAACAAATATGAAGAAAACATTCCTAACAGTCGTTGTATTGCTCCTTGCCTGGAGTAATGTTGACTTGAAAGCTCAGGAGACAATCACGAATGCTTTCGACGACTTGAAGCGTACCGGAACTGTTAATGAACAGGACTCCGAAATGCGACAGGCTACCTCGGATACGGCTCTACAAAAATTGCTGACACAGAAACCGGCAGCAGGCTATTTTTGTTTTGCTGAAGATCGGATGCATGATATCCGTCTTGATCAAATCATTCCGGCCCGTTGGACGGAACGCGTTTTCGACACTTGGCTACAATTGAAAGGAGACTGTCAACCTGGTGAATTCTATACGTGGCAAATCGGTGTTTTCACACCTTTCAAGGAGTTGAAAGGTGTCTCCGTTTCATTCTCCGACTTGGTAAATGCCGATGGAAATAAAATAAAATCCACCTCATTCCAATGTTTCAACCAGGAAGGCACCGATACCGACGGACAAACATTCCGGAAAACCGTCTGTATCCCTAAAGGATATGTACAGGCACTCTGGATCGGGATGGACATCCCTGCATCAGCCAAAGGGATATATAAAGGAAAAGCTTTTGTGAAGGAAGGAAGCTCCCAACCTGTCGAAATAGCAATTGAGCTAAACGTGTCCGGCTCACCGATCGCCAATCATGGAGATAACGAAGGTTGGCGGAAAACCCGTTTGCGCTGGCTCAACTCCACACTGGGAAATGCCGATGAACCGACTGCACCTTATACACCTGTAACTATCCGGAAGAAAACTCTTTCCTGGTTGGGCGGCGAAATTGAACTTTCTTCGAGCGGGCTACCTTGCAGGATAACCACTTGTTATGATGCCAATAACAGACTCAGTGATTCTATCTCAAATGCCGTACTGGCAAAGGAAATGGCATTTATTATCGAAACTTTCAATGGACAGGAAGCCTTGAAGCCAGGAAGTCTCCGTATCACTAACCGTAATAACGCTTCCATTAGTTGGGAAACGATACTAAAGAGCCAAAACTTCAATGTAGTATGTCAGGGAACTTTCGGGTTCGACGGTATTAGTAATATCCGTCTTCAAGTCAAACCGAAACAAGATATCGAAATCAAAGATATACGTTTGGAAGTCCCTTACACGACTTATGCATCCAAATATATGATGGGATTGGGGCACAAAGGCGGATTTCGTCCAGACACGCTGATATCATGGAAATGGGACACCGATAAACAACAGGACAAAATCTGGATGGAAAATGTCAACGCCGGCCTTAACCTTCATTTCATGGATGAGAATTTTGTGCGTCCGTTAGTCAATATCTATTACGCACTTGGTAAACTGAACCTGCCTGTTTCCTGGGGAAATAACAACAAAGGTGGTATCCGCATCCAGCCGGAAGAAGATGGTGAAACACGAATGATCGTTTACAGTGGCGAACGCTGTTCACGCAAAAACGAAATCCTGCACTACAATTTCGATATGCAAATCACCCCTGTTAAACCGATTGACTTGAAATTACAGGCAACAGAACGTTTCTACCACTCGAACAGCGACGTAAGTGCTGGTTATATTCCGGCAGCTTTGAAAGCCGGAGCAAACTTGATCAATGTCCATCATAAGAAAGATATTTATCCTTTTATCAACTATCCGTATTATGACGAATCAGTCACCGATCTGAAACGTTTCATCTCTGAAGCTCATAGTAAGAATCTCGGTGTCCGTTTATATTACACGACACGGGAACTGACCGTGAAAATCCCCGAACTATGGGCTTTGCGTAGTTTGGGCGGAGAAGTGATCCATGACGGTCCCGGAAAGGATACGCGTACATTAATTCATCGTAACGGACCGAACGAGTGGTTGAACAAGAACCTTGCCACGCATTTCATCCCTGCTTGGTATAACGCTTTCGAAGAGGGAAAATATGCAGGTGATATGGACATCTCCGTTATAACGACTCCCGATTCCCGTTGGAACAACTATTATCTGGCCGGACTGGATTGGATGGTGAAAAACTTGGGAGTCGACGGCATTTATATTGACGATAGCGCTCTTGACCGTAAAACGCTGCAACGTGCTCGACGCATCCTCGATGCAGACGGCAAGCGACGCCTGATCGACATTCACTCTTGGAACCACATGAACCAGTGGGCTGGTTATGCCAACTCCCTGCATCTTTATACAGAGCTTCTCCCTTACATCGATCGCACTTGGATTGGCGAAGGTTTCAAAGCTGACAACTCGGTAGACTTCTGGTTGGTGGAAATGTCTGGTATTCCGTTTGGCTTGTTAAGCGAGACACTGGACGCACGCAATCCTTTTCGGGGTATGGTATTTGGAATGCTTCCCCGTTTACCCTGGAGCGGTAATCCTGTCCCACTCTGGCAATTGTGGGATTCGTTCGGAATGGATAAAGCAACCATGCATGGCTATTGGGATGAAAACAACCCTGTTAAAACGGACAATGCAAATCTCCTTGCAACCGTTTATACGAATGAAAATAAAGCTCTTCTCGTGATAGCCAATTGGACGGATCTACCACAAAAGGCAAAAATATCCATCGATGAGAAAGCATTAGGTTTCCACCCAGCTACGATTTCATTGCCGGAAATAAGGGACATACAATGGGGTAGCCGGCTGAACAACTTGGAACAATGCGAAATTATGGGGAGAAGTGGTATGATCATCCTGCTTGAAAAATGAATATTCCCTGTTATAAGGTAAGGTATGGAAACAGGACATTCAGCTTACGTTTCAAGTATAAATATTGCAACCATGACAAAATACGCAACAAATCACTCGATTATTTTATGCAAAAACGGCTGTAAAATAGGTAAAACCGGGTGGTTTTCATTGCTCGGCAAGGCACTTTAGTTGCCGGACACCCCCAT
>QFCD01000993.1_pt1 | contig 15318 bp, 15 predicted proteins | sample 5346081 | NCBI WGS metagenome assembly QFCD01 (sample SAMN09062251, study PRJNA434731) | Human gut metagenome, whole genome shotgun sequencing project. | isolation source: stool timepoint A gemcode assembly | host: Homo sapiens | collected 2015 | reverse complement strand
GAAACTTTAGTTAAGATGTTTTGATCTTATCTTTATATTCTTATACTTTCGTAATAAAAGAAAAATTGTTAATGCAAATTTTGAACGTGAGGTTAATTGGATATTTAAATTGGCTTTTTTATCTGTAATTGGCAATACATTTTTATATCATCAATCTCCGATGCAAAATGTAATAAATACATGTTCTCATGCTTTTATATTATACTATTTTTTATTGCATTTTTATGGAATAAAAGAAAAGATAATTATTGCAATATTGACAATTTTAGTTTTAATAATATTGTTCATTCAACTAGTGCAACAATTTACATTTCCTATAGCACCTTTTGGAATTAATATACAAGCAGAAACAACAAATAATTTAATTGAAATTCGTAATGGACTGTTTAGATTTAGAATAGAAACAGCGTGCTTTGCAATGTTACTAGTTTTTTTTTGTTGGGGACAATTGTTAAAAAAAATAAGACTTTGGGCTATAATATTATTTGTTTTGTCTTTAACTAGCATTTATCTATTTCTAACAAGACAGATTATCATTACAGTATTGTTTTCTATTTTTCTTTCAGCTTTTTTGGTAAAAAATCGAAGATTGAAAATTTGGACAATGTGTCTATTGGCTGTTTTGTGTGTTATCTTTTATAATTGGGGAGATTTATTTTTTGAGGAGTTGATTGAAAGTAGTAGAGATGAAACTGATAATGACAATGTAAGAATACATAGTGCATTCTTTTTTATTGATAAGATATTAGCAAATCCTATTAGTTTTTTCTTAGGAAATGGAAGTCCGAAAGAAGCAGTAAACTGGGGATTAAAAGAAGGGTTTTGGATATCAGATGTCGGATTTATAGGAGAATGTTTTATATACGGTTTTTTTTATATCGCTGTTTATCCTATAATACTATGGAAAGTATATAAATATAGAAATTGTGTACCTCTTTATATAAAAATGTATATTATATCAACTTTTTTAATTAGTGTGATGATATTTCCATACCGAACTCGTGTTGAATTTATGATTTGGTCAATGGTATTATATATTTGTGATTTGCACATAAATAATTCAAAATTGAAATATCAATAAGAATATGGATGTTTCTATTATTATAGTAAATTATAATACAAAACAAGTAACTCAGAGTTGTATCAATAGTATAGTTGAACACTCTCATGGTTTTTCTTATGAAATTATACTTGTAGATAATCATTCTACGGATGGGAGTTATGCTTTGTTTTCAAACGACGCTCGCATAAAGTATGTATACAATGAGAAAAATGTAGGCTTTGGACAAGCTAATAATATTGGATATCAATATTCAACAGGAGATTTTATATTTTTATTGAATTCAGATACGCTATTATTGAATAATGCGATAAAATTATTTTATGATAAGATGCGGATATTGCCACTTGAGATTGGTTGCATAGGTACAATGTTAGTTGATGGAAAAGGGGATGAATCTCTATCGTATGGAAAATTTCCAACTGTCTGCAGTTCTTTTTATCATTTATCTTTGTGTGAAATATTTAAATTAGATTCTCATTTTTATCGTTATTTCAATTATAAAGGTAAACCGATTGATTGGATGGAGGTTGAATATGTAACGGGGGCAGATATATTTATTCGCCGTAGCATTATTGAAAAATATGGGCTGTTTGATCCTGCTTATTTCCTATATTATGAAGAAACAGACATGCAAAGAAGATATTTCTCTTATGGTATAAAAAATGCAATAATTAATGGTCCACAGATCGTTCATTTAGAAGCGGGTAGTACAAAAAATAAGGTTGTAACGTTAGATAGAATCTGTATTCCTTATGTTAGTTGTTTTTTATTTTTAAAGAAATGGACCTCTTTATGGAAGTATATTTTGTTTCGGATTGCATTTGCTTTAACTCGCTTTCCTCATTTATTTTTTAACGTGAAATTTCCTTTAAAAGATAGAATCAAATTGCTTAAAAAAGTATTAATATGATACCTAAAATAATACATTATTGTTGGCTAAGTAAGGACCCTATTCCTAAAGATATGCAAATGTTCATTGATGGATGGTATGAGAAATTGCCAGATTATGAGTTCATGCTTTGGGATTTTAATCGTTTTGATATCCATTCATCTCAATGGGTTAAAGAAGCATTTAGTAAAAAGAAATATGCCTTTGCAGCAGATTATATACGACTATATGCGTTATATAATTATGGTGGTATATACATGGATATGGATGTCGAGGTTTTGAAATCTTTTGATCCTTTTCTTAAACTAAAAACAATGATATGCTTTGAAAATTCCAAACAAGGTCTTGAAATGGCTACTTTTGGAGTGGAAAAAGGAGCTGCGTGGGTAAAAGAATGTTTAAAATATTATGAAAACAGGTCATTTATTAAAGCGGATGGAATGCTTGATACGATAACATTACCATTTATAATTCAACAAATTTGTTTAAAAGATTCTTATCGTCTGGAACCTGTATATAGTATAGAGGAAGCACTACAAAAGGAAACTGGTAATGCATTGGCTATATTATCAAGTGATTATTTTAGTCCTAAGACAACTTTCAGAGATGAAAAAATTGTTTTGACTTCGAATACAGTAAGCATTCATCATTTTAAAGGGACATGGCTTCCATGGTATTCTAAGATCGAAAAAAGAGTAAGTAACATATTAGGATTTGAGTCGAAAGATTTTATAAGAGCTGCGATATATAAAATTCAATTGGAGGTTGCTAAACGTAAAATAAAGAAGTAGGATTATGAAATTATCAATAATTGTTCCTGTTTATAATGTCGAAAAATATATAGTTAAATGCATTTCTTCGTTACTTGATCAACAAACAAATGATTATGAAATTATTATTGTTAACGATGGCACTAAAGATAAGAGTATAGATCTTATAAAAAAAACATTTAATGATTCCAAGATAGCCATTATAGAACAAGAAAATCAAGGTTTATCTGCTGCGCGTAACACAGGGGTTAGACATTCAAAAGGAGAGTATATTTGGTTTGTAGATTCTGACGATTGGATAGCTAAAGGGGGTATAGATGAATTGATTCCTATTCTTGACGGACATACTGAACTTGTTTATCAATCTAAAGTTTATCATATTATTGAAAATAAGAAACAGCTTATTGTTCGTAATGATTTTGATGGAGAGCTAAATGGAGTTCAATTTATGGCATTTAAAATGCCATTATGCTGTGCTCCCTATTATATTATATTACGTTCCTTTTGGAAAAAGAATAATTTTATGTTTTATGAAGGGATTCTACATGAAGATAATGAAATAATGCCCAAAGTTGTATATATTGCTTCTAAAATGAAATGTATTCATATTCCTCTTTACAACTATTCCATTAGATCGGAATCTATTACACATTCGTATAATCCTAAGAGATTTAAAAGTCTAGAAATTGTATGTAATTCACTATTTGTTTATTTAAAAAGTCACGTTAGGAAAGAACATGCTTGGGCTTTCTCTCAAAGTATTATTCCTATGATCTATTTTCTCCTTGAATCCGTCCATAATGGAAATAAAAAGGAACAAGAAGAGGTCAATAATTTTTTTTCAGCCGAAAAAGGATATATGTCTCTTCTTATGGAATATGGTAATTGGAAAGCTAAAATATTTTCTTTTATGGTTATTCTTAGGCAAGGTCATGCCGTTGATATATATAGATTTTTACGAAAAATCTCAAAGTAATAATATAGGCTATGAATAGAACTTATTTACAGAAGTATTTAAAGACTAATTCATCTATACAATGGTTGTATATGAAATATATGCAATACTATGCTAAGAAATTTTTGAATCATCCTGAAACTTGGAAACAGTGGCAACTAGCTAAGTTAACAGCTATGCTCAGTTATGCTCAACGGCATTGTACCTATTATAGGAAATATATAGTAGGTGAAGTAAGGATGGATAATTCAATGGAAATAATTAAGAGTCTTCCTTTGTTGGATAAGAATATTATTCGTCATCAGGAGAAAAATGTTTATAGTGATGAAATAACTGATAATTGGAAAGTATGGCTTAATACAGGTGGATCTACGGGTGAACCTTTGCATTTTCCCGCTCTCTATAAAGGCTTGCCTGTTGAAGGGGTTTGTCAAATGATGCTTTATATGAAGATGGGCTATCAGTGGGGAGATATTATAGTTTCGTTTGATGGTTGCAGAATCAAAGATGAAGATAGATCTCGGAATATTTATTGGCAAATGGGGAACGCTAATTTTCCTTTTGGAAAGAAGAATTTTTCTACACTTTATCTTGATAATAATAGTGTGAAGTATTATTGGGAAGAATTGAAAAGAACGAAACCTGCATTTATTCGTGGATATCCGTCTGGCATCATGGAAATGTGTAAATTAGCTATGAATACAGGGATTGTAATGGATTTGAAATTGAAAGGGGTTTATTTGACAAGTGAGAGCTTCACACAGGATGAGAAAAACTTCATAAGTTCTTACTTCAAATGCCCTGTTTATGGACAGTATGGACATACGGAAAGTTCTATTTTTGCTATACAAAATCCTGCAGATGAAGTTTATTATTGCTCTCCTATATATGGTTATACAGAAGTTGTTGATCAGAAGGGACAGCATGTTAATATAGGTGAACAAGGAGAAGTTGTGGTGACAGGATTTGTTGAATATGGTTTACCATTTATCCGATATAAGACAGGGGATCTTGCAATCTATGGTGGAGAAACAGAATTGGGTGAAACTATTCTTACAAAGCTATTGGGACGTGAGGTTGATTGTATTTATAACAAAGGAGGAAAAAAGATTTATCTTGTTGGCTTTATCTTTGGGGGACATATTCGGGCCTTCAATTATATACAAACTTGGCAACTCCATCAGTATGAAGTTGGTAAAGTGGAAATGTATATAGTAAAGGCTAGAGAATATAGTGATAATGTTGAGAAAGAGATAGTAAATCTTTTTGTTTGTAATGGTTTTGAGTTGATAATTCATTACGTCGATTTCATAGAGAAAACCAATCGGGGTAAGCAACGCTTCTTGATTCAAGAATTGAAGTGAAACCTAACTTATGATTAATCATTATAAAAATATGCAATATGCACCAATAATAATTTTTGCTTTTAATCGTCCGAAAGCATTAAGGAATGTGGTTTGTTCGTTGTTGCAGAACACAGAAGCTAGGGAAAGTGATTTATATATCTTTGTGGATGGAGCAAGACTACATAAAGATGGAGAGTTGAAAGAAGTGGAATTGGTACGGGAGTATGTGATATCAATTACGGGTTTTAAGACATTACATTATACATTTTCAGAAGTGAATAAAGGGTTAGGAGCAAGTATTATAGATGGCGTTTCGGAAGTAATAAACCGATATGGAAAAGTTATTGTCCTTGAAGATGATCTTTGTGTTCAACCTAATTTTTTGGCTTTTATGAATCAAGGATTAAAATATTATGAGAAAGTAAATGGTGTTTTTTCTATATGTGGGTATAATAATAAGATAAAAATTCCCAAAGATTATAAGGCTGATGCGTATATTTATAATAGAAGTAGTTCATGGGGATGGGCCACATGGAAAGATAGATGGGATACTATTGATTGGAAGTTAGAACCATTTGATATATATAAATCTAAAGCAAGAGTTTTCCGCTGTTGGGCGGGATCAGATGCTTGGAAGATGCTGAATGATTGGCATAAAGGTAAAAATAATTCTTGGGCAATACGTTTTGTCTTTGCTCAGTTCCTACAGAATAAGAAGTGTGTTAACCCTTGTTATAGTCTTATCAATAATAGAGGTTTTGATGGGCAAGGTACTAACTGTAAATCCTGGAGCCGTTTTAAATTTGAATTAGAATCTACGGGTAAGAAGAATTTTGTATGGCCTACACAATTGAGTATAAATTCTTGTCTATTTAAACGTGCTATGTGGTATAATTCGGTGTTTATTAGAATTTACAGTAGAATAATGTATTTAATTAAATAGTAGCAATGGATATAACTGACTGTAAAATTATTGAATTGCCAAAGATTGTAGATCCACGGGGTAATCTGTCAATTATTGAGCAATTAAAACAGATTCCGTTTGAAATAAAGCGGGTCTATTGGATATATGATGTGCCCGGCGGAATGGATCGTGGAGAACATGCATATAAAGAGAACCAGGAATTTATAGTAGCCCTGTCGGGGTCGTTTGATGTGGTACTGGATGATGGTAAGAATAAATGTGTTTTTCCTTTAAACAGATCTTATAAAGGATTATATGTGACTAAAGGAATATGGCGCAGAATGACAAATTTTTCAACAAATTCATTGGCTCTTGTCTTGTCATCAACTGATTACAATGTTAATGACTACATAATGGATTATCAGGAATTTAAAAAATGGGTACTAAAATGAGAAGTGTCTTTGATTGTTCGCTATATGAACTTAACAAATCACATGATCCGGAAGGTAATTTGACTTTTATATACGAGAATGTGCATGTGCCATTTCCAATAAACAGAGTATTTTACAGTTATGATATTCCAGGTGGTGAAGATCGTGGTGCTCATGCGCATAAGGAATGCCATCAGTTTATAATAGCAGCATCCGGCTCTTTTGAAGTTGTATTGGATGACGGTGTAAACAAACGTACTGTATTACTTAATCGTCCATTTTGGGGGTTGCATGTGCCGCCGGGAATATGGGCGTCAGAACAAGGTTTTTCATCGGGTAGTATCTGCTTGGTATTAGCTAGTCATGGATATTCGGAAGAGGATTATATTCGTGACTATGATGAATTTCTGAAATATGTTGAGGAACAAAAGAATAATTGATTTGATATAATGATTGTATATCGATTGAATAATAAGTGGGATATGGTGAAATTTTTAGATTTACAAGCAATCACTATGCGACATGGTGATGAGATTAAAGCTGCTATAGACAGGGTTGTTGAATCCGGTTGGTTTTTACAGGGAAATGAAAATAAACGGTTTGAGATGGACTATGCAAAATATATCGGTACAGAGTTTTGTGTAACTGTAGCAAATGGTTTGGATGCATTAAAACTTATATTGCGTGGTTATAAGGAAATGGGATTGATGCAAGATGGAGATGAAATCATTGTGCCTGCCAATACGTATATTGCTACAATTCTTGCCATTACAGACAATAATCTTGTACCTGTACTTGTGGAGCCAACGTGGGATCATTTGGAGATAAACATAGATGCCATTGAGGAACACATTACTTCTAAAACCAAAGGGGTAATGATAGTTCATCTATACGGTCGTATTGCCTATAATGATAAGTTACGTGGAATTTGCGAGAAATATAATTTGAAGTTAATGGAGGATTGTGCACAAAGCCATGGTTGTGCTTGGGATGGTGTTAAAACCGGTGCGTTAGGTGATGCAGCGGCACATAGTTTTTATCCGGGAAAAAATTTGGGTGCGTTAGGTGATGCAGGTGCTGTAACTACAAGTGATCCAAAATTGGCTGAAATTATTCGTGCATTAGCAAATTATGGAAGTCATAAAAAATATGTATTTAAATATGTAGGAATGAATAGCCGTATGGCTGAAACAGACGCAGCAGTACTTGATGTAAAACTAAAATATTTGGATGAAGATAATGCACAGCGCCAGAAATTGGCTGATTACTATTATACCCACATCAATAATCGCTTCATAATTTTGCCGAAACGGATTAAGGATGAATGTAATGTTTATCATCAATTCCCTATTTTTTGTCAGCGTCGTGATGAATTGCAAGAATATTTAAAGGAAAATGGAGTACAAACTCTCATTCATTATCCGATACCTCCACATAAGCAGGAATGTTATAAAGCATGGAATAATCGGACTTATCCTATTACAGAAATGATTCATCAACAGGAACTTTCCATTCCGATGAGTCAGGTCGTGACGGAGGCAGAGGCTAAGATTGTGGTTGATGTGTTGAACTCATTTAGATAATAAAAGATAATACCATGTTGTATTATTGTACGCTCTTTGATTCCAATTATATTAGTAAAGGAATAGCATTATATCTTTCACTTGAGAGGCATACGGATGATTTTCTGTTGTATGTAATGGCGATGGATAGGAAGTGTGAGAAAATGTTGAAAAATATGGATTTTGCGCATATGCATGTAGAATGTATTGAAGATATTGAAACAGGGTCATTACTTGAGGCTAAACAGAATCGTTCTAGGGCTGAATATTGTTGGACTTGTGGTTCTGTGGTAACAGAGCATTTTTTTAGAACACGTATGCTACCTGAAATAACTTATTTGGATTCTGATTTGATGTTTTTCTGTTCTCCCAAATGTGTGGATAATGAATTAAAAAAGGCAAATGCTTCTGTTGGTCTTACGCCCCATTTTATTAATAATACTATATTTGGTGTTTACTGTGTACAATATGTTTATTTTAAGCGGGATGAAGATGGTGAAAAATGTTTAAATTGGTGGAAGAATGAATGTCTGAAATGGTGTTATTCAAAACTGGAAGATGGTAAATATGGTGATCAAAAATACCTCGATTATATGAAAAATATGTTTAGTAATGTGTATGCTATTGAAAATAGAGGTGTGGGCATTGCTAATTGGAATATTGAGCAGTATGATTATCATTTTAATGAAGGATTTTTAATACATCAGGGTAGGCGGTGGCCTATTGTGTTTTTTCATTATAATGGTGTGAACGTGAAAGTCGAGAACGGAAAACTGATATTTGTTTATAGTAAGTATTTAACCAAAGTGGTAGTCGAAACTTTTATCAAACAATACGCAGAATTGCTCACATTTGTATATATTAACTATTTGGGGATTAAAATTGATGGTTTTGAAATGTATCCACAGAATAAGGTAAAGGTGATTCTGAATGGATTATGGCTTTATGTGAGAGGAAATAAAATAGCTATGAGGTTGGAACAGAAATTTATGGAGCATAAGTATATACAACGTGTATCACCTTATAGTGAAAGAAAAAATAGATAAGGTAGGAGTATAGCCGTATCAAAATTTAATTATCGAAACAATATTCATGTTATTGAAGTTAAAAAACTTACCCTTGTTGGAAAGCCATCGAGGGCTGACCACTTTGCCTTCCGGCAAACTCCTAATCAACACCATCAACGCCCATTCCTACAATACCGCCCAAAAAGACAAGCTCTTTGCCGAAGCTTTGCAGCAGGGAGATGTGTTAATTCCCGACGGGGCAAGTATTGTCAAGGCGTGTCGTTGGCTGAATGCGAGATCCAAACCTACAGAGCGTATTGCCGGCTGGAACCTGTTCGAGTTCGAGATGAACAAGCTGAATACTATCGGAGGAAAATGTTTTTTCATGGGCAGCAGTGAAAAAGTATTGGCATTGATAAAACAGCGTGTGAAAGTGGATTATCCCAACATCGAAGTGGAAACCTATTCGCCACCCTATAAGCCGGAGTTTTCGGAAGAGGACAATCGGGCGATAGTCGAAGCTATCAACAAGGCAAATCCTGATTTGCTCTGGATAGGGATGACTGCCCCCAAGCAGGAGAAATGGGCGTACACGCATTGGCATGAATTAAAAATCCATTGCCATTGCGGAACGATAGGTGCTGTTTTCGATTTCTATGCCGGAACGGTAAAGCGTGCTCCCACCTGGTGGCAGAGACATTCTCTGGAATGGTGCTACCGGTTGTTGAAAGAACCTCGCCGGATGTGGAAACGTTACATTATCGGCAATCTGTTGTTCATGTGGAATATATGTAAGGAGTAGCTTGATGAAAAGAATCTTATTGCTTGTTTTTCTGTGTAGTGTTTCCTTATGGGCCGATGCCCAGGCATTGCTGGGGACTACCGGACTGCTTCATGCTCCCACGGCTGATATGCAGCGTGATAAAACGTTCCTGTTTGGTGGAAACTATTTGAATACTCATCCGTTATCCACCCATTTTCGTAGCAGTGAAGTGGGGTATACCTTCAATTATTACATTAATATTACTATTTTTCCTTGGCTGGAGGTGGCCTATATCTGTACATTGGTACATGCGGATCATGGCTCTACTTATTTCCCGGAACAGTCTTGGGGGAAATTCACGAATCAGGACCGGGCTTTCAGTGCGCGTCTGCGTCTTTGGAAAGAAGGGTGGTGGAAGGAGTGGACACCGCAAATCGTACTCGGCTTGGATGATCCCACTTCTCATGCCGATCATGGCGGCGGTGGACTGGTGTCTGGTAATACAAGCGGTTCCAATAACTACGCAACACGGTATTATCTGGCTGTAACCAAACATCTGGATTTTCAGAACATAGGTGAATGGGGTATTCATGCCGCATTTGTATATGGTAATGCCAAAGGTATGGAGCATTATAAACGTCCTTCATTCGGCACAAACTTCCGTTTTCAGCTACTCGGTGACCAGCCTTTGATTAAAGCTGTAAATAATCTTAACCTAATGGCCGAATATGACGCCCGCACAGTAAACATCGGGGCACACTACCAGCTTTGGAAAGACCACATCAACCTGATTGCCGAACTGAACAACGGGAAATATTTCTCCGGTGGCATTTACTTCAAAATCCATCTGAAATGATAAAAAAGATTATCCGATTAGGATCTTCGGAATAGATTCTGTTCTTTTATAAAAAAGGAGGATTTATGGTTGGAAATATAAGTATAACAGATGTGTATATGAGTGTATTGTCTTCACTGAGTGTAGATGAAAAACCGGATTTGATTGCAAAACTGACAAATTCCATCAGAAATACGTATACAAAGGAACAGAATATTGAAACAGAAGATCCTTTTGCTTGTTACGAAGGCGATTGGGGCGGAAATATGTCGGCTGAGGAATATGCAGATGATTTACGTAAACCCTAATTTGAGGGTTTACCTTTCTTATATCCAACTGTTGCAAAGATAATAAAACAGCTATCCCGGGTGCAAAAACCGCCATAGAGGCAGTCTCCATGCAGAGGCGCTCTATGGCGGTTTCCCGTTTCTCCACGTTTACCGGGGAAAATTCCCGTTTCCGGGAAGCCGGGAGGTTACTCTTCCATCTTGAGCTTGCCCAGTTCTTTCAGGATGTGCTCCATGGCTTCTTTGTAAACTTCCGGTTTCTCCTTTTCCAGCCATTTCATCAGTTTGAAGTAAGAATTTGGAGTCACAATCTTGCCGTCCCGAATTTTGGTGGCGGTGGACCGGCCTATCGCACCTTTGTCGCCCAAGTTGTTGGGGTTTAAATCGTTTCTTCGCACGGCATTACCGATGCAGGTGCTGATGATCTCAAATTTTTTTCATGTTACTAAAAATTAAATTATTAAATAATGATTTGTAAACAGCATAAACATAGCTACTTACAAAATGTCTCGGCAAAGATAGGAAATGTTTATTAACAATTGCTTGTTTTTGTGAGCAACGCCCTATTTATATTTTGCGTTCCTTTGCGTTATATTTATACTAACACACAAAAGAAATGGATTATACAGAGCAGTTTATCCGGCTGAATTGCAGTTTGATGTCGGATTACAAAATGATGAAGCTGAATGCCGACATGAAATGCATGGGGCTGGGGTTGTATCTTGAAACGATATTGTTTCTGCGCAAACAGCAGGAATACAAACATGATTTTAACGAACTGGATTTGCTGGCCGATCAGTGGGGAGCTACCGTGGAAAATCTGCAACATCTTATTAAGGACTTCGATTTGTTTCTCATTACAGAGGACGGGTATTTCCGATGTCTGTATCTGGACGAGGTGATGGGATATCAGAGTAAACTTTCCGAGCAACGTGCTGCTGCCGGTAGTAAGGGAGGGAGAAGCTGTAAGAAAAGTACGGTGAAAGCATCTGCAAAAGCAACTGCGTCTACAGCGTCTGCAATAGGGAGGGGCAGAATCAACGAGGGGAAAAACGGTGATGCGTCCTGCGTGGATAATAACGGGGAAGTCTACATGAAAAGCGATGATACACCTTGCATGGATAATAACAAGGAAATCTATACGAAAAGCAGTGGTGCACCCTGCGTGAATAATAACAAGGAAATCTACATGGAAAGTGGTGATACACCTTGCGTGGATCGTAACGAGGAAGTCTACATGAAAAACGGTGATACGTCCTGCATGGATAATAACGGGAAAGCCTACCTGAAAAGTGGTGGTGCACCTTGCATGGATTGCAACGAGGAAATCTACATGAAAAGCGGTGATGCGTCCTGCATGGATCGCAACGAGGAAATCTACATGAAAAATGGTGGTGCACCCAGTATGGATAGCAAGGAGAGAATTTATATGGAAAGCAGCAATGTAGATAGTGACAAGGTTGTCTGCATGGATAACAGCAAGCCAATCCATTCGGATTATAATAAGGAAATCTACAAGGAAAACAGCACGGAGAGCAACGTGAAAAGTAGTGCGGAAAGTATGAAAAATACGACTGCAAAAAATACAAATGGAAATTCAGTCAAAAATGTGATTCAAAGTGTTGATAATGAGCGATATGGAAAGGGATTGCAAGCAAGCTTTAAGCAAAACTTTATAAGAGAAGAAAAGAATAGAGGAGAGAAGAAAAACAACAATAACAAAGAAAAAGAAATAATTGCTGTTGCTGCTGTTGATAAACTTCCCCGATTTTCCGAATTGTCCGAAACGATACCCCGATGGGAACAATGCATCAATGAAGCTTTCATTACCCAGAGTTGGCTGGAGGCTGTGGGGATGATGTCAGGTTTGAAAGGAACTCTTTTTGAAACAATCTTTCTTTTATTCGTGATCTGTTCAAGAAACATGTCGTGGCACAAGGAAACACAGGAGGAATCACTTCCGTGTCCGAAGCCGAAGCTTATTTCGCCAACTACATCCGCCGAGAAAGGCCCACCCGTCTTTTTCTGGAAGAAAAGCTGAAAGAAAGGAGCCGGATGCAGAAATGAATCGACATCGCTCTCGCCCTACGAAACGTACAATCCGCTGACCGGCGAACGTTCGTACTGCGGAGTGCCTCTTCCTGCCGGTGCACCCCCGCGCCCCAACGGACGTGCCACCTGGGATAACCTGAAACAGAGCTGGATATGACGCGCGAAGAACATGCAGACTATGTGCGGTGGCTGAAAAGCCTGCCGCGCAGAAAGGACCATTTCCGTATGCCTTGTCCCGAATGTTCCGCAACGCGAAGCAATCCCAAAGATCCTTCGTTCAGTGTGCATATCACCCGTGAAGGGGGATGGGCGAAATGCTTTCATTGTGATTTCGCCATAGCGTGGAACGAGGACGAGATGTGGAAAAGAGAACAGAAACAACAAGACCGGGAAACGGCAGAAACAGCAGAAGGATGCACCGCAGCACCGTAACACGTCGCAGCACCACGATGCAGCATCGCAGCACGTAACACGTCGCAGCACCACGATACAGCACCGCAGCACCATAACACGGCACAGCACCACGATGCAGCATCGCAGCACCATAACAGGTCGCAACGCAAAGCCGCACATCCCCCTGCAACCGCCTGTACATTACGTATGCCCGGTAATCAATAAAAACAAACAAATTATGAATGGAGAAATGATGGAATACATGGTCGGCAGACGAGGTATTCCGATGGACGTCCTGACAAGGATGAAGATAGAGGAACGCTTGGAATTCCTGCCGCAGACCGGCAAGGAAGAAGCCTGCATCTGCTTCCCTTACCTGGAGGACGGAGTAATGAAAAACATGAAATTCCGGGATGCCGCAAAGCATTTCAAGATGGTGAAAGGAGCCGAGCTGATTCCTTGGAACATAGACGCCATAAAAGGGAAGGAAAAGTGCTACATCACCGAAGGCGAGATAGATGCCCTCAGCCTGATAGCCGCAGGACTGGAAGAGGTGGTGTCCGTACCCAACGGAGCCGGAGGCGCGAACCTTCAGTGGCTGGACCGCTTCGTGGAGTCGCACTTCGATGACAAGACGGAAATCATCCTGGCCATGGATACCGACAGGCGCGGAGTGGAGTTGCGCGACGAACTGGTGCGCCGCCTGGGCGTGGACCGCTGCAAGGTGGTGGCCTGGGGGGAAGGCTGCAAGGATGCCAACGAGTATCTGTTGAAGTACGATCTTCCGAGGCTCCGCCAGCAGGTGGAGCAGGCGGCGGAAATCCCGTTGGAAGGAGTCTTCTGCCCCATGGACGAATGGGATACGCTGATGGATATTTATTACAACGGAATGCCGGAAGGAGCCGATACGGGACTGGAGAATCTGGACCGGCTGATCAAGTTCGAGCGTGGTTTTGTGCTCACGGTCACAGGCGTTCCCGGCAGCGGAAAAAGCGAGTTTGTGGACGAAATTGCCATGCGCCTGCTCCTGCGCCACGATTGGAAGGTGGGCTATTTCAGCCCGGAGAATACCCCGCTGGCCTATCACTACCGCAAGCTGATACGCCGCGTGGTGGGCAAGCGTTTCGAACACAAGGGGATGCCGTTGCCGGAAGCCGGACAGGCCATCCGTTACCTGGCACAGAGTGTCTTCTCCATTATGCCGAAAGAGGACTTCTCGGTAGAGAGCGTGCTCCGCATTGCCGCCCAACTGGTGAGCCGGAAAGGAGTGAAGGTGCTGGTGGTGGACCCCTTCAACCGCTTCGAGCATCAGATTCCCGACTGGGAAACGGAAACGCAGTACATCAGCCGCATCTTCGACGAGTTCTCCAATTTTGCCGTGAAGCACAAGGTGTTGCTCATTCTGGTGGCGCACCCCACCAAGTTGCGCCGCGAACCGGGAAGCAAACGCTGGCCTGTGCCCACGCTGTATGATATCAACGGCTCGGCGGCCTTTTTCAACAAGACGGATTATGGAATGGTGGTAGACCGTAACGATGAGCTGGGGCAGGTGCTGGTGCGTGTGGCCAAGGTACGTTTCGACCATCTGGGCGGACCGGGAGATGCTTTTTTCGCCTTCAGCACTTACAACGGACGCTACACGCCTACCGAGGAGAGGACCTTGGATCATAATCCGCCCGAACCGAAGTGGGAGCATACCAATTTCCTGACAGAGAAGCTGAAGCCCGAACAGCAGGGCCTGGGGTTTAATGAGGGGGAATGAAGAAGTTGAATGTTGCTGTTCCTGAATAACTTGGGGATAGGAGAAGGGAGATGTCAAAACAAAAAGGACAGCCCCGAAAAGTTACAGATAGTAATTATAACACGTAAAAGGATCGTATCAAGCTCTGTATGGAGTAATGATACGACCCTTTCTTTAGTCTTTTAGGATGCTCAAATTTCAGATTGTAAGTTCATGTTTTCAAAAACTGAGTTTTGACATTCGCCTTTTAGGTTTTGTAGTTACAGTCTGTAACTTCTCGGAGTAGTCATTTTATTTTGACATACCCCCTTTAAAAGTTG
>QFCD01000696.1_pt1 | contig 15583 bp, 9 predicted proteins | sample 5346081 | NCBI WGS metagenome assembly QFCD01 (sample SAMN09062251, study PRJNA434731) | Human gut metagenome, whole genome shotgun sequencing project. | isolation source: stool timepoint A gemcode assembly | host: Homo sapiens | collected 2015 | reverse complement strand
CGCCGTAGAATATAATCGATTAGAATTTTAAAGAGCATATGATTGGAAAAGGAGAGTACAATGAATAGGGTATATCGGGTTATTTGGAGCAAAGTAAAACGCTGTTATGTAGTTGTCTCTGAGTTGACGAGAAGTTGTACGAAAGATAATCGGAGCCATGGGAGTTATAGACGAAATGCTTTCGCTCTTTGTGTAGTCCTGTTATGTGGTAGTATGAGTGTAGCAGGAGCAGCTGATACGACAGTGGGTACTGGTTCTGGCGTAGCCTATGGCACGAGCAGTAATGCTCCGAAAGCGGAAAACGTAGCCATTGGTAAGGGAAGTAGCATCAGCTATTCTAATGGTGCCAGTGCAGCTACTGGAGACATTGTGGTAGGTAATGGAGCCAATATTAATAACTATGCCAGCCAAGGTGGTAGTATTGCCATTGGCAAAAATGCCAAAATCGAAAATATGGCCGGTGGCGCTGAAGCTACTTTTGCACTGGGGCAGACTACTTTTTCTGGGAGCTTGTTTTCTAGTGCTCGTATTCCTGCTGATCCGACGAAAGTGGTTGGCAGCATCGCTATTGGTGACAACACCTTTGCTCGAACTGGCAGCACAATGATCGGCTCCCATAATTACAGTGGGGACCTTGGGGATACCACTGTCGATAGCGCTGCTACGCGTACTTCTAATTTGAATGTCTATGCGACTACTGTCGGTGCGAATAGCTTTAGCAATGGAGCATTTACCACGACTACCGGTGTCTATAACATTATTTCCGGTGAATACAATGGTGGACGATCGGCTAATGGTCAAAAAAACTTTGGCGCAACCATTACCGGTGCTTTGAACAGTATAGAGTCGATGGATAGTGCAGGTTCAGGCTATTATTCCGGTATAGCAAATAGCATTGTTGGTACTGCCAACAGGACTCAGAACTCCAATGGATCTTTGATCTTTGGCGCCGGGAATGAAATTACCAATTCCTATACCTCCATATCCGGTTTGCCAGGAGGGCTATTCTCGACCACGCCGACTTCAGCTAAAGATTTAGCAAATATATTGCGTGAAGCAACAAGCGAATCTGATGGTGGAGGTTCTACAATGGCTATTGGTGGCGGTAACAAAGCCGATTATACCCAGAAAACACAAATTACTGGTGTTAATAATAAAGTTACGGGTACGGCCGGTAATATTGCCAAATTAAATTCCGTATCCGGCTTTAAAAATACCGTAACTAATGCGTCCAATAATATTATCATGGGAAATGACCATACCGTGACGGCCAATAATACGATTGCCATCGGCGGCCTTTCCAGTGCAGATACCCGTTCCGCGGCCAATACGACTTCAATCGGGTATGATGCAAAAGTCAGCAAAGAAGGCGGAGTGGCTCTTGGTTACAAGTCCAATGCTACGGTAGATAAGGGGGCCGCAGGATATGATCCGGCTACAGGAGCTGCTTCGACAGAAACGAATTCCACATGGAAGGCTACATCGGCAGCAGTATCTGTAGGTGATGTGGGAAATGGTATTACCCGTCAGATTACCAGTGTAGCAGCGGGCACGGCAGATACCGACGCTGTCAATGTGGCGCAGTTGAAGAAAGCCGTTGCCGGAGCTTCTGATGGTAATGATACGTTGGTAACTAATGCTAACGGGCTTAGCCTTTCCGGCAATACACTTTCCATGAATGTGACTGATACAGCAGGGAATGCCGTAACGGGGTCTGTGGATTTATCTGCCATTGCCGGCAGCGCCGATACAAGAAATACAGTAACTGCCGGAGAAAATGTTAATATTGATGAGACCACAAATACGGATGGAAGTTCTACCTATACAATCAATGTAAAGGCAGATGGACAGGTGGCCAATGGAAACACCGGAATCGTAACGGGTGGGACTGTATATCATGAAACCCGTGTAACGAACGATGGTTCCTATGTGAAGGCAGATAATACGGCAGCCCAAAATCTGACTATCCTGGATAGTCAGGTGAAGAATAATGCAGATAACATCAGCAATCTGGATACTCGAGTTACTCATATAGGGAACAGTCTTACGAAATTGGGTGACCGGGTAGATCGAGTTGGTGCGGGGGCAGCCGCTCTGGCAGCTCTTCATCCCCAGGATTTTGACCCGGATGATAAATGGGACTTTGCCGCAGGATATGGCAATTACAAAGATGCCCATGCGGTAGCCGTAGGTGCCTTCTACCGTCCTAATGAAGACACCATGTTCTCTGTCGGTGGTTCCTTCGGCGGTGGTGAAAATATGGTGAATGCCGGCGTGACCTTCAAGCTTGGACAGCATAACCATGTGAGCCGTTCCCGCGTGGCCCTGGCTAAGGATGTATTAGAATTAAAGCAGATTGTAGCAAAGCAAGATGAAATGATTCAGAAACTCATGAGCGGTAAGGTGTCTATGTCTACTAAAGACGTTACCTTCCCGGATGTACCGAAAGATCATTGGGCTTACACGTATGTGAAGTCTTTGGCGGACAAAGGGTATTTGGAGGGGTATCCGGATGGCGAATTTAAAGGGAATCGTGCGATGACTCGTTACGAATACGCAACGGTTATTTATCGCGCTTTGCAGAACGGAGCGCCTAATGATGCCGATATGAGTCGAGCCGTAGAAGAATTTAAACCAGAACTTGCCAAGGTACAAGAAGTAGAACGTTTCCGTGTTGACCGTATTTCCGGTAAGGATAACGACCGGCATAAGATCGAAAGGGTACGTGTCAATGACAAGAATGATAAGGTTAATAACGATTTTAGAGATGTATATGGTTCACATATTCGGAAATAGTATAGGCTTCTTTTACTGAGATAAAAGAAATCAAACAAGCCTGGTATACGGAGAATCTGTGTATCGGGCTTGTTTTTTTTTATGACTAGGGTTTGTAGAGTGGTCTAAATGAAGTTATGGATGAATCTTTGGCAGACATTGAAGATTTGGGATAGGAGCGATATGGCCTGGGTTTAGATATAGACTTTAACTTGCTAGCAATCAGATCTTAGAAAGAATTACAAAGAATGATGCTAGATTTATGAATCGAAGTTTAGCATAAAATATTGACAGAAATGTAAGAAGAGGAGATAATTCTTCATATAAAGGCGTTTTTTATTGGAAAGGGGAAACGAATGATGAATAAAATTTATAAAGTCATATTTAACCGGGTAAAGGGACGTTACGAGGTTGTTTCTGAATTAGCAAAAAATGGTGGGAAAGCGTCCGGAAATTCTTTGCTGAGAACTTTTATTAATTCGGGGGGGTATTAACTAAAAGTATTTTATTGTCACTGCTTTTATTAGGGACTAGTTATGGTGCTAATGCAGCGACTATCAATGATGGTGACACCTTGATTGGAAGCGCAAATATTAATGTGACTAAGGATGATACAGCGCAAACTATCACTATAACAACTAATGGATTGGCGACAACTGCGGAACTAAATATCAATAAGGCAAATATAGCAGCCAACACCGCACAAATCGGTACTAATACAGTAGATATCAATACCAATAAAGCGAATATAGCTGATAATACGGTACAAATTGGTATCAATGCTTCAGCCATCAATTCGAATAAAGAGGATATCTCTGACCTGAAGGCAGTCAATGCCGTACTAGGGCTGGATAAAGATAAGGCAGGTAAAATATTTCCGAGCCAATTCTACCGGTTATGATGCCTATGCTACTGGGGTAGATGCGATTGCTGTGGGCAAAAATGCAAGGGCTTCCGAGGATAAGGCTGTTGCCATGGGCACGCAAGCAGAAGCCAGCGGTGTGGGTGCCATTGCTATCGGCGCAGAAACGAAAGAAAATGACAATAACAAAGGAGCAGAAGCAGCTGCGGAGAATTCTGTTGCCATCGGTGCTGATACGGAAGTGGTTGAAGAAGGTAAAAATGGTATTGCCTTGGGGCGAGGGGCTATTACTGGTTCCAGGGCTGGTATGACTGCTGATGACGGTTCTCAGCTGGTTGCTGCGGGTGGCGGAGCGAATAGCATTTCCATTGGTAATGGAGCGAATGCCCGAGGTAATTCAGCCATCGCTCTAGGAGATGGCGCTGTAGTCATGAATGACGCTACGGCGGCCAACCCTATTACCAATAATGGCATTGCCATCGGTACAGGAAGTCGGACGGTCTCGGAAAACGGTACGGCTATTGGTAATGGAGCCAGAGTCAGCGGTAGCAGTGCAGGTGCGACGGCCATCGGGAACCAGGCAAAAGCACAGGCCTCAGATGCCCTCGCGGTAGGTTCCGGTGCAGAGGCGACGTATAGGGACAGTGTAGCTATCGGTTCCGAAGCGAAATCATCATATGTTGAAACGGTGGCTATCGGAAAGAGCTCGGAATCTAAGGGTAATCAGGCTATTGCTCTGGGCAGCGGTACCACAGCCAATGCGGATAATGTCGTTTCCATTGGACATAAAGCAGTAGCAGATGCAGAATATTCTGTTGTCATGGGTGAAGAGGCCGGTAAAGGCATGATTGGGGACAAAAACCATGTCAATGGTGCTCATGTTGTTATCGGGAAAAATGCTGGACAGAATATCGATGGATCCGAAGATATTTCTCTGGGGTTCGGTGCCGGTAGCCATGTAAAGGGGAATTATAATATTGCTATCGGTTCCGGTGCCGGTACCTATCTGGGGGATAATACCACTGGTTCTACACAAAATTCTCTGGCTGGATATGACGTATCCCTAGGGTATCATGCCAATCATTATGAAGCAGCCACTTCCATTACTGAAGCAACAGCGCTGGGGGCCAATACGGTGGCCAGGACACAGAGTACCGCAGTAGGTGCTGTTTCTAAAGCTACCGGCAATGGAGCCACTGCTATAGGCTTTACTTCTCTGGCAGAAGGAGATAAATCTATGGCCATCGGGGAAGAATCTATTGCTCGGGGCACAGGTAATGTGGCTTTAGGTGGGGGTTCCCTGGCTACAGCAGCAATGGCTTCCGGGAATGCTTATCTGACAGGTACGATGGCCACACAGGTTGTTTCTGTTGGAAATGGTGCTTCAATGAGCGACAATGGGCTTCGTCGGATAGTCAATGTAGCTGACGGGGCAGCTGATCAGGATGCAGTAACGGTAAAACAGCTGAAAGCACTGCAGACAGATCTGTCCTCCCAGATTACCAATGCCCATCCCGGCAGCAGCAGCGGCAATGCGGTGACGTATTCGGGAACGAATAATGAATATGTCAGTCTGAAAGATAATAACAATAATGCAGTACAGATTAAAAATGTGAAAGATGGGGTAGATGCTGGCGATGCAGTTAACAAGGGGCAGATGGATCAGGCTGTCAGTGATGCTAAAGTACATTACTATTCAGTAAAGACTGATGATACAGGAACGGCGAAGAATAATTTCAATAATGATGGTGCCGTGGGTAGTGACTCTCTGGCAATGGGGGTGATTGCTAAGGCTACGAATGAGCGAAGTGTGGCTATAGGCAATAATGTCAGTGCTGAAAGTAATGGCAGTATCGCTATGGGCGTGGGCTACAAGAATACAGACGGATCTATCAGTGAAACGAAAGCGGAAACTGGCTATCAGTATAATACCGCTATTGGTGCCGGTGCCCAGTCTGCCGGCGATAATTCATTAGCCATCGGTACCAGAGCGGCGGTTAAGCAAAAAGCTGGTTCTGCTACTAACAGCAGCAAGGAATCTATTGCCATCGGATATCTTGCGGAGACATCTGATATCCGAGGTGTAGCAATGGGAGCTGAAGCTAAGAGCATTGCCAAGGGGGCTAATGCTATCGGTGACAGAGCGACTGCCTCAGGAACAGACTCTATTGCCATCGGCACAGAGGCAACGGATGCCCTTTCTACTAACTCCATCGCCATGGGGACGAAGGCAAATGTGGAGAAAGGCAGCAGTGCGGCGGTTATTGGTAATGAATCCACTGCAACAAATGCAGTGAATGCCAATGTCTTCGGCACGGAAAACTCAATTATTAATGGAAAAGATGACGACAAGGTGAAAGATAACAGCCTTGTTGGAAATGGGAACAAAATTACCCGAAACGATGCAAAGTCTGTGACTAATGTCACCGTTAGTGGAAATATCAATACAGTGCAGGGCATCACGGATTCCAGTAGCGCGGCGGATGCATCCAAACTGGATAAAATTAATATTACCGGTACAAACAATACAGTAACCCTGAGCGATAATGGGCTTCCCATTGAAGATGTGACTATTCTGGGGAATGATAATACGGTTGAGGCTGCGTTGAAATATGATCCCGATGGAAAACCACTGTCCAATATCCAAATTCTTGGTTCTAATGTAACTGCGACTCTGGGAAATTCCGTATATTTGGGAACGGGTTCTGCCGCTACAGCAGAAGCCACTGCGGAAACAGCCGGTGCAGGGGAGTACAATGATCTTTATGCTGTAGCGGCTAAGAAGGCGGATGGCGTGGTCACCATCGGTAGCAAAGGCCATGAACGGCGTCTGCAAAACGTGGCAGCTGGTCTGGTCAGTTCGACCAGTACCGATGCCGTAAATGGAAGTCAGCTCTACCTGCGGACCCGGCCCCTTCGTTTTGCCGGGGATAATTCCACACTTGGCTCTACCGCCGCTGCCGATCAGAACGTGCTTCATCGGGGTTCTGATGAAGCTATGTACATCCTGGGCGGAGCCGACGGCAGCAATCTGAGCGATAACAACATCGGCGTAGTGGCCGATGCAGCCAATAACAAGATCACCGTGAAACTCTCGAAGGATGTGAAGGGTCTTAACAGCGTGACGGCTACTACTGTCAATGCTACCACGGTCAATGCCGGGGATACTACCATGAACGACAACGGTCTCACTATTAAGAACGGTCCTTCTATCACAAAGACCGGCATCAATGCCGGCGGCAAGACCATTACCAACGTGGCAGCCGGTGTAAACCTGACCGACGGGGTGAATGTAAGCCAGCTGAAGAGCGCCCAAGCAGCGGCTACCACGGAAGTGAAGGCCGGAAAGAATGTGACGGTAGATGAAGCTACGGGAGCCAACGGCCAGAAGGTATACACGGTGAATGCCGATCTCAGTTCTGTGGCGGATGCCCTGGGAGGAAGCTCTACGGTAAATGCCGTCACCGGCAAGGTGGAAGCCAATCTGGAAGTCAACGGGAATACCTACCATACGGTGCAGGAAGCGGTGAATGCCGCCAACACTACCGTCTCTTCTAATGACGGCTCCGTGAAGGTGACCAAGAGCTCCAATACCAACGGTTCCAATAATTTCGACTTGGCGGTGGATTACACCAAAGTAGCCGAAAATGCCAGCCTGACTTACAAGGCCAACGGCAAGAATGAAAAAACCGTAAGCCTGAAAAAGGGCCTGGACTTCACCAATGGGAAGAATACCTCGGCTTCCGTGGCTGCTGACGGGATGGTAAAATATGATCTTAATGATGATATCAGCCTTAGCAGCGTAACCACCGGGGATACGGTGATTAATAATACAGGTCTGACCGTAGGCGGTAACGCCTACGTGACCAAGAGCGGCCTCAATGCCAACGGCCAGAAAGTGGTAAATGTGGCAGACGGCGAAATTTCTGCCACCAGCACCGATGCGGTAAACGGCAGCCAGCTTCATGCCACCAATGTGGAGGTGGAGGAAAACACCAAGAACATTGCCATCAACAAGAAAAACATCCAGAAGAATGCGGATAATATTGCCAAGGGCCTGAACTTTGCCGCTGACTCCGGCACTACCTATAACGCCCAGCTGGGAGATACGGTTTCTGTGAAGGGGGACGGACACAATGTGTCCACCTCTGTCGATGGCAGCCAGATCACCGTCAAGATGAGCGATACTCCTTCCTTTACCTCGGTGAAGGCCGTGACCATTCAGGGGAACACCATCTACGGCGATACCATCAAGGCCGGGGATACGGTAACCATGAATAACCAGGGCATTGACATGGGAGACACCAAGATCACTCACCTGCACAAGGGAGAGGTTTCCGCTACCAGCACTGATGCGGTGAACGGCAGTCAGCTGTATGGTACGGAAACTCGGATCACTCGTCTGGGTAACCGGATTAATCGTGTTGGTGCTGGGGCAGCGGCTCTGGCTGGGCTACATCCGCTGGATTTTGATCCGGACGACAAGTGGGATTTTGCTGCCGGATATGGCAACTATAAGAATGCCAATGCCGTTGCTATTGGTGCATACTATCGTCCTAACGAAGATACCATGTTCAGCGTAGGTGGTTCCTTTAGCGGCGGAGAGAACATGGTGAATGTTGGTGTTAGCTGGAAATTTGGACAGAAGAGCCATATCTCTCGTTCACGTGTTTCCATGGCTAAAGATATGCTGGCTATGAAGAATCAGATTGAAACATTGACGAAAAAATTGGCAAATTATGAATCGGGCCAGCCTGTCAAATTGGCTTCTACTGCAAGCGGAGCTATGACTTTCCCGGATGTCCCGGAAAATCATTGGGCTTATGAGTATGTTAAGAGTCTGGCGGAACGAGGCTACCTGAAAGGATATCCAGATGGGGAATTTAAAGGCGACAGGGCGATGACACGTTATGAATACGCGGCCATCATTTACCGTGCTTTGCAAAATGGAGCACCCTCAGATGGTAACATGACACGTTCTGTAGATGAATTTGGCCCTGAATTGATCAAAGTCCAGAATATCGACCGTTTCCGTGTAGATCGCATTTCCGGGAAAGATAATGATCGGCATAAGGTAGAACGGGTACGAGTAAATGATAAAGATGATAAAGCTCAAAATGTGTTCCGGGATGTTTACGGAAGCCATATTCAAAAATAGGGCATAATAAGTAAGAAATATAAAAGCGTCAGTTGTTCAAAAGGAATGACTGACGCTTTTATGCTAGTGCTGAACATAAAATTGGATTTAAGAATGGGCTGCTAGCTTTTTATGATAGTGTTGACTGATAGCGGTAGATGGTTTTCAGAGAAAAAATTAATTTTCATTGTAATTTACGAGGTTTATTTTTATAATTAATTTGGTCAGTTTTTTTTTGAGAGAGCTCTACCTATCTCTTTCTGGAATATGCACACGGGGTGTTCAAAATCCTTGGTATCGTTGTATTGTATCAAATACGGACACCTTTGAGATGATATTGCAACGACGGGCGCATCCCTTGAAGAAGCGGCCCGCCTCCTCAAAGAAGGCGGGGCGGAAAAGGTGGTGGGACTCGTCCTTGCCAGTAATGCGCCCATGGCGTCCGTTTCCAATTTGGACTGATGGGAAAGAATTTAAACTCATTGGGTCTCTAAGTTCTCGCTACGCCTTTACGCACGTTGCCTTGGAACTCGATTTCTTCAAAACGGGTCCGTTCCGCTAGGGAGTCGTGTCATCCATTTAAAAATAGAACCCTATCAGATTGATATGACTCTATTTTTTATGGGAAGGCAATCCAATCTTCCAACACGGAAACATCTTTCGATAAATGGGAGGGGAGGACGATTCTTCGGGCTGTAAGGGTTCATGTTGAAGAAACTCTATCTGAAGACGAGGTATGCAAAAAGCGCGATGCTGCCTTGAAAGATATTTTTGAAAAACAAGACGAGTTCCTGAAGGAAATGCAGTTCTAAGGCTGGCTCTTATCGTTTTTGTAAGGGACAAATTTTCTTAACAAGCGTACAAGCCAAAGAAATGAGCCATGTAGAAAACGCTTTTTTCTACATGGGACTCATTAAATAAAGAGGTCACCATCCAAATCACAAGACGGATTTGGATGGTGACTCTCTGTTTTTCGTTTGAGATAGGTGCCTTTTCCGCAAGAGAGCATCACAGCATCTTTGCGAGGCTTCCTTACTGCGCCCGCGTCATGAGAACGACTGTCTCGACATGGCATGAGAGGATAGCAAGAACGTCATATCGCTTTTTTTAGTCGTTGAACGTTGTCGGGAACATATCCACCGTTTTTTGTCTAAAGTCCTAGTTGTTGGAAACATATCCACGAAGTATTTTAAGGACAATTTTTTATTAGTAACGATTCTATAAAATGAAATTTTGATTTATCCCGTATATGCATTATCTGCAGTATTTTTGAAGTTCTGCTTAGATAGCCATTCTTCTTCATCCCTGTTTTCAGGAATATCTATACGCTCAATCTTGAAGATAACTGGTCTAGTTCCATCATTGCAGCAAGCAATCATCATGCGTTCGTCATTTGTCCAGCCGTGCATGATGGATCCTCCCTGCAGCGCAGTATATACATAGCGACTAACTGCATCCCACGCTTCACCGCAAAACTGACCATTCATCAGATGGTAGAAGTCATCTTTTTGGGATGTCCTATCCAAAATAAATTCATCTCCAACTTTAAAACACGGACATGGTCCAGACTTCGGATCAGCAAGATATTTTTCCTGCAAATCCGGAAATACCTTAGTTTCCAAAACCGTTATTTTGCACTGATGTTTCATATTTTTCTCCTCCATACAACTTCCGATTTGTTTGTCTAACCTTATATTTAATTAAGGCGGAATGCATGGATCGAACTTGCGACCTTTGCCCGCAAATATAAAATGCACCTTGGCGGTGTACAAGTTTCCGCCATAATTCACAATTACTGATTTCTATCTCTATTAGACTATGTTATATCATAAAACACGTCTTTTTGCTTTCCCACTTAGACTTGTAATCACAAAATACCCTGCATTTCTGCAAGGTGTTTCATTATTTATACCTACTTTACTACCCCAATACTAGTACCGGATTTAAACTTGGGAATTTGATACTTTCTCAATAACCTCATAATTGAAAATCCACTCATACTGCCCTTTAAGGCTTATTTTTTGTCAAATTTATCATTCTTCTCTTAAGTACTCTTTAGTAATGTGTTGTAATATCCATGGGAGGGATTACCATGAGACTGCAAATTTCCAAATCTAAGAATGCTCAATCTTTTTACGTTATCCGTTCTTGCTATATTAATGGCAAACATTCTTCTAAGGTCGTTGAAAAATTAGGCACTTATGAAGAACTTAAGAAAAAGCACGATGATACTGTCGCTTGGGCAAAAGAATATATCCAACAGTTGAACGAATTAGAAAAAGAGCAAAAGCGTGAAATTGTGATTCATTTCAAGCAATCCAAGCCTATTCCTATGGATAAACAACTCCAATTTTCTGGAGGCTATCTGTTCTTGCAATCGTTATACCATCAATTAGGCCTCCCTGCTATCTGTCAGGATATTTCTTCCCGTTATAAATTCAAGTTTAATCTGAATGAATGCTTGTCTCGACTAATATATATTCGCATTCTTTACCCTTCTTCTAAGCTAAGCAGCTATGAGTATTCTAAAAAAATGCTTGAGCCCCATCAGATGGAGTTACATCATCTGTATCGTAGCTTAGGGATATTATCTGCGGAAGATTCCTTTATCCAATCGCAGCTGTATGCCAACAGCGAGCGGTTATGTGCCCAGAATAGTAAGGTGCTGTATTACGACTGCACCAACTTCTTCTTTGAAATCGAACAAGAAGACGGTATACGCCAATATGGTCCTTCCAAGGAGCATCGCTCTAGTCTTATCGTCGAAATGGGATTGTTCATGGACGGCGATGGCATCCCTTTGGCGTATTGTCTTCACAGCGGCGATACGAATGAACAAGTTACATTACAGCCCTTGGAAGAAAAGATTGTACATGACTTCAACCTATCTCGCTTCATCGTCTGTACTGACGGAGGCATCTCCTCTCTTTCCAACCGGAAATTCAATACCCGTGGGGAACGCGCCTTTGTGACGACCCAGTCCATAAAGAATTTAAAGGCTCATTTAAAACAATGGGCCTTGGACCCGAAGGGATGGAAACTGTCGGGAACCAAGAAAGAATATGACCTGACAGACTTAGACGCATTAGGACCCGAATATGAAGAGATGACGTTCTTCAAGGATCGATGGATTCAAGAAGATGGGCTGGAACAGCATTTAATTGTGACGTTTTCCTTAAAGTACAGACACTACCAACAGAATATACGGGAACAGCAGATACAGCGCGCTTCTAATGGCATATCCACTCACAGTAAGTCCCTTAAGGCATACGGCACGAATGATTACAAACGTTTCGTCAAGAAGACAAAGATTACCGTTGATGGCGAAGTAGCCAAGAAAGAACTATATGAGATGGATGACGAACGGATACGGAAAGAATCTCAATATGATGGGTTTTACGCGGTATGCATCAGTTTAGACGAATCTCCTGAAGTCATTATTCGTATAAACCAACGACGTTGGGAAATAGAAGAATCCTTTCGGCTAATGAAGACGGAATTCAAGGCACGGTCAGTCTATCTTTCCCGAGAAGACCGTATACGCGCCCATTTCCTGATATGTTTTTTATCTCTGACCTTGTATCGGCTGCTTGAGAAAAAGCTGGGAAACTCCTATACGCCCCGTGAGCTGATTCATACATTACAGGATATGAACTTTCTTCAACTTCCTATAGACGATTACGTGCCAGCGTATACACGTACGGAGATTACCGACGCCATACAAAATGCCTTCGGATTCCGAACGGATTATGAAGTACTGAGTGAAAAACAAATGAAAAAAATTTTAAGAACTACTAAGAAAATATAAAACTTACTCACTTTTTTTCGCAGATATAAAGAGCTAGAAACGCCTATAAATACGCATTTCTAGCTCTTTATTATTTTGAAAGTATTAATTATAAAATAATACTATAAATACTGCAAAAATACAATATAATAATCAAAAACATTTCATTATCGCAGCATTTAACCAATTTGTCAAATACATAACTTTTCAACATGACTTATCCAATGCCTACTTTTCCGTCCCAATACCTATTTTATTCTTTAATGCAAAATATATGCGTCTCTCAGGCATAGTATACTCCTGAAATTATACTGCCAGCAATCGTTTAAGGGGTTTCACTCCCAAAAAACAGAACCTAACCTTGGTAATAAAAAAGGAAGTTTGGCTTTCAACCTTGCGAGTCGAATTTCCAAACTCCCTTTTGCAAATATGTCTGTTACTTTCCATTGTATCAACGATAGACGGATTACATCGGACTTCCAACAGTCGTTGATACAATCTAATTTTTCTACTGTTGAATTATTGAAACAGGTGCATTTGCACACTCCAAAGCAATTGTGCCGCAATTATACAATAAGCCATTTTAGAAAAATTACTCCTCAACTACAAATTGGAATCTGACGTGTAAACAATGCACATTTAAACTTCTATTTTCTATAGATCCAGCTGCATGAAAATTGCATTTGATGCCGGATTAACATTGTATTTTTCTATAAATTTAAATCCTACCTTTTCATATATTTTAATAGCACTACTCATAAATGAAATGTACCCTCTTTACTGGACACCCAGTAAGGAGGGTACATTTTGCGTTATACGACTGAATTTAAGCTGATGTGTGTAGAACTTTATCGTCAAGGTAAGTGGGTAAAAACACCTAAAGGAATTAAAACAGCAAATTTTCGTAACAAGATTCGTACTTGGAATCGTATCGAACAGGCTGGCGGACCGGAAGCATTGTGTCACAAAGCACATTACAAGGCATGGTCCCCAGAGGAGAAACTTGAATTGGTTTCACAAGTAAATGCCGGACAGTCAATGATGGCTGTCGCCTGTCAATATGGTATGAGCTATAGTCTTTTGTACCAATGGGTTCGTAAATACAGAGAAGAGGGGTATAATGGGCTCGTAAGTAAAAAGAAAGGTCAGCATAGAAAGGATCAGCCCATGAAAAGAAATACGAAGAGCCCCAAACCATTAAATGAAAGTGAACGGGAAGAATTAATTCGTCTGCGCGCAGAGAACGCCTACATAAAAGCGGAGAATGCTGTAATAAAAAAACAAATCGCCTTGAGACGACAAAAATGGGCTGCGCAGCTCAAGGCAAAAAGGCAGCAATCATCCAGGAACTCCGCCAGGAAGGACACCCGTTAAAGTACCTGTTAAAATTCTCGGGATTAGCGAAGTCGACCTACTACTATGAATTGAAGCGTACCGATCGTGTAGAAGAAAGAAACAAATCAATTACGGAAACAATCTGTCACATATTCGAGGAAAATAAGCAGAGATATGGTGTTCGGCGCGTTTGTCACGAGCTGGTGAACCGCGGCTTCCATATCAATCACAAACGGGTGCAGCGTATCATGCATGACCTGAAGCTGTTTGGCAAGCGTCCGAAAGAAAAGTACCATTCGTATAAAGGAGAAGTCGGGAAAGTGGCCGGCAACATCATCCAGAGAAACTTTAAAGCGGACAGGCCACTGCAGAAATGGACAACGGATGTAACACAGTTTCATTTCTCATGGGGAAAATGCTACCTTTCCCCCATCCTGGATATGAATACGAACGAAATCATCTCCTATGATTTATCGATGATTCCTAATCTTAACCAAATCAAAAGGATGCTGAACCGAGCTTTTAAGAAATTCAGGAATTTACAGGGTTTAATTATGCACTCGGATCAGGGATGGCAGTATCAGCATGAATATTACAGAAGTGAATTGAAAAAGCATGGAATTATACAGTCAATGTCGCGTAAGGGCAACTGCTATGACAACAGTATTATGGAGACCTTTTTTGGTCGGATGAAAAATGAAATGTATTACGGAAGCGAAAAAGAATACACCTCGTTCAAGGTATTTGCTAAAGCAGTGAAAGAATACATTCATTATTTCAACAAGGAAAGGATTCAGAAAAAAACAAAATGGATGCCTCCCGAAATATATCGGGAAACATCCACTAATGCCATTTAACTAATTTATATGCGTCCAGTTTTTGGGGTACACATCACTTCGGTGGCGCCTCTTTTATTTTGTGTGGCGGCAGAAGATTCCTTCCCCTTAGAGGGGAGGGGGTCACGGAAATTTCTCCCCTCATCGAGAGATGACAAAAATCCCCAGTAAGGAATGATGAGAGATTCATTACTGGGGATTTTTTATTTTTCCTCTGAAAGCAGGGCTTGGTATTTCTTACCCCATGTTTCCATGGCTAGAATAATCGGCTCCATGGACTTCCCAATGGGACTTAGGGCATATTCTACACGGGGCGGGATCTCGGGATAGACCGTGCGGGTGATGATGCCGTCTTTTTCCAGGCTGCGGAGGGAATCGGTCAGGACTTTCTGGCTGATTCCGTCAAGGTCTTGTTTGAGCTCGTTGAATCGCCAGGAACGGATTCGTAGGTTGCGGAGGATGAGCAGTTTCCATTTACTGCCAATGAGGGATACGGTCGTTGCAACGGGGCAGGCTGGCAATTCTTCTTTGGTCCGCATGGCAAGGGCTCCTTCCTTATGCTTTATTGATGCTTACTTTTTCATTACAAGCGGAGACGCAAGAGAGTACAAGACAGTCACCAAAAGGTGACCTAGGTTATAAAAAGGTGCGTACTTGTTGGAAAAAAGCCCTCTTTATTATGCGGAACGGCATTCGCCGTCTCTAAGGCGAAACACGAAGGCAAAAGACTGTACACCAAAAGTACAAAATCCTTGGCAGCAAAAAATAGTTTTGTCCTTAAAAGCCGAAACGAGCAATCTGCGAGGAGAGGCACCCTGTCGGGTCTTTTGCCTCTGAGCTCGATTTCTCCG
>QFCD01000970.1_pt1 | contig 18646 bp, 20 predicted proteins | sample 5346081 | NCBI WGS metagenome assembly QFCD01 (sample SAMN09062251, study PRJNA434731) | Human gut metagenome, whole genome shotgun sequencing project. | isolation source: stool timepoint A gemcode assembly | host: Homo sapiens | collected 2015 | reverse complement strand
TATGGTAATATTAAGCATTTCTGTCCGAAATATGTCCGAGAAATATGAAAGTGAATTTTTATTTAGATAAGCCCTATAATCCCGATATTTCGCCTGAAAAGGTCAAACAGGAATTGGCAAAGGTTGGAGGGAAAAAGAAGAACCTTGCACAAAAGTTCTGGAATCCATCGCCCACTGCACTGTATCTCTTCTTTTCACCGGATAAATCCTGTAGGATAAAATACAGGACAAACTATAAGATATTGCCCAAAAGTTGGGATTTTGAAAAGGAAAGGCTTAAACCAAGTGCCAGCGGAGCGTTGGAATTCAATGTTGAACTGAACAACCTTGCAAACTGCTGTACAAGGGAAGCAATGCGAAAAAAAGAAACAAACCAGTTTCTTTCCAAAGAGGATTATAAACAGATTGTACAGGACTGTATTGACAGGGACAATGCCGTCAATAGTGAAATATCCATTTCCCACCTGAAAACCCAGTTCCTTTCCTACAAATCCAATTTTGTCAAAGAGGGTACGTTAAAAGAATACCGGACAGTCTTTAAGGGATTGGAGGATTTTGAGAAGCATAAGGGAACAAAACTTATCCTTAGGGAAATGGACGGTAAATTTCTCGATCAGTTTGAGGTATTTCTAAGCAGGAAAAAGAACACGAACGATGGAGATAAAGAGGGCTTGCTGAATGACACCATCCACAAGTACATCTCCACGTTAAAGGTATTCCTAAAGTGGTGCAACGACAATGATTATTTGGTGCATCCCGATGTCTTCAAGACCCAGAAGACAAACTTTAAGAAGAAAGCCTACAATGAGATCATTGCCCTGTCAGAATCCGAAATACAGAAACTGATGAACCATGATCTTTCGGACAGACCCAGTCTGGAAAGGGTACGGGATCTGTTCTGTCTATTGTGCTACACAGGGCAAAGATTTGAGGATCTGATCAACTTTGACCCAAAGGACATAAAAAACAATGCTTGGGACTTCATTTCGGTAAAAGTCAAAAAAAGGGTGATCGTACCTTTTGAGGGGTATATTGCCCCAGCAAAGGATATCTTGGAGCGTATCGGTTACTCCGTGCCCAAGATATCCAACCAGAAGTTCAATGAATATATCAAAACTGTCGGCAAACTGGCAGGAATGGACGAAATCATAAAGATCACAAGGTATTCAGGTAAGCAAAAGCTGGTGATAGAAAAAAGGAAGTACGACTTCCTATCGAGCCATGTCGGCAGAAGATCAATGGTAACGAACCTATTGAGCAGGAACGTACCCATTACACTTGTGCAGAAACTGACCGCACATTCCGACATAAGGACTTTAATGAAATACGAATCGGCAAACACGGATTCGTTAATCGATGCACTGAACAAATTTTAAAATTATGAACAGTAAATATTTCAGAAGAAGAAAACCGTTTGACTTTGATCCGCATCCATTGGACGTGGGCGTCCCTTTTTCCAAGAACGATACGCATGCGGATGTACACTTTCTTATAAAAGTTCAGCGACTTCCAGAGAGTCAACTTGAAGATCTCTTTTTGCGCCACTTCAACTATTACAAAGCTGAATTCAACGATACTGACGGCAGAGAGTTTTTTAAAGAATTATGGCAGACTGTTAATTCCGAGCTAAAAAAGGAAAGAAGCAAATCACAGGAAAAGCTGTCGGCGACACAGAAAAGAAGAAACGACCTTAGAATACAGAAATTCCAGTATTTCATCGAGAATATCCTTCCCAAATATGACCGATGGAATTTCACGGTAAGTCTGTCAAAAAAATATGAGATAGTCAGCGAGCAACTATTGCAAGAAGTAAAGAGCAAAACTCAAATAGAATTCCAGCGGACACAGGAATTGATCGATTCGGCATTTACGAAACTTGCCAATTCATCCAATGCAAGTACAGAATCCAATATAAATACCATAAAAACTATTCTGGAGAACTATCTAGATTCGAACAAAGAGGAACAGGAAGAATTAAAAAAGCAATTCATCCAGAAACAAAATCTCGATCGTTTGCTAGCACAGTATAATACGACATTAAAAGAATTGGATGAATTTAAAGAACAGGTTAAAAAGCTCAAAAAAGAGAAATCCCGATTGAATTCCTTGGATCATCATAAAATCAATATACTGAACGGCGACAAACTTAATCTGATCGCGTTGTTTGATGAATTTATGAAAGCAAAGATAATAATCAACGGAAAAGCAGAAACATTCCTAGGGACTAACGCCCATATAACATGGGCAAAAATCATTTCCAATCATTTTTTGGAACATGATAAGCCAATTCCATTCGGAACAGTAGAGAACTATTTTTGTGACGGTAAACCCACCGACATTGACAATTCAGATCGCAAATTCAAAATTATTCCAATTGAATAGCCAGAAGATAAATCATACCACCCCCTTGCAGAGATGCCGTTCAAAATTCTGAACGGCATTTTTTGTGGTCTTGCTTGCCCAATTTTGTGTCAAGTTAATTAAACGAAGAAAGTGGCCATGACTTCGACATTCTTAAATTGATAAACATGAGCAAAGTATGATTACACTGGATCGAAATGCCCTTAGAGATTGTGTCAAGGATGCAGTTAGGGAAGAACTACAGGTTTTTATTTCAAAGGTTGGTAATATGGACGATCCTCCGCAAAAAAAGCAACCGACAAAACTAATGACCAAAAAGGAAATGGCAAACGAGCTTGATATTTCCCTTGTCAGCCTGACCGAATGGATGAAACAGGGGCGTATTCCCTATAAACGTATGGGAAAGCGCATTTACTTCAACAAAGAAGATGTTATGGCATCCATGACGAACTTCAACCATAACAAAGGAGGTAAATAATGATCTCGTTTAACCAGGACATAGCCACTGCATTGGATAGGGCTATAGTAAAAATAACAGATAAATTTTTAGAACCTCCGATCATGATAACAATCAGCAATTCCGATTCCGTTATCGGTACATTAGGAAATTTCAGCGCATCCACCGGAAAGGCCAAGAGTAGGAAAACATTCAATGTGATTTCATTGGTCGCTGCTGCATTGAGCGGAAAACAGATATTACAGTATAAGGTCAAAGTTCCCATAAACCGTCCATTGGTACTGTACTGCGATACGGAGCAGAGCAGATTCCATTGCCACAGGTTGATTTCAAGGGTTTACAAACTCATAAATTACCCGACAACGGAAGTCCATGAAAACCTAAAATTTATATCCCTGAGGGAATACCCCACTAAAGAGCGCATAAGTATCATCGAATATGCCCTGTCCAAATATGCGGGCAAAATATGTCTGGTCATCATAGACGGGATCAGGGATCTTGTTTACGACATCAATAATGCTACGGAAGCGACCGAAATTACCGGCAAGCTGATGAAATGGTCACAGGAGCTGAATATACACATCCATACCGTACTGCACCTAAACAAGGGTGATGACAACACCAGAGGGCATTTGGGGACAGAATTGAACAATAAGGCTGAATCCATATTACAGGTCACCAAAAGCGATCTGGATACAAACTACAGCACCGTGGCGCCAAAGTTCATCAGGGATATCGAGTTTGAGCCATTTACCTTTTTTATCGATGATGGTTTGCCCGTACTGGATGAGAACTTTGACCTGTCAGGTACAGTATCGAGAAAGGGATTCGACTATCAGGAGCTTTCCAAAGAGAACCATCGGGAAGTGTTACAGGAAATGTTCAACGGCAGTGAAATAACCTGCACATATGATGAATATGTTGGCAGATTACGGAATGCGTATCTGGCAAAGGGCTTCAATTTCGGCATCAATAAAGCCAAACAGCTGAAGACATTTCTGGAAAACAAACGGATGGTCATCAAAAACGATAAGACCTACCGGTTCAACCCTGAATTCTATTATTAAAAAACAGGTTTAGTTTAGTCCGCCCCTATATAGTAATAGACTAAACTAAACCTACTTTAAAATTAAGATTATGACATGTGATGAATTAAAGCGCATACCGCTCATATCCATATTAAATTATCTACAGATACCATGCGCAAGGATGAACAGCCGTGAAGCATGGTTTAAAAACCCATTCAATGGAGGAGACGAAAGAACGGCTTCGACAAAGTTGGATATCCATAGGAATATCTGGTACTCGCATTCGGAAGGATTCGGAGGAAATAACATTGACTTCCTGATGAAGTTTTTGGATACGGAAAACCTATCAACTGTTTTAGATTGGGCTGATGAAAGAAAAAATATCTTTTCTTTTCACCAGCAGACCGTATTGGATAAAGTACAGGTCATGCAACAAGAAAATGAACGCGCTTACACCATCCTTTCCGTTGAGCCTCTCGGAAACAAAGCTCTGACAGACTATCTGACCGACGTACGCAAAATAGATATTGAAATTGCCAGAGTATACTGTCAGGAAATCTATTACCGGACGGCAAAAGGACAGACGTACTTTGCCGCAAGTTTTAAGAATGATGCAGGTGGATACGAACTGCGCAACAGCTATGATAAACGCTCCCTATTGACAAAGGGGATCACCACGATCGATAACGGCAACAAAGATGTTGTTTTGTTTGAGGGCTTCACGGATCTGCTATCCTTTATGACGTTAAAAAAGAATGCAGGTAAGCCGTATCTAAATACGAACTTCTGTATCCTGAATACGACCGCCAATCTGCAAAAAGCATATCCATTCTTAGGGCGACATAACGGAATAACAAGCTATCTGGACACAGATAGCAGTGGTTTAAAATCGTACAACAGTTTGCGAAGCCATTTTGAAAAAACGCACACCGTAAAAAATGGAATGGAAGAATTGCAGAGGCAAGACAACAGGATCAAGGATGTCAATGACTATCTGATTTTCACATCATCCAAAGAACAGACCCAAAATATTCAATCGGGAAGAAAACTATCGAATAGGTAGGAAGCAAGGTTGTGTTTTGGTGACCCCAAAACCGATTGGCTCCCGATGGTCACAGCTAAAAAGAAACAAGATGAAAAATAACAAGAAAAAAGGCGGAAGACCCGCACTCGAAAATAAAAAACAGTTCAGGATCAATGTCCGTTTCGATGAAAGCGAACATAACAGAGTTTTGCATAATGCAAAAATTGCAGGTATGAGCAAATCGGAATGGGTACGCAAATCTGCGATCCTACGAAAAATTACACCTAGGTTTACCGAAGAACAATTGAAAGCTTTTAGGGCGATTACTGGGGCTTCGAACAATCTAAATCAGCTAACTAAAAAAGCACACCAGTCTGGACTGATTGAGGTGACACAGGAATGCAAAAATACGATCCATCACATTAACCATTGTATCAATAAACTACTGCACCATGATAGCGAAGATAATTGAGGGCCGATCTTTCGGCGGATGCGTTGGATACGCCCTGAAAAAAGATAGTGAGATTATCCATGTAAATGGATTACGGACGGATTCGGCAAAGACCATCACACAGGACTTTAATTTTCAGCGGATGCTGAATCCAAGATTGGGCAAGGCAGTCGGACACATTATTCTTTCGTGGAATACAGAAGATAAAAACAAGCTGAATAATGACATCATGCTATCCGCAGCTAAGCGTTATTTATCAAAATTAGATATTAGGGATACCCAATGCTTAATGGTGCGCCACCACGACCGCCAACATGATCATATCCATATTATTTTTAATCGGGTAAACGATCATGGCAAAACTATCTCCAATAGCAATCAGCGGTATAAGAGCTTTAAAGCTTGTAAAGAATTAAATGCATTATATGGCTTTAAGCAGTCCGAAGGAAAACGAAATGTCAACAGAGGTAGACTGAAAGGTAATGATCTAACGAAATACCAAATTTACGACACCGTCAAGGCAGGCATACGACACAGTAAAAACTGGAAGGAACTACAAAATTATATCCGTTACAGAGGTGTGGAAATGCAGTTTAAATATAGATTGGGGTCGGATGAGGTTCAAGGTATTTCGTTCATCAAAGATGAACAGACATTTCGGGGTTCTGCCATAGACCGCTCATTGAGCTTCGGACAGATCGACAAGGCTTTAAATAGCATAGATAATTCTATTGAACTAAATCAAATTACTGGAAGCTATGTTTCGAAGGATCATTCTATAGACAGAAATATCGGAGAAACACTTGGTCACATAACATCAGCTTTATTTTCGAACCCCGAAATTACACCAGAGCAAGATGATCCGTTGATCAAGAAAAGAAAAAAGAAAGAGAATTACGGACTAAAACGTTAATACCATGAACACAGAATTAGAAAATATACAGCAACAGGTAAGCGCATTGCAGGAAAACACAGACTTGATCACGCAGGATATTGTACGAATAATGCCTACAATTGTCTCCCTACTTTCTGAAAATGAAAAGAAAATGCAGGAATTTCATGAAATGCGAGCAAAGGATCAGGAACTACTACAACAGATCAAGCAATTTATTAAAAGAGAAAACGATGTACTATCTAAGATCATTAACGATTATGGGACACTTCAGGATGTAGCTAATGAAATCTCCACAATAACTAGACAGGAATTAGCTGTATTAACAATCAAAGAAAAAGACATTGTTTCAAAGATAGCTGAAATTCCTGATCAGGTCATTGTAAAACATCATTACGGCATTGATCTCAAATCAACACCTCTGATCATTGTTATGATAGCATTATCTACCATTATTTCGCTAGGTCTCGGTGTTCTATACGAGAAGAACAAACAATTAGACGATAGAAAATCGTATGAAATGCGTTACCGAATGATAGAATTGGAGCTACCGCATGTAACATCGCATATCGATTCTACTCATTCTCTTAACCCTAAGAAATTCCATAATTTGGTGATTAAAAGAGAGGAAGAAAATAAACTATTAAACAGTATAGACCAAAAACGTCAGGAGATCAAAAACTTAAACAGTCCTGAATAACGGCTCGGCGACTTGGCGAAGTAGCGAAGCTGTATCGAAGATACAAAAGCGGAGCTATTTAGCCAAGTCGCTTGTTGTAAGCAGTCCGCGAAGCGGCGGCTTACGGCAAGCGACGTAAGTCGCCGAGCCATTGTTAGCAAGGAGCGCAGCGGATTGCTAACAACGTGCCGCGTATTGGCGATGGGCGGGATTTTTAGCACTGAACTTTAATCGAAGAACAGAAGTTGAATTTTGCACTTCCGTTGATACGAAGCCGTTCAGCCCGCCTATTGCCAATACGATGTTGTACGACGTAGTTATGTTTTGGGTTTTAGTCCAGCTAAATATTTTCGTATGTCATTTTCTAATTTATCCGGGTATTTGTACTCTAATTTTTTTGACAATTCAGTTCCTATTTCTGAAACTAAATCAGTCATTGAAAATAGAGCAGTCCAATTTTCCTTTATATCGCTCCCTGAAAATGTTTGTTCTGTTTTAGCCCACATTTCCTGGTTAAGATACTTTTTGAAAAGTCGTCCATATTTATTGGTCGTTATGTTCCAATTGTGTTCACTTGCAATGTGCCATTCAATTAAAGGAATTAGATATTCTGTGCGAATAACGGTTTCCGACATAAATTTCGCATAGAATATTTCATCTCTCACAAGACACTTTGCCACGTAAGTTGTGTCCCACCAAAAATCGTTTATTAGATTTTGAAACTCTTTTTCAGACGGTTTTTTGATAATGGAAATTTGATAAGTTGGTTTCAGCATTTGCTTTGTAATACCATCTTTATCAATTAAAATTTTATAACCAATATCCCAATCTTCTGGTAATTCTTTCTCTTGCGTTTCCTTTATAAATTTTGATTTGCTGTAAAGTTTAAAATCTACTTTCACACCGTCTTCATAAAGTAGCATTTTCATTGCGTGTTTATGGTTAAAACAACTTTCGTCTTCTTCAATCATAGCAATTGGATTTCCGAATTTAAGCGTCCAGCTTTTGTCTGAAATGTAATTTGTATTATCCTCAAAAACAAATTCAATGTCTAAATCACTAAATTCGTCAACAAGTGCTAAAGGATTTACAAGTGAACTTGTCAGAAGAAGAACTCTTACATCTTCGTTTTTCTCCGACCATTCTATAATTGTTCTTAACTTTTCTTCTCTGACTTTCATTTTGTTTGGTTCGGTTTTACTATGTCGTACAACGTTTGGCAAATTGGCGATGGAGCCGACTTTTAGCACAAATGTTGAATAGAATTACTAATCTTCAACATTGCACAAAAGTTCAATAGAAGTACTTCACCGGCTCTATTGCCAATTTGTTTGTTATGTGCCGTTTTATTCCATTTTATACATTTAACAATTGCTGAAACGTAAAGTCGGGTTTAAACATTTCAACTTCGTTTTGAGTTGATTCTTCTTGTGCTTCTTTGCCATAGATAAACATTTGCTGTTCATAATTTTTAACAGCCTCTTCAATGCTATTAAATTTTCCATCGGCTAGATTATCAGACAATATCAAGGCATCCACCAACCCACTATTTACTCCCTGCCCTGCAAAAGGCGGCATCAAATGTGCGGCATCCCCAATCATTGTTATGGGTAATGGGCGCTTGCTTTTCCAAGGCTTTTCTAAAGGAAATATCCGTGTAGCCAATCCTACAAATGACAACGTCGTATGAATCAATTCTTTGTAGCGTTCGTCCCAATCGGAAAATTCTTTCAGAAGAAAATCAACGACACTATTTCTGTTTTGAAAATCTACCTGCGTTTGGTTTTTCCATTCATCAGGTGTTTTAAAACTTATTCCAAAATGCAATGCACCATTATTATTGGGGTTAGCAAATAATAAATTACCTTGGTGAGATGCCATTAGCCGGTTTCCATTGCATAGCTGAAAAAATCCAGGACAGTTTATCTCTGGTTGATGAATATCGGCTTGTATATTGAAAGTACCTGTTTCTTCAACTTCCGTGTCGGTAACAAATTTTCTTACCTTGGACATCCCGCCATTGGCAAGAATAACCAAATCTGCTGTTTCACTCGGTTTATTCTCAAAAGTTAGTGTCCACTTCTTCTTACCAGGTTCAAGCATAACAAGTTTTCTATCCCAAATAACCGTGTCGTTTTCTAAACTATTCAACAAGATAGCCCTTAAGTCATTTCTGTTTATTTCAGGATTGTCAAATCGATTTTCGGGCTTTACATTTTTTGTGGATAAAATATTGCCTTTTTCATCAGCAATATTTACACCCATTGGTAAGGCTAAGTCATAATAAGTTTGTAACAATCCCGCTTTTTTCATTGCTTCCTGACCTGAACCTTTGTGTAGGTCAAGGGTTCCACCAAAAATTCTTGCCTCTCGGTCGTTGTCTCTTTCGTAAACTGAAACGTCTATGCCGTTTTGCTGTAATAATTTTGCCATAGTCAGTCCAACGGGTCCACCACCAATTATTGCAACGTTCTTATCACTAAGTAAATTCATTTGTTTGTCTGTATCTATTCGCATTGTCATTCAAAAATGGCACATAACGTCCGGCGGCTTGACGCAGGGCGGGTTTTTACCACTACCTTTCAATCGAAGCCGATACCGTAAAATTAGAAAAAAATGTTCAATCGAAGACGTTTACCCCGCCTTGCGTTTCAAGCCGATTGTTGTGGGCTGTTTTTTTTGTCTGTCGAGTTATACATTCATTAGCTGTTGAAAAGTAAAGCTCGGATTTCGCATTTCTATTTCATTCTTTGTCGAGTCCGCTTGTGCTTCTGTTGCGTAAACAAACATTCGTTGTTCATAGTCATCAATAGCACTTTGTATCGTTCCAAATTTCCCGTTTGTAAGATTTTCTGACAAAATCAAAGCGTCCATTAGTCCAATGTTTACGCCCTGCCCTGCAAAAGGTGGCATTAGGTGAGCTGTGTCGCCAATTAAAGTTATGGGTAACGGACGATTACTCTTCCAAGGCTTTTTGTCTAGCGGAAATATTTTTATTGTTAAACCAACGAAAAAAGTTGTTGAACGAATTAACTCCTTGTATTCATTGCTCCAATTTGAAAACCTGTTTGTCAAGAACTCGGAAACGCTTTTTGTGTCCTTAAAATCTAATCCTTTTCCATTATTCCATTCTTCAGGCTTTTTGAAAATGACACCGTAAGTTAACATTCCGTTGTTAAATGGATTCGCAACTAATAAATTCCCTTGATGTGCGGTCATTAGTCTATTGTTGTTGCACAACTTATAAAATTCAGGGCAGTTCGTTTCTGGTTCAGGAATGTCGCCCTGAATAATAAAAGTACCTGTTTCTTCGACTTCATTATCTGAAACAAAATTTCTTATTTTAGACATTCCACCATTGGAAACAATAATAAAGTCGGCCAATGCAGTTGGCTTATTTTCAAAATGTAGCAGCCATTTTCCGTTTTCTTGTTCAAGCCCAATAGATTTTCTATCCCAAACAACTGTGTCATTTTTCAAGCTGCCAAGCAACATTTTTCGCAACGCGTTTCTATTTATTTCGGGGTTGTCAAACTTATTTTCGAGTGTCGGGTTTCTTGTTGCTATAATGTTACCCTTCTCATCAGCAAAGTTTACGCCCATAGGTAGCGCCAAATCATAGTAGGTTTGCAACAATCCTACTTTTTTCATTGCTTCTTGTCCTGAATTTTTGTGAAGGTCAAGCGTTCCGCCCCAAACTCGTGCTTTTGGGTTTTCATCTCTTTCGTAAACGGTAATGTCAATACCGTTTTGTTGTAACAAGTTTGCCATTGTTAGTCCAACTGGTCCGCCACCGATAATTGCAACTTTTTTATTGTTTAATAAACTCATATTTCGATAGTCATTTGATGTTTGTCGTGTCGTGTGCAAAATAGCCCACAACGGTTCTCAGCTATACGCAGGCAGGGATTTTAACCACTGAACTTCCTACGAAGAACTGAACTTCAAATTTACCACTTCACTGTCATAGAAGCACGAAACCCCTGCTTGCGTATAGGTGATGTTATGCTGTCGGCTTTCATTTTTTCTTCTTTCTCGTTAATTTATCGAGCAAAGTTACTAAATTTGCCGTTGTATAATTATAAAAGAATATCTCTGTGATTTGAATTCAAGTATTCACCTGTAAGAAGTTACTAATGACAAAAAAGAAATTGCCCGTTCGTTTTACGGGTCAGCACTTTACTATTGATAAAGTGCTAATAAAAGATGCAATAAGACAAGCAAATATAAGTAATCAGGATACGGTTTTAGATATTGGGGCAGGCAAGGGGTTTCTTACTGTTCATTTATTAAAAATTGCCAACAATGTTGTTGCTATTGAAAACGACACAGCTTTGGTTGAACATTTACGAAAATTATTTTCTGATGCCCGAAATGTTCAAGTTGTCGGTTGTGATTTTAGGAATTTTGCAGTTCCGAAATTTCCTTTCAAAGTGGTGTCAAATATTCCTTATGGCATTACTTCCGATATTTTCAAAATCCTGATGTTTGAGAATCTTGAAAATTTTCTGGGAGGTTCCATTGTCCTTCAGTTCGAACCTACACAAAAGTTATTTTCAAGGAAGCTTTACAATCCATATACCGTTTTCTATCATACTTTTTTTGATTTGAAACTTGTCTATGAGGTAGGTCCTGAAAGTTTCTTGCCACCGCCAACTGTAAAATCAGCCCTGTTAAACATTAAAAGAAAACACTTATTTTTTGATTTTAAGATTAAAGCCAAATACTTAGCATTTATTTCCTGTCTGTTAGAGAAACCTGATTTATCTGTAAAAACAGCTTTAAAGTCGATTTTCAGGAAAAGTCAGGTCAGGACAATTTCGGAAAAATTCGGTTTAAACCTTAATGCTCAAATTGTTTGTTTGTCTCCAAGTCAATGGTTAAACTGTTTTTTGGAAATGCTGGAAGTTGTCCCTGAAAAATTTCATCCTTCGTAGTTCAAAGTCGGGTGGTTGTCAAGATGATTTTTCTGGTTTGGTGTCGTCTTTTAAGCTGCCGCATAACAACATCTGTTTTAACGAAACGAATATACGGAAAATTTCGCTTAACCAACCCTATATACGTGTTTCGTTATTTGACTTTTCTTTCTACATAAGATATTGATATATTTGTATTTAAAAAATAAAACCGCACAAATAGCGAAACAAAATATTATAAAATACTATTTCCCTGATATGAATAGCGAAATCATACTTGAAACCTTCGAAAAGAGATTGCTGATGCAGAGATATGCTGGCAATACCATTAGATCGTACAAGGATTACGCTAGTATATTTCTTAAACATGTTAGTAAATATCCCTCCCTTGAAGAAATTCCACTGTCAGATATTGAGGCGTTTATAAACGAAAAAGTTCAAAATGGGAAAATTAGTGTTTCCTATCAAAAAGGATTAGTGGGCGCAATCAAGAAGATGTACGAACTGATATTGGACAAAAAAATCCAACTGGATTACTTATACCCGAAACGCTCATTTTCTAAATTACCTAAATTCTTTTCAAAAGAAGAAGTAAGAAATATTCTCGATAACACTCAAAATCTAAAACACAAGGCTATTCTGATGACAATCTATAGTTGTGGACTACGTCTTAGCGAACTGTTGAATCTCAAAATCAAAGACATAAAATCTTCCGATGGAATTATCAGAATCCATCAAAGCAAAGGTAATAAAGATCGGATTGTATCATTACCAGACAAATTGCTGGCGACTTTGAGACATTATTATCAAGCATTCAAGCCAAAGGAGTACCTCTTCGAAGGTGAGAAGGGTGGCAAGTATAGCGAACGAAGTGTACAGTTGATTCTGAAAAAAGCATTGATCAAAGCAAATGTTCAGTCGGAAGGCTCTGTACATACATTGCGACATTCTTATGCCACACATTTAATCCAATCAGGTATCGATATCCGAATTGTAAAAGAGTTATTGGGTCATGAAAATATAAAAACGACTATGATCTACACTCATATCACTGACATAGACAAGCAAAAGACTCCTAGCCCTCTTGATTTTTTATAAGAATAAGATGAACTTTTCACGCTCTATAGAAACAAGCATTATGTTCCAATCATTCTTTAAGAAGGGTTATTCTTCTAGCTTAACTTAACTTTGCTTAGGTTATTGAATAATCAATATTCAGATATAATTTGTCCGAAATGTGTCCGAAAAAAGAAAAAGCCACTGATTATCAGTGGCTTTTGTCGGGGTGGCAGGATTCGAACCCTTGGAGCCTTCATCGCAATATATGGTTACACTTGCTATCCTCATATGAACTTTCCTGTTTCGGCCTGCCGCTACAGCCCCTACCGCCTTCATTATAGTTTTTGTCATACTTAAAGCCCCCCTTTCCCAACGTATTAAAGAATGAAACTGCTCCCAGAACGAGCTGGAAGTACGATGGCATTGGAAACCCAAGCGCACATGAGATTGAGCAAGTGATTACGACTAAGCGTAAACAGATTGCAAAAGTAATCTTTTTATTTCTAACTACAAAATCAACATCATAACGGCTTGCGGTAGTTCGCTTCCAGCACCCTCGCGCAGCCCCGTTTCCGGGTAAAGCACCTTCCCTCCCAAAAGGATAAAGGGCAACACGCGGTTGTTGCGGTATTCCTGCAAGGTGCGCCGGCTCACACGGAGCAGTTCCGACACCTCGCCGTCCGTCAGGTAACGTTCCCCGTCCAGCGGAGGACGGTAACTTTCCAGAAATGCGGACAGCCATTTCGAGCCTTTGCGCATATTCTGCATCACAGAGGCTATCGGCTCGTCTTCCATTGTAAAAACATCGTTGTTCTCGTTCATCATAACTTCGGATTCAGTGGGTGAATAAATCAAATCATCTGCCGTGCGGATAGAGCGTGCCGACAAGCGGTATCAGCCGCTTCACCTCCTCTGGCTTGTAATAGAACCTGCGGTTTATCTGCGAGTAGCCGATAAGCCGCCTGTCACGCAGCGTCTGCAACGTGCGCGGGCTTATTCTCAACTGCCCGCAGACCTCCTCGCCCGTGAGCCATCTTTCCATGCGCCCCGTGTCGCTTTTGCGCCTCAGGGCGGCGACCTTCTCCGAGAGTGCGCCGAATGCCGCCACCATCATCTCGAAAGTCTTTTTCTCGATAGATACTATTTCCATATTCATGTCATTTAGAGTTTGCCGCAAAGGTAACGAAACGGCATACAAGACGTATCGTTTTCCGCTGAAAGGCTGCCTGTTGCGCCGTTTGACCGGGTTACGGAGCCATCTTCCGCAAAAATCTTACGTGAGTCACGTAGTGAGTTGTTAAAGCCCCCTTTTGTTTATTGCCGAATTTTGCCGCAGAAACAAAAAGAAAGGACTGAATATGAAAGTGATAACAATGGAAAGTTCCGCTTCTACATGACGGAGACAGATAGCGCAGATTGCGACATCGTCAGTGCCGTACATCCGCGAGGCAAGGGACGAGAAGAAACGGAAGCGGGAAACCGAAGACAAGCTGCTTGACCACGGCGCGAGGCGGCGCACCTGCTCAACGTGAGTACCCGCACCCTCCAGCGTATGCGCAGCGACCACCGCATCGAGCTATGTCGTGCTACGCGGCAGATGCCGCTACCGCCTGTCCGAAATGACCGCGCTATGGAGGACATGACACAGTAAGGAACGAGGAAGCGCGACACTAGACGACCCTGAAACGCAACCACACGCTGCGCACGGGCGGCAAACCCAAAGGAAGGAGGACATAGGTCATGGAACTGCTCACACGAAACAACTTCGAGGGCTGGATGCAGAAGCTGATGGAACGGCTCGACCGTCAGGACGAACTGCTGCTGGCGATGAAGGCTGAGGGGAAACAGCCCACTATCACGGAAAGCATCCGCCTTTTCGACAATCAGGATTTGTGCATGTTGCTCCAGATAAGCAAACGCACCCTCCAACGCTACCGCAGCGTAGGCGCATTGCCCTACAAGACGCTGGGCAAGAAGACCTATTACAGCGAGGAGGACGTGCTGACATTCCTTTCCAACCATATCAAGGACTTCAAAAAGGAAGATATAGCCTTCTACAAGGCTCGTATCCATAATTTCTTTCATAAATAACCCATTAAAACATTTTTCAGATGGCAAAGAAAAAAGACGAAAAGGACGTGCTGGTAGTCCGTGACGAGAAGACAGGCGAGATCAGCGTGGTAGCCGGGCTGAACGCGGACGGCACACCCAAGCGCACCCCCGCAAAAGCGGAGAACGCGCAGAGTTTCCTGCAATTCGACCGACACGCGACGTGCTGGACAACTTCTTCAAGAACTTCTTCCGGCAGTGCAAGGAACCCAGCCGCTTCGGTTTCTACCGCATCGCGGCAGACCAAGCCGAAAATCTCTTTGGAGGTGATGAAGCAACTGCTGAAAGACCCCGAAGCGAACAAGGAGCTGCTCGCCCCTCACAAGGTGGACACCTCCGCTATGAGAAGAAGGTGCAGGAAGAGATGGCAGCACAACAGACAGAGAAACAAGAACCTCAAAAACAGGAGAACATGGAACAACAGAAAGAACAGAACAGGAAACCGCAACAGACGCAGGGCAAACGGGGCTACCAGCCCATCGACGAGAGCAAAATCAACTGGCAGGAGCTGGAGGACAGATGGGGCGTGAAGCGGGACGACCTTGAAAAGTCCGGCGACCTTACGAAGATGCTCAACTACGGCAAGTCCGACTTGGTGAAGGTCAAAGCCCACCTTCGGCGGCGAATCGTTCGAGCTGGACGCCCGCCTCTCCTTCAAGAAGGACGGCGAGGGGAAACGTCAGCCTCGTGCCGCACTTCATCCGCAAGGAGCAGAAGCTGGATGAGTACAAGGAACACAAATTCTCCGACGATGACCGGAAGAACCTCCGCGAAACGGGCAACCTCGGCAGGGTCGTGGACATCGTGGACAGGGAAACGGGCGAGATCATCCCCTCCTACATCAGCATCGACCGCAAGACGAATGAAATCACGGACATTCCGGCAAGCAGGGTGCGCATCCCGGAGCGCATCGGCAAGACGGAAATCACCACGCAGGAGCGGGACATGCTCCGCGCCGGACTGCCCGTACGCGACAAGCTCATCGAGCGCAACGACGGCAGAAAGTTCGTCACCACCCTGCAAGTGAACGTGGAGCAGCGCGGCGTGGAGTTCGTGCCGGGAACCGGCAAGTCGCCCCGTACCGCACAGACACAGGAAACCAAAGGCGACACATCGAAAAGTCAGGCGCAGGGCGGGGAAAATGCCGCACAGACCAAGAAGGAGCAACGCCGCAACACGTGGACGAACGAGGACGGCAGCATCCGCCCCATCAGCAAATGGAGCGGCGTGAGCTTCACCGACCAGCAGAAAGCCGACTATGTGGCGGGTAAAGCCGTGAAGCTGGAGAACGTGACCGACAAGCAGGGCTTCCATGCCACGATGTATATCAAGTTCAACCCGGAGAAGGGACGCCCGTACCGCTACGACACGAACCCCTGACAATGCACAGCAGGTTGCTCCGTCCAACGAGAGCCGCACGCAGGTGGCGGTGAACAACGATGGGCAAGACCAACGAGGCTACAAAGAATCTGAGAGAGCCGTTGCAGAAAGGTCAGACCAACCCCGAAGGACGCCCGCCAGCAACAGCAGCAGGAGAAGCCGCAGAAGAAAACGGGCAAGGGCATGAAAATGTAATCCCGTGTCCGCCACTGAATCCAAAATAAAATCCAAAGTATCAACAAAAAAGAAGAAGACATGAAGACAATCATTGCAGAAAAGCCCTCCGTGGCACGTGAAATCGCCCGCATCGTGGGCGCGACAAAGAGAGAGGAAGGATATTTCGAGGGAGGCGGTTATGCCGTGACATGGGCATTCGGACACCTCGTTCAGCTTGCCATGCCCGACGGCTACGGCGTGCGCGGATTTGTCCGTGACAACCTCCCGATTATTCCCGACACATTCACGCTCGTCCCCCGTCAGGTCAGGACGGAGAAAGGTTACAAGCCCGACAGCGGCGTGGTGTCGCAGATAAAAGTCATCAAAAGACTGTTCGACACAAGCGAACATATCATCGTGGCGACCGATGCCGGACGCGAGGGAGAGCTTATCTTCCGCTACCTCTACCACTATACGGGTTGCACCACTCCTTTCGTGCGCCTGTGGATCAGCTCTCTCACCGACAAAGCTATCCGCGAGGGACTGCGGAAACTCGAAGACGGCAGCAAATACGACAACCTCTACCTCGCCGCCAAAGCGCGGAGCGAATCCGACTGGCTCGTGGGCATCAACGGCACACAGGCGTTATCCATCGCCGCCGGACACGGCACGTATTCCGTGGGGCGGGTGCAGACACCCAACGTTGGCTATGGTATGTGAACGCTACTGGGAGAACCGCCGCTTTACGTCCCGAAGCATTCTGGCAGCTCCATATCGCAACGGACGGTTGCGACGGCGAAGTCGTGAAATTCTCATCCTCCGAGAAATGGAAAGAGAAAGAACCGGCGATGGAACTATATAATAAGGTAAAGGCGGCAGGTTGCGCCACTGTCACGAAAGCCGAGCGCAAGGAGAAGACGGAGGAAACTCCCTTGCTCTACGACCTGACCACGCTCCAGAAAGAAGCCAACGCCAAGCACGGCTTCACGGCGGAACAGACGCTTGAAATCGCGCAGAAACTCTACGAAAAGAAGTTGATAACCTATCCGAGAACGGGAAGCCGCTACATCCCCGAAGACGTGTTTGCCGAAATTCCCCAAACTGCTCGCTTTCATCGGCACACAGCCCGAATGGAAAGACAAGGTGCGGGCAAAAGCCGCCCCGACACGCCGCAGCGTGGACGACGGCAAGGTGACAGACCACCATGCCCTGCTCGTCACGGGTGAGAAACCGCTCTTCCTCTCCAAAGAGGACAATACCATCTATCAGATGATTGCCGGGCGCATGGTCGAGGCATTCTCTGAGAAATGCGTCAAGGATGTGACCACTGTCACGGCGGAATGTGCCGGAGTGGAGTTTACCGTAAAAGGCAGCGTCGTGAAGCAAACCGGATGGCGTGCCGTCTATGGCGAGGAAAAAGAGGAAATTACCATCCCCGGCTGGCAGGAAGGCGACACGCTGACACCGAAAGGCTCGTCCATTACCGAAGGAAAGACCAAACCCAAGCCGCTGCATACCGAAGCCACCCTGCTCTCGGCAATGGAAACGGCGGGCAAGGAAATTGAGGACGACGCACTGCGGCAGGCGATGAAGGACTGTGGCATCGGTACTCCCGCCACACGCGCCTCCATCATCGAAACGCTTTTCAAGCGCGGTTACATGGAACGCTGCAAGAAGTCGCTTGTTCCCACCGAAAAAGGACTTGCCCTCAATTCCGTCGTCAAGACGATGCGCATCGCCGATGTTGCCATGACGGGCGAATGGGAAAAGGAGCTGGCGCGTATCGAGCGCGGGGAACTGTCCGACGACACCTTCCGCAAGGAGATAGAGGCGTACACACGTGAGATAACCTCCGAACTGCTCTCGTGCGACAAGCTCTTCGGCAGCCGTGACTCCGGCTGCGCGTGTCCCAAGTGTGGCACGGGCAGGATGCGGTTCTACGGCAAGGTGGTACGCTGCGACAACACGGAGTGCGGACTGCCCGTGTTCCGGCTGAAAGCGGGACGCACCCTGTCCGACGATGAAATCAAAGACCTGCTCACCGAAGGGCATACCAAGCTGCTCAAAGGGTTCAAGAGCAAACAGGGCAAGAGTTTCGATGCTGTTGTCGCCTTTGACGGGGAATATAACACGA
>QFCD01000760.1_pt1 | contig 19066 bp, 25 predicted proteins | sample 5346081 | NCBI WGS metagenome assembly QFCD01 (sample SAMN09062251, study PRJNA434731) | Human gut metagenome, whole genome shotgun sequencing project. | isolation source: stool timepoint A gemcode assembly | host: Homo sapiens | collected 2015 | reverse complement strand
AAAAACATTGGAATTTGCACAAAAATTAGAGAAAGATTTATTAAATTTGTGAAAGCAAAATCACATTAGCGGTAGCCTTAATGAGGTTCTGACTATTCGCTAATGACAAATTGAATTTATAGAACCTCCCTTAATGCAGTTTTACCAGATTTTGACTCTCCTGTTATGATATTAACTTTACCTAATTCAAAAGAAAGGACTCTCTGATGTTCTGCATCTTTATAAAGAATTATATTTTTGATTTGCATATTATGGTCTTATTTTTAGGAACATATAAATAGTTTGTTCATTACCTGTCAAACGAAGCCACTTCCCTAAAAGCTCGGCTTTTTTATATATCGTTCTAATTTCTTCAACATTTTCACCTACTGGAAGTTTTTTTGAGAATTTATTTACTTGAATTTCTCCATTATCAGAAATTTCAACTGCATTATGTAGTAGAAGAAACATTAGACTTTCTTTTGTGTAAGGAAGTAGTTCCTTAACTCTACCCGCAAAATCAATGAAGAGATATTCGTTTTCATTTACCCAATGGTGAAAATATGTGCTTGAACGTTGTGGCATATTATCTCTTGTTTTTTTATGTAATATGATAGGTAATATTAAATAAAGCAATGAAAAAGGAAATAACATGTTTTCTTCGTTCTCATTATAAGAAACGATAGCTCTACGTAATATCTCTCCACAAAATGCTGGATTCAGCAAATTTGCTACAATCTTCGATCTGTCTTCCCAATTCTCCATTATTGTTCTTGTAATTTTTCTTGAAAGTTTGGATGCCAACCTATTCTTTTCTCATCTGCCAACATATGACAACTGCCTCTTGTTAAATATTGTGGCTGAAAGTTGTTGCGAATCTTATACGCTGGAGTTTTTTTTATATAATACTCTTCATAAAAAGCTTTACCTGCTTTTTCTAATTCTTGTTCAGTTAACCCATCGCAATCATCTTTCATCAAGGCAAAAATATTATTCCAATAGTCATATAATTGTTTATCAAATCTATCGTATTCATCTATCCCAATTAAATTATCACGCAACCACTTAGAGCGTTGCTCAAAAGCTCGTCTAAAATCACTGATTGCATTACGTAAACTATTGCTTTTTATTGCAATTAATTTTAGTTGTTTTATAAATATCTTTTCCTCATAATTAACAATTTCACTTTCATCGATAGCTAAGGGATCAGGAAAATCATCCGGAAGATTATCTAACATAAAAAGATCTCTGGTATCTGATATCTTCATCTGAAGTTCTTTACTAGAAATACAATCTTTTTTTCTAGTTAACAATAATATACATTGTTGAAACCACCATCCTTCTATTTTCTCAATAAATGAATTTATTTTTCCTACAGGTGCAGAATATTTCAATTCCTCTTTTATTGCTTTTAGTGTTTCCTCTATTGAAAGAGAAGCATCAATTATATAGATATTATTTATCAATTTGATTTGTTGTTCGGAAGATAAATTAAGAAAAGCAGAATACCCTTTTTGATTTGTCTGATTATTTTGTTCCTTGCAGATATTTTGCATACTCTCCAATATTCCAATTCGAGTTTGAACACTATTTATTGTTAGTTTAGAAATAAAAGAGTCTGGGGTCGCTTTTGCCGTAGTGATAAGGGTAAAAATAGTATTGTCTACATCTACAAGATTATTTAAAATCGCTTCACTCCAAACACGTATTGTTTTCCAAAAATCCGAACTTCTTTCTGATAAATTAGCAACAGAATTAATATGTAATTTTGTTTGATAAAGATTTGTCCCATCAATATCATTTAGCACAATGTCATCCAAATCCTCCAACCTTATAGACGGATTATCCTTTACTTTCTCTCGTAAAAGCAAATACAAACTATATCTAATCTGATAATAGTATCCCAAAGATGGCTCTTTGGCTGAAAAATCTGTTTGGTAGGCAGGATTACTCATAAGCATTCTTTTAGATATTATTCATTGCCGTTCAGCAAATCCTTCACATTTACGTTTAATATATTAGCTATCTGATAAAGTGTTTCCAAATTAGGTTGCCTTCGATTACAAGTATAAGCATTGACCATACTAAAGCTTTTCCCGAGCTTATTAGCTAACCATGTTTGGGATATTCCTTTTTCTTCAAGTATTACTCTTATTCTATTCAATTCTATTTTTTGCATTATATTATGATGCTTATTATCTTACATGCCACGAATATAGTGAATAATATGCTATACAACAAAATCGCCTGCTATAAATAAAGAATGAACACCCGAATTTTATCTAATGGAATCTTTTAAAAGTAAAAAAGGGCACACCGATATCACATCGACATGCCTTCAAAAACTATGACAGCAAAAAGAAACAATTAAACGAATTTATCTATGTTGAAAGCCTCCACCTTCTTGGATGCGGCTTTTCGTTTTGCTAACGGTCTGCCCGTTTCATCCAGACATTCGCTGACCAGGCGGTTTACCTTTTCCTGATTACTCAACTTGTCCGTGAGAAAAGACAGTATAACCGTATCGTGCATCTTGTGATGTATGGTAGTGGCTGCACGTATGGCTTTCTCTTCATCCGGATTTTCAGACATCAGCACCTCTGCCACATTGTTTATATCCTCAAAGGTCATGGCTGTGTCAAAATCAGGATCAGGTTCAGCATCCACAGGAGCCATCAACTCTTCTTTTTCCTCTTGGGTGAGACCTTTTTCTTCCTGTATTACATCATCCGGACCGATTTCCTCATCTTCCTCTATCGGTTCTTTTTCCATAGGTTCGGAACGTGTCGGAGTTTTTCTCGCCACTTCCGGGTCTTCGAGATAGACAATTTTTGTTTTGCCGATTACATCTTCAGTAACAGAAGAATACGGCTGTGCCGTTTGCCTGTTTTGTGTGTCGGTCTTTTTCCTGCGCCTTGCCTTTTTATTGGCGTCACGCGTTTTTTGTTCCGAACGTTTCTTCCGGTATTTCCATAGATTGATACGGATTATGCGCATCAAGCGGTAGACTTTATCCCATACTCCATACATTTCCCGATTGAAGATGAATATCCACAAATGCCGGAATATGAAAACCGCACACACGAGTTTTACCGTGAAATAAATTTTTGCTTCCATGGCTACAGGGGTTTATTTATGGACTCCGTGTACAACTTAGACATCTCATCCTCATATTTCATCAGATGCTCATCAATGATTTTGCTTACATATCCTGACATGGATGTTTCCGGAGCGACAACAGCCAAGAATCGCTTGATGAAAGCATAGCTGTCCCTGTTTATGTAAACCTGGATTCGATTACCTATAGGGTGATTTATCAGATATGTCATGCGATACGATGAATCTTCAATGATTTGAATTGAAGACGTATCGATGACATCCTTTAAGGCAGGTGTATAAGCGGTGTCTTCCCAAGTATCCGGTTCCGCTTTTCCGGAAGTTTCAGGCGGAGGAACGTGGACGTGTTTTCCGGTGTTTTTGTTCTTGCGCATTCTTTTTTGAATGAACAATCCGAAACTGCAAACTGTGTAAACGATGCAGGCAATGGCCGCAACGTGAAAGATAATCTGTGTCATGACTAAAATGGTTTTAATGGTTTGTAATATTCTTTGTTGTACAATTCGCTGATTTCCTCCCAATGCTGCTGGATATGGTCAACGAGGATGTTGCTTATATACCCCGATATGCTCATGTCCGGGGCGATAACCGGGAGAATGCGCTTGATACATTCGGCCACCTCGCGGTTTATATAGACATGGGAACGGTTGGATGCCGGGATGTTTACCAGATACTTGTCTCTATAGCTACCCGTTTCATCTTTCTTTTTTCGAGGTTTTACAGGGGGCGTTTTCTCAGACTGTACCTCAACCGGTTCTGTAGCTGGAGCCGGTTCTGTATTTTTGACGGGTACGGATTCCTGTCCGGGTTGTTCCGTATTCTCGTTCATGGGTTTCTCCCTGCCGAATACAGGAATATCCCCGACAATGATATTCTTGAGGATATCCTCATTCACTTCCACTTTTTTCTTTGTCATGCGTGTTCCAATTTAAGTTTGACAATAAGCTCCTCCGCCAGTTCCTTCAGACCGCTTCCTTCCAATTGCTTGGGAGGAGGAGGCAGCAGGGTACAGCGGAAAAAATCACGTTTTGCATGGGTGATTTCTTTCTCGTAGCGGCATAAATCGGGAAGTTTGCTGTCAAGGACAGTCAGATGCAGTTCCCTCATGACCTCTGCATAGGATTTGTAAATTTCCACGTTGGTACGTTTTTTCAGCTTGTTCCAAAAGAAGAGAATATCCTTGAGCGGCACATCTTTCGTGTTCTTGACATAATCAAGCACCGTTGTGGAAAAGGCGAGCGTGCTCTGCATGATGATAAGGTCGGGAGTGGTGGGAGTCAGGACATAATCCATATTGACAATGGTACGGAACACCCCGGTGGATTCCACCGTTCCGGGCAAGTCAACAAAAATCAGGTCATAATCACCGCTTGCGGCAAGCTCGTCCGCGGCTTCCCTTGCCTTTTCCGAAGTAGACCCGACAATCGGATAAGCTTTCTTTGGTACGCGATTCCATTGCTGCTGTAACAATTGTTGAAAATAGGCACTGTTGGCAATGGCTTTTTTATCCCGTTCTCTCATGCGCACGAGGCTGTGCTGTGGAGAATCACAATCAATGATTGCCACGTTCAGGTTTTTCTCGAAATGGAGGTAACTGGAAAGCACTACCGTCAAGGCCGATTTCCCGACCCCTCCCTTTTGGTTGCTGACTGCAACGAATAAAGGCTCTTTGCTCATAATCTTTTCTTTTAATGGGTTATTGAATATATGTCTGTTTCATCCGTCAATCCGTGAACGCTTCCTTCCAACCGACCACGATATGCTTCATCCGTTATTCCGACCGGTAACTTATCCGTTATCGCATCCTTCCGTTAATGGTCGGTCTGTTGGTCATGACATTCCGATAACTGTCATATCCGACATTGCTTCCACTATCCGGACCGATAACGGAAGCATCAAACAATATGACCATTATACCATTATCGGAAGTGCGGTTTCATCCGTTCACGCTGCAAATAAAAGGGTATTTTTTCATACCGGCACTATGTTTCAAGGAAGGTGACGACCTATGTCATCGTTTGTCATCACGTTACATATAACTCGCTATTTCACAACAGTATATACCGCCGTAACTTTGCATCGACAACGGAACGGACACCGCTGCGGGGCTTTCCCGAAGCCGAAGAATGAGGCCGGAGGGTCAAACACAATTTGACGGAAGGAAAATTCATGTTCAAGCGAACATAGCAAGTTGTGTTTTGAGGCACCCGAAATAAATTCGGGCACTCAAAACAACTTGCCACTCGCCTGACGGCTCGGGGAGGATTCACTCCAAAGTCGTGAATCCGGGGCCGGAAGATTAGAAACTGAAAATATCAATGCGTATGGAAGAAAACAAGAAGAAAAACTCAAGAAAAAGCGCAGGCAGGAAACCAAAATCCGACCCTGCCGTGCATCGTTATGTGGTACGGTTGAACTCGGAAGAGAACGGACGTTTTGATATTCAATTCCAAAAATCAGGATTGAAAGAACGCTCCAAGTTTATCAAGACAATGATTTTCGGCAAGGAAATCAAGGTGGTGAGAATAGACAAGGCGACGATGGATTATTATATCCGCCTGACCAATTTCTACCACCAATTCCAGAGTATCGGCAACAACTACAACCAGACGGTGAAAGCCGTAAAGACAAATTTCGGGGAGAAACGGGCTTTCGTCCTGCTCCGTAATCTGGAAAAAGCAACAATAGACTTAGTGTTGCTGAGCAAGCGGATTATCATGCTGACCCGTGAGTTTGAAGAAAACTATCTGATAAAACAACGGAAGGAGGAGGAAAATGGTGGCTAAAATCAACAGAGGTGCTTCGCTCTACGGTGCAATCATCTACAACCAGCAGAAAGTGAACGACAATACAGCCCGCATCATTTACGGGAACCGCATGATTGCCAATGTGTCGGGGAACACGGAGCGTGTCATGCAACAGACCCTGTGGGCGTTTGACAACTACCTGCTTGCCAACAAGAATACAGAAAAGCCAGTCCTGCATATATCGTTGAACCCTTCTTTGGACGACCGGCTCACGGATTTGCAATTCACGGAACTGGCCAGGGAGTATATGCAGCGAATGGGCTATGGCAACCAGCCTTACATTGTATATATGCACGAGGACATAGACCGGAGGCATATCCATATCGTTTCCACCTGCGTGAACGAAAAAGGTGAAAAGATAGACGACGCCTACGAGTGGAACCGCTCGATGAAAGCCTGCCGGGAACTGGAAAAGAAATTCGGGTTGAAACAGGTGGATGACAAGCGCAAGGAACTATTGGAGCCGTATCTGAAAAAGGCTGACTACCAAAATGGTGATGTGAAGCGGCAGGTTTCCAATATCGTCAAGAGTGTATTCTCCACTTATCGTTTCCAGTCTTTCGGCGAGTACAGCGCCTTGCTCTCCTGTTTCAATATCGAGGCGAAACAAGTAAAAGGCGAATTTGAAGGAACACCCTATAATGGAATTGTCTATACGATGACCGATGATAGTGGCAAGCCGATATGTACGCCCGTCAAATCTTCTCTTATCGAAAAACGCTACGGCTACGAGGGATTGGAAAAGCGTATCGGGTACAACGCCCGTGAATACAAGAACAAGAAATGGCAACCGAAGATACGGAACGAAGTGGCGCTTGCCATGCACGGATGCCGTGGAAACAAGGAGGAGTTCACCCGTTTGCTCGCCGGGAAAGGTATTGATGTGGTATTCCGTGAAAATGATGAAGGACGTATCTATGGCGCAACTTTCATCGACCATAAGAACCGTGAGGTATATAACGGTTCCCGACTTGGAAAAGAGTTTTCGGCAAACGCTTTTGAGCGGCTGTTTAACAGTCCGACCAATATGCCTGACTTGGATATGCCAATGCCTGCTCTTAATCGGCAAGGCGTTTTCTCCTCCGAAATGGAAAGCTCCATCGAACAGGCTTTCGGAATCTTCGGCATTGACGCCAACGGTCCCGACCCGCAGGAAGAGGCGCTTGCCCGCAGGCTGCAACGCAAGAAGAAAAAGAAACGCCGTTCCCGCGGAATATCCTGATTACAGATTTTATAAACCATTAAAACTATATTCATTATGCAACAAGAAGATGATTTGAGGGGACTGGCCAAGGTCATGGAGTTCATGCGTGCCATATCCATCGTGTTTATTGTCATCCACGTCTATTGGTACTGCTACCGTTCATTCGTGGATATGGGTATCAATATCGGGGTAGTCGACAGGATACTCCTGAATTTCCAGAGGACAGCGGGGCTTTTCAGCAACCTGCTCATCACAAAAGTATTTGCCGTCATATTCCTTGCCCTCTCGTGTTTGGGAACAAAAGGCGTAAAGAATCAGAAGATGACATGGCAGAAAATATATGCCTCTTTCCTTGCCGGATTGGTGCTGTTTTTCATGAACTGGTGGATGCTCGACCTGCCGTTCAGTCCGATGGTCAATGCCACCTTGTACACGGCAACACTTACAGCCGGGTATATCCTGTTGTTGATGTCCGGCGTGTGGATAAGCCGGATGCTGAAACACAACCTCATGGAAGATGTATTCAATACCGCCAACGAGAGTTTCATGCAGGAGACACGGCTCATGGAGAACGAGTATTCCGTCAACCTGCCGACAAAGTTCGTCTATCAAGGCAGGGAATGGAACGGATGGATTAATGTTGTAAATGTTTTTCGTGCGTCCATCGTGCTTGGAACTCCCGGCTCGGGTAAGAGCTACGCAGTGGTAAACAACTACATAAAACAGCAGATTGAAAAATCCTTCGCCATGTATATTTACGATTATAAGTTTCCAGATTTGTCCGAAATTGCTTATAACCATCTACTTAAACACACTCAGAATTACAAAGTGAAGCCGGAATTTTATGTCATCAATTTCGATGATCCCGCGACGTTCGCACAGGTGCAATCCCATCAACCCGAAATTCATGGCGGACATCTCGGATGCCTACGAATCTGCCTACACGATTATGCTCAATTTGAACAAGACCTGGGTGTGACCTGTAAAGTCGCGTAATTGATTGTTAAACAGTGATATTAGTTGCATGATTTAACCCGCTGTTCCGTCAGCGGTAGCCTACTATAAGGTGCATCTCCAGTGATGGGTTGTGCCAAGCTTATAGGACAAAGTACACTTTCCGAAAGGACAAGACTGAACCGTGAGGGAATGTCAAGGGCGGTTAGTATCATACCGTTGAGTGGCGAGGCTGGATAGCATGGTTAACGTAAGTGAACTGACTTTAGCCGTCGTAAGGTTTGAAGGAGCGCAAGATACTTTAGCTCTCACCAAAAGGTAAGCAGTCGGATAACCCTTGCCCATGTTGGGGTTACACGGACACAGCACTGCCGGCGGACTTGGCAGAACCTAAACTATCCGTTTGTCAATTACGTGGAACAGGGCAAGCCTGTATCTCTCTCGTAAGAATGCGAGTAAGCGAACCGCAAGGCAAGCCGAATGGGGTGCAGGTATGAGATAACGGAAAAAGCGAATGCCACCCTGTAATGGGGTGGATACGGATTGAATCAACATCACGGGTTGTTATTGGTGACATCATCCGACACGAAAGTGGGCAGACTTCCGTATATGGTAACTCTTTACAAGATAACTTTTAGAACTTTCAAAAGGAGGAAAGCAAATGAACGAAACTAAAACATCGTGTGCGCCTGCTGATAGTAGGAATCTAACTTGGGACGGAATGGACTGGTCCAAGTGTGAAGCCTATGTCCGAAAGCTACAAGCGCGTATTGTAAAGGCTCAAAAGGAAGGCAGACATAACAAGGTGAAAGCCTTGCAGTGGATGCTGACCCACTCTTTTTACACCAAGGCATTGGCGGTAAAGAGGGTTACTTCCAACAAAGGGAAGAAAACGTCTGGAGTAGATAAACAGCTTTGGGATTCTCCCAAGCGCAAGTACAAAGCAATCGGTGAACTGAAACGTCGTGGTTACAATCCGCAGCCGCTTCGTAGGGTTCACATCAAGAAAAAGAACGGTAAACTCCGACCGCTGGGAATACCGACAATGAAAGACAGGGCGATGCAGGCTTTATATCTCATGGCATTGGAACCGATAGCCGAAACGACAGGCGACCGCTCTCCTACGGCTTCCGCAAAGAGAGCGCAGGACAATGGACGCAATCCGTCAGATTGATACGGTTCTAAACCGCCAGCATTCCCCCGAATGGATTTTGGAGGGAGACATAAAAGGCTGCTTCGACCACATCAGCCACGACTGGCTCATTGAGATCATATCCCTATGGATAAGACGATACTCAGAAAATGGCTGAAATGTGGAGCTGTGTTCAACGCAAAACTATTCCCGACAGAAGAGGGTACGCCACAAGGAGGTATCATATCACCGACACTTGCAAACATGCACTTGACGGGCTTCAGCCGCTCTTGGCTGAAAAGATTCAAAAGACTATGGCGCAACAACAAGACATTCCACTACAAGGTAAACCTTATTCGCTATGCGGACGACTTTATAATCACAGGCCGAGAAAAGGAGCTATTGGAAAACGAAGTCAAACCAATCGTGATAGAATTTCTCAAAGAAAGAGGGCTAACCTTATCCGAAGAGAAAACTACCATTACGAACATATACGACGGATTTGATTTCTTGGGTTTCAATGTGAGGAAGTTCGGCAAAAGGCTATACACATCCCCGTCCAAAGACGCACAGAAACGCTTCAGGGCAAAAATCGGTGACATCGTCAAAGGACATAAAGATGTGTAAGCAGGAATCGCTGATACGAATGCTCAATCCTGTAATCACAGGATGGGGCAACTATTACCGATATGGTGCATCGACCGATGCTTTTCATGGTTGCGACACCACATTTACAATCTCACGAAGAAATGGGCCTTACGTCGCCACCAAAGAAACGCAAGTCTTGGGTCGCAGACAGGTATTGGCATGAAATTCGGGGGCGCAAATGGACGTTTGCGTGGAAATATGAAACGAAAGAGCAAGAAAGTGAACTACCTGACCCTTAAAAGGTTGTCGGATATACATTATACTCCGTACAAGCAAGTCAAAGGGAGAGGCAAACCCTTTCGACCCGGAATACGATGATTATTTCTCTCAGCGAAAGGAGCAACAAATGCTGGAATCTCTCAAGGGACGTAAGTCTCTCTTATATTTATGGAACAAGCAGAACCGGATTTGTCCGTTATGTGGCAAGGAAATAGATTGTACAAAAGCATGGAACGTCAACGAAATATCTGTTGGTGGTTCGATTGTACGGCAACTTGTCCACAACAACTGCTACAAGCGAAATAAACGAAAATGTTGAAAGTATGAGCCGATTTCTAACAACAAATAGAAATATTGAGTTGCTTGAGCCGTATGAGGGGAAACTCTCACGTACGGTTCTTAGGGGAGAAGGGGGCAGCAATGCCCTTGACTTACCCGATGTGCAGAAGCAGGGCGACTTCTTTGTGGAATCACCTATTATTTTGTTTGCCAGCATTATATGGTATCTCAAAATCTATCAAGGCGGCAAATACTGCACGTTCCCCCATGCGATTGAGTTCCTGAACCGCCGCTATGAGGATATTTTCCCGATACTGACCTCTTACCCGGAATTGGAAAACTACCTTTCCCCGTTCATGGACGCCTGGCAAGGGGGCGCACAAGACCAGTTGCAAGGGCCAGATCGCTTCGGCAAAAATCCCGCTTTCAAGGATGATTTCCCCGCAGCTTTACTGGGTGATGACCGGTGATGATTTCACGCTCGACCTGAACAATCCCGAACACCCTAAAATCCTGTGTGTCGGTAACAATCCCGACAGGCAGAACATCTATTCAGCCGCCCTCGGACTGTACAACAGCCCGTATCGTAAAATTGGTGAACAAGAAGGGACAACTGAAGTCTTCCATCATCATAGACGAGCTGCCCACGATTTACTTTCGCGGGTATTGACAATCTCATTGCCACCGCACGAAGCAACAAGGTGGCGGTATGTCTCGGGCTTCCAGGACTTCTCTCAGCTGACCCGTGACTACGGTGAAAAAGAAGCGAAGGTAATCCAAAATACGGTGGGCAACATCTTCAGCGGTCAGGTCGTGGGAGAAACGGCTAAGAACCTTTCGGAACGCTTCGGTAAGATACTCCAACAGCGGCAGTCCATTTCCATCAACCGGCAGGACACCTCCACCTCCATCAACACGCAGATGGATTCGCTCATTCCGGCATCGAAAATAGCCAACCTCTCACAGGGTACATTCGTGGGCAGCGTAGCGGATAACTTCGGGGAAGAGATTGACCAGAAGATTTTCCATGCCCGCATTATTGTCGATAATGAGAAGGTAGCAGCGGAAACCAAAGCCTACAAGAAAATACCCCGTCATCAACGAGTTCAAGGATGCGGGACGGCAACGACATCATGCAACAGCAGATAGACCGGAACTATTCCCAGATAAAAGCGGACGTGGTGCGGATAATCGAAGATGAGATGACCCGTATAAAGAACGACCCTGATTTGAAACACCTGATACCACAGGAAGAAAATGACAAGGATAATGAATAGCCATTGAAAGGCCGCTTTTTTATTTTAGCCTGCAAAGGTCGTCCCGTGCCTTTTGGATTGAGCAAGGTCGAGCCCTACGGGTTTTCGGGGAAATCTTCCGCGCTCCGCTTGCGGTATTTTCCCGAAAAGCCTTGCACAATCCGGCACGGAACGGTAAGGCAGGCAAGAAATAAAATACCGGCTCGCCGGTCGGAATTGTTTAACTAAAAAACAAGTTATGAGCAATACAAGAGTGGTCAATATCCGCAAGGAATCCTGTGATGTATATATAGGAAGAGCGGGACAAGGGAAAGACGGTTATTTCGGAAATCCGTTCAGGCTGGAAGCGACAATGACAAGGGGCGGCACGCTGGACCGTTACAGGAAGTATTTCTACTATCGTTTAAGTACGGATGAAAAGTTCCGCAGACGAATCGGAGAATTGCAGGGCAAGACATTGGGGTGTTTCTGCAAGCCGAATCCTTGTCATGGGGACATCATCAAGGAATACTTGGAACGCATGGAGGGATGTACCGATGAAATAGCCATAGAAAAGACCTACTGGAAAGGAGTGGCTTATCCAGTTCGGGAAATCCAAGTCGGTAATGACATTTTCAGGGTGTCAGTAAAAAGCCTGTGCGATGAGCTGGTGAACGATATGCATAACGGCATTTATGAAGCGATGGAAGCGAGCGAGGAGATTGACGGTTACTGCACGGATGAGGAACTATGTACACTGACCGATGATGACCTGTACAGAATGTGCTGCTGAAATAAAATTCAAACAATAAAAAACAGAAATGACATGAAAAAGAGAAGCAACTTTACACCGATGAAAAGATTCCATGAGATTCTTGACAATTATGGTCTGAAACTGATGGAGGTGGGAACCAACCACCTGAGAGTATTTTTTGGCAACCGGAAATTGTTCGACTACTATCCGCTGAGAATGAAACTGTTTGATTACCGGCAGTGGCAGCAACTGACCTATCCGTCGGTCATGGACGGTACGGACAAATGGGAAACGGAACTGGAAGGAATCATCAACAGCCTTATGGTATCACCGCAATAAACATTGACATTATGCACAAGAAAAACAGACAGACGCTCGTTTGGGATAACATTCCTGAATGGGCGATTTTCGCATTGGAGTACGGCATCGAGGAAGAATTGTTCCTGCCGAACGAGGATTTGGAAATGATAAGCCGGTTCATCGGCGAGAATTTCCCGAACGGCTACACGATGAGTGTGGATTGGGAATCATGCACGGAGTTCAACCCACGTCCGGCATTCGGGAAACCGTGCAAGACTCACAAGGTGACTTTTGTAACAAACTAAAACTACCTGCTATGAGAAAGATAACATTAAGCGAATACAATTCCATCCCGAAGGATTACCGAGGGATCTGGACCGTGGAGCGTTGGGACTTGCCGAATTGGGCGGAAATACGCGAAAAACACATGGGAAAGCGCACCATGATGGTATATGACAAGGGAACATGCCTGCTGGTGGAAGGACTCGGATTTGAAATCGTGGATGATAGTATCTGGAAAAAGGCGGATGAAGTCAAGAAGGAAATAGGTAGCCATTTCCTGAAATTCTACTGTGAGCAGGGACGTGAACCTCATTATGCGGACTGCACTATCCGGTGGTGCGACACGCTGGAAACGGAAGAAGTGAGGATTGCGCTGGCGATGGATTCCGACAACGAAAAGGACGATGAGATATTCTTCTACTGCGACAGCTTGGAAAATTTAAAATCACTGGCGGATAAAGGTAAGGAGGATTTCATCATAGCCGGATGCATTGGTTTCGGGATATACGAAGAATTGTTACAAACAACTTAAAAACATCAGACATGAAAATCAAATGTCAGGAACACTACGAGAATACCGTCAAGTATGCGAAAAGCATCGGTGATGAAACGTTGAGCAAATGTATTGAACGGCTCAAGCAATGGGAGGTCAACTCCAATGGCAGGTATGAAATCGAACTGTACACCGATTTCGCACCATATTCATTCGGTTTCGCTGAAGTGGCGAAAGACGGGACAAGGGGCGTTGTCGGAGGGCTTCTCTATCACGGCAAGCCGGATCGGTCATTTGCTGTAATGATTGGTGGACCGTTTCACGGCTGGAGCATACACACTTGAAAAATCGTTTCGCAGTTTGTGTTGAGCGAAAAAAGCGCAGAAGTACTCAAAATCTGATTACCTTTTACACTTTCTTCGCTCATATTTTATTTCCGTCTGCTCATTCTGAAATCTCCAAAATCAGAAAGCTAAAATCTGTATTTGACGGATTAAAAATCAATTCTCGCAGGTTTTCCGCAAAAATCAAAGATTAAATCGTTATATGGCAAATTTAGATACCGGCAATATTTCTTTTTCAGGTGTTACTTTTATTGATATGCTATTTTTGCAATCTGTCTATTAATTGAGAGCGAACAAGGTCGTACCCCAACTGAGGATTGAACTCCCTCTCCGGACGGATAAGATTTTGTGTATCTCCTAAGAACTCAGAGTCAGACATCTTCTCTTCCATATTATTAATGAACTGTTTGTATGTCGGTGGTTGTTGAACAACAAAAGACATATAACGGTGGTAACAACGCATAATTTCTTCGACATCAACTGATGCTTCAGACAAAGCGACATACAAGTCAAAAAGGTCTCGCCCCTTTTTCCTTTGGTACAAGGCTCTCAGTTTTGTTCCCAACAGTTCATTTAAACGATATGTTGTTACTCCGCACTTGCCTGAGAACCAACTATTTTCCATTTCAAATGGTATTTTGACTAATCCAAGTTCATTAAAATGCTCAAAACAGTTTATCTCGATTTTTAAGCGTAGAGGAATTGTGGGAGGTATTTCCGATTCCATACGAAACAACATCGTGTTATTATATCGTTTTTGTTTTGTTACTCTATCCGGCAAAAAATCCAAAACTTCCCCAAGTCTGAACATTATTGGCTTTATCGGTCCGGGAGTAATTTGAACTAAGTCAATATCTTCACTATATCTGGGCTGTGGCGTCAGATATAGTTTATGGAGTGCAGTTCCTCCCCTGAATGCTAATTGTGAAGCAAGAAACTCATCGCTAAAAATAGCGACTAACGCACGTGATATAATGAGGTCTTGCTCTACTTGTGCGTTGTCATTCCATGGAACTATCTTATTCCATTGAGTGATGGCTGTTCTGTTTATCATATTTCGTCAGTTTCTATTATCGTATTTACAAAAATTTTCCAACGGTTATTCCTTTCCGCGCAATCTTTTGGTTTATTTATAGTTAGAGGAATATATTTGAAACGCTTTACATATGAAGTCAATTCCATATATAGCGTATCTGCAATTTCTGCTGCATTTAGAACTTCATCCAGTATATATCCCAGTCGTTGTATAGTTGCGATTGATGTATAACCAAACAACTTATTGGAAGCACCACGAAAATCTAATTTTTCTGTAAGTTCTTCCAATATAGTAGATGCTCTTGAAAGTCCACCTATATATTGCTCATATTGTACAATGTCAAGAGCTGTCAATTCTGCATTCGAATAATATATCACTCCTGTTTCAGAATTTTTTGATAACAAAAAATCTGTTGGAATTTCCTTGCGGTATACCCAAACAAGTGTATTGTTCTTTGATTGCGAAACAGAAGACTTTGGAAATACCGACATTACAGAAAATTTCTGTGGACGTTGATGAGCTGCACCATGAATTTCTGCCGCATTTAAGAGACTAATATAATAAGGCTTGTTTAGATACGACATCAACTGATCTATGTAATATATCGGTGGTACCATTCTTTTGGCAGCATAATGAGGAGGAATAATAACGTAGAAACCTTTATAGACCGGATATATTATACCTTGTGATGATATACGGAACAAATCATTTTTAATGACCTGCTCTGAATAATGTGGCAATGCCAACCTAATTTCTTCAACCGAAAAAGTTGGAAATCCACTTATCTCTCTATCTCTAATCCATTCACGTATTGTCATAATGCGTAATTTTAGTGCAAAGGTACTCAAAAAATGATTACCATTGCACTAAAAAGATGCGCATTTTCGTTCAAAGGGTAATTTTTCCATATTCTTCCATAAACTACCATCCTAAGTCACGCTTCACTCACTAAGTCCCTCTGAGAAGGTAACTCGGAGGACGATACCTTTCACGTTCAGGCCTCCGGTTTTCGTACAAAAAATTCCCTGCGGTAATTTTTCTTCGAAAAAACGTTCCGGTATCGCCGTCCGAGTTGGGTGAAAAGGTCGGGACTTAGCAAGCGAAGCGACCTACGACGCATAGAACAAGGTCAAGACAAAACCTGACGGGAGTACTTTATAAAATTCAGACCGTCCCAATTGGAACATCTATCCTATCATAAATCCTTTTCCTTTCGGTCGCCTGTCTTATGAGAAATACAAGGAAGTAGGGACAAAAGCAGCTCGCTCTCAACTCTGCATAATATAGGTTTTCTTTTTCCCTCTTCGTCCCTTTCCCTGCTTCGGTTTCTCTCTGCCTTCCCGTACCTTGTGGCCCGCCCTTTTCCCTCTGTTTTTTCCCTTTTTCGTTTTCGTGCTGTCACCCTGCGGTGAAACGTGATGACAAATGATGTAATATATAGTTCAACTAATTAAAAATCAATTATTTATCAAATTTTGCTATATATATTTGCGGTGACAATAGTAGTTATCAACTCTAAAAACTCAAAGTTATGGCAAAGAAAAATGTGAGGGACGAACCCCTGAAGCCGCAAGTGAGCGAGAACGAACAGATGAGTGACATCGTGTTCATACTCGACAAGATGGAACTGATTTTACAGGCGGTGTCAAAAATCGGAAAGGACGGGAAATACAGCACCGTTCCGGCAGACAAGGAACACAGCAACTCCTTCCTGAAAATCGACCGGTACGCCAACATGTTCGAGAATTTCGTGAAAAACTTCTGGAGCCAGCTCAAAGACCCGACCCGTTTCGGCATCCTCTCCGTCAAGGCGGATACGCTGGACAGCCCGGAAGTGAAGCAGGCCATCGAAGACCTCGCCGCCGGAAAGCAGACAAAAGCCGTGGAAGACTTCCTCAAAAAATACGAAATCGTTCCACGCGACAAGGAAAACCAAAGTATCAACAATCAAAATCAAGAAGAAATGGCAAAGAAAAATGAGACACAGCAGCAGGCCACCCAAGGTGACGGCACGCAGCAACCCAAGTACCGCTACAACGAGTCCATGATCAACTGGGAGGAACTGAAGAATTTCGGACTTTCCCGTGAATACCTCATGGAGCGCGGTCTCCTTGACCAGATGCTCAGGGGCTACAAGACCAACCAGGTGGTACCCATCAGCATGAATTTCGGCTCCGCCGTATTACGTACCGATGCACGACTGTCATTCCAGCAGTCCGTGGGAGGCCCTATCGTATTAGGTATCCACGGCATCCGCCAGAAACCCGAACTCGAACGCCCGTACTTCGGTCACATCTTCTCCGAAGAGGACAAGAAGAACCTGTTGGAGACAGGCAACATGGGGCGTGTGGTGGAACTGAAAGGGCGCAACGGCGAATACATCCCTTCTTTCATCAGCATCGACAAGCTCACCAACGAGGTGGTCGCCATGCGCGCGGAAAACGCCTACATCCCGCAAGAAATCAAAGGTGTGAAACTGACCGACCAGGAAATCAACGACCTGCGGGAAGGCAAGAAAGTGTTCATCGAAGGCATGATTTCCAATAACGGCAAGGAGTTCGACGCCCACATCCAGGTCAACGCCGAACGCAGGGGCATCGAATACATCTTCGAGAACGACAAACTCTTCAACCGACAGTCGCTGGGCGGAGTGGAACTTACCAAGCAGCAGATTGAAGACCTCAACGCGGGCAAGGCCATCTTCGTGGAGGGTATGGAGCGCAAGGACGGTGAGTTGTTCTCCTCGTATGTCAAGCTGGACGAGGCCACGGGCAGACCTTCCTACACACGCTACAATCCCGATTCCCCGGAGGGAGCGCGTGAAATTTACATCCCGAATGAAATAGGCGGCGTGAAAATCACCGCCGAGGAACAGCAACAACTGCGCGAGGGCAAAGTCATCTTCCTCAACGACATGGTGAACCGCAAGGGCGAGGAGTTCTCCTCCTTCATCAAGGCGGATTTGGAAACGGGACGCCTGAGCTACTCACGCACGCCGAACGCAGGGGCATCGAATACATCTTCGAGAACGACAAACTCTTCAACCGACAGTCGCTGGGCGGAGTGGAACTTACCAAGCAGCAGATTGAAGACCTCAACGCGGGCAAGGCCATCTTCGTGGAGGGTATGGAGCGCAAGGACGGTGAGTTGTTCTCCTCGTATGTCAAGCTGGACGAGGCCACGGGCAGACCTTCCTACACACGCTACAATCCCGATTCCCCGGAGGGAGCGCGTGAAATTTACATCCCGAATGAAATAGGCGGCGTGAAAATCACCGCCGAGGAACAGCAACAACTGCGCGAGGGCAAAGTCATCTTCCTCAACGACATGGTGAACCGCAAGGGCGAGGAGTTCTCCTCCTTCATCAAGGCGGATTTGGAAACGGGACGCCTGAGCTACTCACGCACGCCGGACGGCTTCGAGCAGCGTGCCGAGTTCAAGATACCGGAAAAGGTATGGGACGTAAAACTGACGAGAAACCAGCGTGCCGACCTCCAGAGCGGCAAGGCGGTACTGGTCGAGGGCATCAAAGGCTACGATGGAAAGACCATCTCGCAGTATGTCAAGGCGAACTTCAACCAGGGCAGGCTGGACTTCTATAACGAGAACCCGGACCGCAAGCGTGACGCATCGCAGCGCAACGTGGTGGCGAACGCCCAGAAGCAGGGACAGGAACAGGCTGGCCGCAAGTCCAAGGGGGCAAGCATTGCCTGAGCGTGAATCAGAATGAATGTCAAATCAAAAAAACAGAAATATGAACGTAAACAATAAAAACAACACGCCATTCAAGGCGGAAGACGTGAACTGGGAAGAACTCGCGGGAATCGGGATCCTGAAGGACGAGCTGGAAATGTCGGGGGAACTTGATACGTTGCTCAAGGGAGAAAAGACAGGAGTGATGTCACTCAGCCTCGTGCTGCTGGGCGTGGACGTGGTGATGGACGCCACCCTGCAACTGGTGCGCAAGGACGACGGGGCACTGATTGAAATCCTCGGTGTCAAGCCGGTGGCCTGACAAACGCTCATCCATTATAACAAGTAAAAAATGTCAAACCGCCGTTTCCCGTTTTCCGGTTCCGGTAGCGGGGAACGGCTTAAATTTTATCCGAACATGAAAGCAATCATTGCAGAAAAACCGAGTGTCGGCATGGATATAGCCCGTGTGGTCGGGGCTACCGACAAGAAAGACGGCTACTGTACAGGTAACGGGTATATGGTCACGTGGGCGTTGGGACACCTGGTGTCGCTCGCCCAGACCGGAGCGACAGGCACCCCGCCCCCCA
>QFCD01000714.1_pt1 | contig 19504 bp, 12 predicted proteins | sample 5346081 | NCBI WGS metagenome assembly QFCD01 (sample SAMN09062251, study PRJNA434731) | Human gut metagenome, whole genome shotgun sequencing project. | isolation source: stool timepoint A gemcode assembly | host: Homo sapiens | collected 2015 | reverse complement strand
GGGGGACAGTCGGATTTACCATTTCCGGAAAGGAGAAATCTTGTTCCAGACTGAAGATCATTCATTGGTTAATTCGTTAGTGAAATTAGGAAAAATCACCCATGAAGAGGTTGCACATCACCCACAGCGGAATGTGATCATACGGGCTATCCAAGGGACGGACCGTCCGACAGAGGCTGATGTCGTACTTTTGGATGATATCAAGGCTGGTGATTTTTTGTTCATGTGTTCGGATGGTGTACTCGAACGTCTTAACAATGATGAGCTTTCGGATATATTCAAGCATTTAGGTGGTCCGGAAGAGATTAAAAACGCAATCATGTCCGCTTGTAGCGGGAAAACACACGATAACTTTTCTTTTTATATCATACCTATACAAAATGTGTTAGATTCCGCAGGAATTAAACAAAATATTCTTTCATTCCTTTATTCTTTTATATAAATAACGTAATTTTGGCAGACTAATAGAATTGCGCATAGTATAGTTATGAATTTGCCAAACGGACATGTTCTTCAGAATGGAAAATATCGGATCACTCATGTAATCGGTCAGGGCGGCTTTGGTATAACATACAAAGGCGTCTGGTATACGGAGGTGAAGGGATCGTTAGGAACCGTACAGACAGAGGTGCCTATTTGCATAAAAGAATACTTCTTTAAAGACTATTGTTACAGGGAAGCAGAATCATTTGCTGTCAAGGTGCATTCCGAGACAGGAAGGGTTCTTTTCGATAAATTCAAAGAGAAACTTATCAAGGAAGCCAAAATTCTTTCTGAAGTTCACCATCCTCATATAGTGAATGTGCTGGAAGTTTTCGAAGAAAACGGCACGGCTTATATTGCCATGGAATATATTCCCGGTTGTTCACTCAAATATATGATGGACAGGGAAGGCATATTGCCGGAACCGAAAGTCCTCAGATATGTTCGCCAGATAGGAGAAGCACTCCAGTTTGTACATGAAAAGAACATTCTTCACTTGGATATCAAACCCAGCAATATCCTGATTGACTCGTCAGGGAAAGCACGTCTGATTGATTTCGGTGTGAGCAAGCGATATGACATCGAGCAACAGGAAACAAGTACGACCATGCTTACCTTATCAAAAGGATTTGCCTCGATCGAACAATACGATAACGAAGGAACACAAAGTTTTTCACCCTGTCCGGATATCTATTCGCTCGGTGCTACCATGTATAACCTTTTGACAGGGAAGATTCCGACCGAATCTATTTTGCGGGCAACACGTCCTTTGCAGAATCCGTCGGAACTGAACAGGAATATATCTCCTAAGACAGAAGCCGCTATAATCAAGGCAATGCAAATCATTCCGGCCGATCGTTTCCAAACGGTGGATGAAATGATGGCTGCATTAGATTTTCCTGCGGAAGAAGAAATACCTGCAAATGAGTTGCAAAATACAGACGGGCAGGAGGCGGATGGTGAGACAACGGTCATACATCCGAATGAGCAATCGCCTCTGAATGAGGAGGACGAAGATCGTACGATTATAAATAGCGAAGAAATTATTTCTCAGCCCTCTAAGAAAAAAAGAAAAGGGATGCTGATATCCGTGCTTATTGCTATATTTGCCAGTGCAGGATCTGTTGTCGCTTTTCTGGTGCTGGGGAACAAAACCTCTACGAAACCGGATGTAACGGAGTTGATTAGCCCGGTCGAAGAGGAAAAAGATTCAATAGGCATCTTTCAAGACACAACTGTTTCGGAGGTGAAAGAAGCATCTATGCTTAGCGAGAAGGATAAGAAAACAGAGGCAGCAATGGCCCGACAGCCGGAAAAGGTGACGCCCGTTGTTGTTGATGAACCCCGGAAGCAACCGGATACAAAGCAGGTTCCGGCTGAAGGAAATAAAATAACAATACAGCCAGTACAGCCTACTGCTGAAGAAATTGAGGCGAAATATGTCGCTTTAATAGCTTCTGGCAAGGAGAAGATGGGAAAAGCGGACTTTACGAACGCAAAGAAAGATTTCACGAAAGCGAAAGAAACCAAGTTGACGGAAGAGGTCGTACGTCTTTTGATTTCTTGTGATGAAAAGGAAGCAGCCAAACTTTTGGCCGACAGGAAAGCTCAATATGAGATGAAGAAAACTTTCGGGAACTTTACAATTGTACGAAAGAAATCGACCATGTTATATGGGGCGATCGATTCGGATGCGAACGAGCGTATACCATGTAAATATCGTAATGTCGGGATTGCCGAAAATGGCCGTGCTTTCGAACGTAAAGATGGTTTGTTCGATATCTATAATGCTGATGGCGTGTTGGTAAATGAAGGATCAACGTATTATTAACGTGTTTATGAAAAGACTTTGGATTTTAACTCTTTTTGTTGCGTTGCCGATGTGTTTGCTGGCTCAACAAAAAACAGAATATAACAGAAAAGGTGACGAGGCGATGAAACGCTTGGACTATAGCGATGCAAGGATGTGGTATGAAGAAGGTGTCGTGCAATGTGATCCTTACAGTATCGAGCAGCTCACATCGATTTGGTTAGCCAACCAGAGAATGCGTCCATCAATGCACAGTCTGATGAACAAGTGTCGGGCTTGTCTGGAACTGATGGCCAATAATGAGGATACAACAGCCATTTCGCAGCTGATAATCTATTATACCGAGGGGATAGGAACTTCCAAAAACGAAACTTTGGCCCAATCCTGGCAAGATCGTCTGGAAACACTTCGCAAACCGGTAGAGCCCGTTTTCTATCCTTCTGCCAACCCAATAAAGCCAGATACCCCCAAAGAACCGATGAAGTTCTTTATTGGTTATGCCTACTCCATAGAAGCACCTTATGGCTTGACAGTGGGAGGGGTGAAATCTCGTTTGGGTTGGTTCCTGCGTTTTAAGACCAATCTAGGTTTTAAGGAGTACGACGGGGAATGCCGGGGAACAGATGAGTTTGTCGGTCCTACTCCCGATAATCCGTTTTATTTCACGAATAAGAAAAAGGTGAATAACTATGCCGGTACAGCTGGTTTGGTTGTAAAATGTACATCCTGGTTATATACGTCCGTAGGTTTAGGATATGGCAGTCGGGAATTATTATGCGAATATATCACAATCGATAATTCGGATTATAGAATAGAAAAATCCTATTGGGCGAAGAATTTGGATTATTCTTATAGCGGGTTAGCTGCCGATCTGGATGTAATGGTTAAGTTCGGTCCTGTGTTTGTAAGTGCAGGGTGCAATACGTTGAATTTTAAATATGTTGATTTGAATGCCGGTGTCGGTCTGTTTTTCTAATAAGAATTATTTATGAAACACATATACTCAATCTTTTTATCAGCTGTTTCACTTTTATGGATGCTTTCCGGATGTGTGGAAGATCCGGATATGGATACGCGTTTGCAGAAAGCAAAGGCTCCGGAGGTTTCCGAGACTTCAATGGAAGGAGAAGCATATGCTTCTTCGATCACTTTAAAGGCTCAAATAATGAAAGAGAACGGTTTGCCAGTAAAAGAATGTGGGGTTTGTTGGAGTACCCAAACAGGAACGGAGCCGCTTGAAAACATGCGTAACAAGCGATATACAAAAGCTGATAAAATAGAAAACCACAATTTTACAGCTACCATATCCAATTTGGAAGATAGTACAAAATATTATGTATATGCTTATGCTATTAATGATATAGATACTGCATTTTCAAAAACAGAAGGAGCGTATACAACAATAAATGGTATTGGAGAAGTTGCGACTTTGGATGTGGATAGTGCCACAGTAAAAGCAACTTCCACTTGGGTAAAAGGGAAAGTTAAGAATCGGGGAGTCGGCATTGAGAAATTAGGTTTCTACTATAAGAAAAAGAAACAAACCGGAGATATCGAACCCTCGGATCAAGATTCCGTTATCACATACGAAGGGAGTGACTTGGCAACTGTCGATACTTTCTCCTGCCAGATTACGAATCTGGAGCCGGAAACTTGGTATTATGTCCGTGCTTTTGCCAAAAATCAGTTTGGCGAGTTTGCTTTTAATGTGGACTCTTTTAGGACTACAGATGGCAAACCTTTTGTCGGTAAGTTGAGTCTGATAAAAGACAGTACGACTTTCACCACAGCCGATCTGTTTGCTTTCTTGATCAATGAGGGAGATGCACCTGTCAGTGCCTATGGTTTCTGCTGGAGTGTAGAAGAAGGGCCGACGATAGATGCTGATACAATCATTTGTACGAGCCTTGAGGATGATGGTAAATTTACGGGAAGGATACAGGGATTGGAGTCTGCCAAAAAATATTATGCAAGGGCTTATGCCATAAATAACTTCGGCACAGTATATAGTGAAGAAGAAATTACGATTTCGACAAAAAGCGAGAAGCCGAATATTATAACATTCCCCATCACCCCTGATTCGATCAAAAGCGATGGAACAGTTCACATTGGCGGGGAGTTGCAGAATGGCGGAAACAGTGCTGCTACAGAGTGGGGAATTTGTTGGTCTTCAAGCAATAAGGAACCGAGTATCAAGGATAATCATGTTGCTGTAGATGATACGCTTTTCATGTATGCATTGCCTTCGTTAAAAGGTGCAACAATCTATTATGCAAGGACTTATGCTACTAACAAAAGTGGTTTGACTGGCTATGGAGAAGTTAAATCTTTTACTACTCCGAATATTTTTGAGAATAAAAATATTTATCCGGGAGCTAATAGGCAATTTTCTGCTGGATTTATCCTTAATGATCAAAACTCAGGTTCTCGTATCTATGTTGTAGGAGGAGACTTAGGTGGTGAACGGAGTAAAGAAATGTTTGGATATAATGTGCAGGCTGATGAATGGATTCCTATGGCTGAATGTCTAAATGCCTACTCTCAAATGAGTGCTGCTGTTTATAAGAATCAAGCCTATCTCCTTGGTGGTATAGACAAACAGACGATAGGGGCTAATTGCCAGATATACAATTTGGACAACAATTGGTCGGAACCTACTCAATATTCACTACCGGGAGGTCGTTTCGGTGCTGTCAGCTTTACTTATCGGGACTCTTTATATGTATTGGGAGGATCGGATGGAAGCAATAATATGAATGAGATATTGCGTTACGACCTGTCTTCACAGAATATAGATGGAAGTTGGGATGTAATCGCTAAATTCCCTGCTTATCAACGTGGTGGTATTGTTCAGGTTGTAGGAGATAAAGTTTATGCCGGATTGGGAGAAGGCGGAAATGGCATAAGAAGTGGTTTTTGGGAATCTTCCGATAGTTTGAAGATATGGAATCCGATATCTATTCCTGATAAAATAGGAAGTGTCTCATCTGGCGTTTATGATGAACAGAGAAACAGCTTTTTTATGATTGATAATAACGGGAAGATATGGGAATATAATCTGTCAAGTGGTGAATGGACAGCTCGTTCTTTATTGGGTTATCGCATGAACAATTACCATATGTTTATGTTAAATGGTATAATCTATATTTTAGGACAGGATCTATATTATGCCAACAAATTTATCAAGTATAATCCGATATGGGATAATTAATCATGAACAGAACAAAGATATTAGAAGAGATTCAAAAAAACGTAGAACTCTTGTCGACTACTGGTTTAGAGGCGTATAAATATATTCCGCTACACCAGAAACCTTCCCCGTCGGTGACGGCACTCAGGGAAATCATGAATTTGCTCCGCAAGGTTATTTTTCCCGGTTTCTTCGGAACGGAACAGGAGGCACAGACGGATTCCATACAATATTATACGGGTGTATATCTGGAGCAGGCCTACGACCTGTTGCAGGAACAAATCTATAATGGCTTGTGCTTTGAGGTCGAACGTTGTTGTGATTCCAAAGATCGTGCTTCTGAAATAGCCATTGCTTTTATCAATAAGGTTCCACATATCAAGTATCTTCTATCGACAGACGTGAAAGCTATCTTGGATGGTGATCCGGCAGCCAAAAGCCCCAGTGAGATTATTTTCTGTTATCCGGCAATTCATGCCATTCTTTATCAGCGCGTAGCACATGAGTTACTGAAGCTCGGTGTGCCTGTGATTCCACGTATTATAACGGAAATGGCCCATTCGGATACAGGAATAGACATTCATCCGGGAGCGCAAATCGGAGAATATTTCAGTATCGATCATGGTACGGGGGTTGTGATCGGGCAGACGGCTATAATCGGTAATCATGTCCGCCTTTATCAAGGTGTGACATTGGGTGCAAAAAGCTTTACCTTGGACGAAGAAGGATTGCCTTTGGACGTACCGCGCCATCCGATTATCGAAGATTATGTTACAATCTATTCCAATGCCTCCATTTTAGGGAGGATCACTATTGGTCACGGCTCCGTGATTGGTGGTAACATCTGGCTTACCCATAGCGTTCCACCTAATTCCAAAGTATTGCAGACACGTGCTGTCGAAGATAAATAGCAGAGGGCGGCATATTGTTTTCACTTTCATTTCAAAACCCATAGCTTTAGGCTCCATAACCCATAGCATTAGATACCCTAAAGCTATGCTTTATTAATCCCCTAACGATTTTTGCACAATAGCCTTGGGATTAAAGAGAAAAGATAGGCTTTATTCCGGAAAAATATGTATGTTTGCAGATATACCTTATTTGAGCGAATTATACCTTAAAATAGTGTAGACCATGAATAAAGTGAAAACATTGGATGATCTTCGGAAGATGCGTGAAACCTTGCGCTCGACCTTGGATATTAGAGAAAAAAGTAATCATCCTGAACAAATGGTACAGATCCGGATATCTATGGCAACTTGCGGGATCGCTGCCGGAGCCAAAGAGATCATGAATTATTTCATTGAAGCACTGGATCGTGAAAAAGTAGATGCATTGGTGACACAAACCGGATGCATGGGGTATTGCTATGCCGAACCGACTGTCGAGGTTACCCTGCCAGGTAAAGAACCTCTTGTTTTCGGACATGTGAAGAAAGCGAAAGTGGATGAAATCATTGACCGGTATATCCGGAATGGGGAACTGCTGGACGATATTATCCCGGTCACTTACACGGTTGTTAAACCGGAATAACAAAACTTCCTTAAACACTTAATACTTACATAATGGCACAGTACAATAGTTATATACTGGTGTGTGGCGGTACCGGCTGTCGTGCATCACAGAGTGAACTTATACTTCAAAATCTGAAAGAGGCCGTCGAACGACATAAGTTGCAGGATATTGTCCAAGTGATCCGTACCGGTTGCTTCGGTTTTTGTGAAAAAGGGCCGATAGTTAAAATGGTTCCGGACAATACGTTCTATGTTCAGGTAAAACCGACGGATGCCGAAGACATTGTCCGGGAGCATTTAGTGAAGGGACGTAAGGTAGAACGGCTTCTATATGTCAATCCCGAAACTAACGAGCAAGTACCGGATTCCAAGCATATCAATTTTTACAAGAAACAGCTCCGTATCGCTCTAAGGAATTGCGGTTTTATCAATCCCGAAAATATAGACGAATATATCGCCCGCGACGGTTATGTAGCTTTAGGTAGAGCCTTGACCGAGATGACGCCCGAATCGGTGATCAAAGAGATCATGGATAGTGGCTTACGCGGTAGGGGAGGAGGCGGTTTCCCGACCGGCTTGAAATGGCAGATAACCCGTAAAGTGAAAGCTCCCCAGAAATATGTCGTCTGTAATGCGGATGAAGGCGATCCGGGAGCATTCATGGACCGTTCCATCCTGGAAGGTGACCCGCATTCCATCGTTGAAGCGATGGCGATCAACGGATATTGTACGGGAGCCACGAAAGGGCTGGTTTATATCCGGGCCGAATATCCGTTGGCCGTAGAGAGGTTGAAGATTGCAATCCGGCAAGCCAAAGAATATGGTCTACTGGGTGAAAACATCTTCGGGACGGATTTCTCTTTCGATATCGAGATACGTTATGGGGCAGGAGCATTCGTTTGTGGTGAAGAAACGGCGTTGATTCATAGTATGGAGGGGCTTCGCGGAGAAGCGACTGTTAAACCGCCTTTCCCAAGCGAACAAGGTTACAAAGGTTGCCCGACCAATGTGAATAATGTGGAAACATATGCCAACGTGCCGGTTATCCTGTTGAAGGGAGCTGAATGGTTCAGTAGTATAGGTACGGAGAAAAGTAAGGGGACGAAAGTCTTTGCCCTTGCGGGAAAAGTAAATAACGTTGGGCTGATAGAGGTTCCGATGGGGACGACGTTACGCGAAGTGATCTTCGGTATAGGAGGAGGCATCAAAGATGGAAAGAAATTTAAGGCTGTGCAGACAGGAGGTCCTTCAGGTGGCTGCCTGACTGAGAAGCATCTGGATTTGCCGATCGACTATGACAATCTTTTGGCTGCCGGTTCGATGATGGGGTCGGGGGGGATGATTGTGATGGACGAAGACGATTGTATGGTCGCTATGGCCAAATTCTATCTGGATTTCACGGTCGAGGAGTCATGTGGCAAATGTGCTCCTTGCCGGATTGGCAACAAACGGTTGCACGAGATGTTACAAAAGATTACGTCCGGCAACGGAACGATCGAGGATCTGGAACGGCTTCGTAACTTGGCTGGTGTGATCAAAGACACTGCCTTGTGCGGTTTGGGACAGACATCGCCCAATCCAGTTTTGTCTACGATGGATAACTTCTATGATGAATATCTGGCCCACGTGAAGGAAAAACGTTGTCCGTCTCATCAATGTCGCGAACTGACGCAATATTTTATCAATCCAGAGAAATGCAAGGGATGTACGCTTTGTGCCCGGATGTGTCCGGTGAATGCGATCACGGGAGACAAGAAAGTTCCGCATGTGATTGATCCGCAGACTTGTATCCGGTGCGGTTCATGTATAGAGAGATGTAAGTTCGGTGCTATTTATGTGCACTAAAGTAGTGAAGAATGGACAATGACAATTAAATGTATGGAAACAGTAAAGCTTATTATAGATAGAAAACCAGTGGAAGTCCCCAAAGGAACCACGATCCTGGATGCTGCAAAAGGAATGGGTATCCGCATTCCGACTCTTTGCTATATGAAGTTGGAAGATTTGCACTATGAAAATAATCCGGGTGCTTGCCGTATCTGCGTAGTTGAAATAGAAGGTCGCCGTAATTTGGCTCCTTCCTGTAAAACGGAGTGTATGGAAGGGATGGTTGTGCAAACACACAGCCCACGCGTGATGAATGCCCGGAAAACCGTAATGGAACTGATCCTGTCCAACCATCCGGCAGAATGTCTGACTTGCAGTAGCAATGGACATTGTGAACTACAAGCAATTGCTCACGACCTGGGGATACGTGAGATTCGCTATAAAGGCGAGATGTCCACATTCCAGATAGACCGTTCACCGTCTATCGTCCGCAACATGAACAAGTGCATCATGTGCCGCCGTTGCGAGACCATGTGTAATAATATCCAGACCGTTGGGGCTTTGACTGCTGTCAATCGAGGCTTTAATGCAGCCGTCTCTACGGCTTTCGAACGGGATATTGCCGGTAGTACGTGTTCCTATTGCGGCCAGTGCGTATCGGTCTGCCCAGTAAACGCGTTGAGCGGACGGAATACACAACAGCCGGTGTTGGATGCGCTGGCCGATCCGGACAAAATCGTGATAGCCCAGACAGCTCCGGCTGTCCGTACGGCTTTGGGACGCGATTTCGGATATGAACCGGGGACATTGGTAACGGGTAAAATGGTTTCCGCCCTCCGCAGGTTGGGCTTCGATTATGTTTTCGATACGGATTTTGCCGCCGACCTGACTATTATGGAAGAAGGGACAGAACTGTTGCAACGGATCGGGAAATACTTGAAAGGCGATCAGGAAGTAAAAATGCCGTTGATGACGAGTTGCTGTCCGGGGTGGGTCAGCTTCGTCGAACAGCATTTCCCGGAATTATTAGACAACCTGTCGACAGCTAAGAGCCCACAGCAGATGTTCGGTGCAATTGCCAAAAGTTATTTTGCCGAAAAATTGGGAGTAGACCGAAAGCGGATCGTTGTCGTGTCGATCATGCCCTGCCTGGCAAAGAAATATGAAGCCAGTCGTCCGGAATTTGCGGTCGATGGCAATCCGGATGTCGATATTTCGATCTATACGCGCGAATTGGCCCGCCTGATCCGCTATGCAAACATAAACTTCGCGGAACTGCCAGATAGCGATTTCGATCGTCCGTTAGGCGAATCGACAGGAGCCGGAGTTATCTTCGGAACAACCGGTGGCGTGATAGAAGCTGCTTGCCGTACGGCGTACGAGCTATATACGAAAAAAACTCTTCCTAAAATTGATTTTGAAGAACTCCGCGGGCTGGAAGGCATTCGCAGTGCAACAATAGACTTCGATGGGACACCGATAAAAATAGGAATTGCACATGGTTTGGGCAATGCCCGTAGATTGGTTGAAGAAGTCAAAAACGGCATGTCGCCCTATCATGCCATCGAAGTTATGGCATGTCCGGGCGGTTGTATCGGTGGTGGCGGCCAACCGTTCCACAGGGGCAGGATGGAGGTGCTGCGCAAACGTGCGGCGGCTCTCTATCAGGAGGATCGCAGCAAGACGCTTCGCAAGAGCCATGAGAATCCTTATATTCAAGCTCTTTATGCTGACTATCTGGGAGAACCGTGTGGACCGCGTGCCCACAAGCTGTTGCATACGCACTACTTCGACCGCAAGGAAGCCATTAACATGTTTACGCAAGAAAATCAGGAGGGATAAACGATGGATAAGATGAAGATACATTTGATTCAGATGAAGATCGATGAATTGTTGGCTGTCTGTGATGAACATAATAACGATCCGGGAGAGCTGATCAACATATTGCATGCCGCCCAAGGCATATTCGGTTATCTGCCTCGCGAAGTGCAAGAGATCATCGCCGGCCGGTTGCATATTCCGGTTTCCAAAGTATATGGAGTTGTGACGTTCTATTCGTTCTTTACCATGACTCCGAAGGGGAAATATCCTATTTCCGTCTGTCTGGGAACGGCCTGTTATGTACGTGGAGCCGAGAAAGTCTTGGAAGAGTTCCAGCGCCAGTTGGAGATCAAAGTTGGAGAGACTACATCCGACGGCCTGTTTTCATTGGATTGTCTACGTTGTGTGGGGGCTTGCGGACTGGCTCCGGTCGTCACGATTGCCGGAAAAGTTTATGGACGTCTGACACCAGAGAAAGTGCGGGATATCCTTTCCGAATACTACCTGTTGGAGCAAGTATAAGCGACTCGTCTGTTGTGCCAATGCTGTGACACAACAGTGCCATCGCATTGGCACAATTGTGTCGTAACGATGGCACGGCCATATAATAAAGGCGATCTTCTATTCTTTGGTTTCTATATAAACGACATGCGTCTGTAAATATTCTTCAAGACCGTGTTTCCCATCTGCACCGCCGATTCCGGACTTACGCCATCCGGCATGGAAACCTTGCATAGCTTCAAAGTTCTCACGATTGATATATGTTTCGCCAAATTTCAGCGAGCGCATAATCTTGAATGCATAGTCCAGATTTTGGGTATAGACGGAAGATGTCAGTCCATACTCACAGTCATTTGCCCATGCAATCGCATCATCGATATCCGTATATTCGACAATGGGCAGGATAGGGCCGAAGGTCTCTTCCCGTATGATATCCATTTCTTGTGTGGCGCAATCCAGCACTGTAGGTTCGAAGAAATATCCTTTTGTTCCGATCCGATGACCGCCACATAGAAGTTTGGCTCCCTGCCGAACCGCCTTTTCAACTTTTTGCTCCATGGCAGCCAAAAGCCCCAGTGAGATTATTTTCTGTTATCCGGCAATTCATGCCATTCTTTATCAGCGCGTAGCACATGAGTTACTGAAGCTCGGTGTGCCTGTGATTCCACGTATTATAACGGAAATGGCCCATTCGGATACAGGAATAGACATTCATCCGGGAGCGCAAATCGGAGAATATTTCAGTATCGATCATGGTACGGGGGTTGTGATCGGGCAGACGGCTATAATCGGTAATCATGTCCGCCTTTATCAAGGTGTGACATTGGGTGCAAAAAGCTTTACCTTGGACGAAGAAGGATTGCCTTTGGACGTACCGCGCCATCCGATTATCGAAGATTATGTTACAATCTATTCCAATGCCTCCATTTTAGGGAGGATCACTATTGGTCACGGCTCCGTGATTGGTGGTAACATCTGGCTTACCCATAGCGTTCCACCTAATTCCAAAGTATTGCAGACACGTGCTGTCGAAGATAAATAGCAGAGGGCGGCATATTGTTTTCACTTTCATTTCAAAACCCATAGCTTTAGGCTCCATAACCCATAGCATTAGATACCCTAAAGCTATGCTTTATTAATCCCCTAACGATTTTTGCACAATAGCCTTGGGATTAAAGAGAAAAGATAGGCTTTATTCCGGAAAAATATGTATGTTTGCAGATATACCTTATTTGAGCGAATTATACCTTAAAATAGTGTAGACCATGAATAAAGTGAAAACATTGGATGATCTTCGGAAGATGCGTGAAACCTTGCGCTCGACCTTGGATATTAGAGAAAAAAGTAATCATCCTGAACAAATGGTACAGATCCGGATATCTATGGCAACTTGCGGGATCGCTGCCGGAGCCAAAGAGATCATGAATTATTTCATTGAAGCACTGGATCGTGAAAAAGTAGATGCATTGGTGACACAAACCGGATGCATGGGGTATTGCTATGCCGAACCGACTGTCGAGGTTACCCTGCCAGGTAAAGAACCTCTTGTTTTCGGACATGTGAAGAAAGCGAAAGTGGATGAAATCATTGACCGGTATATCCGGAATGGGGAACTGCTGGACGATATTATCCCGGTCACTTACACGGTTGTTAAACCGGAATAACAAAACTTCCTTAAACACTTAATACTTACATAATGGCACAGTACAATAGTTATATACTGGTGTGTGGCGGTACCGGCTGTCGTGCATCACAGAGTGAACTTATACTTCAAAATCTGAAAGAGGCCGTCGAACGACATAAGTTGCAGGATATTGTCCAAGTGATCCGTACCGGTTGCTTCGGTTTTTGTGAAAAAGGGCCGATAGTTAAAATGGTTCCGGACAATACGTTCTATGTTCAGGTAAAACCGACGGATGCCGAAGACATTGTCCGGGAGCATTTAGTGAAGGGACGTAAGGTAGAACGGCTTCTATATGTCAATCCCGAAACTAACGAGCAAGTACCGGATTCCAAGCATATCAATTTTTACAAGAAACAGCTCCGTATCGCTCTAAGGAATTGCGGTTTTATCAATCCCGAAAATATAGACGAATATATCGCCCGCGACGGTTATGTAGCTTTAGGTAGAGCCTTGACCGAGATGACGCCCGAATCGGTGATCAAAGAGATCATGGATAGTGGCTTACGCGGTAGGGGAGGAGGCGGTTTCCCGACCGGCTTGAAATGGCAGATAACCCGTAAAGTGAAAGCTCCCCAGAAATATGTCGTCTGTAATGCGGATGAAGGCGATCCGGGAGCATTCATGGACCGTTCCATCCTGGAAGGTGACCCGCATTCCATCGTTGAAGCGATGGCGATCAACGGATATTGTACGGGAGCCACGAAAGGGCTGGTTTATATCCGGGCCGAATATCCGTTGGCCGTAGAGAGGTTGAAGATTGCAATCCGGCAAGCCAAAGAATATGGTCTACTGGGTGAAAACATCTTCGGGACGGATTTCTCTTTCGATATCGAGATACGTTATGGGGCAGGAGCATTCGTTTGTGGTGAAGAAACGGCGTTGATTCATAGTATGGAGGGGCTTCGCGGAGAAGCGACTGTTAAACCGCCTTTCCCAAGCGAACAAGGTTACAAAGGTTGCCCGACCAATGTGAATAATGTGGAAACATATGCCAACGTGCCGGTTATCCTGTTGAAGGGAGCTGAATGGTTCAGTAGTATAGGTACGGAGAAAAGTAAGGGGACGAAAGTCTTTGCCCTTGCGGGAAAAGTAAATAACGTTGGGCTGATAGAGGTTCCGATGGGGACGACGTTACGCGAAGTGATCTTCGGTATAGGAGGAGGCATCAAAGATGGAAAGAAATTTAAGGCTGTGCAGACAGGAGGTCCTTCAGGTGGCTGCCTGACTGAGAAGCATCTGGATTTGCCGATCGACTATGACAATCTTTTGGCTGCCGGTTCGATGATGGGGTCGGGGGGGATGATTGTGATGGACGAAGACGATTGTATGGTCGCTATGGCCAAATTCTATCTGGATTTCACGGTCGAGGAGTCATGTGGCAAATGTGCTCCTTGCCGGATTGGCAACAAACGGTTGCACGAGATGTTACAAAAGATTACGTCCGGCAACGGAACGATCGAGGATCTGGAACGGCTTCGTAACTTGGCTGGTGTGATCAAAGACACTGCCTTGTGCGGTTTGGGACAGACATCGCCCAATCCAGTTTTGTCTACGATGGATAACTTCTATGATGAATATCTGGCCCACGTGAAGGAAAAACGTTGTCCGTCTCATCAATGTCGCGAACTGACGCAATATTTTATCAATCCAGAGAAATGCAAGGGATGTACGCTTTGTGCCCGGATGTGTCCGGTGAATGCGATCACGGGAGACAAGAAAGTTCCGCATGTGATTGATCCGCAGACTTGTATCCGGTGCGGTTCATGTATAGAGAGATGTAAGTTCGGTGCTATTTATGTGCACTAAAGTAGTGAAGAATGGACAATGACAATTAAATGTATGGAAACAGTAAAGCTTATTATAGATAGAAAACCAGTGGAAGTCCCCAAAGGAACCACGATCCTGGATGCTGCAAAAGGAATGGGTATCCGCATTCCGACTCTTTGCTATATGAAGTTGGAAGATTTGCACTATGAAAATAATCCGGGTGCTTGCCGTATCTGCGTAGTTGAAATAGAAGGTCGCCGTAATTTGGCTCCTTCCTGTAAAACGGAGTGTATGGAAGGGATGGTTGTGCAAACACACAGCCCACGCGTGATGAATGCCCGGAAAACCGTAATGGAACTGATCCTGTCCAACCATCCGGCAGAATGTCTGACTTGCAGTAGCAATGGACATTGTGAACTACAAGCAATTGCTCACGACCTGGGGATACGTGAGATTCGCTATAAAGGCGAGATGTCCACATTCCAGATAGACCGTTCACCGTCTATCGTCCGCAACATGAACAAGTGCATCATGTGCCGCCGTTGCGAGACCATGTGTAATAATATCCAGACCGTTGGGGCTTTGACTGCTGTCAATCGAGGCTTTAATGCAGCCGTCTCTACGGCTTTCGAACGGGATATTGCCGGTAGTACGTGTTCCTATTGCGGCCAGTGCGTATCGGTCTGCCCAGTAAACGCGTTGAGCGGACGGAATACACAACAGCCGGTGTTGGATGCGCTGGCCGATCCGGACAAAATCGTGATAGCCCAGACAGCTCCGGCTGTCCGTACGGCTTTGGGACGCGATTTCGGATATGAACCGGGGACATTGGTAACGGGTAAAATGGTTTCCGCCCTCCGCAGGTTGGGCTTCGATTATGTTTTCGATACGGATTTTGCCGCCGACCTGACTATTATGGAAGAAGGGACAGAACTGTTGCAACGGATCGGGAAATACTTGAAAGGCGATCAGGAAGTAAAAATGCCGTTGATGACGAGTTGCTGTCCGGGGTGGGTCAGCTTCGTCGAACAGCATTTCCCGGAATTATTAGACAACCTGTCGACAGCTAAGAGCCCACAGCAGATGTTCGGTGCAATTGCCAAAAGTTATTTTGCCGAAAAATTGGGAGTAGACCGAAAGCGGATCGTTGTCGTGTCGATCATGCCCTGCCTGGCAAAGAAATATGAAGCCAGTCGTCCGGAATTTGCGGTCGATGGCAATCCGGATGTCGATATTTCGATCTATACGCGCGAATTGGCCCGCCTGATCCGCTATGCAAACATAAACTTCGCGGAACTGCCAGATAGCGATTTCGATCGTCCGTTAGGCGAATCGACAGGAGCCGGAGTTATCTTCGGAACAACCGGTGGCGTGATAGAAGCTGCTTGCCGTACGGCGTACGAGCTATATACGAAAAAAACTCTTCCTAAAATTGATTTTGAAGAACTCCGCGGGCTGGAAGGCATTCGCAGTGCAACAATAGACTTCGATGGGACACCGATAAAAATAGGAATTGCACATGGTTTGGGCAATGCCCGTAGATTGGTTGAAGAAGTCAAAAACGGCATGTCGCCCTATCATGCCATCGAAGTTATGGCATGTCCGGGCGGTTGTATCGGTGGTGGCGGCCAACCGTTCCACAGGGGCAGGATGGAGGTGCTGCGCAAACGTGCGGCGGCTCTCTATCAGGAGGATCGCAGCAAGACGCTTCGCAAGAGCCATGAGAATCCTTATATTCAAGCTCTTTATGCTGACTATCTGGGAGAACCGTGTGGACCGCGTGCCCACAAGCTGTTGCATACGCACTACTTCGACCGCAAGGAAGCCATTAACATGTTTACGCAAGAAAATCAGGAGGGATAAACGATGGATAAGATGAAGATACATTTGATTCAGATGAAGATCGATGAATTGTTGGCTGTCTGTGATGAACATAATAACGATCCGGGAGAGCTGATCAACATATTGCATGCCGCCCAAGGCATATTCGGTTATCTGCCTCGCGAAGTGCAAGAGATCATCGCCGGCCGGTTGCATATTCCGGTTTCCAAAGTATATGGAGTTGTGACGTTCTATTCGTTCTTTACCATGACTCCGAAGGGGAAATATCCTATTTCCGTCTGTCTGGGAACGGCCTGTTATGTACGTGGAGCCGAGAAAGTCTTGGAAGAGTTCCAGCGCCAGTTGGAGATCAAAGTTGGAGAGACTACATCCGACGGCCTGTTTTCATTGGATTGTCTACGTTGTGTGGGGGCTTGCGGACTGGCTCCGGTCGTCACGATTGCCGGAAAAGTTTATGGACGTCTGACACCAGAGAAAGTGCGGGATATCCTTTCCGAATACTACCTGTTGGAGCAAGTATAAGCGACTCGTCTGTTGTGCCAATGCTGTGACACAACAGTGCCATCGCATTGGCACAATTGTGTCGTAACGATGGCACGGCCATATAATAAAGGCGATCTTCTATTCTTTGGTTTCTATATAAACGACATGCGTCTGTAAATATTCTTCAAGACCGTGTTTCCCATCTGCACCGCCGATTCCGGACTTACGCCATCCGGCATGGAAACCTTGCATAGCTTCAAAGTTCTCACGATTGATATATGTTTCGCCAAATTTCAGCGAGCGCATAATCTTGAATGCATAGTCCAGATTTTGGGTATAGACGGAAGATGTCAGTCCATACTCACAGTCATTTGCCCATGCAATCGCATCATCGATATCCGTATATTCGACAATGGGCAGGATAGGGCCGAAGGTCTCTTCCCGTATGATATCCATTTCTTGTGTGGCGCAATCCAGCACTGTAGGTTCGAAGAAATATCCTTTTGTTCCGATCCGATGACCGCCACATAGAAGTTTGGCTCCCTGCCGAACCGCCTTTTCAACTTTTTGCTCCATGGCAGCCAAAGCATTTGCTTCGATCAGTGGCCCCATATCCAAGTCTGCGATCTCGTTCGGATTGCCGACTTTCACCTGCTTCATACCGGCCACAAGCTTTTCCATAAAGATATCTTTGACCTTTTTATCTACATAAACCCGCTCCGCACAATTACATACCTGTCCGGTATTGATAACGCGTGAAGCGATGATCGACTTCACCGCCAAGTCTATATCTGCGTCTTCCATCACGATTGCAGGAGCTTTTCCTCCTAATTCCAAAGATACTTTTGTTATATTAGGAGCTGCTGCTGCCATTGTCTGTTGTCCGGCACTTACACTTCCCGTAAGGCTGACCATGCCAACTTTCGGATTTGCTGCCAACTCATGACCTATCACCGAACCACGTCCGTTCACTAAGTTAAAAACTCCGGCTGGCAAACCGACTTCTTCTACAATTTGTGCAAAAACGTATGCATTTTCAGGTGTCAGCTGACTCGGTTTTACCACGATCGTATTACCGGTAATCAAAGCCGGGGCTGCTTTGCGTGCAACCAGGAAGAAGGGGAAGTTCCAGGGGAGAATACCGGTTGTTACACCAATTGCTTTCTTGAACAGGAATATGCTTTCACGCGGACGGTCGCTGGGGATGATTTCACCTTCATACCGGCGGGCCCATCCAGCCATATAATCGATATAATCTGCCGTAAAAAGAACTTCCACATTAGCCAGGCCTTGCGTCTTTCCACCTTCACGAACAATTATATCAGTCAGTTCCTTTTCTCTTTTGCGGATACCGGCTGCAATTTTGGTCAGATAAGCGGCCCTTTCTATAGAAGGTGTCCTTTCCCATTGACCCTGAGCTTTTTCTGCTGCATCGATCGCTCTTTTAGCATCTTCGACCGTACCGTCCGGCATTAATGATATAACTTCTTCAGTAGAAGGATTTAATACCTTAATCCATTTTCCAGATTCATGTTCTATGAATCTGCCATCAATAAACATTTTCAATTCCTTCATGGTAATATCTTTTTAGGTTGAATTTTGATTTTAAAAGTACAAGAAAGAAAAAATGATCATGTTTAAAAAATGATATTACTTATTACAGAAATGATATATTTCTGTAATACAGGATTATAATGTATGGCTAAGCTGATCGGAAGATAGTTTTTTTCATTATTTCTGAACCAAACTGAATTATGTGCTGTTATATGATAAAATGAATTAGGAATTATATCCAAAGAAATTCCTAAGACGATTAAGTTAGTAGTATTTGTTTTTTCATATAAGTAGAGTTTGTTATTTGTTTGGTCCGTATGTAACTGTGAAGTTGGATACGGGCTTTTTTTGTGTTTCTTAATATGTTTACTTTAAATAATTACGATTAGGTTGCGTAGACTAGATTTAGTAGATGATCCCGAAGAACCAGGTATAACCGTAAAGACTGCCAACACAATCAGGTATATCCTTACGATACGTTCACTTTACCGAAATTACTTCACACGGAATCCTTCTAAAATTTAAACATACAGATTTACCATAAGGAAACGAAGACAGGGCAACCGCATCAAAATTTTCCAAGGTTGCGATCTTCATACGGAGTTTTCTACAAATCTTCTATCACTCTATCACTACGAAGGTTGTAGCTATTAATATTCAAGAGTTAGAGACAGTGATACAGGACGTTTCCCTCTATCACTCCTCTATCACTTCTGAAACATTGCATTTTATCATATTATTGAAAAACAGCACATTGTTTTCTTTTGCTTTTGAAAAAGCATATGAAATAATCGAATAAACAAATGTAAAAATAAATATAATAGGTGTTAAATTGGAGAAATACGGTTCTTCATTTCACAAAAGTTCTCTCTTTTTTTAGCAGAAACAAGCACATAATTCTGTAAACACCCCCATGTTGCCATCCTTAACATCCGGGTGTAGAGGGTCGGTACATCCGGGTGTAAGAGGGGGCAACATGGGGGTGTCCGGCAACTAAAGTGCCTTGCCGAGCAATGAAAACCACCCGG
>QFCD01000792.1_pt1 | contig 19510 bp, 9 predicted proteins | sample 5346081 | NCBI WGS metagenome assembly QFCD01 (sample SAMN09062251, study PRJNA434731) | Human gut metagenome, whole genome shotgun sequencing project. | isolation source: stool timepoint A gemcode assembly | host: Homo sapiens | collected 2015 | reverse complement strand
GAATTGCTTCATCAGTTGAATCTGCATTCCATTTGGTTTTAGTTCGAATTTGAAACCGCGTCTAATTAACACCTATGTTCCCCCGCTGTAATAACCCATTGTAACGGAGTCGTATAAGCTGCATCATAGGGAAAAACGATACGGTAAAATCCGAAACAAATTTTGGGGAGAAATATCTTTGGTTCCGTTTCTCTTATTCCGAAATCAGCCGTGATGGGCCCTCTATTTCCACCGACAAATTAGGTATCAAAATATGCCGAACCGCGAATTTGTGAGGCCCTTATATCATCGTCATGAATGACGGTGTTTTACGGGCCCTGTTGATAAATTGGCTTTCTTTTAAGATGGCTAGTGTTTAAGCAATACAGAGTTGCTATTTAAAAATCGTATTCGCGTTTCCGTTTTTACTTCTTTTTTGTCCATAAAATGAAACCATTCGATCTTCGTTGAAACTTTGAAAATGAACAGCACATTGACCCACACCGTTAAAGCTTCGCTTCACAGCGAATGCCTTGTGCTGTCCAATCGAATGTGCCGAATGTGAGTCTGACTTTCTGCTAAGGAATGTCTTACTGACTTCTCTATTTGTCTTTCCCAAAATCCATCTTTAACTCGGGATAAGAGTAAGCAGAGTGAAGGTACATCCAAAAACCGCCCGCTTTTCAAGTCCCGACAAAATTAAACAACTAACTTTGTAATAGGTGAAAAGCATGCAACGTTTCCAATTTTTAAAACTGGCTGCCACAGCAGTGATTGCCGTTCCTCTCCTTCTTTCCGGATGCGGCGATAAAAAAACCGCCGAACTTAAAGTCGGTGCGACCGCAGGCCCTCACGCAGCGAATGTTCAAAAGGCCGCAGAAGTAGCTAAGAAACAAGGCTTAAACGTTAAGGTCATTGAATTTACGGACTACATTTCCCCGAACAAGAGCTTGGAAGAGGGTTCTTTAGATATCGTAATTTATCAGCACGAGCCGTTCCTCAACAATTTCAACAAGCAGCAGGGTACACACCTCAAAAATATCGGTGTAGCTGTTGTTCAGCCGATGGGTTTTTATTCAAAAAATATTCACAGTCTGAAGGACATTCCTGACGGCGCAACGTTTGCGATCCCGAATGACCCGAGCAACGAAGGCCGCGGACTTCAGTTAATTGAAAAAGCCGGTTTAATTAAATTGCAGCCTGGAAAAGACGGCTCTGCAATTACGGTTGCCGACATCATCGACAATCCGAAGCATCTGAAATTTAAAGAACTCGAAGCCGCTCAGCTGCCGAGGAGTTTGTCCGACGTCGACATTGCTACGATTCCGATGAATTACGTTATCAGCGCAGGTCTTTCTCCGGAAAAAGACGGCTTCTACTACGAATCTAAAGAAGCACCTTATGCGCTGATCATTATTGCTGCAAGAGAAAACAATGCTAATAATGCAGACGTCCAGAAGTTTGTGAAGGCATTCCAATCTCCGGAAGTAGCTAAATTCATTAAGGAAGAATTTAAAGGTGCAGTAGTTCCGGCTTGGGAATGATACATAATAGGTAATTTCTTGAATAAAAACGAATTCCGCCGAATCAGCAGTGGTACGGCGGAATTTTTTCTAACACGCTTTTCTAACAAATTTCCATCTAATCTAACAAATCGAATGTTAGATAAATGTTAGAAAAATGCACTTGAGGAGTCGTTTTCATTTGTCAGACTGCTCATTAACGAAAGTCGATTCTCGGGAAAACGATAAGGTGCTTTGTATCTAAATGTATGCCAAGAGAGCACCTGAAGTTCTAAGATTAAGGGATCAGGTAGAGGTGCAGACTTTATAAGTAGTTGCTTCCTTTAAAGGAGAATCGGGAGGCAGCAAAAGGAAAGTTTGCCGAAGGCCGATCGATCTCTCCTAAATTGATCGGACCTGGGCCGTCGAAAAACATTCGGCGGACTGTCACTGAACAGTGGAGCGCTACCCGAGGTCTCGAACCTTATTCCTTTTGATATTCCCTTTAAGGTCCGGATGCTCGAGGAGCTCCAGAATGAAACATAACAATATCAAGAGGACGAAATGTCTCAAACCAACTCAAGTTCCCGCTTAGCACCGTGGCAGGCTATGACCATGCTTGCTGTAGGTATTGCCATAATCTTTTTCGGATTGATGGCTTTAAAGGTTAATGCCCGTATCGTTCTTGCCGTTGACGGCGCCATTATGTGCTTAATGGCTTGTGCCTTCGGTATTTCTTATGACAGCGTTCAAAAAGGCATCAAAGATACCATCGCTTCGATGCTTGTTGCAATGCTGATTCTTTTGTCCGTCGGTATTCTCATCGGCTCTTGGATGGCCTCCGGGACGATTCCGGTCATGGTCTACTACGGTATGCAGGTGATCACTCCGGCCTTGTTCCTCCCGGTTGCCTGTATTCTCTGCACGTTAATGAGTACTTTAGCAGGAACCTCTTGGGGCACGCTGGCTACAGTCGGCGTTGCATGCATGGGCGTGGGCGAAGGACTTGGTATTCCCGTTGAGGCAGCCGCCGGTGCAGTCTGCGTGGGTGCTTTCTTCGGCGATAAGATTTTTCCCTTAAGCGACTCTCCCGTGATCACTGCCACCGTGACGGATACACCGTTAATGGAAGGCATTAAACATGCTCTGATTTCCACAGGTCCGGCTTATCTGTTCAGTTTAGTTTTCTTCTTTGCTTACGGTCTGGAATTCAGCGGCGGCTCTGCAGCTGAAAGCGCAACTTACGTTGAAATTTTAAGAACGATTGAGAAGAGCTTTAATCTCAATCCGATTAGTCTGCTTCCGGTATTTGTTGTGATCGGTCTGATTGCTTGGAAGAAGCCGACTATCCCGACATTCGTTGCAGGTATTGCCGTTGCTGCATTCTTAGGTATGTTCCTTCAGGATGTCAGCCTCAAGAACATGATGAACTACATGTACAGCGGCTTTAGCATCCACACGGATTCTGCTTTCGTTGACAAGATGCTCAACCGCGGCGGTTTCACCAGCATGTTAAGTACGATCGGCTTATTAATGACAGCGGCTATTTTCGGTGCTCCTTTGAGAACTGCGGGCGTTGCAGATGTTTTATTGGACTACGTCAGAAAATTCGCTCGGCCTTCTGCGTCATGTGCCTGCATACGCTTTTCTTCATGATTACCGGCGCTTATTACGTCAGCTATCCGGTTGTCGGTTCCATGACTAAGGACATGTTCCCGAAATACGGTCTGCAGCGTAAGAATCTGATGCGCATGATGCTTGATACCGGTACAGGCCTTGCTCCGTTGGTTCCTTGGTCTACCACTGGCTCTTACACAGCTTCCACGTTAGGTGTTGCCAACATTGCTTTCTTTGCATTTGCTCCGATGCTTTGGCTCTCCATCATCCTGTCTGCGGTCTATGCACTGACCGGCATTGGTATGGCCAAGCTTGAAGAACAAGCAGTTGAGGAAGAAGAAGGTTCTCGATTCAACGGCCAGCTGGCAAAGGAGTAAATCATGGAAAAACTTTTTCAGCGCTGGTATGACTTGATTTCCATTGATTCCGTATCCGGTCACGAAGTCGGAGCAGCAGACTATGTTGCCGAAGTTCTGCGCTCCATGGGGCTGGAGCCTCACTACAGCTATTTCCCGGAAGATACCGACAGACAGCGTCCTTCTGTTTGGGCAGTACTCGACAGCGGCAAGCCCGGCAAAACCATGCTTCTTATCGGTCACATTGACACTGTTGACGTGAACTTAAAGAACTGGAAAACCAATCCCTTTATGCCAACCGAAATTGACGGAAAAGTCTACGGCCGCGGCTCTATGGACATGAAAGGCGGAGACGCCGCAATCCTTTCGACAGTTGAGTACTTTGCTCAGCACAAAGATGAGTTTTCCGGAAAGATCTTGGTTTGCTTTGTCGCCGATGAAGAAGGATTAAGCAAAGGAACCTATCAGCTCGTTGACGAAGACGTGGTTCATGCGGATTACGCCATCATGGCGGAGTGCCGCTACAACAATGTGGCTGTGGGCTTCCGAGGTCGTTTCAGCTTCGAAATCACGGTTAAAGGCAAGGCAGGGCACGCCAGTCGTTACCCGGAAGTCGGAGAAAACGCTCTGATTTCTGCCGGTCGCTTGGCCGCTGCGATTGAAGCACTCCCGACACTCTCGCATCCCAAACTTCATCACGGCACATGGTGCGTCCGTTACTTAGCAGGCGGCAATTCCGGTGCTCTGGTTGTTCCAGACAGCTGCTACATGTTTGTGGACCGCTATGTTGTTCCGGGAGAAGATGAAGCGATGTGCATCCGTCAGATGCAGGAGGCTGCAGAAAAACTCGGCTTGGCAGACAAAGTTGATATCCATTTGAAACCGCGCAACAGCCCCTACATGAAGTCTTTTGCTGTTCCTGAAGATCATGAACTTGTTGTCAAACTTCAGGAAAGTTTCAAGGAAGTCACCGGCGAAGATCTTCCGATTGATTATGACCCGTCGGTTTGCGACTCTAATATTCTGGCAGTTTCCTGCGGAATTCCTGTTGTCACGTTCGGACCTTCCGGCGGAAATATGCACGGAGACAACGAATACGGCTATCCGTATCAAGTTAAAAACTGCTACGAAATTTATAAGCAGACGATTAAAAAACTACTCTCTGCATAAATCCAATTGATAAGTACTGCGTGACACAGCGCGCCTCAAACCATAAGCCTAGCGAGAGCCTCAGCAATAAGGCTCTCGCTTTATCACTTTAGGAGAACTCCCAAATCAGGTCGCTCTTGTAGTCTTAATAAATATTTACGCAGATCTCCTAAAGTACCCACATCACCAAGTTAAACCCTTTGAGCTTTCGTTATTTGTCCTCGTTGTCTTTTCTGCCGGCGTATTTTCCCAAAACCGCATGGAGCTTCTTCAGGTCAATCGGTTTGGAAATATGATCGTTCATACCGGCATTTAGGGACTTGGAAACGTCTTCGGAAAAAGCGTTGGCTGTCATTGCAACGATCGGAATGGTATGTGCATCTTCCCTGAGCAGGCTTCGGATCATTTGCGTAGCTTCCAAACCGTTCATGACAGGCATCTGGATATCCATAAAGATCATAGAGTAATAACCGGGTTCATGGGTTTCAAATGCTTTAACGGCTTGTTCTCCGTCGCCGACAACTTCTGCCGTGTATCCAGCCATATCCAGGAAGTCTTGAGCAACCTCAGCATTAAACTCATTATCTTCGGCTAAAAGAACCCGTCTCTTCTTCGTATTATCTTGAACGACGATTTCTTTATCTCGTCCTTTATGTTCTTTAATGCTTGGGTCGGAGAGCCAGTTGTAGAAGGAAGAGCTAAAGAAAGGTTTAGCGATGAGGCCATTAATGCCGATTTCTTTTGCCTTACTTTCAATCGGTGACCAATCGTAGGCGCTGATAATAATAATGAGAGTTTCCGGACCAACGATTTTACGAATTTCGCGGGCTGTTGCTTCGCCGTCCATTTCCGGCATTTTCCAATCGAGGAAACAGATGTCAAAAGGATTATTTTCTTGGATGGCTTTTTTGATTTTTTCTAGGCCTTCCTTGCCGCTCAAGGCATATTCCGTCTTTTGTCCTAGCTGATCAAGTAGGACACACGCATGTTCGCAGGTATCTTTATCATCGTCAATTACTAAAGCGCGAAGTTCAAGCAAACTTTCGGAGTGTTTGGCCGAGTCCTTAGAAATTCCGAAAGGAAGATCGATCGTAAAGGTACTGCCTTTACCTTCTTCACTTTGGACGTCAATACTGCCTCCCATCAAATTAACGAGATTGTGCGTAATAGCAAGCCCCAAGCCCGTGCCACCGAAATGCTGAGCGATCTCGGCCGTCTCCTGTTCGAAGGGCAGAAATACTCGGCTTAAGAACTCTTTTTTCATGCCGATTCCGTTGTCACTGATGACACAACGCAAGTGGATATGTTCCGGACTTGTATGCTTTTCCGACAACCTCATCGTAACTTTGCCGCCCCGAGGCGTAAATTTAACGGCATTGGCTATAACATTGATAAATACCTGATTGACCCGCAGCGGGTCGCCAACCAGACACTCCTGACGGATGTCGTTTGTAATGATTTCGAAACTGACGCCTTTTTCTTTGGCCTGAGGCTCAATTAAGTTATAGATGCAGTGAACCGTTTCTTGGAGGTCAAAGTTCTCATAAGAAAGCGCAAGCTTATTACTCTCAATCTTTGACATATCCAAAATGTCGTTGATTAAGCCAAGCAAGTGCCGGGAAGCAAGAAGCGTTTTCTTCAGGCAGTCTTCAACTTTTTGCTTGTCGCCGATTCGAGATAAAGCAATTGTTGTCATACCGATGATGGCATTCATCGGCGTTCGAATTTCATGCGACATATGAGAGAGGAAGTCGCTCTTTGCTTGACTTGCATTCTTAGCCGTCGTTAGAGCGTCAGCCAAGTTTCTTTGGTATGCAATTTGTTCTGTTTCATCAAATAATGAAACTACCGTCCAATCAATCAGCCCTTGGCGAACTGGATAGACGCTTAACTGAAAGTTCTGGCTGCTGCCCTTAAGCTCAATATTTCGCGTCGCAGTTTTAATGATGGTTCGATCATTCAAGATATTTCTGAGCCAATTTCTATCCTCATCGTAGAAACGGTTCAAAAGTTCTTCTTTGTTATTTGTAATTGCGTCTGGATCGAAGCCCAAAATTCGAAGACTATTGTCGCTGACATATTCGGGTTCTTTTTTCTCGTTGAAGATAATAAAAACATCATCAACGTTGGCATAGAGCAATTTAAGTAATTTATCCCGCTTGAGTCCTTTGACATATGCACGGTTTAAGTCTTTCGACCCAGTGTAAATAAACCATAGGAGCAGAATGCCCATGATGATCGTACCGATTACGAATCCATAGATGTTCCGATCGGATTTATCGTTGATGTCGCTGCCTCGCTGATCAGCGTTAGATGCGATCCGATCAAGAATATCGTCAAAATGAATAAATGCAGGTTCTACGATTTGGTTATAGCGTTTAATGACGTTTTCGACGGTGGGATCTTCGCGAGTGAGTTCCACGAGCTCGCGTCGGCGCTGACCGATAATTTTCAATGCATCTTTTAATTCCTGCAGTTCTTCCGGGCTGCCGCGATAGCGATCTTCAATAATCGTAATGCTTTGTCTTTGAAGCGTTTCCTGAGTTTTTAAAGCGCTTTCTAACTGGGCTGAATTCAAGTCTTTTGAAGAAAACAATACCGGCGTTAGGCTTCTAAAGTCGTAGAGACGGCTCTTCATAATTCGCGCCTGAGAGGAAACGAGGTACGGAAAATCGTAAATGTCCTGTGTGTATTGATTGACTTGAAGCAGAAAAACGATACTCGTAATCGTATACACCGCTACAAGGAAGCACATGACTATTCCTCGATTTTCTTTTTTCTCAACGCTTTTGCCGAACATGAAGGACCTTTCTCTTGGGAGATTTTTCGTAATGACGAAATCTTCTAATGTCTTCGCCATATCTTTGATGTATTCAATGATTTTAAACTTATCCAAAATCGATTCTATGAAGCGCTATTGAATGGCGCTGGATGGTAGAAGCAGAGAACCCTAACGATAGGGAGTGGTTTAACCATATGCATGTCTTGAAATGAAGGTACGATTATGTTCCAGCAAACCGTTCAGTTCGAGCACTACGTCAACCTATGACTAGCTGAAAGCATTTTAAAATAATAGACTTGTTTCGAAGAGGTTCCTTAGCAAAAGGCTGTAAGTTGGATTAAACTACCCTTGCACCCTTGACGAAAATTATTTAAGAAAGCTGATAGGGAAAGTATAAGGAATCATAAAATGTCATTGCCTCACTTACCAAGAGTTCATAAAAATCGAAGTTCTTGTTTATCAATTTTTCCACTGTGTTTGCTAGCGTTTTCACTTTCGGAAGCCTATGCTGATACGATAATTGTGCCGGATAGGGGGGTATTTACAATATCTACAGCCTGCTACTGAAGGGGATGGCAATGTAATTCTTCTAAAAGGATCTGCTCAGGCTGCGACAGGCGGTCCTTGGGCACTTGCTGGTGGCTGGGCATATACGGGGGACGCCAGTAACAATCAAATTCATAGCGATGTCAGCGCTACTACCGCTATCAGCGGTCCCATTTTCGGTGGGTACGTAGACGGGCCAAACGGGACTGGAAACGCTAATAACAATCAAATCGAGTTAAAAAACAGCGTAACCACAACTATCGTTAGTAGCTTTATTTATGGCGGCTATGTCAATTCAAGCGGCAATGCCAATAATAATAGCATTTCTCTCGTCAGAGTTGAGGGTGCCACACAGATCATAGGTGGTTATGTTTTAGCCCCCGGGAATTTGAAAGAGGGCAACGCAAAAGGAAATAATGTTGAGCTTCAAAATTCCTCGGTAGCGGGTTTTGTTTCGGGGGCTTTGAGTGAAGCTGTCGGAGATCTTACGGGCAATGTTGTCAAGATTGAAAATAGCTTAATAGCTGACTATGTTGCTGGTGCTAACCTTCAGATGGCTGGGAATGGTGACACAAACGACAATCAGGTACTGATCAAAAATACAAATATACAAGGGTCGCCTAATGGCTTGGGTGTTACTGGGGGATATAATATATCGATTGCTGGGGGAAGTGCTGACGGGAATGTAGTTGATGTCATTGCTGATTCTGAATATGGCGAGGCTAATTTAGTAATAAATAAATTTATTTCTGGTGGTTTGATCGGATCTGTGGGTACCGCTGATCGAGTTGGAAATACGAATAACAACCAGGTAACACTTACAAACACTAGAGGCAATGGCAAACTTGAAATTAATGGGTATGTCGCAGGCGGTGCCAACTTTGCAACTGGTATTGGTGATGCCAGTGGCAACAAGGTATTTATTAATCCGCCGCAGACCGGTGAAAATTACCTAATTGATATTAAAGAATATGTACTGGGGGGATTAGTTGGAACCGCAGGAACAGGTAAAACTAATAAGAACCTTGTTTCTATTCAGAATAGTCATGTCACGCAATATATTACAGGGGGCTACAACCAGGGAGCTGGTCAGGTCTCTGCAAGCGAAAACGAAGTCTATTTGAAAGGCGTTTCCCTATATGATTCGGGAGTCGTAGACGGTCGTTTTGTTGTCGGAGGACTTCTTTCTAATTCTGAAGGTACGGGTGACGCTTACAAGAATAAGGTTGTTCTTGAAAAAAGCAAATTTACCGGTAAATATATTGCAGGCGGTGTGAGCCAGGGAACAGGACTGTTGATCTTAACGAGGTCAGTCTAGTGGATACTGATGTCGTAGGATTTGTGGCAGGTGGTCTGGATTGGTACGGAAAAGATGTAACGCTTACGAATAATAAGGTGTCCGTAGCTGGCGGTTCAGTAGTCGGGCGCGTTGCAGGAGCACGCTCTTGGACTGGAAGCGATGTTAATTTTAATTCTGTCTACGTACAGAGCGCTAAGATCAAGGCAGGGGGAGAAAATGAGGGTCATGTTCTTGGAGCAGCTAATCAATCTGGCGGAAACGCCCTAAATAATTATGTTCAGGTTCAGGATAGCCAAGTTGATGGTTATGTGGCAGGCGGATTTATTGAACACTATGAAGGGGGCCACTATAACGGAAAGACTGATAACAACAACGTAGTTATTGAAAATAGTAATGTTTACGGCAATATTGGAGGCGGATACAACCAAGCTGGAGGTACTCTCAGCGCCAGTGGTAATACCGTTGTCGTAAAAATTCTTTCCACGGCTAGCGAAATATCTTTTGAGGCGGCCGGCTTCATTGCTGGGGGAATCATAGGCGACAAGCAAAAAGGGGCTGGCGTCACGAATAGTAATACAGTTAAGATTATCAACTCCAGCTCTGAAAATTCTTTTGAGATAAATGGTTACGTTGCAGGTGGTTATAACGGCGGCGTAGGAGAAGGCGGTGCTAGCGGAAATATAGTTTTTATCGATACGGCTAGAAGTCCCAATGGCTCCAACTCTTTAGTAACTGTCGGTGAGTTTGTTCTAGGGGGATATATTGGTTCAGAGTTAGCCGACTCTACTCCGAACGGGGACACAAACAAAAATTCAGTTAGCATCCAAAATACACAGGTCACTACATATATTGCGGGAGGGTATAACCTCGGTAAAAAAGGTAATGCTGTTGAAAACAATGTCTACCTAAAGAATGTAACTCTGTACGACGGCGATGATATCGATGGCCACTTTGTAGTTGGAGGCCTAATCGGAGAAGGAAGCTTAGGGAATGCAACTAACAACACGGTTACTGTCGAAGATAGTAGCCTTAAAGGAAAGTATTTGGCTGGTGGTGTGAGCCAGGGAAACGGCCTTGTAGATAAAAATAAAACTATACTTACGAACACGCATGTCCAAGGCTTCGTTGCTGGAGGATTGGATTGGGGTGACCATGGCAATGTGACTCTAACTAACAATGAAGTATGGATGAACGGAGGCTCTGTGAGTGTAGTTTCCGGAGAGTCACTTACTGGACGTGTGGTTGGCGCTCGCTCAAAAGGATCAGGGGATGTCCTGAATAATGCAGTACATCTTAGAAATGTGACTATTGAGGACGGAGTCCGTGGTGGAGTCTCGACTGGAAACGGGAATGTTGCTCAAAATGTTATAACCATTGAAGATAGTGAAATCACCGGATGGTCTAATCAAGGAGGTTCTGTTGCTGGTGGTTATATAGAAGCAGGAGGCAATGGAAATACCAATGAAAATAGCGTTTCTATAAAAAATACCAACGTTTCAGGAAATGTTGTAGCTGGATTCAATCAGGCAGTCGGCTCGTCGGATTCCTGTAATAATCTGGTCCTATTCGAAGTTGATCCTTCGTCAACTGATCCTTCTTATACGGCAGGCGGTTTTGTTGCTGGCGGTATTACTGGTATGCAATCAGAGGGAGCCGCTAATAACAACAAAGTTACTATTATCAATACAAGTTTAGTTGCAGAGCTAAACGTAAAAGGATACGTAGCCGGTGGTTTCAATGACGGAACAGGGAATGGCGACTCTAGCGGAAATACTGTTTGGCTTGAAGCGGCATCGGTCAGCACTTCAAAACTTACTGTAGATAATTTCGTAGTTGGAGGCTATCTAAGAAGCGGGGAAGGAAGCACAAACGGGAATACAGTTGTTATCAAAAACGCTGCCGTCTCTGGTTCTTACATTGCAGCAGGACTTAATGAGGGTCTGGGCCAAGCTCAAAACAACTCAGTTATTCTTGAAAATGCAGAGGTTTCTGGAGGTGTGACCGGAGGCCGAGTGACGGCAACCCCACCGACATCCGGCGGCCGCAGTCTCAATGCTGCTAATTCCAATATCGGAGAATCGTCAGAGAACTATTCTGCTTTAGTACAAAACAATACCATCAATATCTCCGGCAAGACTTCAGTAGTGGGACGGGTTGTCGGTGGCGAAAGCCTTGCGGGCAACTCTGTCACGGAAAAGCCTGCCTATATCCAAAATAATACTGTAGTGATTGATGATGGTTACGTTGAAGGAGGAATATCCGGTGGAGCGGCTGTTGCCGGTAATGTTATCGGCAATAAAGTATTCCTCAATGGAGGAACGATTAAAGGCTTGGTATATGGAGGAACGAGCGCCGGCGATGTTAAGAACAACGTCGTTTATCTAGATGGACGAAAAGGTATAGATGTCACGGGAGCCTGGATTTACGGTCGGGGGAGAGCATCGACAGGGACAAATGGTAATACGCTGAATATTACTAATTTCAAAGGGACAGTGCAGAATATCGGGAACTTCGATCGGATTGACCTTGATCTAGCCGGATTGATGGTCAGAGAAAAAGAACCGATTATTTTGTTGACGGAAAACCAATCAACGAATTTGGATAACAGCACTATCCACATTCACAGCAGCAGAAAGGCAATTGCTGTTACTGATGACTCTTCATTAGCCGATCGTTATGAAGTAATCAAAAACCAGTCGGGTAGCCTTACGGCATTTAATGTCATTTACGAAAAAGATAAGCTCGTTGTGGTTCATGAACGAGGCACAATGGAAGGGTTATATCGAGTTGAATGGGATGGCTACCCTGATCAAATCGGAGACAGTATTGATCTGGTCCTTGAGCGAGTCGAGGAAAGACCGGAGAGCGGGACCTACATTTCGAACTCTTTAGCATGGTCTCGCATGCATATGAGATTGCACGACAGATTTGGTCAAGCTTACTATATCGATCCTTTCAGTGGAGAAGAAAGGGCAGCCGCCGGATGGGTTCGCCAGGTTGGGTCTCATTCGCATTTCCGGGCCGGTTCTGATATCAAGACCCATTCTCGAACCGCTGTAACCCAAATTGGCGCCGACCTCGTCAGAAATGAGTTCAATCAGGATGTCAAGTCTGTCTGGGGTATCTTTGCAGGGGGTTTATACAATCGATCCAGCGCTAAGACCTACAGCTCTGCACAAAGCCGGTCAGATGGTTATGCCCTAGGCGTATACGGCACACTTTATACCGGGAACAGCCCGGATGACGGTTTCTATGTGGATTCCTGGCTTTTATTCGGCCACTACAACAACAAGCTTTGGAGTGAGGATTTAGCCAACTTCCGATATAAATCTAATGGGTGGGTTTGGTCGGTGGAAAGCGGTTATACCATTCCACTTTCTCAATCTGGCTCTAAAGACTTTAATAAACTCATTTGGACCTTCCAGCCTGAGATTCAGTTAGTGTGGGACGGTGTTAAGGCAGATACGACAGTCGACAAAGATACGGAAACGCGCTTTAAACAACTCGGAACCAATAATGTTTCTTTACGTATTGGTGCACGGCTTCATGCAAATCACATGAATAAAGGTCTCGGATTTATCGAAGGTAATTGGGTCCACAATACCAAGAGGGCCGGAGTACAGATGGGAACAGGTTGTAAATATATTAAAGGAGGCAGGAATTTAGCCGAATTCAGGGCCGGTCTTGAGGGCCATGTGACTAAAAATCTGCTTGGGTGGGCTACCGTCGGCGTGCAAGCCGGTCAGATGGTTATGCCCTAGGCGTATACGGCACACTTTATACCGGGAACAGCCCGGATGACGGTTTCTATGTGGATTCCTGGCTTTTATTCGGCCACTACAACAACAAGCTTTGGAGTGAGGATTTAGCCAACTTCCGATATAAATCTAATGGGTGGGTTTGGTCGGTGGAAAGCGGTTATACCATTCCACTTTCTCAATCTGGCTCTAAAGACTTTAATAAACTCATTTGGACCTTCCAGCCTGAGATTCAGTTAGTGTGGGACGGTGTTAAGGCAGATACGACAGTCGACAAAGATACGGAAACGCGCTTTAAACAACTCGGAACCAATAATGTTTCTTTACGTATTGGTGCACGGCTTCATGCAAATCACATGAATAAAGGTCTCGGATTTATCGAAGGTAATTGGGTCCACAATACCAAGAGGGCCGGAGTACAGATGGGAACAGGTTGTAAATATATTAAAGGAGGCAGGAATTTAGCCGAAAGCGTTTCACCTTTTCCTATTTCAACAATATGGACTTCCACACCGAATTTGTTCGCCGCTTCTATAAACAGATGATTTTTGAAGGGGTTCAACAGATAGAAAATGAGTTGCAGTAGGCGTTCTTTTGAAATTTATTGTTTGTTGTATTTGTAGTATTTAGACAGAAAACAAGCATCGGAGCTTCCTCGGAGTTCCGAGCGCTTTGTCGGAGCCTTGATTTGGAAAATCAGGGCTCAATTTTTTTCAGAGAAGAACGCCTTCTGCACTTTCAATTATAGGTGTGACGTAAGGTAAGAATTTCGTCAGTTTTAACGTAAGGCTTTCTCTCACATCTGCGAACAGTTAGCATATAACCATTTTTTAATCGTTGGATTGTAACTTTTGGGCCTATTTATTTGAAAGGACCCTTTATAAGAAGACTTGTCCCAATCGATTGGAACTTTATCTAATCCTCTGCTTCTCTTGTTAATTCCTTTCAATTTCATATAATTCGCGCCGTCCTCATGCGATTGATTAATACAATAATGGAATAAACATAGAGTCCATGGAGGAAAAATTGAAAAAATCAGCTCTTGTTGACGCCCTTCTCTTTACTGCTTTTTCCTGCGTAAATGTTATGGCTGCGGAAACTGTCCCTGCTAATTCTCAAATTTATAAAGAAGCAAAATCACTTTCTAAAGTCCCTGCGAACTCTAAGGTATTTACAGGTAAGGCAGAAGTTATTCCGATGAGCCAACAAGTTCCCGGTATGCCGGTTCACAACGGAATTGTGATTTTCGAACCGGGAGCCAGAACATTTTGGCATATCCATCCGGCAGGTCAATTCTTTACTGTCCTCCGTGGTGAAGGTAGAACCGGAGTATATGGAGAAAAAGCTCGAGTTGTTAAACCTGGTGACGTTGTAATTTGTCCGGCCGGAGTTAAGCATTTCCACGGAGCTGGTCCTGATACTCAGATGGTTCAGATGACGGTAACCGGAGATCATCCTGAAGGCAAAGGTGTCACTTGGCTTGAAGAAGTCACAGACGAACAGTACAACAAGATTGAAAAATAGAAACCGAAAGTTCCGATCTGAGAATTCAAATTCCTAAGCGAAACCGGACGAGAAATAGCAAAATATCATTGCAAGCTAAACAACGTGAATTTCCGCCCTATTCTTTTCCAATAACGACTCAAATTTATTTGATTTTAATGAAGACCTGTAAAAATCATAAAAGTACGCAATATAATGTTAATTATCGTGCATACTTGGAATTTTTAACATGTTTCAGCCGACTCCGATCCAACCTTCAAACTTTGGCGCAATAACTGCAGATCAAAATTTGATCGAGAATCCTGCGCTGATGTATTTGGCTACGCTTGGCAGTAAAGATTCCTATCGCTGCATGAAAAGCAAGTTAAATAAGTTCGCCCGATTTTTCGGCTACAAAGGTTTAGTAGATTGCGATTGGAAGTCTATGCAGCCGAATCATGTCACTGTTTTTTTGACAGCCCAGAGTTGGGGTTCCGCTAGAACTTATAACTGCTACCTCTCAGCACTTAAATCTGTGGCGTTAAACGCCTGGCGAAATAAACAAATTGATTTGGACCATTTTCAAAGAATTAAATCTTTAAAACAGCGAAGAGTTTTTAGAGCTCCGTCCGGGCGGGCCATTTCGTCTGAAGAATCTGCATCGCTGATCAAGTCGCTAGAAGCAAATTCCTTAAGGACGGTGAGAAATAGGGCAATTTTCTATTTGATGCTAGGTTGCGGACTGCGAAGGGCTGAAGTCTGTGAATTAAAGGTAAAACAAGTTTCCTTAAAAAGCAGATCCGCCAAAATTATCGGCAAAGGCAATAAAGAGAGAAATATTTATTTTCCGGATGCTGTTCTTGATGTTCTGAAAATCTGGTTTGAATTCAGACAGTTAAATAAAAATGAAAGTGATGCCGGATTTGTTTTTGGACGTATAGATAATAAACAGCGCCTTCATTTAGACATCGCACTTGATCCGTCCTCCGTTACTCGAATAATAAAAAAACTTGTCTCTGAAACCGAAAACCTGGAAGGCAGACTTACACCTCACGATCTCAGAAGAACGTTTGCTACTCGCCTCATCAGTAAAAACGTAGATATTGTGGAAGTGCAAAAACTCATGGGACATGCCAGCGTCGCAACGACAGGAAATTACGTTCGCAAGGATGAAGAAAATTTAAGAATGGCTGCAGAAAAGGTAGAGTTGTAATGTTTCTTAGAGGATTTTTACTGAAAGTATCGCAGGGTCGGAGAAAGGGAAGTTTCCTACGATCCACGCTTTTTCAACTCTAACTTAATTTCTAACCCATACAGCACATGGAAAAAATAGAAGAATAAGCAAGTAGCGTATTAATCACCATTTCACAAACACGAAAATCCTTCTGCCAGAAGAACAGAAGGATTTTCTTTAATTTCAGCTAATTAGCTCAGCTCTATTGCTATAACAGTAGCAGAACGATCTTCAGGACCTGCAGCAGAGTAGGCTCTTCTCTTGGCAAGCATTTTTCTGAACAGAATGTCCATTTAGTGACTGGCTTGCGGAGTAACTTACTTCAAAGCAGTTTGCCCGGAAACTCTTCCGAAAACCATCGCGTCTGCAATGCCGTTTCCGCCGACTCGGTTAGAACCATGAACACCGCCGGTCACTTCGCCCGCTGCGAAAAGTCCTGGAATAACTTGGCCATTCTTATCCAATACCTGGGCCGCTGAATTAATTTGGATGCCGCCCATTGTATGGTGAACTGCAGGAACCATGGGCGTGGCGTAGAAAGGACCTTCCGTCATCGGCTTATCATCCTGTGTGAATTTTTTGAAGCCAAGATTGTCTTCCTTAATTTTCCCTGTAACGACATTGTTATAGGTGTCAATCGATGCACGAAGTTTTTTCGGATCCATACCCGTTTTCTGAGCAAGCTCTTCAATCGTGTTGCCGGAGAAAGCTTGTCCTAACTTTATCATTTCTCCAATTGTTAAATTCTTGGACAAATAATCCAAAGTCGGATATTTCACATGGTTTGAGACAATCCAATAGTTTCCGCCCTCTTTAAAGATGGCCTTGCACAGAGTATCGCGTGCCGCATCTTCATTCACAAAACGGTCACCTTGGGGCGTAAGGAAGATGCGGTTTCTTCCGCTAGGCCAGCTGGACATAATACCTGTTTTCGGAGTTCCGCCCGGATGCAGCTGAATATCATCAAGATTGATGACATTAGCACCGACTTGTTCGGCGAGTTTTAGCCCGTCGCCTTGAGATGCTTTGAAATTGTTCGTACAGGGAATATTTTTATCGAGCGTGACTTCTTTCCATACTCCGGTATTCTTGGCTTGCCTCATTTCTACGTTGGAACCAAAACCACCGGTTGCAATGATGACACCTTTGCTCGCCATGAAATTGACGTCCTTACCGTCGTGCTTGCCTACAACGCCAATCACCTTGCCAGCCTCATCCTTAATGAGTTTCACAGCCTGAGTATCGGTAAATACTTTCACTTTATCCGGATAGGCTTTGATGAATTTTTCCAACACTCGGATATAGCCGTAACCGCCTCCTTCAGCGCCATGACCACGCGGATAAAGGCCTCCAACAATCACTCGTACCTTAGGTCCGAATCCAAGTCCTTTGCCTTCCAGCCAATGCATCGTTGCCGGAGCCTCTTCAACGAGCTTCTTCACCAATTCCGGATTATTCTTGTTATGACCGCCTCTCATCGTGTCTTGGAAATGTCTTTCGATGCTGTCTTCGATGTTTTGACGGTTTTGTCTTTCGGGATCAACCGCGTTGTATCCGCCGCCGGAAACTACTGTGGAGCCGCCTAAATATCCAAGTTTTTCAACAATGATCGCTGTTCCGCCGGCTTCAATGACTGACGCGGCTGCCGCAAGACCCGCTCCGCCGCCTCCAATAATCACAACTTCGCTGTTATAGGAATCTTTCAGCTGCGCCTTCGGAAGTTTGTCCTGGAATTTAGAGAGATCAGCACCGGCAGCCTCAAGATTTTTCTTGACGGCATATTTCAACGCCATACTGGTCACGGAAGCGCCAGTTACATTATCAACATTGATCGTTTGATTTCTGATTATTTTCTTAGAAAGGTTCGCAATAGCCAGTTTTCCGACACCCGGGCTCTCTCTGTTATCCGTAAGGATATTGGCGATCTTTCCATCTTTCATGATCACATCGACGGTCATCGGTGCATTGTGCGCTTGAACCGTGTAGGAATAGACCTGATTTGTTTCAGCGTAAGCAGAAGAGGCAATCAGCACTCCAAATGCAGCTGCAGTTAAATGAAATCTTGTTGTTGTATTCATGAGATTCTCCTTAGAATGAGGCACAGAAAACATGGTAGAAAAAATAAAAAAATTAGGATTTTTAAAAAGAGCCTTTTCTACCTATATTGATAAAATTATCAATAAATATTGATTAAATCCTCAAATTTCCAAATGAAAGCTTCGGATCAAATTCAGGTTTGGAAATTATTCCTAAACCTTCGTAATTCAGGCAGTATTCGCAAAACAGCTGAACAATACGGGCACGATTCAGCGGAAATTTCCCGCACTCTAAGCAAGCTGGAAAAAGAACTGAAAGTTCCTCTCTTAGATCGGAGATCCCGACCATTTCGTTTAACGGAAATGGGCGAAGAGATCTTTCCTTTGGTCGAGGATATGCTTGGCCGGTTTGAGGAAATCTTAGAAAAAATCGAACAAAAAGCTAATAAGGAATCTGCAGTGATAAGGATTATGGTTCCAAATACTTTTGTCTCGATCTCGCACTCTCTTTTCTTTGAGTACATTAAGTTCTTTCCGAAGCATAAAATAAGAGTGATTACACCTGTTAATACCGAAGAATTCAGAAAAGGAAGCGCAGATATCGTGGCTGTAACAGGCAACGTCACTTTGCCGGACACAGTCCTTATTCCTCGCGGCAGAATGATTTTTGTTCCTGTTGCGGCGCCATCCTTCATTGAAAAATACGGCCTTCTTAATCATCCAGATCGTTTAGCCGAGGTCCCGGTCGGGCACACGTTCGGAGGAGACAAGTTTTCCCATACGCCTTTTGACAGTGTATGCAAGCAAGGAAAGCGCAGCCGCCTTCACTTGCGCCAACAAATTGAATGGTCCTCTCCAAATTTGTTGTTTGAGTCCGTGCTGGCCGGAGAATGTGCATCTCCCGGAATGCCGCTCTTTTACTGCATAGACGCACTTCGAACCGGAAAGCTTGTTCCGATTCTTGACGGCTGGCACAGAGCCTCTCAATTCAATTATCTCGCGTGCCATTCATCGCGTTGGAATGTTCCCTACATACGTACGTTCATGAGTTGGTTCGCCGAAAGGTTTGCCGCGAAAGAAGCCCAGTACGAAAAAGAATTTGCAGAACTCTTCGGAGAGGAGCTTTTACATGAGTTGATGAGCTCATGAAAAACATCGGTTAGGACTGTTTTCTAGTGCATCTCTGTCATTTCGTCTAGTCCCTTCTCTCTGCAATGAATATGATTTTCTAGAAATTTAGAGCCGCTTCTGATGACCAAAATGTTTAATCCGCCTCACCCTGGACTTATCGTCGTCTAAGAACTTGAGCATCTACAAATCAGCGAAGAAGAATTTGCTAACAACATTGGGGTTGGGCTGGAACCCGTTTCAAAAATTTTAAGAGGCGAAGCATCCATAACTCCGGAGATTGCTAACTGTTTAGCAAAGACATTGACAGGCCCGGATGCTCTGCCCTTCCTTGCTGTCTTGCTACTTGTCTTGATTTGACATCCAAAACTATGGTTTTTCCTGTCTTCGAGAATTGATGACTCACTTAAAATGACAAAATTAAACCTCGCTCCTAGATCCGAACCATGTCCCAGCAAAACCTTCACGAAATCATGGTCATCCGAATTGTTGATGACGACGAAGAACTTCTAACTTCTTTCCGTTTTTTACTTGAAGGTGAAGGCTGGTTCGTCCGCACTTACAACAGCGCAGAATCATTTCTGGAAAAAGATAACTTCAACGTACCGGGATGCGCCATCGTTGATATTCGCATGACCGGC
>QFCD01000940.1_pt1 | contig 21314 bp, 19 predicted proteins | sample 5346081 | NCBI WGS metagenome assembly QFCD01 (sample SAMN09062251, study PRJNA434731) | Human gut metagenome, whole genome shotgun sequencing project. | isolation source: stool timepoint A gemcode assembly | host: Homo sapiens | collected 2015 | reverse complement strand
CAGTGGTTGAAGAAGGTGGTGGTCTTCACAAAGAGTTAAAAACTAAGTTCATCGAAGGTGATGCTGGTTTTATGTCTCTGGTAGCAATAGCACTAGTTTTAGGTTTGGCTTTCTGCATTGAACGTATTATTTATTTGAGCTTGGCAGAAGTTAATACAAAGAAGTTGATGACTAGCATCGAGGCTGCTTTGGAAAAAGGTGATGTAGAAGCTGCAAAAACCGTATGTCGTAATACTCGCGGTCCTGTTGCTTCTATTTGTTATCAGGGTTTAATGAGAATTGACGATGGTGTTGATGTTGTTGAACGTTCTGTTGTTTCTTACGGTGGTGTTCAGGCTGGTTATCTTGAAAAAGGATGTTCTTGGATTACATTGTTTATTGCCATGGCTCCGTCTTTGGGATTCTTGGGTACTGTAATCGGTATGGTTATGGCGTTCGATAAAATCCAGCAGGCAGGTGATATTTCTCCGACAGTTGTAGCAGGTGGTATGAAAGTGGCTTTGATTACTACTATCTTTGGTTTGGTTGTAGCATTGATTCTGCAGGTATTCTATAACTACATCCTTTCTAAAATTGAAGCTTTGACAAGCGCTATGGAAGATTCTTCTATTACTTTGCTTGACATGATCATGAAGTACAACTTGAAATACAAAAAATAATTAGGACAATGGCTAAATTATCATATAAAATGTCCTACTATGCTTTATATGTCTGCTTTGCCGTTATTTTGGTAGTATTGGGCATGTTCTTCTTGGTAGGATATAATAATCCGGTGGGAGATATGAATGCTCCCGAACACACTGAAACATTGATATACTTAATGTATGCATTGTTTGGTGTAACTGTTGGCTTGACGGTTATTGCAGCAATTGCACAGTTTGGCGCAGCTTTAAAAGATAATCCGATGGGAGCTATAAAATCTTTACTTGGTCTCGTTTTGTTGGTTGCTGTAGTATTAATATCTTATGCTATGGGATCTGATGCAACGATTACAGCTAATGAAGCTCCTTATACGGATACTTTCTGGTTGAAGATAACAGATATGTTTATCTATTCAATTTATTTCTTACTGGGTATTGCTGCTTTAGCAACTTTGGTAAATATGACAGGTATCTTTAAGAAATAATATTATCTCATTGATATTTAACAATTAAAAAACAAAGTAAGTAAAATGGCAAGAAAGAAAAGAGCCGTACCTGGAATTAACTCCAGTTCAACAGCTGATATTGCCTTTATGTTGCTTATTTTCTTCCTGATTACAACATCAATGGATACTGACCGTGGTTTGGCGAGACGTCTTCCGCCTCCTCCCGAAAACAAGGATCAGAAACAAGATGATATTATTGTAAAGGAACGTAATGTACTCCAGGTTCGTTTGAACAAAGATGACCAACTGATGTGTGGTCAGGACTACATTGACATTAAGCAATTAAAAGAAAAGGCAAAAGAATTTATAGTCAATCCGTATGATGATGAAAAATTGCCTGAAAAGCATAGAAAGAATATTCCTTTGCTGGGTGATTGTATGATTACGGAAAAGCATGTAATCTCTGTTCAGAATGACGTTGGTACTAGCTATAAAGCATATATTGACGTACAGAATGAATTGGTTGCTGCTTATAATGAGTTACGAGACGAGCTAGGAAAGGCTAAATTCGGCAAGACTTACGCTCAATGTGATGAAGATGAGCAAAAAGCAATTCGTGAATATTATCCGCAGAAGATTTCTGAAGCTGAACCTAAAAAGTATGGAGGTAAGTAATGGGAAAATTTAATAAAACAGGTAAACGTGGAATGCCTGAGTTGAATACCTCTTCATTGCCTGACCTTATCTTTACCATGTTGTTCTTCTTTATGATTGTGACAACCATGCGTGAGGTTACATTGAAGGTTCAATTTCAGGTTCCTCAAGGAACAGAGTTGGAAAAATTGGAAAAGAAGTCTTTGGTTTCCTTTATCTATATAGGTAAGCCGTTGCCGGAGTTCCAAAAGAAAATGGGTGCTGAAAGCCGTATTCAGTTGAACGATAAGTTTGCTGAAGTATCTGAAGTTCAGGACTACATTACTCAAGAGCGTTTGAATATGAAAGAAGAAGATCAGCCGTTTATGACCGTTTCTTTGAAAGTTGATAAGGACACAAGAATGGGTATCGTAACCGATGTTAAACAGGCACTTCGTCAGGCTTACGCTTTGAAAATTAACTATTCAGCTACTCAACGTCAGTAATAGTTATATAAGCATAGATAAAAAAGGAAGCTGTTAAAAACAGCTTCCTTTTTTATGTCTTCTATTCTATTTATTTGTTATGAACGGATTTAATCTGCTACCTATGGTATAGTAATAGTATGTACAATGGACCTTTTGAGGATAAACTCCTGCGCGAGTCAGCATTATAGTAATTGAAGAAAGATGAAGAATGAATGTTCAGATTTCTTGTCCGTAAACTTCTTTATAAAGAGTCTTTTTAACTTTCTCAAAATCACTTTCCATATCTATATCCCCATAGGTCATTAAGAGCATTGGTAGACCGTTATCTCCCTTACGGTAGGGAGGTTGCATATAGGGCTTTTTATGCAAAGTGAATTCCAAACGTTTATAGAAGTGAATACGGCGTGTGCTCATTTCATCATTAGGCTCCTCTACTTCCAATACAATTGGACCTTTTAATTGTTTTTTTATCATTTCCAGTACACGTTTTCCATAACCGCCGTTTCTGAGACTGGGATCAATAGCAAAATGTTCGATATAGTAAAAATCTCCCATTGTCCAATAACTGATCATACCAATGCTGTTACCGTTTTCTAAAATAATGTTGTTACAGAACCGGAGATTATTATCAGAATATTCTCTCTGTTGTACAGTATCACGACGTTCTTCTTGAGGGAATGCCGTATGCATTAATTTTTCTACAAAGGTATAGTTTACCTCATCTTGTGTTTTTACTTGTTTAATTTCAATCATTTTATCTGTCTTTGTTTAGTCTTAAGTATAAACCTATTTTGCGGTATAAAAGTTTATTAGTCTTTCTAATGCACGTTGGCATACCGGGCAGAATGCAGGTGCTTCGTTTATCTTCATTCTGCATTCGGTAGTAGGGCGATAAAGTCCTTTTTGCGTATAGCCTGCTCCTTCATAGACTCCTACTTTGGTGTATAAGTCGGCATTTTCTGTAGCTACCGGAGTAGGTATGGCAGTACCTTTCGGAATCATATCTTTCCATTTACTGTCGAAATCAATTAATGTGGTGATATTCGGTTCCCAAGGTTCCACTTCATATGGATATTGCGGGCTTGGAGCTTCGGTATATGCATATTCATCTGCTAATCCTCCAAAACTATGGCCGAATTCATGAACTACAACTGGTTGAAAATCCGGATGGTGAGCTGTGGTCAGTGTATATGAGTTATAGATGCCACCTCCTCCATAGGTGTCTGTATTGGCTAGAATAATGATATGCTCGTAAGGAATTCCAGCCAACCAATTATGAATACTTTTTACCCGACTGGTAGTGAGATACCGGTCAGAATAGAAAGTGTTGAAATGTGAACTTACAGCCGTAGATTTCCATTTGCCTTGTCCCGGTATGCTGACTCCGCTGTCTTCCGAAGGGCTTGCTACAGCAACAATATTAAATTTCTCCTTCAGTTTCTTGAAAGGTTCATGACTGAACAGGGCGTCACATGCCGTCTGGGCATCTTTATAAAATATATCCATCTCTTTTTCTGTATATCCTTCTGCCATGATTGCTACATCGATACAATCTGCGGTATTTCCGCTTTGCAGAAGATAGCGATGGGGGGTAATATGGTTTGTTCCCCGTTGATGGATTAAAATATCATTGGGGACTATTTCATGTGTGAGTGAGGCATTTACTTTATGATATACATCTTTTAAAGATATGGTCACTATTGCTTCCTTTTTGGGATAAGGCAAAAGAAAAGAATTCTCGAATCCTTTTTTTATCCTATTTGCTTCTTCTTCGCTTACCCATTCTTGGAAAAGGCTTGAGAATGATGTTCGATAAATAGTTTTTCCTGTTGCCTTATCTTTCATCGTGATTTCACCGTTGCCAGCCAAGGGAAGCTCTGCTAGATGATGCTTGCGTCCAGCCCATTTCGGAAGACTTGACAGTTCGTCCAAATATATTTCTTGTTTAGTGGCATTACCAGTAAAAATATAATCTACTCGAAGCGTTTTGTCTTCGAAATAGTCATTAAAATTTTGTGCGTTTACAGCTACGCTGAATAAACTCCATAAAATAAAAATAAATGTCTTTTTCATCGTTTGCGCATTTTCTACAAAGATAGAATATTCTATTAAATTATTGGTATTTATACAATAAAAGTTATGAATCGCACGAATATTGTCGAGAAAAGTCATATCTTTGCAGAAAATTAAACTAAAAAGAATGGGACATCATCAATTAGACAGTTTGGATGAGCAGATCTTTGAGGTTGATAGCCAGCAATGCTCGTATTCCGTTTCTGGAAGTAGCCCGTGCTTGCAATGTATCCGGTGCAGCCATTCATCAGCGTATTCAGAAGCTAACCAATCTGGGGATTCTTAAGGGATCTGAATATGTCATTGATCCAGAAAAGATCGGATATGAGACATGTGCATATATTGGTCTTTATCTGAAAGATCCGGAACAATTTGATTCAGTGACAGAGGCTTTAAAAGGTATTCCTGAAGTCGTAGAATGTCATTTCACTACGGGACAATATGATATGTTTATCAAGATTTATGCAAAGAACAATCATCATTTGCTTAGCATAATCCATGATAAGTTGCAACCATTGGGCTTGGCTCGTTCAGAAACTATTATATCATTTAATGAGGCTATCAAGAGACAAATGCCTATCCTCGATTTAGCTGATGAAGATTAATCGTTACTTTATGCGGCTATAATTAATAAAACTATACGGGTAGAGATGTTTTTCATCTGTCGGGTGATCTTCTCTGCCTGTTTCTTTCCATTCCTCTTTCTTTATTTCGGGAAAATAAGCATCAGCTTCCTTGGATGTGTCATCAATAAATGTGATATATAATTGTCTGGGCTATATGCATTGCCTCTTTATACAAGCTGGCACCGCCTATAATAAATATTTCTTCTTCCTCTTTGCAGTGGGATAAAGCGATCTCCAATGCAGGGGAAACATTCAGCCCCGGCGAAGGCTGCTCCTTCCCGGCGGCTTAATACAATATTCCGGCGATTGGGAAGTGCTCCTTTGGGAAGTGATTCAAAGGTTTTGCGCCCCATGATGATAGTATGTCCGGTTGTTAAGGCTTTAAAACGTTTCAAATCGTTGGGAAGCCAGTATAATAATTTATTTTCAAATCCAATGCCGTGGTTGCGTGCTATTGCTACTATAATTGAAATATTCATAGTGATGAGTGGTTAGTGGTGAATGTTTAGTGATATTAGTGGTAAGTGATGAATAAGCTTGCGCAGCCTATTCACCATAACCGCTAAACAGATACTTTACCCGCAATGTGTGGCCATGGATCATAATTCACCAATTCAAAATCTTCATATTTAAAACTGAATATATCCTTGATGTCCGGGTTGATTTTCATTTGAGGTAGGGGACGGGGTTCACGGCTCAATTGAAGTTTTACTTGTTCCAAGTGGTTGGTATAGATATGTGTGTCACCTAGTGTATGAACAAAATCGCCGGTCTGTAATCCGGTAACTTGTGCTACCATTTGCAGCAACAATGCGTAGGAGGCGATATTAAAAGGTACGCCCAGGAATGTATCTGCGCTGCGTTGGTAAAGTTGTAGGCTTAAACGTCCGTTGGCAACGTAGAATTGAAAAAAAGCATGGCAAGGGGGAAGATTCATGTGTTTAAATCGGCTACATTCCATGCGCTGACAATGATGCGTCGTGAATCCGGATTATGCTTGATGGTTTCTATTGCTTCGGAAATCTGGTCAATAAAGCCTCCATTGTAATCTGGCCAGGAACGCCATTGGTAGCCGTAGATATGTCCCAGGTCGCCGTTTGCATCGGCCCATTCATTCCAGATGCGTACCCCGTTGTCTTGCAGGTATTTCACATTGGTGTCCCCTTGCAGAAACCACAGAAGTTCGTGGATGATGGATTTTAAATGCAGCTTTTTGGTGGTGACCAAGGGGAAGCCTCTTCCAGGTTGAAGCGCATTTGATGGCCGAATACGCTGATGGTTCCTGTACCGGTGCGGTCCTCCTTGTGAACGCCTTCGGTCAGGATACGGTTTAACAGGTCTAAATATTGTTTCATGCTCGGAAAATCATTTTATGGATTGCAAAAGTACATAAAATCTTTCTTTTTCCGAGCATGAGAATGAGTCTATTTCGTTTTTTACCATTTTAAACTGCATACACGTTGTACACCGATGATGATAAGAACCACTGTGGCGATGATCAGTGATTGGAAATTAGTATCACTCATCAAATAATAAGTTTGGGAAGCGACTATGTCACTGATTGTCTGGCATAGAATTTCAAAGCCATTGAAAATATAGAATAATGCACAGCAGATAATGGCGCAAGTTACACTGAGTATATCCGATAACCACTTGGCTGGTTGGGGGAGGCGGCGGATAACCCGCGTGAAAATCCATTGTCCTCAATTTCATGTTTGTAGGCAAGCATGAAATTCTTAATTAATGTATCATCGTTTTCCATCATAACCATTCTGTTTTAAGAAAGTTGTCAATTTTGTTTTTCCGCGTGATAAATGGGACTTGATTGTTCCTGCAGGCATTCCTGTAATCACTGCGATTTTTTCTATCGGAAGATCTTCCATAAAAAATAAGGTGATGCAGGTTCGCTCCACCTCTTTTAATTGGCTCAATCCCCGATATATGTCCATGTGTTCACCTACTTGCCTTTGTTCTGTTTGGTAAACAGCATCTATTTCCCAAGTTTCCAGTCCGGACGTTTCTTTTTTGCTGCGAATATAGTCATAAAATATATTATAAGCAATACGGTAAAGCCATGTGGAAAAACTGGACAAATTTTTAAATGAAGCCAAGTTGGTGTATGCTTTTATAAAAGTTTCCTGTGCCAAGTCATCGCTGAGTTCTGTATCTCCTAATGTTTGGTGCAGGAAAAAACGCCTGATGGGCGATTGGTACTTTTTGACCAAAGTATCAAACGCCCGGGTGTTTTTAAAGACCACCACTTGTGCTACCAACGCTATGTCGTTGATTTGGCTCATTTTTATTCTTCGTTGTGGGGAGTATCTATATTGTTCTTTATGTTTTGTGTTTCTTTGGCCTCTTCGTTACGTTCCAGTTCAATATTTTCAATTTTCATTGATTTGGCTCCGTTTTCATCCTGGTTTATTCGGGTAGGAGGGAAAGGATCATCTTTTTTCTTTTTGTGTGGAGTGGTAGTATAAGCTATCAATACTTGTCCCAACCCCATACAGAAAATAAGGAATCCGATTGCTGCCAATCCTTCTTCTTCTGTCAACACCCAAAGGAATACTCCCAGACCAATGCCTAAGAATATATTCTTGATCCCCTTTGTCATTACAGCATTTCCTTGTTCTTCGGGGTCATTGAACAGTTCGGTCGGAATGGTTCGTCCTGCTGCCAGAGCCTCTGCAGCCAGTTTGTATTTGGCTTGTTTGTTCTTGTACCTGAACCAAAGTACAATAGCTACAATAAAGAAAGGGAGTCCACAACAGATGATGAGTGCGACAATTGCTACCGAAGTAGGAGGACCGCTATTCCAGTCACCGAAATCCGAACTAATGTTATGCATGGCAGCATTCTGATCCTCATCTACATCTTGCAGGTCGCTTATAACGACTGTATCCATCCGGGTGCTGTCAAGGGCGGAAGGTACTAATTTGATTGTTTTGGCATGGGTTGCGAAGCAAGTCCCTATGAGTAAGGCCAAAATAAAAAGTAACTGTTTCATGTTTTTATATCTTTATTATTGTTTTCTGCTAGTTAGACGGAACGAATTAGGAAATAGGTTGCAAATAGACAGAAAATTTTCAGATAATCCCAAAATATCATCGTATTTTTGTAGTATAAAAAGGAAGAAATATGAAATTACCATCAGAATTTGAAGCAAGAACCCTGGAATGGATGGGGGAAGAAACTTATCGTGCGTTGGAAGCTGCTTTACAGACAGAGCCTCCTGTCAGTATCCGTGTCAATCGTACGAAGTGGAGTGGGGAAGTTACAGGAGAACCGGTACTTTGGGCATCCGCAGGGGTCTATTTATCGCAACGACCGACTTTTACATTCGATCCGTTGTTTCATGCTGGTTGCTATTATGTGCAAGAAGCGTCTTCCATGTTTGTGGAACAGGTATTACGCACTTATATTACCGGGCCTGTGGTGATGCTCGATTTATGTGCTGCTCCCGGTGGCAAGTCTACTCATGTGCGTTCAGTTCTTCCCGTAGGTAGTTTGTTGGTGGCTAATGAGGTGATGCGTAACCGTTCTCAGGTATTGGCTGAAAATTTGATAAAGTGGGGAAATGTAGAAGTTGTGGTGACGAACAACGATCCGGCCGATTTCACTTCTTTGACAGAGGTGTTTGATGTTGTCTTGGCGGATGTGCCTTGTTCCGGTGAGGGGATGTTCCGTAAAGATCCTGTGGCTGTAGAGGAATGGAGTACGGACAATGTGCAGGTTTGTTGGCAACGTCAGCGTAGGATTTTAGCGGATATATGGCCGGCTTTGAAACCCGGTGGCCTGCTGATTTATAGTACCTGCACTTATAATAGGGAAGAAGATGAGAAAAATGTGGCTTGGATTGCTGATGAATTGGGGGCGGAGATACTGAAAGTGCCAGTGGTATCGGAATGGGGGATAATCGGAAATTTGGCGGGACAGAATTTTCCTGTTTATCGTTTTTTGCCTCATAGAGTAAAAGGAGAAGGATTTTTCTTGGCTGTATTGAGGAAGAGTGCCGCCATTTCTCATGCTGTTCCTTGCATTTGCTGTCGGGATGACAAGGAGAAAATAACGAAAAAGAAGAGGAAAGGAGAAAAAGGGAATTTGTCTCAGGCTGCTCCTTTTCCCAAAGAAGTAAAAAGTTGGTTAAAGCAGGCAGAGGATTTCCGGTTTGAGGTAAGAGGTACGAAGGTGATAGCATTCCCCAATGTTCATCTTTCGGAATATGACCTGTTCCGACAGGAATTAAAAGTTGTTCATGCGGGCGTTACTATAGGCGAGTTGAAAGGAAAAGACGTGATACCGGATCATTCGTTGGCAATGAGCACACAGCTGAATCATGATGGTTTCTCTTGTTTTGAATTGACCTATGAACAAGCTATTGCTTATTTGCGTAAAGAAGCGATCACATTGGATGCTTCTGTTCCGCGTGGCTATATACTTTTAACTTATAAAAATATTCCATTGGGATTTGCCAAGAACATTGGTAATCGGGCTAATAACCTCTATCCGCAGGAGTGGCGTATCCGAAGCGGTTATTTGCCCGAAGAACTTTCTTTTGTATGCTAAAAGGAGCCATAAATTTGTTCGGGAAGATTGTGCATATTGCTTTTCATAGACTGACGCAATGCTTCTCCGGGTACAGACTTGCTTGAATTCTATAATATACAAATTTTGTTGGCCTTGTACAAAGGAAAGTGTGGTTGTCAGAACGACTTCCTGTAGGTACACCCGTTTTTCCATTCTGAACAGCCATACGCGGTTTTTCCTTTTATAATCGTTCCTTTGCCACATAGCGGGCAGGTTTTTCCCGCCAATTCGTTATCGGATGGGATAGCGGGAGCGGACGTGGCTGAAGAAGTGTTTTTTCGTGGGGTGCCGGTCTTTTTTTTAGGCTGTTTGGCCGTAGAGGGTGTTGCAGCTTTTGTCGCTGTTTCCTCTATTGCGGTGACACGGCGGTTTGTATTATCACTTAAAACGCTGTGTACTATTTCACTCACCATCTGCTTTAATTCATTTAGAAAAGTCGTTGCATCATAGCTTTTCTTTTCTATTTCACGTAGTTTCTTTTCCCATATACCCGTTAATTCGGCAGATTTCAACAGTTCTTCGCGGATTAGTCCCACCAGTTCTATTCCGGTAGGGGTTGCAATCAAATTTTTGCGTTCTTTACGGATATAATGGCGTTTGAACAGGGTTTCAATAATGGCTGCGCGTGTAGACGGACGTCCTATTCCATTTTCTTTTAATGCATCGCGTAGCTCGTCATTATCTACCAGCTTACCGGCAGTTTCCATAGCGCGCAGTAAAGTTGCTTCTGTATATGGCCGTGGGGGCTGTGTCCACTTCTCGTCTAGTTTGGGCAGATGTGGCCCGCTTTCTCCTTTCACAAAAGCGGGTAAGGAGTGTTCTTCGTCACTTTCACGGGCTTCTGCGTCAGGATCGGTCATACCTTCAGGCAGATTGGTTTGTGGTTTGGCAAAGATAACGCGCCATCCGGGATCTATAATCTGTTTTCCTGTGGCTTTGAACTCTATACTGTCAGCTTCGCCTATTACGGTAGTAGTGGCAAACTTACAGTCGGGATAGAATACGGCAATAAAGCGGCGCGCTACCAGATCAAATACCCGTTTCTCCATTTCTGTCAGATTTACAGGAGGTTGTCCCGTAGGAATAATGGCATGGTGATCCGTTACTTTTGAATTGTCAAATACTTTTTTGGACTTGATGAGCTTTTGTCCTGCCAACGGAGCGGTAAATGCTGTGTATGGAGTTAGTCCCGCCAATATATTGGGACATTTGGGATAGATATCATCGCTTAAGAAAGTAGTATCTACACGAGGGTAAGTAGTCACTTTCTTTTCATACAATGACTGGATAAGTTTTAGAGTTTCATCGGCTGAATAAGCAAATTTTTTATTACATTCCACCTGCAGGGAAGTCAGGTCGAAAAGACGGGGGGGGGCTTCTGTTCCTTGTTTTTTTGCTACTTCTGTCACAGTAAAAGGAACATTTTTGACACGCTCCATGAGTGCCTGTCCGGTAGCAAGATCAATGATGGGAGGAATTCCCCTGTTCTCTTCAGCCTTTTTGGCTTTCTTGGGATTCTCTTTGGCGTCGCTTTCTTCCTGAGCTAATTCCTCATCGCTTTTGCGGATGATGGCAGAGAATGTGGTTTCCCGGTATAAAGTAGCCAGCACCCAATATTGTTGCGGAGTGAAGTTTTCTATTTCTTGCTGACGCTTTACTATCAGTGCCAGAGTCGGAGTCTGCACCCGTCCTATAGATAGTATTTGTCTGTTTTGTCCGTATTTCAAGGTATAGAGCCGGGTGGCGTTCATACCCAATACCCAATCGCCGATAGCACGGCTTAATCCGGCTTCGTATAAAGGTTGGAATTCTTTTTGGTCTTTTAGTTTGTTGAATCCTTCGCGTATGGCTTCTTCAGTCAAGGATGAAATCCATAGACGTTTCACCGGGCAGTGTGCTCCTGCTTTCTGCATGACCCATCGTTGAATAAGTTCTCCTTCTTGGCCGGCATCACCGCAATTTATAATTTCATCGGCATTTTGCATCAGTCCTTCTATAATGCGAAATTGTTTTTCAATGCCCGGATCGCTGATCAGCTTAATGCCGAAACGAGGTGGGATCATGGGAAGGCTGGACAGGCTCCATGCTTTCCATGAGGGAGTGTATTCATGAGGCTCCTTCAAAGTACAGAGGTGTCCGAATGTCCAGGTAACCTGATATCCGTTTCCTTCTATATATCCGTCTTTTTTGTTTTTTGCTCCCAGTACATCCGCTATGTCACGGGCTACGGAAGGTTTTTCGGCAATACAAACTATCATATTTTTTTTCGTTTCTGTTCAAATAGGATTGCAAAGGTAATAAAAACCTCGGAAGAGATTTTGTTTTGTCTTTATTAGTTCTTCTTTTATAAGAATTTAAAAGTAGATATCGGGGGCTTCAAGGTCATTTCAGTGCAAGTGGGCTATTAGGTATGGCTTTTCTGTTATTTGCTGTTTGACGAATGTCTTTTGAACTTTTCTTTATGATTTCAGTTTCTTTTCAGAATCCTATAAGAAATTTGCATCAAAAAGATACTATAAAACAATGTGATTATGAAAAAGAATTGGATGTTATTTTTATTTTTCGCAGCTTCTGCTGCACTAACTTTTAGTGGTTGTAGTGATGATGACAATAGCGATGTTCCTGAAAACACACATTTGGTTTCAAAAGAAGTACAGGCTGCATTTAATGCAAAATATCCGCAAGCTAAAGACGTGGAATGGGAGCTGAAAGGTGATTATGCTGTAGTAGATTTTAATTGGGATGGTGGGGAGCATTCTGCATGGTTCAATCCGTTATCGGCTGCCTGGTATATGACAGAAACAGATGTTCGTTATGAAAATCTTCCCGAACCTATACTTACTGCCCATAAAGCAAGCAAATATGCTGATTGGCGGGTGGATGATGTGGATAAGTTGACTCGTGAGGGAATGGAAACTCTTTATGTCATTGAGGTAGAAAAAGGAGAGTCTGAGCTGGATTTGTTTTATTTGTCTACAGGCATATTGGTAAAAACTGTTGTAGATACCGGATACGAAGAAGATTATGATGATTATTTGCCGCAGCCTGATGCAAATGGCATTATAGCTATTGTCAAGCAGAAATATCCTAATGCGACAATTGTGGAAATAGAACGTGAGAAAGGTTTGCAGGAAGTTACTATTTTAGATGAAAACAAAGAGAAAGAGGTTTATTTCAATGAGCGGAACGAATGGATGGGAACAAGCTGGGATGTACAGGTGGCAAATTTACCGGAAGCGGTAAAAAAATCGGTTATGGAAAAATATTCAGACTATGTGATAGATGATGCTGATTATGTAGTGACACCTGATAATGAATGGTATATACTTGATTTGGAAAACAAACAGACAGGTAAAGAGTTTAAAGCAAAGGTAGATAAGGACGGTACTTGGTTATAATTTTATTATCCCATAGACTTATGCTAGGTAATCAGGTGGTTGTTTACTAGGGCCAGACAGCTTTTTTGTTCTCAAATATTATGACTTTTGTGGCAGGCAGTTGGAGTGTGGAATTTGTATTTCTGTTATACATATTTTTGTGATTTTGATGAGAGGGTAAAAGATAAATATGGAAAAATAGATTTGTATGATATATGATATTCAGTTACATTTGCATTTAGAATAAAAAATAGCATGATGGAAACAGGATTAACTTATACTTCGACTGTTGTCGTTTCAAAAGAAAATGTAGCTGCCACTATGGGTAGTGGCGATTTGAATGTGTTTGCTACTCCCGCTATGGTAGCGTTGATGGAAAATGCTGCCATGAATGCGGTGGCAGGCGGTTTGCCCGAAGGTTCTACTACAGTAGGAGCCATGATGAACACTACTCATATCAAGCCCTCGGCTGTGGGAGATACGGTTTCGGCTACTGCCGTATTAAAAGAGGTAGAAGGCAGAAAACTTACTTTTGAAGTGCGGGCACAAGATAGCAAGGGTGTGATTGGGGAAGGTACACATGTACGTTATATTGTGGACAAGGAGAAGTTTATGAGTAAATTGTCTTAATAATTATTTGAAATTATACCACAACTGAGATCTTCTGTCCTTTTGTGATTCTGAATATTGTTTATTTCGATAACGGGAGGATCAGAAAGAGGAATGAAGAATGTGCTTTAATAAAAAAATCTTTAAGGAGAGCAAAACTAATGACAATCTGGAAAACAGTGTTATTAGAGTTCTGTCCTCCTTTTTCTTATTCTTGCAGTGCTAGGATATATTCGTATAATTTCTTATAAAACGGGTGTTTTGTCAGCGTAGAGGCATCTCCTAATATAATAAGTTTCATACGTGCACGTGTAATAGCGACATTCATTCTTCGCAAATCATTCAAAAAACCGATTTGTCCGTCTTCATTGGCACGTACCAGACTGATTAAGATCACATCCCGTTCCTGTCCTTGGAAACCGTCTACCGTATTGATGGTGATGAGGTGTCGGTAAGGCTTGAAAAATGCATCCCGTTTTATCAGTTGGCGGAGATATTGTACTTGTGCTTTATAAGGAGAAATCAGTCCTACATCAATCCGTTCTTCCAAAAAACGTTCTTTTCCTATTTTATTAATGTAATGGGTCAGTTGGGAAATGGAAAGTGCCGCCTCGGCTTTATTGATACGGCCGAAACTTTCACCTACAAATTCTTCATTGCAGTTCATTCCTTCCGTATTCACCCATTCTATAGGAGTGTCGTAATCCAGAATCCCACGGTATTTTACTTCGGGAGCGGATTTCAATTCCCCTTGATAGAACCATTCCGAAGAGAAATGCATGATCTCATCATTCATTCTGTATTGAACCTTCAGCAGGGAAACAGTTTCCGGTTTGTTCTGCACAATTTCCTGCATCAAAGTCTGATCCAATCCGCCTCGTGCAGCTTCCACACATTTTATGGTAGGAGGGAGCTGGCAATGGTCTCCTGCCAGGACTATCCGGTCTGCTTTGCGGATGGCGATCCAGCAAGCGGGTTCCAATGCTTGTGCGGCTTCATCTATAAATAAAGTTCCGAATCTACGCCCTGTCAGAACCCGGTTGGCAGAGCTTACCAATGTGCAAGCTATGACACGGGCTTCACTGAACAAGGCTTCGTTGATGCGGATCTCCAGCTCGGTGGCCCGGTCTTTCAATGAATTAATTTTCAGACGTATATTTTCCCGTTCCGCTCCCTTGCGCGAACGGTTGTAGAGTTCGCGTATGGCCTTTCGGATGCTCCAAAGCTGCGGATAATCCGGATGACTTTCGAAGCGTCGTTCGTAGGTAAAGGATAACATCTTATCATTGACACGGGTAGGATTACCAATACGGAGAACGGGAACGCCCCGGTCTACCAGTTTCTCACTAATCCAGTCTACAGCCATATTGCTTTGAGCGCATACCATCACTTGGTTTTCCCGGTGTAGCGTTTCATAAATGGCTTCTACTAGCGTGGTGGTCTTTCCAGTTCCGGGAGGGCCGTGGACAATGGCCACATCTTTTGCATGCATTACTTTGTTCACAGCCTCTTCTTGTGAATTATTCAGCCACGGGAAACGAGTGAAACCAAAACTGAACGTTTGTGCTTTTAATGTGCCGTGGAAAATATCCCGTAGTTCTGCCAGACGATTGTCTTTTGCTTTAATAACTTGGCTTAAGGCTTCAAACATCAGTCGGTAACTGGTTTCATCAAAATAAAGTTGAACCCCCAACTGACGCTCGGTTGCCTGTATGTTGAGTAAAGCGTCTGCCGATGGCAAAACGATGACCATGCGGTCCTCATCCACATAATTCACAGTGGCTGTGAAATTGAAATAATGGATGTTTCCCGGGGCGTCTTGAGTGAAAAAACAAACAGGACGTCCGAATTCGAATACATGTTCTATTTCTTTGTCCTCCTGTCTTTCCATCTCTATAACCAGTTGGTTTAAAGAGTTGTAATAGCTTCTTCCTGTGCTGACAGGATACCAGCACATGCCACGTTTCACTTTGCGGTCGATGCCCATCGCTTCGGTTTGTTGCTTGAAAGTTTCTTTTTCGTAATTATATTCCATGTGAAGCAACAACTCTTTGCGTTGTAATTTGTTAATAATAGTAGAGAGGGATTTATGCTGGTTCATATTTATTCTTTTTTCTATAAGAATTGCAAAGATAATAATTATCCCTCTAAAAGCACTTTATGTTTTATTTTGTTAAACGTATTATAGATTACGCAAGAATTCAATTCTTTTTTCTATCTTGCCAAAAATAAAAAGAATCTAAAACTGTAATAATTATAAATTGTGATGGATATGGTATATGACTTGGACATGTTAAAAGCCTTTTATGCTTCTTTTGAAAAGAAGATAGGGCGGGTAAGAGCAGTGTTGCAGCGTCCGTTGACGTTGGCAGAAAAGATTCTGTACACGCATCTGTATGATGATGCACTGTTGAAGAAATACAAACGTGGTGAGGATTATGTGAATTTCCGACCCGACCGTGTGGCTATGCAGGATGCGACGGCACAGATGGCGCTGCTGCAATTTATCAATGCCGGTAAGGAGACTGTGGCTGTCCCTTCTACCGTGCATTGTGACCACTTGATCCAAGCATATAAAGGTGCCGGTCCGGATATTGCGACAGCAACAGAAAGTAACCGCGAGGTATATGACTTTCTGAGGGATGTGTCTTCGCGCTTTGGCATTGGATTCTGGAAGCCGGGTGCGGGTATCATTCATCAGGTAGTGCTGGAGAATTATGCTTTCCCCGGAGGTATGATGGTGGGTACTGATTCCCATACTCCGAATGCCGGAGGTTTGGGAATGGTGGCAATCGGAGTCGGCGGTGCTGATGCGGTGGATGTCATGACCGGTATGGAGTGGGAGCTGAAAATGCCGAAATTGATCGGAGTACATTTGAAAGGTGCGTTGAACGGATGGGCTTCTCCGAAAGATGTCATTTTAAAACTGGCTGGAATTCTGACTGTGAAAGGGGGGACGAATGCCATTATCGAATATTTTGGAGAAGGTACGGCTTCACTCTCGGCTACCGGCAAAGCGACTATTTGTAATATGGGCGCAGAGGTGGGGGCTACGACTTCTCTTTTCCCGTATGACGAACGGATGAAGGTGTATCTGGAGGCGACCGGACGTAAGGAGGTAGCTGCAATGGCCGATGCAGTGTCTGCCGATTTGCAGGCTGATGCAGAAGTGGTTGCTGATCCGTCAGCTTATTATGACCGGGTGATTGAAATTGATTTGTCCGAACTTGAACCTTATATTAATGGTCCGTTCACACCAGATGCCGCTACTCCTATTTCAGAGTTTGCCGAGAAAGTGCTGGCCCATGGTTATCCGCGTAAAATGGAAGTGGGCTTGATTGGTTCATGTACCAATTCATCTTACCAGGATTTAAGCCGTGCGGCATCTATTGCCCGACAGGTAGATGAAAAACAGTTGAGTGTGGCGGCTCCGTTGATTGTTAATCCGGGATCGGAACAGATTCGCGCTACAGCCGAACGTGACGGCATGATAGATGCTTTTCTGAAAATAGGAGCTACTATAATGGCCAATGCTTGCGGCCCTTGTATCGGACAATGGAAGCGGCACACAGATGATCCGCTCCGCAAGAACTCGATTGTGACCTCTTTCAACCGTAATTTTGCCAAACGTGCAGACGGTAATCCGAATACACATGCGTTTGTAGCTTCTCCCGAAGTGGTGCTGGCCCTGACCATTGCAGGTGATTTGTGTTTCAATCCGTTGAAGGATGCTTTGATCAATCAGGAGGGTGAGAAGGTGAAACTGAGAGTTCCGGAAGGGGATGAATTGCCGTCGACCGGTTTTACTCAGGGAAATCCTGGTTATTTGGCTCCTGCCGGTGCACAGGTGGAAATTAAGGTGAATCCCGAATCACAACGTTTGCAGTTATTGGCTCCGTTCCCGGCATGGGATGGAAAGGATTTTACGGATATGCCTTTACTGATTAAGGCTCAAGGTAAATGTACCACAGATCATATTTCAATGGCAGGTCCGTGGTTGCGTTTCCGTGGTCATCTGGAAAATATTTCGGATAATATGCTGATGGGGGCGGTGAACGCTTTCAATGGTGAAACGAACAAGGTGTGGAACCGTTTGACAAATACGTATGAGGGTGTGTCGGGTACAGCCAAGCAATATAAGGCTGAAGGTATCAGCTCCATTGTTGTTGCAGAAGAAAATTATGGTGAAGGTTCCAGTCGTGAACATGCCGCTATGGAGCCTCGTTTCCTGAATGTAAAGGTTATTTTAGCGAAGAGTTTCGCCCGCATCCACGAAACGAATCTGAAGAAGCAGGGAATGCTTGCGGTGACCTTTATAGACAAGGCGGACTACGACAAGATTCAAGAACATGATTTGATTACCGTCAGCGGATTGGCGGACTTTGCCCCCGGCAGGAATCTGACTGTGACTTTACACCATGAAGATGGCACTCAGGATAGTTTTGAAGTGCAACATACCTATAACGAACAGCAGATAGGTTGGTTCCGTGCCGGCTCTGCTCTAAATGCAAGATAAAAAATGAAGAAGACAGTACCTTATATTACAGGCGACGGAGTGGGAGTGGAAATCACTCCAGCCATGCAAGCCATAGTGAATGCAGCCGTGAAGAAGGCGTATGGCAATGAACATGAAATAGAATGGATGGAAGTTTTGGCAGGAGAGCGTGCTTTTAATGAAACAGGCTCCTGGTTACCGGATGAGACAATGAAAGCGTTTCAAGAATATGGCGTAGGGATTAAGGGGCCGTTGACCACTCCGGTGGGAGGTGGTATCCGCTCTTTGAATGTGGCTTTGCGCCAAACGTTGGATTTGTATGTATGCTTGCGTCCCGTACGCTGGTTCCGTGGAGTGGTATCTCCGGTGAAGGAGCCGCAAAAAGTGGACATGCATATTTTCCGTGAAAATACGGAGGATATTTATGCAGGTATAGAATGGGAAGCCGGAACACCGGAAGCTGAGAAGTTCTATCGTTTTTTGCATGATGAAATGGGAGTGGCTAAAGTGCGCTTTCCTGAAAGTTCTTCGTTTGGTGTAAAACCTGTGTCCAGAGAAGGAACGGAACGTTTGGTGCGTGCGGCGTGCAAATATGCTTTGGAGCATGGCTTGCCGTCGGTTACGCTGGTGCATAAAGGAAATATTATGAAGTTTACTGAAGGCGGCTTCAAGGAATGGGGGTATGAACTGGCGGAACGTGAGTTCGGAGATGCCATTGCGTCAGGCAAATTAGTGATAAAAGACTGCATTGCCGATGCATTCTTGCAGAATACCTTATTGATTCCCGAAGAGTATTCGGTGGTGGCTACCTTAAATTTGAACGGAGATTACATTTCAGACCAGTTGGCAGCCATGGTAGGAGGTATTGGAATCGCTCCCGGAGCGAACATCAATTATAACACCGGTCATGCCATTTTTGAAGCAACTCACGGTACGGCTCCTAATATTGCCGGAAAGGATGTGGTGAATCCTTGTTCATTAATTCTCTCGGCTGTTATGATGTTGGAGCATTTTGGTTGGAATAAGGCGGCGGAGCTGATAGTAAATGCCTTGGAGTCCAGCTTTGGCGAGGGGCGGGCTACTCATGACCTTGCCCGTTTTATGCCCGGAGGTGTTTCGCTCGGTACATCAGCATTTACAAAAGAAATCATAGAAAGAATAAACTCCTAAAAACTCACGGATATGAAGAAAGAATATATCATTTACAAACTCTCCGAGGAAATGAAGAATGCGACCCGGATTGAGAACGAATTGTTCAAGAAGTTTGATGTAAAGCGCGGATTGCGTAACGAAGATGGCACCGGTGTTTTGGTAGGGTTGACCAAGATAGGCAATGTAGTAGGGTATGAACGTATTCCCGGCGGAGGATTGAAGCCGATTCCCGGCAAACTTTTCTATCGTGGGTATGATTTGGAAGATTTGGCACATAGTATCATTAAGGAGAAACGTTTTGGTTTTGAGGAGGTGGCTTATCTGTTATTGTCCGGTCATTTGCCTGACAAGGAAGAGTTGGCTTCTTTCTGTGAGTTGATTAATGACAATACTCCGTTGGAACAGAAGACCAAAATGAATATCATTGAGTTGGAGGGAAATAACATTATGAACATTCTGGCCCGTAGCGTGCTTGAAATGTACCGTTTTGACCCGCAGGCGGATGATACTTCGCGTGATAACCTGATGCGTCAGAGTATTGACTTGATATCCAAGTTCCCGACCATTATTGCATACGCTTATAACATGTTGCGCCATGCCACGTATGGTCGTTCGTTGCATATCCGTCATCCGCGTGAAAAACTGTCTATCGCAGAAAACTTCCTGTATATGTTGAAAAAGGATTATACGGAGCTTGATGCGCGCACGCTTGATTTGCTGTTGGTACTTCAGGCTGAACACGGAGGTGGTAATAACTCTACTTTTACCGTCCGTGTAGTTTCATCCAGCCGCACGGATACTTATTCGGCCATCGCCGCAGGTATCGGTTCGTTGAAAGGTCCGCTTCATGGAGGGGCAAATATCCAAGTGGCGGATATGTTCCATCATTTGCAGGAAAACATCAAGGATTGGACGAATGTGGACGAAATTGATACTTACTTTACCCGTATGTTGAATAAGGAAGCGTATGATAAGACCGGTCTGATTTATGGTATCGGTCATGCGGTCTATACGATATCCGATCCTCGTGCCATCTTGTTGAAAGAATTGGCTCGTGATTTGGCAAAAGAAAAAGGCAAGGAGGAAGAATTTGCTTTCCTGGAGCTGTTGGAGGAACGTGCCATCGCTATGTTCGGAAAGATTAAGAATAACGGCAAGACGGTGTCCAGCAATATCGATTTCTATTCAGGTTTCGTATATGAAATGATTGGTCTGCCACAGGAAATATTTACACCTTTGTTTGCAATGGCTCGTATCGTGGGGTGGTGCGCACACCGCAATGAGGAGCTGAATTTTGAAGGAAAACGTATTATTCGTCCGGCCTACAAGAATGTATTGGAAGAACTGGAATATGTGCCGTTGAAACAGAGATAATGATTTAGAGGCACCCGGTTTGCGATAAGCTTTGGTATGATTGCCTTAGCTGGGCGGCCATGCGGTCTGTATTGTTGTAAAGAAAAGTAAGATATCTTCGTGGACAAAGTAAGATATGTTCCCGGGCAAAGTAACACTACTTACCTGCCCTACGAAGATATCTTACTTTTTTCAGTGAGGTATGGCCGTTCATAATACTCTGTATAGAATACCTTGAAAAATCCTTCAAATCCTTCATTCTTCCCGCAAACGCCCTGTCCGTCGGCATTCCGGCTGAAGGATTGGACTCGGGAATCCTTCAGCCGGGGATTGGAATCCTTCAGCCGGACCGATGTTCCTCCGATTCTTAGGGATTTGATTTTCCTGAAGGATATTTTCCGGCTGAAACATTTCACGATGCATATCCTTCAGCCGGAATGCCGACGGGCAGGGCGTTTGCGGAATGGCTGAAAGATCTGAAAGAAAAGTAAGGCGGTTCGGCATGTAGATGCCGTTATGGAAAAAACAACAGGTCAAATTTTAAAAAGCTCTTGTTCTTTCAATGAAAACGTCTTGTTCTTTTTTTTAAAGGCCTTGTTCTTTTCAGAAAAGAACAGGACGTTTGAAAGGTTAGTAACGTGTGGGGTGACACGTTACTAATGTGTGGGCTGTAAGATTAGTAATGTTACAGGTGAAAGATTATATATCTTACAAGTGATACATATATGAAGTTCCAGTATATAAAAGATAAAGGGAAGGCAGGTACTACTGGTTTTTGCAATGTAGATACATCTCAGCCGGATTGGTTTATAAGGCAAACCTTTGGGGTGGAAA
>QFCD01000553.1_pt1 | contig 22417 bp, 22 predicted proteins | sample 5346081 | NCBI WGS metagenome assembly QFCD01 (sample SAMN09062251, study PRJNA434731) | Human gut metagenome, whole genome shotgun sequencing project. | isolation source: stool timepoint A gemcode assembly | host: Homo sapiens | collected 2015 | reverse complement strand
CGTGAATTTAAAGAATGTCGAACGCGAAATCTACGCTCAGTACAAGAACACGTTCCTCTTCTACCTGCCGCGTCTGTGCGAGCACTGCCTGAACCCTGCCTGCGTTGCAAGCTGCCCTTCGGGCTCCATTTACAAACGCGAAGAAGACGGCATTGTTTTGGTTGACCAGAACAAGTGCAAGGGCTGGCGTATGTGCATGAGCGGCTGCCCTTACAAGAAGGTCTACTACAACTGGTCGACCGGCAAAGCCGAAAAATGCATTTTCTGCTATCCGCGTGTTGAATCCGGTATGCCGACCGTTTGTTCCGAGTCCTGCGTAGGACGTATCCGCTACATGGGCGTGATGCTCTACGATGCCGATAAGATCAAAGATCTTGCATCCACACCTAACGAAGGCGATCTTTATGAAGCTCAGCGTCAGATCTTCTTGGATCCGAACGATCCGGAAATCGAAACCGCTGCCTTAGAAGCCGGCATCTCGCATGATTGGATTGAAGCCGCAAAAGCTTCTCCGATTTACAAGATGATTTCCAAGTGGAAGATCGCACTTCCGCTGCATCCTGAATTCAGAACGCTGCCGATGGTTTGGTACGTTCCGCCGCTTTCTCCGATTGCCCAGGCGGTCGATGTAGGCAAACTCTCCATGAAGGGCTTTATCCCCGATGTGCAGAGTCTGCGTGTTCCGATGCAGTATTTGGCCAATCTGCTCGCGGGCGGCAATACTAAACCGGTCATAGAAGCTTTGAGCCGTCTGCTTGCCGAAAGAACAATCCTGCGTAAGTATTCGGATGAAGCAGGTACAAGCCAGTTCCTGACCTGCGAAATTCTCCCCGAACAGCTCCAAGACATCGAAGAAGTTAATGAACTCAAAGCGTTGGGCTTAACAGTTCAAGACATCTGCGATATGCATCGGCTGCTCGCGATTGCAGACTTTAAGGATCGTTTCGTTGTTCCGTCTGCCAACCGCAACACAGAAGCAGCTGTTCTTCTGCAAGGCACGCAGGGCTACAACCTTGGCGGCGGAGAAAACATGAGACGCCGTGCGGATTCGCTTTTCGGCGGTCCGATGAACCGCAAGATCATTCCTTTGTTTGAAGAATATCAGCGCGCTCCGGACTCTACACAGGAGGGCAAATAATGAGCAGCTTTACACTTGCATGGCACTTCCTGATTTTCGGAGTGCTGCCTTATGTCGTTATCGCCGTTCTGGTGCTCGGCAGTCTGGCGCGTTTCGTTCTGGCGCCGTTCAGCTGGAAAAGCCAAAGCAGCGAGATTTTGGATAAGAAGGATATCTTCTGGGGCGCCAACCTTTTCCATATCGGCGTGATCTTCCTTTTCTGCGGACACTGCTTCGGTCTGTTTACGCCGACCGAGTGGCTCAACGCCGCCGGCCTGACACCGCGTCTGCACCAGATGATGGAAATTATCTGCGGAGGTCTTTCGGCAATCGTCGCGATTACCGGCTTGATCATTCTGACTTGGCGCCGTTTAACCAACGAACGTGTCAGAGCGGCATCACGTCCGAGTGACTTCTGGGTATTGTTCCTGCTGCTTGCCGTCATCATCCTCGGTATCGGCTGCGTCGTGAATTCCTACCTTTACGACAAGTCCGGCGCGACGATCATCTTGTTAGGGGGCTGGGTCAGAGGCTTGTTCTCCTTTGATTACCAAGCGTGGCAGAACATTCTTCTGGTTCCGGATTGGCAGAAAGCGCACATCTTTGTCGGTTTGATCATTTTTCTGATCGTTCCGTTCACAAGACTGGTTCACATTTGGAGCGGCTATCTGTCAGTGTTCTATCTAATCAGGCCGCACCAGATTATGCGTGCCAATAACGGCAAACCTATGAAATAATTAGGTAGGATCTTCATTACAAGAGCTCGGTTTTCCGAGCTCTTGTCAGATCAGGGCTAGGTATTAGCGACGGATTATCCAACCGGATAATTCATTGATCAGCAAAGGACGGGATTCGATATGGAAGAAACTCTTTCTCGTGACAGATTTCGGCGCCAGTGACTTTAGTTCCTCAAGGAAACCTTCTGAGCCGGAGCCTTGGTAGCTGGAAAAAACATATAATTCTTTGCCTACTAATGGAGTCTCATTAAGAAAGCTGCGAACCGGAGTCGGTAAGCGCCCGTTCCATACCGGAGCGCCAATCCATATGTTCTTATATGCTGCAATGTTAAATTCCTTCGGGACCGTAAACGTGTCCGAATATTCATTTCTTGCTCTTTGGCTCCGTGATAAAGACGCTGTTTCATAGGGATCTTCTGGAAAGACGAAAACTGAACAAATTTCCACCATCGGAATGCGGTAAAGAGTTGAGAGGGCTCCTGCAATCTTCCGTGTATGGCCTCCCCAGCTATAGAAAAGAACAACACCGTCCTCGCTAAAACTGTTAGCGCTCCCGATACACGCTGTACTGCCTAAAGACAAAGTCAGCATCGATAGATTAAAGCGGCATCTGTTCATGCGAAATCCTGCAAGCAAATCAGTTCAATGCCTTCATCTGCCCCGAGGTTTCAGCTATATTTTTTCTCAACATGATCCTTCCAATGCTCATGAACGCCAAGGCTGTTTTTGACAAAAACATATTTGACACTTGATGGCGGTTTATCGGCAGTGGCCATTTCGCGCAGGTATTCCGTTACTTTGACCCCGAATTTTCTGAGAACGAAATTATGCTCCAGCATAAAAGGTTCTGTGCAAAGAAAATCCGCAGCGACACTGTCTATGGCCACCGGGTCTTGAGAAAGGAAAATGCTGGACGGCAGGGCTCCGCAAAAAGGAGGTTGTTTCCAAGAATATTCCTCCAATCCTACAGCACCTGTAGATCTCTCACTTACTGCGCCGACTAAGCCATCGATGAGATACAAAATCGTTTTCCTTCCGATATGCGGATTAGATTCCAAGTCGACGTACGGTGTGTAGTTGGACTTTATAAGCGGAGAGACGAATTCATGCAATCCTGCCACCAAAGGCGAAGCTTTTTTGTCTGAATTTATGACCGAACCGAAGTGGTTTTTAGCACATAACGTCACTCCGCCCATGCTGTGTCCTTTAAGATCACAGCAAATAATCAGATAGGCTGCTTGAGTAAGGCAGCTAGGCAAATAAGAAACCTCGCCGTTAACCTGACCAGACCAATGAATCGGCTCACTTCTATCTTCAACGCAAGAATAAACATCTTGAAATTTGACAGCCTTCGGAAGGCCGGCATTCACATAACGCCTGAAAAACTCAGGAATATTTCGAGACGCATCGTAAACAACGATATCCTCTCCGTCCATTCTTCCGTTTTTCTCCAAAATCATCAGGTTAAAGCAATCGTTGCCTATGAACCCGGGCAAATTGTATTGCCGGACGACCTTCAGATAAAACCCGTGGATTCAAAACTGGAGTTGGTAAGAAAGTTAATCGCACCTCACATCGTCCCGAAGTCGGATTTCATGAAATTAACGAAAATGCCGATCTTAATAATTTACGGTGACAATATTTCAACAAAGCATAGTAAGGTCCTCAACGAAGAAGTTTGGCGCATTTCTCTTCAAAACGCAAAAACTTTTGTAAATGAGATCAATAAGAACGGCGGGGACGCCACCCTCATCGAGCTGCCGAAGGTCGGTCTGCATGGAAATACGCACGCCGCTTTTGCCGATCTGAACAACAAAGAGGTTTTAAAAGTTATGACAGATTGGTTAGCTGAGAAAGGCCTTTCACGCAGCGACCGCCCGCATACGGGGCAAAAAAACTTAATAGTCCGATTACGATCCCATTGGAGCAGTAGAAGCTTTGTCGAAAAAACGCGACAATTTCATAAGATAAGACAATTGGAGCGGCAGTTATGGCACAAACAGAACCTCTGACAGAGAGACTTGCAAAGCGCCTTCCCTTTGAAGGAAATTACAAAACCGCCGTTCCGGGAGTAGCAATTCATCGTTTTAATCTCAGTTCTCGGCCGCGTGCGCGAGTCTACAAACCGATGGTCATCTTCATCGTTCAAGGAGAGAAGTTACTTAGACTTGACGGCCAAGAGGTCCGCTACAAACAAGACCACTACTCCATCTCCGGCCTTCCGCTTCAGCTAAGCAGCGGAATGACGGGAATCAGTTCTAACAAGCCCTATCTTGCCATCTCTGTCGATCTTGAGGACGAGGTTATATTAGAACTCATCCACAGCATGCAGTTGTCGTCCATAAAGAGAACCGCCTCAAAATCAACGGCAGCAATAGAGAGAATTACGCCTGAAATTCTCGATTGTCTCTGCCGCCTGCTGGATCAGAGTGAGAAAGAAGAGGAAATCGATATATTGGCGCCGATGATTAAACGGAAGCTGTTTTATCGCGTTCTGCAAGGGCCATTCGGATCAGTCCTCGCAAATCAACACACTTTTGGAACTCAGCAGTTCTATATTTCGAAAGTCGTCAACATGATTCGTGAGAATCTAGGAAAGACTTTTGCGGTTAAGGAGCTGCCCGAACAATGCTGCATGAGCATTCTTACCTTTCACAGATGTTTCAAAGAGGTTATGAAACTGACCCCGCTTCAGTATCAAAAGAACCTAAAACTGCAGGAGGCGCAAAACTTAATGCTCTACAAAGGATTAACTGTCCAGTAAGCAGCATTCGAAGTCGGATATGAATCTCTTCGTCAATTCTCTCGAGAGTACAAAAGACAGTTTGGCAATACGCCTAAGAAAGATATACAAGAACTAAAAGAGCGCCTCTGTAAAACAAGCAATTGGTTCTCAGATCGGTAGCGAGATTACGGAATCTTGAGCGATAGCAATTCAAAGGCGCAGCTTTTTGCGCCTAATCTTTTCAGCGCGTAGCTTCTTTAACTGCTGCCCAAACCAACGCCGCCCCAAAAGCCCCGAATATCGCGCCGCAGATACCGTCGATCCATTTCCCGGATTTCCGATAAAAAGCCTTGGGCTTCGGCATTCCGAGAATCAAGGCTACGAAAGAAAACCAAAGAAGACTTTCAAGCACGACAACGGCGTAAATCACTATTGCTTCCGTGCTTCCCATGTCTCCGGTCACGAACAACGAAAATACCGAACTGAAGTAAATCAATGCTTTTGCGTTAGACAGATTGGTCAGTAAGCCGACAACAAAGGAGCGAAATCCTGAGCCCGCCGCCTGCACTTCGGCGTGAGGTGCCGTGTCTTTCTTAAAGGCGCTATTGAGGAGGACGTAAGCAAGCCACCCTAGGTACAAACCGCCGAGCAACATGATCACTTGCTGTAACCACGCAAAACGTTCAAACAACCACTGCAAGCCTAAAAGGGATAAGGCGGCCCAAAAAGCGACACCTAATGTGATGCCAAATACGCAGCAGAGCGCTTCTTTTCTCGAGCGGCCGACGGCAGTTTGCATGACGATAAAGCAATCCGGCCCCGGAGACATAAGCGCAATCAGGTGAACAGCGGCGATCGTAAAGATGGTTGAGAGCATGATTTGAGGTTCCTTTTTTCAAAAATTATAGTATTCGACTAGGCTGTTCTTTTCTTCCTCAGGAACGATACTCAGACTCTTCACTTATCCATAAAACCGTTTCAAAAAGAAACGCCTCGCAAACCTCCGCTGTTTTCAAGCAGCGAAGAGCGAAGCGTCACACTGGTCTTTCTAAATGAAGTTAGAAGTTATGGTGCAAGCCTAAGCCCAAGCTCCAGGACTTGAAATTTTCTTCAACAGCCTTTTCTTTAAACATCTTTCCGGCGGTTGCATAAGCGCCCCACCCGTAAACAAAGGTGCGTTTAGACAGCGGATATTCATAAGCCGCACCGACTGTGAAGCGATTGAATTTGTCATTGGAGAGCTTTGTGTAGTCCACTAAGACGCCGTCGGCAGACCTAACTTTGCCGAATCCGTAGTTGGCAGCAACTTTGAAGGTACCGCCGGCTGCCGGAACTTCTGCGCCTAACGTGAAGGCATTTTGATTCATGCCGTTGCCGGAAACCCAAACATCTTCCAATTGATCCAGAGAGTGGAAACGATTGGCGTACTGATAACCGAAGAAAGCTTTGGCAACTTCAAAATCATACGCTGCGCTCAGGCTATAAACCATTGTGGCCTTGTTTTTATCCTCTTCGGATTTATTGTCGAAGCGTTCGACAATACCGGCTAAAGACAAATTTCCGACTTCATATGTCAGACCCAATCCGTAGTAGTGGCTGTTGCGGGACCATTTTGCTGTATCGTCCTCAACACCGTTGGAATACTGTGCGTGGATTTTGAGGCCGCCAAATTCCGGAGAAACATAAACAATACTGTTGTTATTGATTTGACCGGTCACGAATGTATTTCCCAATCCGGCCTGAAGATAGTCGGTGCCGAACGGAGAAGCATCCCAAATCGAATAAGAGCCTTCATAGGAAGCTAAACCGCCCATACGGCCGAATGCAAGTTCACCGAAGTTCCCGGACAAAGAAAGGGTTGCCTGTTTGCTAAAAGCCTTTCCTTCTTCCCCGGTAGTGCCGCTATCCATAGCAAAACCGTTTTCCAAAAGGAAGCCGACAGAGTATCCGTTTCCTAAATCTTCACTTCCTTCGATGCCCCAAACGCTGCCTCCTGCGATACCGTCTTCGAGAGAAACAGTAGCGTCTCCTCCTTTTGCTTTGTTGACGACCACTGCTCCGTCGATCGTCCCGTAAAGCGTTACCTGAGATTCAGCGGCAGCCATCGAATCGACGGAAGCCAATGCTATGACCAAAGCTGTTTTAACTAATTTCATACAACCTCAAAAAACAGTTAGAAGTTTAAATAAGAATCGTTATCATTTTATTGCTCAAAATGCCGCTTTTTCATTTTTTTTCTAACAAATCTTTTGTTTTCCAACAGTTAACTAAGATAGAAGTAAAAGCTTTCAAAATGACTTCACGGTATTTATCTTTTTAATGGATTAAGTTCTCGTTTTTGGCAATGTTTCGGACGGCCCCAGAAGAAATAGAGAAGAATTCGTTTATCTTGAATCTGAACTTTTTAGAACAACTAATTTTCCATTCTCAACGTTTGTCATCTCTATGAAAAAACTCGTTTTTGCTGTAGTTGTATCGTTTGCAGCTTCTGCCGTCTATGCTGAAACCTCCGTCACGCTTTATGGGGGCGCCGACGGCGGTATTACCGTTCAAAAACTCAAAGGAAAATCTGCAACCGTTAAGTTTGCTAACGGCAGCCTGAATACCAACATGTTCGGCTTCACCGGAACAGAAGATCTCGGAAGCGGAAACAGTGCTTTCTTTAGACTGGAACAAGGCTACGTCCTGTCAAACGGAAAAGAAGACGACAACGACGGCGACAAGGCCTTTAATCGTCAGGCTTACCTGGGTTTTGAAAGCAACTTCGGGCAAATCGCATTCGGCAGAATCGGAGCGCTTGGTTCCTACAACGGCGAATACTCCATTTCCGGTTCATCGGCCTACAACACCAGCTTTTCCGCTCTCAGCAACATCCATAGTGCGTTTATTCTTACGGATTGGATGGATAACACGATTGCTTACTTGTCCCCCAGCCTTAGCGGTTGGAAGCTTCATGCCACTTTCTCTAACGGCGTGAATGAGGACTCTGAAAGGTGGTCAAGAAACAAGCACTATTACGGCCTCGGTGCGACATACGAAGGCAAAGCTCTCAACTTCGGAACCTACTGGGAAATGCTCGACAATAAGAGAGGCGAAGGTCTTTCAAAGCCTAAGGCGACAAACTTGTTTACTGCCCAGGCTTCTTATAATTTCGGGGCATTCAAGCTTTACGGCGTCTACCAGTATGCGCTTCATAGCATGAAGCTCCCGAACTACACCGAAATCGAAGGAGCGCACAAAGGCGCAAACCAACATGCGCTCGCACTCTCTGTGGCGGTTCCTTTTGCCGGCGGATCAGTAAAGTTCCAGACTCAAGGTGCGTTAGGCAAACTCAAGGACACGGGAGAAAAGTACAATTCTTATTCTCTCGGTGCCGCCTACCTCTACCCGCTTTCCAAACGAACCACGCTTTATACCCAGGCCGGCTGGGGCACGATGGGAAAGGCTTTCAAAAAATATGATTCCGGTTTAGGAGGCTGGGCCGCCACCGTCGGCCTAGGACACAACTTCTAAAAGCTCAAGGGCGTTAAATAAGCTCGCCATCCGTCTACGACTGTCAACTGCCTCGGCCTGAAGGTCGAGGCTTGAAAAAGTCTCTAGTTGACTAGCTTCAGTCCGTCGTTTTGAGGACTACGTTGGTTGGGAATGCACAGGCACCACGGGATGCAGATCCTAGTCCCGCGCTCTGCGGCCGATGGTTAAAAGCTCTGAGAGGTAGGAGCGGTGCTGTCGGCTTGAAACCCCTTCCAACATTGGCGAAGGATCACAACCGGGCGAAAGACCGAGGAGACAAAACTTGAGAGTAGTTGTTTTGAACAAACGCGGAAAACCGCTGATGCCCTGTTCACCGGCAAAAGCGCGCCTTCTGCCTAAAGAGAGGAATGCTATTGTTGTAAGGCGCACTCCTTTCACCGTTCAGCTGACGATTGCAACGGGTGAGACCAAACAGCCGGTGAGTCTAGGCGTTGATGCCGGATACAAACATGTCGGTCTTTCCGCATCAACGGAAAAAGCTGAACTTTATGCATCCGAAATTGAACTTCGTCAGGACATCACCGATCTACTCTCTGCGCGCCGGAGTTGCGCCGGGCTCGTAGAAATCGCAAAACTCGCTACCGCGGACCGAGGTTCGACAACCGCATCCGCACCAAGCGCAAAGAGTGGTTTGCACCATCAGTTGAAAACCGAATCAACGCGCACTTGTCGCGCATAGAAAAGGTTCTTCGACTGCTGCCGGTTACGACGATCACCGTGGAAACGGCGTCTTTCGACACGCAGCTGCTGAAGAATCCCGACATTTCAGGGAAAGAATACCAGGAGGGAGAACAGCTCGGCTTCTGGAACATCCGCGAGTATGTTCTTTGCAGAGACGGGCATGTTTGCCAGCATTGTTACGGCAGATCGAAAGACCCGGTGCTCAATGTTCATCACTTGGAAAGCAGGCGTACCGGCGGCGATTCGCCCGGCAACTTGATTACGCTTTGTGAGACGTGCCATAAGGCACTTCATCGCGGTGAAATCACGCTGAAGGCAAAGCGCGGGCAGTCGTTCCGTGCGGAAGCCTTCATGGGAATTATGCGCTGGGAGGTTTTGGACCGCCTGAAGGCCTCGCACCCTGAGCTAGAGGTGCAAAACACCTACGGCTACCGGACCAAGCATGTACGAATCGCGAACGGCATTGCCAAATCACATTGTGCAGATGCTTTCTGCATCGGCGGCAATCTTGGTGCCGAAAGGCTCGGCGAATTCTTCTTCCAGAAGCAGACACGCCGGAACAACCGTCAGATTCACAAGCTCTCTATCCTCAAAGGCGCCCTTTGAGGTCAAAGGCTTCCGTCTTTTTGACAAAGTTGCCTGCCAGGGAGAAGAAGGCTTCATTTTCGGCCGTCGATCATCGGGGTTCTTTGATGTTCGAAAACTTGACGGAACCCGCATTTCAGCCGGCATCAGCTGCAAGAAGCTGCATCTGCTGGAAAAGAGACGAACCTATTTAACAGAAATTCGAAAGGAGGAGGCGCTTCCTCCCCTGCCTGAAGGCAGGGGTCTCCGCGCCTAAATGTTATGTATCAACGTCTCTGGCAATTGCTGCAGTAATAAGTCGCTCTGCCGTTTTGAATGATCTTCTTAATCGGTCGACCGCAGTTTGCGCAAGGTTTGCCTTCTTTTCCGTACACCTTGGCATTTAAGGTGAAATAGCCTTGCTCGCCCTCTGCGGAGACAAAGTCTTTTAACGTGGAGCCGCCCTCTTTCAGAGACAAGGTCAATACTTCCCGGATCGCCGTCACCAATCGCTCAAGGCGCTCCTTTGAGATTTTGTTTGCAGGCGTCAAAGGTGAAATTCGAGCCTTAAATAAAGACTCCGAGCAATAGATATTGCCGACACCGACAACGTATTTGCCTGTCAGCATCGCTTCTTTAATCGGCAGTGAAGTATTTGTTAAAGCGGCGTGCAGCCGGGAAGCGGTAAAACTGTCGGAAAAAGGTTCTTCACCCAATTTTGCGATTTCCGGCAACTCATAGGGATCCTGCGACTCTGGAAGCCAAATCACAAAGCCAAAGCGTCGGGGATCGTGATAGCGAACCGCTAAATCTCCGAACAATATATCAATGTGGTCGTGCTTAACCGGTTCCGTAGTTTTGGGATCGACAATCCGCATGACACCCGACATACCGAGATGAGAAACGATATAACCTTGATCGAAATACCAAATCAGATACTTTCCCCGTCTCTCAATCGTACGTAAGCGCTGTCCCGTCAGCAAGTCTGAAAGGTTTGTCGGCGCAGATTTGCGGAAGCGCGTCTCGCGGACAACAGCACCCGTACAGCGCCGGCCGCCGACACGCTTCAATATTCCAAGTCGCGTAATTTCTACTTCGGGGAGTTCTGGCATAACACCGAAGGACTAAACGGGACGCACTGAGGCCGAAAACTCGTTCCAAACAAAGTGTTTCTGGGCTCCGGAAGAATGTGCTTCCGTTAAAAAGGAAGGTAAAACAACTTTTTGAGCGCCCTTCAATGAGATCTTCCTGCACCGGGTAATTCTGCGAATACCGGCTGAAGCGACTCTTGCTTCAAATTCAGATTTTTGGTTCATTACAGCAACCTTTGGAAGGACAAACTAAGTAAAGGCAATTATCACCATCCCCTCAGGGTTAGTACATAGACATTATCCCTTAGCTAATGCTCATATATGGTATGAATCCGTGAAACGTTTGTGCTTGCGCTAGAATTTCCAAATCAACGCATGGGTACACGATGGTAAAGAAGAATACTTCCGGGATCGCTTTATACAAAGAAGATTTGAAGCAAAGCATTGAAGAACTGACTGATCTTCAAAGAAAAATGCTTTCTCTTACTTTATCGGATCTGAACCCCGAGGACTTCAACCTCGACAAGATTTATCCCGTTTCCGTGGACAGTTTTTCAGAATTTCGCTGCCAAAACGCTGAGGACGCTTATGAAACATTAATTGAGTCCGCTTCTGCCCTATTTGATAAATTTGTCATGATCCGAGGCGGAATTGAAGCACAGACAGAAGACGAAATTGAATTCTACCGCTGGCTTTCACAATTAAGGTATTCAGACAAAACGTACTCTGTGGGCCTAATTTTTTCTAATATGGTCAAGTTGTACTTGACAGATATACAAGAGATTCTCTTAAAGAAAACGGAGCCTTCCGTCCAAAAAGAGCTGGACCTTTTCAGCTAAACCTCGATACATCGACACTTCTCAAGATTTTTCACAGTCAACAGCTAAGCCTGCATTACCGTTTAAAAATAACCTATATACGGGATGCGTAATCTTCCGAGAGGCCCTAACGGACAGCGGTTTGTCGCGAAAACAGCACACCCAAACCTAAAAAACTGTTTTTTGCCCTAAAAAACCCTTATTATCAGGGTTCCATTCAAACACTATCAGAGGAATCGAATGAATAAAACTGAATTGATTGCTGCCGTTGCAGAAGCTTCCGGTAAATCTAAAGCTGATGTTAAAGATGTTCTGGATGCTCTGACAGCTCAGATCGTCAAAACTGTTAAAGCAGGTGATGAAATCTCCTTAGTTGGTTTCGGAACTTTCAAGTCTGCTAAGCGCGAAGCTCGTACCGGCCGCAATCCTGCCACCGGAGCAACGATCCAGATTCCCGCTTCTGTTCAGCCGAAATTCGTTGCCGGCAAACAGTTTAAAGATGCCCTCAATACAAAATAATTTGTTTTGAGCTGAGCAAAAAGGCCGCAAAGAGTTTTTCTCTACGGCCTTTAATTTTTTCTATTTTCGGGTGTTTTATACATCCCGCATTTTTGTTATCGCTTGATCTAAGTCGTTGATCATATCTTCCGGATCTTCCAAGCCGATATAAACACGGATCATCGTACGCATAATTTTCGGGTCACCGACCGTGCGTTTCCCGTAGCTTCTCAGGATCAAGCTCTCAAATCCGCCCCACGAGTAACCCAATCCGAATAGTTTTAAAGAATCCATAAAGCGGTTGATCTGGACATCCGTGTAATGATCTTGAAATTGGAAAGCAAATAATCCGATCGGGCCGGAGTAGTCTCTCTTGTAAATGCGATAGCCGGGATCCTTTTCATAAGCCGGCCAAATCACTTTTTTGACTTCTTCCCGCTTAAGAAGCCAGTCAACCACTTTCCGCGTATGCACGCCCACTGCATCAAGGCGGACTTTCAGAGTGCGTAAGCCGCGGAGGCCTAGGTACACACTTTGCGCCGAGGCGTATTGTCCGGTCATCTTGCAGACGTCTCTCACCTGCTTCCAGGTTTTTTCATTGCAGGTAACCGTGGACATCAACACGTCGCTATGACCGCAGATGTATTTCGTCGCCGAATGCACTACTACATCCACACCGTGCTTCAGCGGCTGGAAATTGAGTGGCGTGGCATAAGTGTTGTCGATCATTGTGACGATGTTGTATTTGCGAGCGACCGCGGCGATTGCCGGAACATCCTGCATTTCAAAGGTATGCGTACCCGGACTTTCCATATAAATCAATCGCGTATTGGGACGAATTAATTTCTCAATACCGGCCCCGATGGTCGGCTCGTAAAACTCTGCTTCCACGCCGAAGTTCTTTAGCAGTACTTCGCAGAACTGGCGCGTAGGACCATAAACCGAATCTGTTACAAGCATGTGATCGCCTGTCTTCAGGAAGGCCATCATCGGAATCGTGCAGCCCGCTAAACCCGTACTAAATGCCCAGGTTCCGGCTCCGCCTTCGAGTTTATTCATGGCGTCATAAAAAGCTTCATGCGTCGGGCCTCCGTCCGTCCCGTAGGTCTGTGCAGTACCGTCGCCGTACAAATGGTTATCGACACGTCCGAACAGATCTTCCATATCATCGTGAAGAATGGTCGAGCCTTCATAGGGCGGCACATTTACATAACCGCCGCTTGCCTCCAAATTGCGGCCGCAATGCGACAAAATGGTTTGCAAACCCGGTTCGTCCTTTGGTTTATTCATATATTCCTCCGTTTTGGATCGCGGTCTATGCTTCTCAACGGTCCACAAACATCTGTTTCAGTTCTTCTGCCACGATATCTCGTAAGGGGGACTCAATCAGCGGATTCCATGCGATAGAAAGGGGCAAACAGGGAGCTGCATCCGTAATTGTTTCTGCCCGGATATATTCAGGCATCCACTGTCTGAAAGATTCCGGCAAGAAAGCGATTCCCTGCCCGCAGCTTACAAATCCCATCTGACGCGGACTGGATTCGACCTCGTGGATGATCCGCGGAGTAAAACCGCCGACTTCCTGACAAAAGCCGACGAGACCGTCGAAAAGCCTTGGCGCAATGGAGCGCCGCGTAAATACGAAATCCTCATTCCTCAGGTCTTTGATGGACACTCCGCCCTTGCCGGCTAAATGATGATTTCGATTCAAAAGTACAATTGGCTTCTCATTGATGAGGTTCGCCATCCTTAAGCGCTGATCCGACAAGGTATCGAAAAATGCCATACCGATTAAAACCGTTCCGTCGGTGAGCTCAGTTTCGACCTGATAAGAATCGATTTCTTTCACAAAAAGCGAAATGTTCGGATGCAATGCCGCAAGGCGTTTTTTGAACTCCGGAATAAAGAAAAGCATTGACTCCGTATTGGCGCCGATCGTCAGAATTCCCTGCGCATTTTGCTGCATCTGTTTTACGGAGTAATCCAGAATTTCTGCCTGCCGAACCAGCTGGTCAATCATCGGCATGATTGCATTGCCTTGTGCAGTCGGAGAAACACCTCTAGGCGTTCTCTCCAGCAATTTCATTTTCAGTCTCGCCTCTAATTCATCGATCTGAAGAACAAGCGGAGGAACAGACATGTTCAGGCGTTTTGCCGCCCGCCGAAAACTCTTCTCCTGAGTCACGGCGGCAAACAGCATTAACTGTCTTATGGTGCGGTAATTGAAACAACGACGCATTTTGATGTTAGCAAAAAGGTAATTGAGTGATAAAGATTTTATATCACTTGCGCTCCTAGGCGTGTGCCTTTCTTCCTACACTGACTGGCAACAAAGGAGATAAAAATGTCAGCATCAAGTCTCGGACTCTTTTTCATAGTCGTTTTCATCACATGTGTTACGCCCGGTGCCGGCGTCCTTTATACGTTAAAAAACGCCATTAACTACGGAAAGAACAATGCGTTTCTCTCTCCGACAGGCAACGCAATCGGAGTGCTTTTCATGAGTATTCTTGCCGCGAGCGGCTTAGGAGCTGTCATTCATGAATCCCCTGTCATGTTCTACGGCCTGCAGTTATGCGGATGCTTGCTTCTCTTTTGGTTCGGCTGGAAAAGCTGGACGGCTCCGGTTATTTCGCTTTCTTCATCCATCAAATCTTTTAATCCAAAGGAGTTGAAGCAGGAAAGGATTCATATATTGACGAGCGCTGCTCTTCTGCAGGTCACCAACCCGATGTGTATCGTGTTCCTGCTCTCCTTATTCCCACAGTTTATCGATCCAAAAGGTTCGTACGTCCAACAGGTCTCTTTGATGATTGCCATGTTTGTCATCACCTGCTGGTTTGTTCACATTGCATACAGCTACTCTGCCGCTGCTGCGGCTGACCGCTGGATGACGAAGAGCTTCTCCTTCTGGCTCAACAAAATCAGCGCCTTTCTATTCTGGTTAATTTCTGTTTCAATCCTCGTCAAGATGTTCTAAATCGGACATTTTTGTCAACATCAACTACTTAATTTCTCAAGGATTTTTTACGAACTCTGTGCCCGAAATAGGTTTTTACAAATATTGTGGTAGAAACCCTTAGGGCTTTATGCTAATATTCAGCTGTGGCAATTGAATGTTGTCACTTCTCCTTGGGATTTGAGGTTGAAGCGAGAATCTCCGAAGAGCTTTTCGAGATCCATTTCAGGAACTCAAGTTCTTCTCTCGCTAATTTAGATACCGGCGTCTGAATGATTTATTTCAGACGCCCTTTTTTTGCCCGCCTTTGGGGTCGGCCGGGTTTGACTCTGAGATTTTGCGTTTTTCAGTGATCTAGCCGGAGTTCGGCTCCGGCATCCTCGTTAAATTTCAATATCCGTACCTAATAACGTTTCGGCTTCTGGTTCTTCTTGAACATCTTCCGGTGTCTCGGGCCCGGCTCCCGGAACTCCAACACCTAACGCTTCAAAGTATTTAATCTTTTTACCGGCAACTTCGTCGAAGTAGTAGCCGTGGTTAAAGCGAGTTTGCATGACGTTATTTAGAACCTGAAGGATCTTTGCGTCGCTCTCGTAGACCAGATTCAGTTTTCCAGCTTTCTTGTTTTCCTTCATATAGCAGCGGATTCTCGAACGAACCATCAGCGACAAGCCCGTCGCAATGAACTGTACGAAGGTCTTTCCTTGCAGTGCCTTGTTGTCAGAGCATCTGATTCGATTGCAGCCGAGTCGGTCCTTAAGCGTCGCAAAGGCGTCTCCTACGCGCCAGCGGTCCGCATAAGCCGTCCAGGCCTTAACCGGATCCTTCTCCGAGTCTGTGACTAAAACTCTAAATCCCTTGTACTTCAAGTAGTCGTCTACTCGGCGGTTAATAATAATCAAGCCTTTTTCTTTATCGTTTCGGAAGAATTTTTCTTTCAGCTCTTCCTCCTGCTCGGTCAGGGCTTCATTTTCAAGAAGTTTCTTTTTAATGGTGAGAAGCGATTCCGTGAGCTTATTGGCTGCCTCCTGATAGATGACGGAATCGTAGAACATGTGGTAATAAAGCTCGGCTGTCGCAGAGTTTGATGCCGGCTTCCCGTCTACCGGCCGCGGATCGTATTTCCAATTCACCTTTGCCGTGGCGATGTTCTTTCTGATGTAAGGATCGCCGCTGTTGAGGTCTGCAAACTCCTTTCTATGTTCATCTATGAGTTCTCTGGCCAGACAGCCTTTCGTTCCCAGGCGGACATTAAAAATGAACTCAACTTTATTGATCAGACAGTCGTTGATGTTTTTTACGCTGTTATAGCCTTTGTCAGCAACCAGAACGACGTTCTTCATGTTTAGAAGAGCCTGATCGGCAATCGTATGACGAATGGTGCTGACATCTGGAACATTTCCGTCATAAAAGCGATAAAAAATCGGAAGTCCGGACTTCTGGTCTACCAAGAAGAGAACATTTAGCTGCGGCAGCGCATCGTCGTCTTTGTTCTTGCCGTATTCAATATGAGTTAAGCGCGTGGAGTAAGAAGAGATTGAGGTCGAGTCCAGGGCAAGAATGATCTTATTGTCTTCGTCTTCTTGAAGATAGCTGCGCATCAGCAGGAAGTAACGCCGGACATCGCGCAGCTCTATCCTCTGGAAGAGGCGAGTTACTGCCGAGGGGCTCAGCGGCCGCGGATACGGCAGTCTCGTCGTCTCTGCAAAGCTTTCATAGAAGCTAACGTTGTTGTTCTGATTAAGGATTAAAAAGTACGCTAAGGAAAGGATCTTTTTATAGTCTTTGTTCCTTGGAAAGCACTCCTTTAAGAACTCTCCGACAGGAGAGTCGGCAACGATCTGATCTAGGGCCCAAGTAGCACCGGCGTGAAGCTTCTTTATGTTGCGAACCTGTTCAAGAGTGATGCCTTCTTCGGAGATCTGAGTAAAGACATAATCTTTTCCTTTCCTCTCAACCTGATAGTTCCGAAATTCAGGATGTTCTTGAAGGAAAGCTTCATCAAAACGAATTTTTCCATCCTTTTGTCCGCCAAGGATTGCCCCAATCTTTTGGATTCACCTCTTTTGCTCCGCTTGAGTTCTCTATCCCAAACGTTTTTATACGTGTAAACGTAATAAACGGAACCTGCCTTGTTAATCAGAATCGGAGGAAGCTTCGGATTTGCCATTGATAGATCTCCATATATAATGATCTAGTTTAGCACAAAAAATCCTCAATTTCAACATTAACTTTATGTTTTATTGAGGATTTTTAAAATAATGAAGATCTAGAAACGCAAAATCTCAGCGGCATGAGCGGCCTGGAACTTCAGGATGTCCTCAATGCCCATGGAATTAAATTGCCTCTGATATTTCTGAGCGGTCACGGAAGGGTGGAAACGGTTGTCGATACATTAAAGAGCGGTGCCGTGACATTCCTTTCTAAACCGCCATCTCTCGATAAACTCAAAGAAGCAATCGAAAACGCCCTCAAGCATGCGAAAGAAATCGATGAACAGAAGGAAGATTTCCGGAACTGGCAAAGCTTAACGAGCAAAGAAAAAGAGGTCGCTCGCCTAGTCAGCGAAGGTCTGCTGAACAAACAAATTGCGGACGAACTCGGCATTGCGGAACGAACCGTTCAAACGCATCGAACCATGGTTTACCGAAAATTAGATGCGAAGAACAACATCGAGGTCTACAAAATTCTGAGTAAGCTGAAAGTTCTGTCTTAATCCGCGGGTTCTCCGCTGTTGGAATTCAGATCCTCGCATTCCACGTGACGACCAAGAAGAAGGACGATAGATAATCCTTTTGTTTGTCCGGCTTCAATTCGTACCGAGCCTCTGTGACGCTCGGCAATTGCCCGAACGATCGAAAGCCCCAGCCCTAAGCCGTCTGCCTTTGAGGTTTGCAAGGGATTTCTCAGGTTTTCAATTTCTTCAGGTTTTAAGCCGGGGCCGTTGTCTGTGATAGAGACTCGAACAAATCCTTCCTCTTTTGCCGGTGCTGAGGACACCTCGATTTCGGGTGCTTCTTGTCCATTCATAGCCTGCGCTGCATTTTTAAGGATGTTTAAGAAAGCAATGGAAAGTTCAAATTCGTCCCCGTCAATGACCAGACCCGGAGCGAAGTTCTTCTGCAATTTAATTTCAGGATTTTTAGCCTGAAAATCCGCGGTCACTTTCGAAAGAAGTTTTGAAATATCTGTGGGCTTTAGCACAAGCGGCCGATTTTTAGAAAATCCCTGAACATGATCAATGATATCGATGGCCTTCAAAACACTTTTTTCTATTTTCGGAAGAACAAAAGAGAGCATTTCTTCGGAAATAACGCCTGATCCCTGCTTTTGGCGAGAAATGAGGCTTTGTGTGTAATTTTCGATCACCGTCAGCGGCTGCTTCAGTTCATGCGCAACCATAGAAGACATGATGGAAACGATGCTTGCACGCTCCCAAGTCTCCATCTTTTTCTCGATGGCCCACTGTTTTCTAAGCCCTTCTTTAAGCAGTGCAGTTTGTTTGGCGACTTCTTTAACGACGAGGCGATCGTGGATAAACAAGCCGAATAAAATCAAAAGAACAAATAAAGTCGGATACCTCATTTTCCACAAAAGATCTGTCCAAGTCTCCGGCTCAAATTCGTCAATCAACTCGTCGCCCGAGCGTTTCAACAAAGCATAAACGTCTCTAAGCGGTGCCGGGGCCGTCCATTCACCGAACTCGGAAAGAGCACGTTCATTCTTTAGCGTCCCTAGGACTTTCATTTGCATCTGCTCAGGAACTTTCGGAGAAGCCAACAGGCTCCAAGCCGGATAGAGTTCGGATGTGGATAAACACCGGGTTTCAGTAAACTCACGAGGTTCCAAAGGTTTTAACTGTTCCCTGAGTCCTACGGGAAGCCGCTCGTAATGGCACCCCTGAAGGATTGCCACAGAAATGTCACCGTTTATCAGCGCGTTAATCATTTCTTCGTTGTCAGGAAAACTTTGTATCCTTCTAAAAAAATCTTGGGTTGTGAATCCGCGCGCCGTCGCTTCACCAACGGCAGTTTTCCACCCCGCCATGCTGGAGGTTGCCAAGCGGCCGATTTTCTTTCCTGCAAGCTCATCCAAATTAATGACATGGAACCCCTTTGCTCCCAGCGAGATAGAGGGAGCAAAATGAAAGTGACAAAATTCTCATTAAAGGTGATTCCATGTCAGTTAGAAGGATACTCGCAAAAACTATCGATACAGATCTCGAATACGAAGCCATCGGTATAGATTTAGCTAAGAATTGCGTCAGTGCTGCTCTGTTAACAACAGATGGTGAAGTGGTCTGCATCGACCGGCTTGACTATTCTGAGCTCGAGAAAAGTGCCCAGGCGCTTAGTTCTACGACGTTCGCCATGGAGCCATGCACTGAAATGAATTATTTAGTTCAAAAGTTAGAGGCTTGGGGACATCGTTGTCTGGTTATCGGCGGCAAGAATGTACAGAACTACGTTGAAAATCATTTTTCAGGCCAAAAAACTGATTTAAATGATGCTCAAGCCCTGGCTTTTCTAGCCCAAGATACACAGCTGAGGACAATCAAAGCCAAAGATGTAGAGCAACAAAAGTACGCGAGCTTAACAACATTGCGGGAACAATATATCAAGCAATATAGGCAGACCATTGTGTCTTTAAAAGGGATTTGCCAAGCCTGGGGATTGAATATCTCGAAAGGAATCAGCGGGAAAGCTCGATTGAAAGATCTGATTGAAAATCACGCAGCTTTCCCGGAGGAACTGAAGGAAAGTCTCGTTGACATGGTTACACACGCACAAACAGCTCAAAAGGCCTTGAACAAAATCACCAAAACCCTTGAGGAGTTAGCTAAGAGCGATAAAGTTTGCCAGTTAATTCAAACGATTCCGGGGCTGGGATCAATCTGCAGTTGCAGACTTCGTGCAACGGTTGGAGACATAAAGAGATTTAAAAGTCCCAAAGATTTTCCTGCCTATTATGGATTGGTGCCGAGAAGCATTGCTACTGGGCACAATGAGAGAAAAGGAAAAATTACCCATCGTGGAGACAGGACTATGAGGTCTTTAATGGTGCAAGCGGCCGGGAGCTTGGTTAACATGGCCACTAAAGGAAAATTGAAATCCAAACAGTTAACGAAGTGGATTTTGAAGAAGCAAAAAGAAAAAATGCCATGGGGAAAACTCGTATGCGCCGTTGCCGCAAAGCTTTTACGGATTGTTAGAGCTGTTCTTATCAGCAACAAACCATATAACTCAAAAATAGCAGGGGTCGCGAAATGCTCATTGCCCAAAGGGAGCTAAAGATTTAACTTACAGTTCGAGCACAATCGTCTACAACAAAGCATGAGAAAGCCGAAAGGCCCGCTCCACAGCCCGATAAATTCAATTAGCGTCACAGCTATCCAATTTTAGGGGGCACGAGCGGACTGATCTTGAAGTTCATGGTAGGCAAATAGAATCAATTGAGGTTCTTGAAACAGCCTGGAGAGATTGGTAGATTGGCCTCTTCTGTATGCAACAGCAGACGCATTTAACCTCGAACAAGATACCTAGACAACCAAAAAAAATATGGAAACAGGTCTTGCTTCGCAAGACTAAAGAAAAACTTTATCCTAAAGTGCTTGACAACTACCGGGGTTCCAGAGATTTGAATATTGCTGTTCTTAGAAATAACGATGAGACTTCCGGAAAGCTTTCCGGCATCAGTACTCACACGATTCTTAAAGGAAAGGAGATGCTTGTAATGAAGATATCTTTGTAATACTGCCCCTAAATCGCTGTTGGTAAAAATAAAATCCGGAGCATTATGGCGAAGCACGCTAACTAATTCAGGGCGGTCATAGCTAAGGACTTCCCAGTTTTGATCACCTAAGGATCCTACAAGAAGATTCGCAGACTCCGGGATATAAAACTGAGAATTTCCTCCCTTTGTTCTCTCAAGAAAAACCTCAACCGGATGATCTTTCTGAACTTGAGAAGAAGTGCTGTCCGCTGCTGCAGAAAATCCTGCCGATATAAGACCCCAAAAACACAGAAAAAGGAAAATAAAACACTGTCGAATACGCGGCGGAGGGGCGCTTCCTTCGTCAGACAAAGCACAAAACATTTCATAAAGCCAAGGCGCTCATTTGCCTGTGGCTGAATATCTTTGTCGGCAAACCGTATGAGCATCCTGCAATCCTAACAACGGGTTCAAACGAGAGTTAAGGGTTTGATTTCTTATAGAAGGAAATAGTAGAAAAATAAAGTCTCATTCGTAGAAACCCTCTGACGTGATGACGCTGCCTAAGTCCACGATGTGCCTTTTCTCTCGGATTTTTAAACTTTTTCATAAGTTCTGAGGAACGCTTCAAGCATCAAGAAAAACGGCCTCTTACCTATATCAAACCTCTTCAAGGAGAAGATTATGAAACGTCGTGCATTTTTTGCTTCCACCCTCGCAGCTGCTTTCGGTTCTGCTTCCGCTCTCGCCCAAACAGCCTCAAATCAGTTCAAATTCCCGGAAAACGTTGATGAAAACGCCGTGAATCCTCCTCCGGGACAGGTTCCCTATCGTTCCAACATCCCTGTTTTCGACTTCCGCATCCGTCCGCCGTATAAAGGCTACATGAACCTCGGCATCATCAAGGCTTGGAGAAACATCCCGACTGACCCGAGAAAGATGCGTCCGACCGGATTCGAAAGACGTCATGTTGAAAGTATTGCCAAAGCCGACATGAATCTGCTGGTCAAGGAGATGGAAGAAGCCAACGTTATCGGCGGTGTCCTCATGGGCCGTGAAACAATGAACCCCGTTTACGGCGGTGTTCCCAATGAAGACCTTGCTGAACTTTGCGAAAAATATCCCGGCAAATTCGTTGCTTTCGCCGGCATCTGCCCGCACGATCCGAAAGCTTTGGAAAAGATGGAATACGCCATTAAGACGCTCGGTATGAAAGGCGTTTCCTTGGATCCGGGCTGGTGTGACCCCGCCATTCAGGCTTATGACAAGAAGATCTACCCGATCGTCGATTTGGCTTCTCAGCTGAATGTTCCTGTTGCCTACGCCATGAGCGCTTATACAGGTCCTGATCTGACTTACACCGACCCTTCCAAGATGATGCCGATGCTCAAGCAATATAAGAACGTCAACTTCATTCTTTGCCACGGCGCTTGGCCGCATGTTCAGGAAGTTCTCGGTTTGGCAGCAGTCTGCCCGAACCTCTACCTCGTTCCCGACGCTTACTTCTATGTCCGCAGCATGCCGTTCGCTGACGAATTTGTGAAGGCTGCCAACTCCTTCATGAAATACCGCATGCTCTTCGGTACCGGCTACCCGATCAGAGGTTTTGAACAGTGTGTCGAAAACTGGAGCAACCGCGGTCTCACCAATGAATCTCTGCGTCTGAGCCTCTTCGAAAACGCCAAGTACTTACTCAATCTCTAAGAAAAAATATTTCTCCTTGGCAGTCGGAACAGCTGCGGCTGTTCCGGCCGATTCCTAAAAACTTATCTCCGGGTCCTCAATCATGTCACGTTTGAATAAACTTTCCCTTTGCCTGCTCCTCTCTGCTCTGCCTGCCGTTAGCGTCACCGCCGCTGATATCGAAAAACTTAACACCGATGTCGTCGTTGTCGGAGGCGGCGGAACAGGTATGTCCGCAGCTGCTTCTGCACATCAGCACGGAGCAAAAGTCATCCTTCTGGAAAAATTAGCCTTTGTG
>QFCD01000728.1_pt1 | contig 33491 bp, 24 predicted proteins | sample 5346081 | NCBI WGS metagenome assembly QFCD01 (sample SAMN09062251, study PRJNA434731) | Human gut metagenome, whole genome shotgun sequencing project. | isolation source: stool timepoint A gemcode assembly | host: Homo sapiens | collected 2015 | reverse complement strand
GCGCACCAGATCCCACTTGGCGGGCGGCGGATGCCAAGGGCAATGCCACGTTCCCGGTCAAGTTCGACCAGCCAGGTTCGTACACGCTGTCGGTGCGCGATGCGGCCGGTAACCTGCTTGCCGCATCGAGCCACTGGGTGGCCGGCGATGGCGTGCAGACTGTGCCGGGCAACATCGAAATGGTGTTCGACCGCGATCGCTACCAGATTGGAGACACGGCCGAAGCGCTGATCACGTTCCCGCTGCCGGTCGACGATGCGCTGCTCACGCTTGAACGTGACAAGGTCGAGCACCACGCGCTGCTCACGCGCGGCGGCGAATGGCTCAGCCTGACGAAGGTCACGCCGTCGCAATACCGCGCGCGCATCAAGATCGGCGCGGAGTTCGCGCCCAACATGACGTTCTCGGTGCTGTACGTGCGCGACGGCGACATGGTGTTCCAGAACGCCGGCATCGTCGTCACGCAACCGACGCTGGACCTGGCCGTGCATGCGGACAAGGCCGTCTACGCCCCGGGCGAGACCGTCACGCTGGACCTGACCAGCGCGCTGGCGGGCAAGCCCGTGCCGGCCAACCTGACCGTGTCGGTGGTCGACGAAATGATTTACGTGCTGCAGCCAGAGGTGGCGCCCAGCATCGTCGATTTCTTCTATCACCCACGCCGCAACAGCGTGCGCACCACGTCGAGCCAGAGTTTCATCAGCTACGATCTGGCGCTCGCTTCGCTGCCGGGCAAACCGGGTGGGACGTATGGGCGCCACAACGAGCGCGGCGTGAAGGTGTTGGAGCGGCCCCGCCGCGACGAGCAGGACACCGCCGCTTGGGTCGCCAACCTGCAGACCGGCGCTGACGGCCGCGCCCGCATGACGTTCAAGATGCCGGATTCGCTGGCGCGCTGGCGGATCACGGTGCGAGCGGTGTCCACCACCGGCGCATCGGACGGCATCGTTGGCCAGCGCACGGCAAGCATTCGCTCTGACAAGCCGCTGTACCTGAAATGGACGGGCCCGCAACGCTTCCGCGAAAACGATCAGCCGCGTCTGGACATGGTTGCCTTCAACCAGACCGACAAGGACATCACCGCCGACTGGACCGTCTCCGGCGCTGGCCTGAACATCAACCAGCGCGTGACGCTCAAGCGCGGCGCCAACTACCTGCGCGCGCCCATTACGGCGCTGCAGGCGGGTGTCGTGAACGCCGAGCTGAAGCAGGACGACAAGGTTTCGGACCGTCTGCAGACCACGCTCAAGCTGGATGCAACGGGCTGGCTGGCCGACCGTGAAAACGTCGTCCCGCTCACGCAGCTGCAAGGGACGCGCCTGCCGCTGGGCCTGCCCGCCGATGCACGCGACGTGCGTCTGCGCGTGGTGGGCAACACGGCGAGCCAGTTTGCTCGTGTGGCCGATGATCTCATCGAATATCCGTACGGCTGCGCCGAGCAGACCGCCAGCCGCCTGATCCCGCTGGCAATCGCTCAGCAAAGTCTGGCGGCCACCGGCACGCGACTGGGCGACGGCGGCCCGGCCGGCACGCAAGGCGTCGACGCGCTGTTGCGCACGCAACGCCAGCGGCTGGCACTGCTGGCGGGCACCAACGGCACCTTCGGCTGGTGGGGCGAGCTGACCACCAGCAGCGCGCTCATCACGTCGTATGCGTATTACGCGGATTGGCTTGCCAGCCGCTCGGTCGGCATCAGCCTGCCGGCAGACAACTGGAAGCAGGTGCTCGAAGCCTACAAGCGCACCAGCCAGAACGAGCCGCTGCTGCACCGCGCGCTGGCGCTGTGGTTTGCCAATGAGATGGGGCTGCCGGTGGCGACGCCGCTGTCGGGCGTGGCGAACGAGCTTGCGCCCAGTGGCGGCAAGGCGGCCAAGGCCCCGGCCGATGCCGATCCTGCAGCGGGTGACAGCCTGATCTTCGTGGCGCCGGATTCGCCGCGCGGCCGCCAGGTGGCGACGGTGCTGACGGCACAACTGATGCGCCAAGTCGGCCAGCCTGTGCCGGAAGCGCTGGTCTCTGCTGACATTGCTGCCCGCAATGCGCTGGCCGCCGACACCTCACCGCTGGTGCAAAGACTCCTGCTGATGGGCGGCGGGCGCTCGGCTGCCGATCCGGGCCCGCTGCTGGCCCGCGCCAGCGCTGCCATGCCGACGATCGATCGCGCTGTCGCGCTGGTTTGGCTGCAGAAGGGTCTGGGCGGTCTGCAAGGCGCGAGCGTTGCCGCCATCCAACCGGCTGTTGCGGCTGGTGGCTGGCAGGCGACGCGCTCTCCGGTGGGTGTGCCGACGTGGCGCTGGACCGGCGCGCAAGCCCCCGCCGCGCTGGACCTGACGACGGCGCCGACCGACGTGACCACGCAATCGGCCATCGTGTCGTACCGCAGCCGCGCGGCTGAGGCCTCCAAGCTGCCGATCACGGTGGAGCGCAAGCTGTACCGTCTTGAGCCGACCGACAGCGCGCCCGCCAAGGCCGATCCGAAGGCGCCCAAGCAGGCGGCGGCCGGCGCCAGCAGCAGTGGCATCGCCTTTACCGCCAAGCCGGTCAAGCCGGGCGACACACTCGACAGCAATGCGCTCTACGTCGACGAGGTCGTGCTGACGCCGCGCCAGGGCACGTACCGCTACGGCCTGGTCGAAGTGCCGCTGCCGCCTGGGGCCGAAGTGGAGGCCACCACGTGGGGCATCCAGATCGACGGCCTGAAGGGTGAGCCGAACGAAGGCAATGGCGCGCAGGCGTTCGAGCGCAAAGCCGCGTATGAAATGGGCCAGCTCTCGTACAACCAGCCGGTGCCCGCGCTGGAGCGCCCGACCGTGCTGCGCCAGCTGGTGCGCTTCTCGCTGCCGGGCCGCTTTGCGCTGCCGCCGGTGCGCTATTTCCGCATGTACCAGCCGGAAGCCAAAGCGTTCCAAGGCGACGGCAAGACGGCCAGCTATCCGTTCAAGGTGGAGTGATCTGGCGATGCCTTCCCGCCTGCTCGCGCGTGGTGTGCTGACCGGTCTGCTCTGGGCCGGCGGCGCACTCGCGCCTGCCGGGCAGGCTGGGCACGCCCTCGCCGCGCCGGTTGTCCAGTCGCTTTCGCAGCTGCGATATGCCGCTTTGCATGGCGACGAAGCCAAGCTCTGGCAATTCAGCGCTGACCCTGCCGGCGGCGTGCCGCAAGCCACCGCGTTGCCGCGCGACACCGAAACACCGCTCGGCAGCGTCTGGAAACTCTTCGTCTACAGCTATCTCGTCTCGCGCCGCATCAGCACGCCCGACTACACGTGTCACGGCAACGACGCCGATGAGGTCTACTGCTGCACCGCCGGCAACAGCATCGACCGCGAGCGCGCGCTCATCCAATCGTGCGGACGCTATTTCGAACCGGTGCGCCTCGGGCTGGACCGCGCGGACTGGCGCCGTTTCTGGCAGCAGGCCGGATCGCCCGCGTGGCTGCGTGATCTACGTGCCATGCAGCCGACGCATCGCGTGCCCGTCGCCGATCTGCTCACCGCGTTGCGGTCTGTTCCGGCCGATGGGCGCGAAACGGCCGCGCAAACGCTCATCTCGGTGCTGACCGTCGGGCGTGGCGAGGGCACAGTATCGGATTTCGGCGGTTTGCTGCGCGCCAAGACGTGGACGATGCCCGACCCGCAGGGGCTGTCGGCTCGCCGGGCGGGCGTTGGGGGGCCGGATCGAGCAACCAGGTGCTGGCCGCCGCCGCACCGCGTCTCACATCGTTGATCGAGCAGACGCCCGTGCCCGACGACGATGCCTGTGTCGTGGTGGATTTCTTCGCGCGTTACCCGATTCGCGAAGTGCGCGACGCCAGCGGCAAGCCGGTCGCCGCCGGTCGCCTCGAAGGCCGCTACGCCGTGCGCTTCGTCAACGGCAACACGCTGCCCATCGAGAGCAAGGGGGAGCTGACGCTCGCGCGCCAGAACAACGTGCCGGTCATTACCGGCCGCCTGGGTATGAACGATTACGTGGCACGGGTGGTTGAGCGCGAAGGCGAACTCGCCGAGCCCCAGGCAGCGCGTGCGTTGGCCGTGGCGGCGCGCAGCTACCTCGTGCAGCACGCCTCGCGCGACAGGGGCTGCTACCGCATCGCCGACAGCTCGCGCACCCAGCGTGTGCTGCCGCGCCCGCCGATGGCCGCCGCACGCAAAGCAGCCGAATTTACCGACACGCTGGTATTGGCGGGCCAGTCCGTGCAATACCACGGCACCATCAGCGCGCGCGGCCAGATGAGCTGGACCGCCGCGCGCGCCGCTGCTCAGCGCGGCCAGGGGTTCGACGCCATCCTCGCGCAGTGGTGGCCGCAGGCGACGCTCACGTCATTTCAGAGCCCGGTGGCGGGGGATTGTTCACCCGTGGCAGGGGCACAGCAGTGGCTCCAGGCGCGTGCGCCCGGTTGGTCCGCGCGTCTTCGCACGGAGGCGGGCTATGAGACGCCGCCGCTGCCCGCCGTGTGCGTCGTGCACGAGGGCCGGCCGTACGCCGATGCGCGCCGCAACCGGCTGTACGTGCACCGCCTTGCGACCGAGGAGGACCGCATCGCGTTGACGCACGAGTATCTGCACCTCGCCTTTGCGCGCCACCCGCGCGGGCAGGACGAACAGTTTATCGAGGCGATGGCGCGTCGCCTGATTCGAGGGGAGGGTTTGCTGTGAAGAGTGGGATGACGCGCTTGGCGCTGTGCACCGTCGCGCTGCTGCTGGCCGCTTCGGCGCTGGCTGAGCCGGTGGCCGATCTGGAAGGGCCGATGGGCGGCTGGCGCAACAGCAAGCTGACCAACGAGCTGGAACAGTACACCGCGGCGTATCCGAAACCCCCCGTGGACCGTGGCGCGCAAAAGTACCGCACGCTCATCGCCGGGCGCATCCGCGCGGCGGGCAAGCAGCGCCGCCCGCCGGTGCTCGTCGTCAACGGCAACGCCATGCCGCTGTATGGCGATGGCGAAGGCCGTTTTGCGCGCCCCTGGGCGTTCGGCCCCGGCTCGAACAGCGTCGAAATCGTCAGTGCCGACGGGCAGTCACGCCAACGCCTGCAGTTCTACGAGGCCGACACCACCAAGACATCGGCCAAGCTGCGCGCCGTCCTCACGTGGGACGACCCGCGCGCCGAGGTCGACATGCACGTCATTTCGCCGATTGGCGACCACGCGTTCTGGGCGCAGCCGCTGCTGTCCGACGGCGGCGGCCTCGACGTGGACAGCGTCGACGGTGCCGGGCCGGAGATTTTCTCGACCGCCGCGCCACGCCCGGGCGTGTGGCTGTTCTACGTGAACTATTGGGGCAACTTCAACGCCGGCGGCTACAACTTCGACGAAAAGGCACATGACCGGGATCTCATCACCGCACAATTGACGCTGATCTATAACGAGAACACGCCCAACGAGCGGCGCGAGTTCGTCAGTGTGCCGCTGCGCAAGATCGGCGAGCTGGCGCTGATGAAATCGATCCGCTTCTGACGTGACGCACATGATGCCTTCCACTTTCCGTCTCGCCGCTGCCATCGCGCTGGCCGCGTTTGCGGCCGCTGGCAGCGTGCTTGCGCAAACCGACGCCGGCAATATCGAGATGACTGCGCCGCTCAATGGCTGGCGCAATTCGGCGGGCGATGAATCCCGCTACACGCAGGACGTGCATTACCCGGCCGTATCGGTGTCGACGCCCCAAGGGCAGGGTTTGGCGTCGATGATCGCCGGGCGCATCCGCAACCAGCCGAAGGCTGCTGCAGCAATGGACGAAAGCAAGCCGCGCCGCCGCCGTGGCGCCGACGGCTCGTCGGTGGGCACGCTGATCGTCAATGGCGTGGCCATGCCGCAGCGCATCGAGGCAGACGGTACGTTCTCGCGCCCGTATGCATTTGGCGCCGGCAGCAACAGCGTGGAGGTGCGCAGCGCGCGCGGCGACGCCAAGCGCGTGCAGTTCTACGACAGCTACGCTGGCAAGCAGCGTCCGCGTTTGCGCGTGGTCCTGTCGTGGGACACCGATGGCACCGATCTCGACTTGCACGTCATATCGCCCGACGGCCAGCATGCCTGGTACGGCAACCGCGTGGTCGAAAACGGTGGGGCGCTCGACGTGGACGTCACCACCGGGTATGGTCCCGAGATCTACTCGAACCCGGCCCCCGTGCCCGGCACGTATCTCGTCTACGTGAATTACTACGGCAGCGGCAATGACGGCAGTGCGATCACCACCGCCACCGTCAGCATCATCACCGACGAGAACACGCCGTCCGAGCGCCAGCAGACGTTTGTCGTGCCGATGCGCAAGGCCGGCGATCTGACGCTGTTACGCAGTTTCACAATGAAATAGGATCGCCATGGACACGCAGACCGTTGCCGCCTACGACGCGCTCGCCGAAACCTTCGCGCAGGAGTGGCGCGACCAGCCTGCGCCTGAAGACCTGTATGCGTTGCTGCGCCGTGAGTTCAAGGCAGGCGGCGCCACCGCCGACATCGGCTGCGGCGCGGGCCGCGAGGTAGCGTGGCTCAACGCCAATGGGTATCCCGCCGTCGGCTACGACGCCTCCGCCGGGTTGCTCGAAGCCGCGCGCGAGCAGTATCCAGGGCTGTCGTTTCGGCAGGCGCTGCTGCCCGAGTTGGTCGGTATTGCCGAAGGCGCGTTCGACAACGTCCTCTGCGAGACGGTCATCATGCATCTGCCGCCCGAGCAGATTGGCGCGTCGGTGGAGCGCCTGGTGTCGTTGCTGCGCCCGGGCGGCACGCTGTACCTGAGCTGGCGCGTCACGCCTGAGGCGGATCAGCGCGATGGGCGCGGCAGGCTGTTCGCGTCCTTCGATGCGACGCCCGTGCGCAAGGCGCTGGCCGGCACCGAGCTGATCTTTGACGAGGCGGCGGTCAGCCAGTCCTCGGGTCGGACGATCCATCGCATCGTGGCGCGCAAGGTTTGACCGCAGCGTTGCCCACAATCCGAGTGTCCTGATTGACCGCCCCTCGGCGGGGTTTGTCACAATAGCGGTTTCGCCCAGCCCGCGCGTGACACCGCGCGCACCCGCCGTCCCGATGTACGACTCCCCCGCCATAGACCACGCGCTGCAGGCGCTGCCCGAAGACACCGCCGCCGCCACGCATGCGGTGCTGCACGATGTGTTCGGCTACAGCGCATTCCGCGGCCCGCAGGCGGAGATCGTCGCCCATGTTGCGGACGGCGGCGATTGCCTGGTGCTGATGCCTACCGGCGGCGGCAAATCGCTTTGCTATCAGATACCTGCACTCGTGCGGACGGCGGCGATTGCCTGGTGCTGATGCCTACCGGCGGCGGCAAATCGCTTTGTTATCAGATACCTGCACTCGTGCGGCACCGGCGTGGGCAGGGCGCTGGCATTGTGGTTTCGCCGCTGATCGCGTTGATGCAGGACCAGGTGGCCGCGCTGGAAGAAGCCGGCGTGCGCGCCGCGTACCTCAATTCCGCGCTGACGGGCGCTGAGGCCGCGCAGGTCGAGCGCGATCTGGCGGCGGGCCGGCTGGATCTCGTCTACGTGGCGCCCGAGCGGCTGATGACGCCGCGCTTCCTCGATTTGCTTGAGCGATCGCGCATCGGCCTGTTTGCCATCGACGAAGCGCACTGCGTGTCGCAGTGGGGGCACGATTTCCGGCCGGAGTACATCCAGCTTTCCGTGCTGCACGAGCGTTTCCCGCACGTGCCTCGCATTGCGCTCACCGCCACGGCCGATGCCGTCACGCGCGACGAAATCGTCGAGCGGCTGGCGCTGACGGACGCGCGCGTCTTCCTCTCCAGCTTCGATCGCCCGAACATCCGCTACACGATCGTCGAGAAGGACAGCGCGCGTCAGCAGCTGCTGCGCTTCATTCGCGCCGAACACATGGACGGCGACACCTGCGACGCCGGCATCGTCTACTGCCTGTCGCGCAAAAAGGTGGAGGAGACCGCCCAGTGGCTGGCCGAGCAAGGCATCCGCGCGCTGCCGTATCACGCAGGGATGGACTCCCAAGTGCGTGCCCGCCATCAGGCCATCTTCCGCAAGGAGGAGGGCGTCGTGATGGTGGCGACCATCGCTTTTGGCATGGGCATCGACAAGCCCGACGTGCGTTTCGTTGCGCATCTCGACTTGCCGAAGAGCCTTGAAGGCTATTACCAGGAGACGGGCCGCGCCGGCCGCGACGGTCTGCCCGCCAACGCGTGGATGGCGTATGGCCTGGCCGACGTGGTACAGCAGCGCCGCATGATCGACGAATCCGATGCGGACGATGTGCACAAGCGCGTCTCCACCGCCAAGCTCGAAGCGCTGCTTGGCCTGTGCGAAGCCGCAACCTGCCGGCGCGTGGCGCTGCTCGCGTACTTTGGTGAGAGCAGCCAGCCGTGCGGCAACTGCGATACCTGCCTGACGCCGCCGCAAACCTGGGATGCCACGCGCGAGGCGCAGATGGCGCTGTCGTGTGCATACCGCGTGCAGCAGGCGAGCCGCGTGACCTTTGGCGCCGGCCAGCTCATCGATATCCTGCGCGGCAACGCAACGGAGCGCGTCAAACAGTGGCACCACGAAACGCTCTCTACCTTCGGCATCGGCAGCGATCTGTCCGAAGCCGCGTGGCGCAGCGTGTTCCGACAACTGGTCGCGCAAGGTCTGTTTGCGGTGGACCACGGCGGCCATGGCGCGCTGATCCTGACCGACGCGGCGCGCCCCGTGCTCAAGGGCGCGCAATCGGTGATCCTGCGCCGACAGGCCGAGAAGGTGCGTGGCGCGTCATCGTCGACGAAGAAGGACCGTCGCGCCGATCCGGCCGCCGAGCTTTCCACCGAAGCGCAGGTGCGCTGGCAGGCGTTGCGTGCCTGGCGGACGCAGGCTGCGCGTGAGCACAGCGTGCCGGCGTATGTGATCTTCCACGACGCCACGCTGGCGCGCATTGCCGAGACCGATCCCGACTCGCGTGAAGCGCTGGGCGAGCTTCCCGGTATCGGCATGGCCAAGTTGGACCGCTACGGCCAGGCGCTGCTCGACGTACTGGAGAAGTGCCGCGAGCAAGCCTAGGCGGACAGCGGCAGTGGCCCCATCACGCCGGTGCTGCTCAGGTGGTCGCCCAGGAAATCGACAAACGCCCGCACCTTCGGCAGCAGGTGCACACGCTGCGTGAACACCGCGTGCAGCGGCACCTCCCGCGCCGTGTAGTCGGTCAGCACGGCCTGCAAGCGCCCCGTCGCAACATCGTCACGCACCAGATACGCTGGCCCCAGCGACACGCCCAGCCCTGACCGTGCCGCCTCGCGCAGCACCAGGCTGTTATTGGCGAGCATCGGGCCCGAGACGTGAGCGATATGACGATGGCCGGCGGTGTCCGTCAGCACCCAGTCGTGTGGCCCGTCGTAGTTGGCGTAGACGAGGCAGTTGTGATTGCGCAAATCCTCGGGCGACTGCGGAATGCCCCGCTCGCGAAAATACGATGGCGCCCCGTAGACGGCGTGCGCGCAATTCGCCAGCCGCCGCGCGACCAGCGACGAGTCCTCGAGCATGCCAATGCGGATCGCCACGTCGATGCGCCCGGCGACCAGATCCGCGTAACGGTCATCCATGTCTAGGTCGATCTGCACGGCGGGGTAGCGCGCCTGGAATGCGCCCAAGAGCGGCGCCAGCAATGTCACCGCAAACGAGGCCGGCGCCGACACGCGCAACGTGCCGCGCGCCTCGTCGCGCAGGGCGCTCACGGCCTGCTCCGCTGCATCGACGAGCGCCAGGCCTTCGCGGCTTTTCTCGAAGAACGCCGCGCCCGCTTCGGTGAGCGACAGGCGCCGCGTCGTCCGTTGCAGCAGACGCGTCTGCAACCGCGCCTCCAGCCGCGCCAGCGCCTTGCTGATCACCCCGCGCGACATCCCCATCGCCTCGGCGGCCGCCGACAAGCTGCCGCGCTCCACTACCTGCACGAAGATCGCCACATCAGAGAGCCGGTTCATATTTGCGCACGTATGGAAACAATATGGCGCCAGAGCCTACCTTAATCTGCGCGAATCGGCTGGCTACGATGGGTCCTCCGAACCTTCGTCCTGTTCATCATGACTACCGAAGCTCCTGCCATCGCCGATCCCAACCCGCCCGCCGCCGACCGGCTCCCCCTGGGCGCCACACCGCTGTTTGCCTTCGCCGTCGGGCTTATCGTCATCAACCTGTTCGGCATCCAGCCGCTCATTGCCGAGATCGCCGCGAGCATTGGCTGGACCACCGCCGCCGCTGGCTTGCTCGTCACCGCCACGCTGATCGGTTATGGCATCGGTCTGTTGCTGCTGATGCCGCTGACCGACCTGCAGGACAACCGCACGCTGGCCTCGCGCACGCTGTGGGGCGCGGTGGCTTCGCTGGCGCTGACCACCGTCGCGCACAGCGGCCAGGTACTGATGCTCGCCGCCTTCGCCATCGGCCTGACGTCGACTGTCATTCAGATGCTGATTGCGCTGGCGGGGCGCCTGGCCGCCGACCACCGGCGAGGGCGCGTGCTCGGTGACATCATGATCGGCCTGAACCTGGGCATCCTGCTCTCCCGCCCGGCCGCCAGCTTCATCGCCGCGCAGTGGGGGTGGCGGGCGTTTTACGGTGCTTCTGCGGCGGCGATTGCCGTGCTGGCCGTCCTGCTGCCGCGCGTGATGCCGACCTTCGTGCCGCCGCGCACGTTGTCATACGGCGCGCTGCTGGGCTCGTACCGCAACCTGCTGCGCAGAGAGCCGGTGTTGCGTCGCCGTGCCGCTACGCAGGCCTTGCTGATGGCGGCGTTCACGCTGTTCTGGACGGCTGTGGCCCTGCGGTTGGCGGCAGCGCCGTTCCATCTTTCGCAAAATGGCATTGGAATCTTCGCGCTGTGCGGTGCGGCCGGTGTCGCGGCCGCGCCGATTGCCGGGCGGCTGGCGGATCGCGGTCTCGTGCGCGTGGGTACGCTGCTCGCGCACGGCTGCGCGGCAACGGGTTTGCTCGTGGCGCTTGCTTCGGGGCTGCTGCCGGGCCTAAGCGTTCCCGTCATGTTGGCGATGCTCGTGGCTGCGGCGCTGTTGCTCGATTTCGGCGCCATCGGCGACCAGGCGCTTGGCCGCTACATGGTCAACACGCTGTCGCCCGAGATCCGGGGGCGCGTGAATGGTCTGTACACCGGAGCGTTCTTCTTCGGCGCGGCAGCAGGCGGCGGATTGGCCGGCGTGGCGTGGGCCCGCGCCGGATGGATTGGCGTATCCGTTCTTGCGCTCGGGTTTGTGGCCGCAGCTGCACTTGTCCTCGTATGGCCAGCGCGTGCGCCGCGTGCGATTGGCGCCACACCGCGCCGTTGCTGACCTCTTCACGCTTCGCCAGACTGGCGGCGCGCTTGACGCTTGCAAGACAGCCCGCTATAGTGCCAGATTCGAGTTTTTGGCTTCTGGTTTCGCGCGTCCGTGCCCGGCAAATGCCGTGCAAGGCATCTGAAACCAGACGGGCTCGCGCTCTTTGGTCTTGATCTGTTCCCGCAGGTCCTCCCTTCAGAGCGTTCTGCTCGCCACTTCCATAAAACCCGATTGCGCCGTCCGCCTCACAAATGAGGCGTTCACGTTATGTGAGCCGGCGATTTTTCAAAAACCAAGCTGGATTGAACAATGCCAACCATCAATCAACTGGTTCGCAAGCCCCGCGTCTCGGAAAAGCTGAAAAGCAAGAGCCCGGCACTTGAGAACTGCCCGCAGCGTCGCGGCGTGTGCACCCGCGTGTACACCACGACGCCGAAGAAGCCGAACTCGGCACTGCGTAAGGTCGCCAAGGTGCGCCTGACCAACGGTTTCGAAGTCATTTCGTACATCGGCGGTGAAGGCCACAACCTGCAAGAACACAGCGTCGTGCTGATCCGCGGCGGCCGTGTGAAGGACTTGCCGGGTGTGCGTTACCACATCGTGCGCGGCTCCCTTGACCTGCAAGGCGTCAAGGACCGTAAGCAAGCGCGTTCGAAGTACGGCGCGAAGCGTCCGAAGGCGGCCTAAGTCGTCAGTGAGATCGCGCCGCTTTTGCGGTCACGGTCTTGTCATGAGCAGGCGGTACAACGGTGCGTTTTTTGACCGCACTGGCACCGTCGAGTAAGTGGTCACCCGGCTCAGATTGTTGGAAGACAAGCTAGTTGGTGGCCGGAGAACCGAAGCGGTTCTCAACTGAACAGAGAAGGAAAGAAGATGCCACGTCGTCGTGAAGTCCCCAAGCGGGAAATTCTGCCGGACCCGAAGTTCGGCAATGTGGAAGTCGCCAAGTTCATGAACGTCCTGATGTTGGACGGCAAGAAGTCGGTGGCTGAACGTATCGTCTACGGTGCGTTCGACCAGATCGAGAAGAAAGCAGGCAAGGCGCCGATCGAGGTGTTCACGCTGGCTATCGGCAACATCAAGCCGGTGGTCGAAGTGAAGAGCCGTCGTGTTGGTGGCGCCAACTATCAGGTGCCGGTCGAAGTCCGGCCGTCGCGTCGTCTGGCATTGGCGATGCGTTGGCTGCGGGAAGCTGCGAAGAAGCGCAGCGAGAAGTCGATGGCCCTGCGTCTGGCTGGTGAGCTGCTCGAAGCCTCGGAAGGCCGCGGCGGCGCCATGAAGAAGCGCGACGAAGTGCACCGCATGGCTGAAGCCAACAAGGCGTTCTCGCACTTCCGCTTCTAAGCGACGCGACAACGTTGTTGGTTGCTGGGCGGGCTGTGTGCGCACATCTCGCCCATTTGTATTAGGGGCGCTTGGCCGTGGGCCAGCGCCCCGTTGACGAATCTGAGGATTAACCGTGGCTCGTAAGACCCCCATTGAGCGCTACCGTAACATCGGTATTTCCGCTCACATCGACGCCGGCAAGACCACCACGACCGAGCGGATCCTGTTCTACACCGGTGTGAACCACAAGATCGGTGAAGTGCATGATGGCGCTGCCACCATGGACTGGATGGAGCAGGAGCAAGAGCGCGGCATCACCATCACGTCCGCTGCTACCACCGCCTTCTGGAAGGGCATGGGCGGTAACTACCCCGAGCACCGCTTCAACATCATCGACACCCCGGGCCACGTGGACTTCACCATCGAGGTGGAGCGTTCCATGCGTGTGCTGGACGGCGCGTGCATGGTGTACTGCGCAGTGGGTGGCGTGCAGCCGCAGTCCGAAACCGTCTGGCGTCAGGCCAACAAGTACAAGGTGCCGCGTCTGGCGTTCGTCAACAAGATGGACCGTACCGGCGCGAACTTCTTCAAGGTCTACGACCAGCTGAAGACCCGTCTGAAGGCCAACCCGGTGCCCGTCGTGGTGCCCATCGGCGCTGAAGACGGCTTCCAGGGCGTCGTCGATCTGCTGGAAATGAAGGCCATCATTTGGGACGAAGCCAGCCAGGGCGTGAAGTTCGAATACCACGACATCCCGGCCAACTTGGTTGACGTCGCGAACGAGTGGCGCGAGAAGATGGTCGAGTCGGCAGCTGAAGCCAGCGAAGAGCTGATGGAAAAGTACCTGGGCGGCGAAGAGCTGTCCCGTGCTGAGATCGTCAAGGCACTGCGCGACCGTACCATCGCCTGCGAAATCCAGCCGATGCTGTGCGGCACCGCGTTCAAGAACAAGGGCGTGCAGCGCATGCTCGACGCCGTGATCGACTTCCTGCCGTCGCCCGTCGACATTCCGCCGGTTCAAGGCATCGACGAAAACGACGAAGAGAAGAAGCTCGAGCGCAAGGCAGACGACAACGAGAAGTTCTCGGCGCTGGCGTTCAAGATCATGACCGACCCGTTCGTTGGTCAGCTGATCTTCTTCCGCGTCTACTCGGGCAAGATCAACTCCGGCGACACCGTGTACAACCCGGTGAAGCAGAAGAAGGAGCGTCTGGGCCGTATTCTGCAGATGCACGCCAACCAGCGCGAAGAAATCAAGGAAGTGCTGGCAGGCGACATCGCCGCTGCGGTGGGCCTGAAGGACGCCACCACGGGCGACACGCTGTGCGACCCGAGCGCTCCGATCATTCTCGAGCGCATGGTGTTCCCTGAGCCGGTGATCTCGCAGGCAGTCGAGCCGAAGACCAAGGCTGACCAGGAAAAGATGGGTATCGCCCTGAACCGCCTGGCTGCTGAAGATCCGTCGTTCCGCGTGCGTACCGATGAAGAATCGGGTCAGACCATCATTTCGGGTATGGGCGAGCTCCACCTCGAAATTCTGGTCGATCGCATGAAGCGCGAATTCGGTGTGGAAGCCAACATTGGCGCCCCGCAAGTTGCCTACCGCGAAACCATCCGCAAGAAGGTCGAAGACGTCGAAGGCAAGTTCGTCAAGCAGTCCGGCGGTCGCGGCCAGTACGGTCACGCTGTGATCACGCTGGAACCGGCGGACGAGGAGGCGAAGAAGGCTGGCAAAAACTTCGAATTCGTCGACGCCATCAAGGGCGGTGTGATTCCTCGCGAATACATTCCGGCGGTCGAGAAGGGTATCGTCGACACGCTGCCGGCCGGTATTCTGGCGGGCTTCCCGGTGGTGGACGTGAAGGTCACGCTGACGTTCGGTTCGTACCACGACGTGGACTCGAACGAAAACGCGTTCCGCATGGCCGGTTCGATGGCTTTCAAGGAAGCCATGCGCCGCGCCACGCCGGTTCTGCTGGAGCCGATGATGGCTGTGGAAGTGGAAACGCCGGAAGACTACACGGGCACCGTGATGGGCGACTTGTCGTCCCGCCGCGGCATCGTGCAGGGCATGGACGACATGGTGGGCGGCGGCAAGATCATCAAGGCCGAAGTCCCGCTGTCGGAAATGTTCGGTTATTCGACGTCGCTGCGCTCGCAAACGCAGGGCCGCGCCACGTACACCATGGAATTCAAGCAATACGCTGAGGCGCCGAAGAACATCGCCGAAGCTGTGATGGCTGCCAAGGGTACGAAGTAATCAACGTGTTTTGGCGGCGCGCGCGTGCGTGCCGCCTGCATCCCAAATCTAGTAATTAGCCGATTCCGAATTGAGGAGCTGACATGGCAAAGGAAAAGTTCGAGCGGACCAAGCCGCACGTGAACGTTGGTACGATTGGTCACGTTGACCACGGCAAGACGACGCTGACCGCAGCGATCGCAACCGTGCTGTCGAGCAAGTTCGGTGGTACCGCGAAGAAGTACGACGAAATCGACGCAGCGCCGGAAGAAAAGGCACGCGGCATTACGATCAACACCGCGCACATCGAGTACGAAACGGCCAACCGCCACTACGCGCACGTTGACTGCCCGGGCCACGCCGACTACGTCAAGAACATGATCACCGGTGCCGCTCAGATGGACGGCGCCATCCTCGTGTGCTCGGCCGCTGACGGCCCCATGCCGCAAACGCGTGAGCACATCCTGCTGGCCCGTCAGGTTGGCGTGCCGTACATCATCGTCTTCCTGAACAAGTGCGACATGGTGGACGACGCTGAGTTGCTGGAACTGGTCGAGATGGAAGTGCGCGAACTTCTGTCGAAGTACGACTTCCCGGGCGACGACACCCCGATCGTCAAGGGTTCGGCCAAGCTGGCGCTGGAAGGCGACAAGGGCGAACTGGGCGAAGTGGCCATCATGAACCTGGCCGACGCACTGGACACCTACATCCCGACGCCGGAGCGCGCTGTTGACGGTACGTTCCTGATGCCGGTGGAAGACGTGTTCTCGATCTCGGGTCGCGGCACCGTGGTGACCGGCCGTATCGAGCGCGGTGTGAGTCAAGGTCGGCGAAGAGCTGGAAATCGTCGGTATCGCCAGACGGCGACAAGCCGACGATCGACAAGACGACCTGCACGGGCGTGGAAATGTTCCGCAAGCTGCTGGACCAAGGTCAGGCAGGCGACAACGTCGGTATTCTGCTGCGCGGCACGAAGCGCGAAGACGTCGAGCGCGGCCAAGTGCTGTGCCAAGCCGGGCTCGATCAAGCCGCACACGGACTTCACGGGCGAGGTCTACATCCTGTCGAAGGACGAGGGCGGCCGTCACACGCCGTTCTTCAACAACTACCGCCCGCAGTTCTACTTCCGTACGACGGACGTGACCGGCTCGATCGCGCTGCCGGCCGCAAGGAAATGGTCATGCCGGGCGACAACGTGTCGATCACCGTCAAGCTGATCGCCCCGATCGCCATGGAAGAAGGTCTGCGCTTCGCAATCCGTGAAGGTGGTCGTACCGTCGGTGCTGGCGTCGTCGCTAAGATCATCGAGTAAGTGCTGTAACTCTTCCGTGCGGCTGCCAACCGGCCGCACGTGAAGTGCCAGAGTGGGGTTGACCGAATGGCAACCCCAAAGCTGTTTTAGGGGTATAGCTCAACTGGCAGAGCGTCGGTCTCCAAAACCGAAGGTTGGGGGTTCGATTCCCTCTGCCCCTGCCAATTCATCAGCCGCGTCGCGCAGGAAAACGCGCCACGCGGCTTAGTCTCGTTTGGGAAACATGGCCAATCCGAACGTCGAAACCGTCAACACCGCCAGCGGCAAGTGGCTGCTGGTCTTGGCGTTCCTGCTGCTAGTTGCTGGGGTGATCGGTTTTTACCTGCTGGCACAACAGCCAAGCTATGTCCGTGCTGCCTCGCTGATTGGCGGGCTGGTGCTGGGCGCGGGCGTTGCGCTGGTGTCCGCACCTGGGCAAGGCTTCATCGAGTTCGCGCGTGAGTCTTACCGCGAAGTTCGCAAGGTGGTGTGGCCGACGCGCAAGGAAGCCGGGCAGATGACCGGTCTGGTGTTTGCGTTCGTCGTGATCATGGCCTTGTTCCTGTGGTCTGCGGACAAGCTCATCGAGTGGGTGATCTTCTCGCTCGTGTTGGGCTGGAAATAATCGGGTGAAGCCATGACGGATAACGTAGTGAACGACACGTCCACGGATTCGTCCGCACCGGCCTCCAAGAAGCGCTGGTATGTCGTGCATGCCTATTCGGGCATGGAAAAAAGCGTGCAACGCGCGCTGCAGGAGCGCATCGAGCGCGAAGGCCTGCAACATCTGTTCGGCCAGATTCTGGTGCCGTCGGAAGAGGTGATGGAAAGCAAGAGCGGCCGCAAGACCGTGACTGAGCGTCGCCTGTTCCCTGGCTATGTTTTTGTCGAAATGGAAATGACCGACGAGACTTGGCACTTGGTGAAAAACACTTCCAAGGTGACCGGTTTCATTGGTGGTACGGGCAATCGCCCCTCGCCGATTTCCAAGAGCGAAGTCGACAAGATCATGGCCCAGATCCAGGAAGGGGTCGAAAAGCCGCGTCCCAAGACGCTGTTCGAAGTGGGCGAAATGGTGCGCGTGAAGGAAGGCCCGTTCACCGACTTCAACGGCAACGTCGAGGAAGTGAACTACGAGAAATCGCGCCTGCGCGTTTCCGTGACGATCTTTGGGCGTGCGACACCGGTCGAACTCGAGTTCGGCCAGGTCGAGAAGGTTTAAAAAAATTCGGTGTGGTGGCGCAAGCCACTGCACTAGTCGTCCGGTCCACTGGACCTGACGGGCAACGGTGGCGAAGCCGCCTGCGCCAACAGAGGAGCGTCGGCCTTGCGCCGGTGCGTTACCACTCAACAGGATTGCCATTGTTTTCTGAGCTAGGCAATCCGGATTGGAGTCAAGATGGCCAAGAAGATTATTGGCTTTATCAAGCTGCAAATTCCGGCTGGTAAAGCAAATCCGTCCCCGCCCGTCGGCCCGGCCCTGGGTCAGCGCGGTCTGAACATCATGGAGTTCTGCAAGGCGTTCAACGCGCAGACTCAAGGTATGGAACCGGGCCTGCCGGTGCCGGTGGTGATCACCGCCTTCGCCGACAAGAGCTTCACCTTCGTGATGAAGTCGCCGCCCGCGACTGTGCTCATCAAGAAGGCTGCCGGTATCCAGAAGGGTTCCGCCAAGCCGCATACCGACAAGGTTGGCAAGATCACCCGCGCTCAGGCAGAGGAAATCGCCAAGGCGAAGAACGCTGACCTTACCGCAGCTGATCTGGACGCCGCCGTGCGCACGATCGCCGGTAGCGCCCGTTCGATGGGTATCACGGTGGAGGGCCTGTAATCATGGCAAAGATTTCGAAGCGTGCGGCCGCGAACAAGGCCAAGGTCGAACGTACCAAGTTCTACCCGATCGACGAAGCGCTGAGCCTCGTTAAGGAATGCGCCAGCGCCAAGTTCGATGAGTCCATCGATGTGGCTGTGCAACTGGGCATCGATGCGAAGAAGTCGGACCAAGTGGTTCGTGGTTCGGTGGTGCTGCCTGCGGGTACCGGCAAGTCGGTGCGCGTGGCTGTGTTCGCACAAGGCGACAAGGCCGAGCAAGCCAAGGCTGCTGGCGCTGAGATCGTCGGCATGGAAGACCTCGCCGAGCAGATCAAGGCTGGCAAGATGGACTTCGACGTCGTGATCGCCTCGCCGGACACGATGCGCGTGGTCGGTACGCTGGGTCAGATCCTGGGCCCGCGCGGCCTGATGCCGAACCCGAAGGTCGGCACCGTGACGCCGGACGTTGCCACGGCTGTGAAGAACGCCAAGGCGGGTCAGGTGCAATTCCGTGTCGACAAGGCCGGTATCATCCACGCCACCATCGGCCGCCGCTCGTTCGAGCCGGCAGCATTGAAGAGCAACCTGGCTGCATTGCTGGACGCTCTGACCAAGGCCAAGCCGGCGTCGAGCAAGGGCGTGTACCTGCGCAAGGTCGCCGTCTCGTCGACGATGGGCGTGGGCGTGCGTGTTGACCAGGCAACCCTGGCTGCCTGATCGCTGTCGATCTTTCGCATCAGGCGGCCCGATAACCATCCTGGTGTTAGCAGTTTTCTCTCGCGTGGCCCCGGCCACGCGGACCCTGGAAGCTTAAGGGACAAGACTTTGGGCAGTGGTAGACGTTTGCGCAAGCAGGCCGACGCCGCTGGTTATCAAAGACCGTTGGCGGTGAAGGGCTCCTTGGAGCCAACACCTTAATCGCAGCCGATTCCGGAAACGGAGCCGATGCTCAGCCAACGCAGATGGCGCCCCCGAAGGGAATGAGTGACTTTGGTATTGCCGAAGTGATTTGTGCCAATCGGACGCCGTACTTTTGGACTGACCGAGGTGACCGCAGCGATTGCGCGAGCCGAAGTCGTTTTGGAGCTTAACCGTGGCACTCAATCTCGAAGATAAGAAGGCCGTCGTGGCCGAGGTAACGGCGCAAGTCGCCAAGGCCTCGACCATCGTCGTTGCTGAATATCGCGGTATCACGGTTGGCGATCTGACCAAGCTGCGCGCGCAAGCGCGCCAGCAAGGCGTTTACCTGCGCGTTCTGAAGAACACGCTGGCACGCCGCGCTGTTGAAGGCACGCCGTTTGCCGAACTCGCCGAGCAACTGACTGGCCCGCTGATCTACGGTATTTCCGAAGACGCAGTGGCCCCGGCCAAGGTGCTGAACGATTTCGCCAAAGGCAATGACAAGCTGGTGCTGCGCGCCGGTTCGTACGATGGCAAGGTTCTCGACGTCGACGCCGTGAAGGCGCTGGCAACGATTCCGAGCCGCGAAGAACTGCTCAGCAAGCTGCTGTTCGTCATGCAGGCTCCGGTGTCGGGCTTTGCCCGCGCCCTGGGTGCCCTGGCTGCCAAGCAAGGCGAAGGCGAGGCTGCAGCGGCCTAATAGGCTGCTCCACCGCTTACAGATCGCACGATCGATACCGAATCACATTCTGGAGTTATTCAAATGGCAATCACCAAAGACGACATCCTGGAAGCCGTTGGCGCGATGTCCGTGATGGAACTGAACGACCTGGTGAAGGCGTTCGAAGAGAAGTTTGGCGTGTCGGCTGCTGCCGTGGCCGTGGCCGGTCCGGCTGCTGCTGGTGGCGCTGCTGCCGCTGAAGAGCAAACCGAATTCACCGTGACGCTGAAGAGCGCCGGCGCGAACAAGGTTGGCGTCATCAAGGCCGTGCGTGAAATCACTGGTCTGGGCCTGAAGGAAGCCAAGGACCTGGTCGATGGCGCACCGAAGCCCGTGAAGGAAGGCGTTGACAAGAAGACCGCCGACGAGCTGGTGAAGAAGCTGGTGGAAGCCGGCGCGGAAGCCGAAGCCAAGTAAGTGCAGGTCTCGCGTGCCGTATCCGGTACGCGATGGAGGCTGGCAAAGGGAGTTTTCCCGGCGCCAGCCTTTTTGCGCTTGTGGGGCCAGTTGTTGAGCGATCCCGCAATCACGCTGTAAGTATCGTTGAAGTCTCTTCGCCGGGTTTTCCGGCAGCCGGCCCAGACAAGGCCAGCAGAGGCCAAACATCAGTGGCACACTAGGCAGTTCGCAGTCCGCTGATGTTTGTCTTCTGAACCGACTGCAGAAGGCAAGTTTGGTCGGGTACTCCCCCGTCCGTAGCATGGGCTCCATGGGCCCATGTGCGAACGGCGCGCGCAGTACCGTCAGCCAGAGGTTGGTAGCGGCCAACCGCCAAATCCCGTCACCAGTCGCTGAACACCTCAAGTGTCAGGCGTGCCTTATCGCCTTAAGTCCGTCGCGCGCACTTGCGATGATTCGGAGATCCCATGGCGTACAGCTTTACCGAGAAAAAGCGTATTCGCAAGAGTTTCGCGAAACGCGCAACGGTTCATCAGGTTCCCTTCCTGCTTGCCACCCAGATTCAATCGTATGCCCAGTTCTTGCAGGAGAACACTCCTGTTGCACAACGCAAGAGCGAAGGTTTGCAAGCGGCGTTCAACGCCATTTTCCCCATCGTGTCGCACAATGGTCTGGCACGCATGGAGTTCGTGTCGTACCACCTGTCCAACCCGCCGTTTGACGTCAAGGAATGTCAACAGCGTGGTCTGACCTTCCACTCGGCGCTGCGCGCAAAAGTGCGCTTGATCATCAACGACCGCGAGAATCCCACCAAGGTCAAGGAGATCAAGGAGCAGGAAGTTTACATGGGCGAAATTCCGCTCATGACCTCCACCGGTTCGTTCGTGATCAACGGGACGGAACGTGTGATCGTGTCCCAGCTGCATCGTTCGCCCGGCGTGTTCTTCGAGCACGACAAGGGCAAGACGCACAGCTCGGGCAAGCTGCTGTTCTCGGCGCGGATCATTCCGTACCGCGGCTCGTGGCTCGATTTCGAATTCGACCCGAAGGACATCCTGTACTTCCGCGTCGACCGCCGCCGCAAGATGCCGGTGACGATCCTGCTGAAGTCGATTGGCCTGACGCCGGAACAGATCCTGGCGCACTTCTTTGTGTTCGATAACTTCACGCTGAAGACCGAAGGCGCACTGATGGAATTCGTGCCCGAGCGTCTGCGCGGTGAAGTCGCTCGCTTCGACATTTCCGACAAGAACGGCAAGGTCGTGGTCGAGAAGGACAAGCGCATCAACGCCAAGCACATCCGCGACCTGGATTCCGCGGGCACCAAGCTGATCAGCGTGCCGGAAGACTACCTGCTGGGCCGTGTGCTGGCGAAGAACATCGTCGATCCGGACACCGGTGAAGTCCTGGCCAACGCCAACGACGAACTGACCGAAGGCGTGCTCGAGAAGCTGCGTGACGCCGGCGTGAAGGAAATCCAGACGCTGTACACGAACGACCTGGATCAGGGTCCGTACATGTCCGCGACGCTGCGCACCGACGACACGGCCGACCAGACCGCCGCGCGTATCGCGATCTATCGCATGATGCGCCCGGGCGAGCCGCCGACCGAAGACGCCGTCGAAGCGCTGTTCCAACGTCTGTTCTACAGCGAAGACTCGTACGACCTGTCGCGCGTTGGCCGCATGAAGGTCAACAGCCGCCTGAACCGCTCGACCGGTACCGGCCCGATGGTGCTGACCGACGAGGACATCCTCGACACGATCAAGCTGCTGGTGAACCTGCGTAACGGCAAGGGCGAAGTGGACGATATCGACCACCTCGGCAACCGTCGTGTGCGTTGCGTCGGCGAACTGGCGGAAAACCAGTTCCGCGCCGGTCTGTCGCGCGTTGAGCGTGCCGTGAAGGAACGTCTGGGTCAGGCCGAGACGGAAAACCTGATGCCGCACGACCTGATCAACTCGAAGCCGATTTCGTCGGCGATTCGCGAGTTCTTCGGTTCGTCGCAGCTGTCGCAGTTCATGGACCAGACCAACCCGCTGTCGGAAGTCACGCACAAGCGTCGTATTTCGGCACTGGGCCCGGGCGGTCTGACGCGCGAGCGTGCGGGCTTTGAAGTCCGTGACGTGCACCCGACCCACTATGGCCGCGTGTGCCCGATCGAAACGCCGGAAGGTCCGAACATTGGTCTGATCAACTCGCTGGCGCTGTACGCACAGCTGAACGACTACGGCTTCCTCGAAACGCCGTACCGCAAGGTTGAAAACGGCAAGCTGACCGACCAGGTGGATTACCTGTCGGCCATCGAGGAAGGCAAGTACGTGGTGGCGCAGGCCAACGCGACGCTCGACAAAGACGGTAACCTGATCGACGAACTGGTTTCCGCGCGCGAAGGCAGCGAGCGTGAAACCCGTATGGTCACGCCGGACCGCGTGCAGTACATCGACGTGGCACCGTCGCAGATCGTGTCGGCTGCAGCTTCGCTGGTGCCGTTCCTCGAGCACGATGATGCAAACCGTGCACTGATGGGCGCGAACATGCAGCGTCAGGCCGTGCCTTGCCTGCGTGCGGACAAGCCGCTCGTGGGTACGGGCGTCGAGCGCACCGTGGCGGTGGACTCGGGTACCGCCGTGCAGGCAACCCGTGGCGGCGTGGTCGACTATGTTGACGCGAACCGCGTGGTGATCCGCGTGAACGACGACGAAGCCGTGGCCGGTGAAGTCGGCGTGGACATCTACAACCTGATCAAGTACACGCGTTCGAACCAGAACACGAACATCAACCAGCGTCCGATGGTCAAGGTGGGCGACATCGTTGCCCGCGGCGACGTGATCGCCGATGGTGCTTCGACCGACATGGGCGAGCTTGCGCTCGGCCAGAACATGCTGGTCGCGTTCATGCCCTGGAACGGCTACAACTTCGAAGATTCGATCCTGATCTCGGAGCGCGTCGTGGCTGAGGACCGCTATACCTCGATCCACATCGAGGAACTGTCGGTCGTTGCCCGCGACACCAAGCTCGGACCGGAAGAAATCACGCGCGACATCTCGAACCTGGCCGAAGCCCAACTGGCTCGCCTGGACGAGTCGGGCATCACGTACATCGGCGCGGAAGTGGAAGCCGGCGACGTGCTGGTCGGCAAGGTTACGCCCAAGGGCGAGACCCAGCTGACGCCGGAAGAGAAGCTGCTGCGTGCGATCTTCGGTGAGAAGGCGTCCGACGTGAAGGACACCTCGCTGCGCGTGCCGTCGGGCATGAGCGGTACCGTGATCGACGTGCAGGTCTTCACGCGTGAAGGCGTGGTGCGTGACAAGCGCGCCCAGTCGATCATCGACGAAGAACTGAAGCGCTATCGCCTGGACCTGAACGACCAGCTGCGTATCGTGGAAGGCGATGCCTTCCAGCGTCTGGAGCGTCTGCTGGTGGGCAAGGTTGCCAACGGCGGCCCGAAGAAGCTGGCCAAGGGCACCGCGCTCACCAAGGAATACCTGGCCGATCTGGACAAGTGGCACTGGTTCGACATCCGCCCGGCGGAAGACGAAGTCGCGCTGCAACTGGAAGCCGTGAAGGTCGCCATCGAGCAGAAGCGCCACGACTTCGACCTCGCGTTCGAAGAGAAGCGCAAGAAGCTCACGCAAGGCGACGAACTGCCGCCGGGCGTGATCAAGATGGTCAAGGTGTATCTGGCCGTGAAGCGTCGCCTGCAGCCTGGTGACAAGATGGCCGGCCGTCACGGTAACAAGGGCGTTGTGTCGAAGATCACCCCGATCGAAGACATGCCTTACATGGCCGACGGCACACCTGCTGACATCGTGCTGAACCCGCTGGGCGTGCCTTCGCGGATGAACGTGGGTCAGATTCTCGAAACCCACCTGGGTTGGGCCGCGCGCGGTCTGGGCGAGCGCATCGGCAACATGCTCAAGGCGCAAGCCAAGGCGGCCGAGATCCGCAAGCTGCTGGAACAGATCTACAACGAAAGCGGCAAGGTTGAAGATCTGGACAGCCTGTCCGACGCTGAAATCCTGGAACTGGCCGAGAACCTGAAGAAGGGCGTGCCGTTCGCGACGCCGGTGTTCGACGGTGCGCATGAGGATGAAATCCGCCGCATGCTGGACCTCGCCTATCCGGAAGACATCGCGAAGGAGAAGGGCCTGACCGCTTCCAAGCAGCAGGTCACGCTGTTCGACGGCCGCACCGGTGAAGCCTTCGAGCGTCCGGTCACGCTGGGCGTCATGCACATGCTGAAGCTGCACCACTTGGTCGACGACAAGATGCACGCGCGTTCGACCGGTCCGTACTCGCTGGTGACGCAGCAGCCGCTGGGCGGTAAGGCCCAGTTCGGTGGCCAGCGTTTCGGTGAAATGGAAGTGTGGGCACTCGAAGCGTACGGCGCGTCCTACGTGCTGCAGGAAATGCTGACCGTGAAGTCGGATGACGTGAACGGCCGGACCAAGGTGTACGAGAACATCGTCAAGGGCGAGCACTCGATCGATGCCGGCATGCCGGAATCGTTCAACGTGCTGGTGAAGGAAATCCGCTCGCTGGGTATCGACATCGACCTCGAGCGCAACTAAGCGCCGATGCGGTGTGGGCGTGGCGGCAACATCGCCATGCCCGGGTAACAGCAGCCATTGACGAAGATTTAGGGCCGGCGCCTTTGGGTCACACCAGGGCGCCAGCCTCAAACTCAAGGAGTTTGGAATGAAAGCATTGCTCGACCTATTCCGTCAGGTACAGCAAGAAGAGCAGTTTGACGCGATCAAGATCGGCCTCGCGTCGCCTGAGAAAATCCGTTCGTGGTCGTTCGGCGAAGTCAAGAAGCCTGAGACCATCAACTACCGTACGTTCAAGCCTGAGCGTGACGGCCTGTTCTGCGCCAAGATCTTTGGCCCGATCAAGGACTACGAGTGCCTGTGCGGCAAGTACAAGCGCCTGAAGCACCGTGGCGTGATCTGCGAGAAGTGCGGCGTTGAAGTGACGCTAGCGAAGGTGCGCCGTGAGCGCATGGGCCACATTGAACTGGCTGCGCCGACCGCGCACATCTGGTTCCTGAAGTCGCTGCCGTCGCGTCTGGGCATGGTGCTCGACATGACGCTGCGCGACATCGAGCGCGTGCTGTACTTCGAAGCATTCGTCGTGGTTGAGCCGGGCATGACCGCGCTCAAGAAGAGCCAGATCATGTCGGAAGACGACTACCTGGCCAAGTGCGACGAGTACGGCGAAGGCGAATTCGTCGCCATGATGGGCGCCGAAGGCATTCGCGAGCTGCTGCGCGGTATCGATATCGAGAAGCAGATCGAGACGATCCGCGCCGAGCTGCAGGCCACGGGTTCGGAAGCCAAGATCAAGAAGTTCGCCAAGCGCCTGAAGGTGCTCGAGGCATTCCAGCGTTCGGGCATCAAGCCGGACTGGATGATCCTCGAAGTGCTGCCGGTGCTGCCGCCCGAACTGCGTCCGCTGGTGCCGCTGGACGGCGGCCGTTTCGCCACGTCGGACCTGAACGATCTGTATCGCCGCGTGATCAACCGGAACAACCGTCTGAAGCGTCTGCTCGAGTTGAAGGCGCCGGAGATCATCGTGCGCAACGAAAAGCGCATGCTGCAGGAAGCCGTGGATTCCCTGCTGGACAACGGTCGTCGCGGCAAGGCGATGACCGGCGCCAACAAGCGTCCGCTGAAGTCGCTGGCTGAAATGATCAAGGGTAAGGGCGGCCGTTTCCGTCAGAACCTGCTGGGCAAGCGCGTGGACTACTCGGGCCGTTCGGTCATCGTGGTGGGCCCGACGCTGAAGCTGCACCAGTGCGGCCTGCCCAAGCTGATGGCGCTCGAGCTGTTCAAGCCGTTCATCTTCCACAAGCTGGAAACGATGGGCATCGCCACCACGATCAAGGCGGCGAAGAAGGAAGTGGAAAGCCAGACGCCGGTGGTGTGGGACATCCTCGAAGAGGTGATCCGCGAACACCCGGTGATGCTGAACCGTGCGCCGACGCTGCACCGCCTGGGTATCCAGGCGTTCGAGCCGGTGCTGATCGAAGGCAAGGCCATCCAGCTGCACCCGCTGGTCTGCGCGGCGTTCAACGCCGACTTCGACGGTGACCAGATGGCTGTTCACGTTCCGCTGTCGCTCGAAGCGCAGATGGAAGCGCGCACGCTGATGCTGGCGTCGAACAACGTGCTGTTCCCGGCCAACGGCGATCCGTCGATCGTGCCGTCGCAAGACGTGGTGCTGGGTCTGTACTACACGACCCGGGACAAAATCAACGGCAAGGGCGAGGGCATGACCTTCGCTGACATCTCGGAAGTGATTCGCGCCTACGAGAACAAGGAAGTCGAACTGGCTTCGCGTGTGAACGTGCGGATCACCGAGTATGAGCTGGTGAACCCGGAAGCCGACGGCGACGCCCGCTTCGCGCCGAAGATCACGCTGCAATCGACCACGGTCGGCCGCGCGATCCTGTCTGAGATCCTGCCCAAGGGTCTGCCGTTCTCGGTGCTGAACAAGCCGTTGAAGAAGAAGGAAATTTCGCGCCTGATCAACACGGCATTCCGCAAGTGCGGTCTGCGCGAAACCGTGATCTTCGCTGACAAGCTGCTGCAGTCGGGTTTCCGCCTGGCAACGCGTGCCGGTATCTCGATCGCCATCGACGACATGCTGGTGCCGCCGGCCAAGGAGAAGATCATCTCCGAGGCAGCCGCCAAGGTGAAGGAATACGACAAGCAGTACATGTCGGGTCTGGTGACGGACCAGGAGCGTTACAACAACGTCGTGGACATCTGGGGCGCCGCCGGCGACCAGGTGGGCAAGGCGATGATGGAGCAGCTTCAGACCGAAGACGTGGTCGACCGCCACGGCAACACCGTCAAGCAAGAGTCGTTCAACTCCATCTACATGATGGCCGACTCGGGCGCACGGGGTTCCGCGGCGCAGATCCGTCAGCTCGCCGGTATGCGTGGCCTGATGGCCAAGCCTGACGGCTCGATTATTGAGACGCCGATTACCGCAAACTTCCGCGAAGGCCTGAACGTTCTGCAGTACTTCATCTCGACCCACGGTGCACGTAAGGGTCTGGCTGATACGGCACTGAAGACCGCGAACTCGGGTTACCTGACGCGTCGTCTTGTCGACGTGACGCAGGATCTGGTGGTGGTGGAAGACGATTGCGGCACCTCCAACGGCGTGGCCATGAAGGCCCTGGTCGAAGGCGGTGAAGTGATCGAAGCCCTGCGCGACCGTATCCTCGGCCGCGTGGTCGTCAACGACGTGGTGAACCCCGAAACGCAGGAAACCGCGATCGAGGCCGGCACGCTGCTCGACGAAGACATGGTGGACCTGATCGACGCGCTCGGCGTGGACGAAGTGAAGGTCCGCACGCCGCTGTCCTGCGACACGCGTTACGGCCTGTGCGCCAAGTGCTACGGTCGCGACCTCGGCCGCGGTGTGCTGGTCAACTCCGGCGAAGCAGTGGGTGTGATCGCTGCGCAGTCGATCGGTGAGCCGGGCACGCAGCTGACGATGCGTACGTTCCACATCGGTGGTGCGGCATCGCGTGCGGCAGTGGCATCGAGCGTGGAAGCGAAGGCAACCGGTACCGTGCGTTTCACGGCGACCATGCGTTACGTCACCAACGCGAAGGGCGAGCAGATCGTCATCTCGCGTTCGGGCGAAGCGCTGATCACCGACGACCACGGCCGTGAGCGTGAGCGCCACAAGATCACGTACGGCGCGACGCTGCTGGTCAAGGATGGTCAGTCCATCAAGGCCGGCACGCAGCTCGCCACGTGGGATCCGCTGACGCGTCCGATCATTTCGGAGTACTCGGGCACCATCAAGTTCGAGAACGTCGAAGAAGGCGTGACCGTCGCCAAGCAGATGGACGAAGTGACCGGTCTGTCGACGCTGGTGGTGATCGATGCGAAGCGTCGTACCGCTGCCACGAAGGGCATCCGTCCGCAAGTGAAGCTGCTCGACTCGTCGGGCGCCGAAGTGAAGATCCCGGGCACGGACCACTCCGTGACCATCGGCTTCCAGGTGGGCGCGCTGATCACCGTGAAGGACGGTCAGCAGGTGCACGTGGGTGAAGTGCTCGCACGTATTCCGACCGAATCGCAGAAGACGCGCGACATTACCGGTGGTCTGCCGCGTGTGGCCGAGCTGTTCGAAGCCCGTTCGCCGAAGGACGCCGCCGTGCTGGCGGAAGTCACCGGTACGGTTTCGTTCGGTAAGGACACCAAGGGCAAGCAGCGCCTGGTGATTACGGATCTGGACGGCAACGCCCACGAGTTCCTGATCGCCAAGGAAAAGCAGGTGCTGGTGCACGACGGCCAGGTGGTCAACAAGGGCGAGATGATCGTCGAAGGCCCGGCCGACCCGCACGACATCCTGCGTCTGAAGGGCGTGGAAGAGCTGGCGACCTACATCGTCGACGAAGTGCAGGACGTGTACCGTTTGCAAGGCGTGAAGATCAACGACAAGCACATCGAAGTGATTGTTCGTCAGATGCTGCGCCGCGTGCAGATCGTCGATACCGGCGACACCCGTTTCATCCCGGGTGAACAGGTGGAGCGTTCGGACCTGCTCGACGAGAACGACAAGGTGATCGCGCTGGGCAAGCGTCCGGCGACCTACGAGAACCTGCTGCTGGGTATTACGAAGGCATCGTTGTCGACCGACAGCTTCATCTCGGCGGCGTCGTTCCAGGAAACCACGCGCGTGCTGACCGAAGCCGCCATCATGGGCAAGGTCGACGACCTGCGTGGTCTGAAGGAAAACGTCATCGTGGGCCGTCTGATCCCGGCCGGTACCGGCCTGGCCTACCACCGCGCCCGCAAGGCGAAGGAAGTGGCCGACCGCGACCGCGCTGCGGCGATTGCCGAAGAAGAAGCCGCTTCGATCTTCGAAACGCCTGCTGTTCAGCAAGAAGGCGACGCGTAAGCGAACGCCAGCAACACCATCAAAGCCCGGCCACGTGCCGGGCTTTTTTTTGCCCGCATTTTGGCTAGGCGCCGTGTGCAGACGCCACGCAACACTGGCGCTGCCCGATTCGTATTTTCTTGAGACGTTAACCCGCCTTAACATGCCAACCGCTATGATTTCCCGGTTATAGACCGGCACTTTTTACAATCCGCGCGCCCTCCAGCGGAGCAGATTCCAGCAAGTCGCCGGCCCCTCCAGTCTTGCCGACGATTCCTCCATGAAGCTCACACGCAAGCAGATCGCCGTTGGTGCGGTCGCCCTGGTTGTTGCCGGCGCGGCGGTGGTTCAGATGGTCTGGCACCCGTTTGGCCGCTCGCGCGCGCTGCACGCCCGCCAAGTCCAGCTCGACCTGACCTATCCCGACGCCCTCATCGACAGCCAGAGCCTGTCGCAACTGCCGCGCGACGTGCTGCGTGTGCCGTTGCTGCGCGACGCGCTCACCGAAGATTTCGTCACCTATTACGAAGGCAACGAAGACCGCCTCTCGGTGGCCGGTGCGCTGCGCCGCCTGGCGTACGAGCAGAAGCTCGACCTGGCCGAGACGGTGCTCAAGCACGTGTTTGACGAACCCGCCCGCGTGATGCTGTGGCGCGGCCCCGACGACAAGCTGCGCTACTGGGTGCTCTCGATGCAGCGCAACGGCCTCGCCAAGGCGCTGGAAGCCGTCGCCACTGTTGCCACCAGCGACACGCAGCTCACCAAGGTCGCCGACCGGCTCGGCGATTCCGGCGCGCCGGTCTATGCGCTCAGGCTTTCTGCCACGCGTTCGATCCTGATTGCCAGCAAGGGCGACCGGCTGATCGCGCTGTCCGAGCCCGGCATGCTGCTGGACAAGGACGGCAAGCCGATTGCCAAGCAGGCGAACGCGCTGGCGGCGCTGTTCTCCGACGATGCCGGTAAGCGCAACGTGCAAGGCACGGCGTACGCGCTGCCCGCGCAGGAGCCGACGGGCCATCACGTTGTGGTGAGCGCCAACTATCTGTCGTTCGGTTATCAGCAGTACTTCCCCGGCATTGAAGCGCTGCGTTTCGACTTCGGTTCGGCCAAGGACGGCGCGGGCAACGGCTGGCAGAGCTCCGCGCTCATCGACCCGGCCCGGCTTTGGGCCAAGTGGGATAACGCCGGCCTGTGGCGGGCGCTGCCGTCTGATCCTGCCGCGTGCGCGACGCTGCCGGTCGACTGGAAGGCCGCTGGCTCGCTGCTGAAGTCAGTGGCTGGCGATGCCAAGGAGGTCAGCGAAGCCGCCGCGCATGTCGGCGAGGCATTCGCGGGCCCGGCTGCAGTGTGCTGGTACGGCAAGTCGTCGCTGGTGGCGCCGTTGTTCATCGCGAGGCTGTCGTCGGCGTCGCAGGCAGAAGCCGTTAAGCCGGCGCTCGGCGCGCTATTCGGCAAGATTGTCGGTTCGTACGAAGCCAAGGCGCAGGCCGACGACAAGTCCGGTCCGTACAAGCGCCTGCCGGTGACGACAAAGCAGGGCCCTGCCAACGCCACGCTGTGGCAGCGCCCGGTCAGCGCGCGCTACGGTACGGCCCAATCGGCGGCCGCACCGTTTGCGGCGCAGCTGTCGGCCGATCGCTACTTCCCCGTCACGCTCGCGATTGCGGGCGATGTGGTCGTGTTCTCGCCCGACGCGCGTCTCGTTGAAGACGCCTTGGCGGTGCTCGTCAAGCGCTTCCCCGCCGTGGCCGATAGCCTGCCGAAGGACAAGGCCGATCGCATCGTCCTGACGATGACGCCCGCATCGCTCGCGCCGCTCGTTCGCCGCGAAGCCGGTGCCGCGCTGCCCGCCGATCAGGAAGCAGTGTTCCTCAACGCGGCGCAGACGCATCTGTTTCCGAAGCTCAAGGCGTTGTCGCGATATGCGCCCGTATCGCTGGCGCTGGACGGCGGTGTGCCGTCGTCGCGTGGCTGGGTGCCGGTGACGTGGCTCTCCAGCGGACGCGGCCTGCCTGCCGGCGGAGATGGCACGCCGCCGCCGGCTGACGCAACGGCAGCGCAAGCTCCGGCGGCCGATGTGCCGACCGCAGCGGCTGCGGCGCCCGCCTCCCAAGACAACACCAGCTCGCAATGACGCTGCGCGCCCAGGCCGCTGCGTTGCACCGCCGCCGTTGGTTGACGGCGGCGGGCGCCTGCCTGCTCGCTCCGTCTGTACATGCGCTGTCGGGCTGGGCTGATACGGCGCCCGCCGATGCCGATGCCCTTACGGCGGACCAATCCAGCGTGTTCCGCGCGTGGTTCGTGCGCATCGTTAACGAGCAGCTTCGCCAAGGCCCCACCCCGCGCTGGACGCACCGCGACTGCGCCGGCCTCGTGCGCTTTGCCGCCGGCGAGGCGCTGCGCCCCCACGACGCCCGCTGGCTGCGCGCCAACGGCATGCGCGATGCGGAATCCACACGGCAACTGCCGCCCGAGCTGAATCTCACGCCCGCCCAACGCACGCTTACGCAGCGGTGGGCACGCTTCGATGGCAGCACCGGCGCGTATGTTTCGGCGCTGGGGCTCATCCAGCAGAACAGCCGCTTCATCGCCAAGGACGTCAACCAGGCGCTTCCGGGCGATCTGCTCTTCTTCGATCAAGGCGACGACCAGCATCTGATGATCTGGATGGATCGCTACATCGCTTACCACACCGGCACCGTCACCCACACCGACAACGGCCTGCGCGCGGTCCCGATTTCTGAACTGATGCAATGGAAAGACTCGCGCTGGCAGCCGCAGAGCGGCAACCCCAACTTCATCGGCGTGTTTCGTCTGGCCTTTTTGACACGGTAGAAAAACTCATGCGCAACCGTTGGCTGTCGTTCAATCTCGTTGCCGCCGTCTGCGTGACGGTGCTGGCGTTGGTCGCTTCGGTGCCGACAGCGCACGCGGCGGACGCGCCGGAAGCGCCGAACCCCACGCTGTTCGACGTGCCGGGCAGCGGCTACGAGCCGATCAAGGGACAGCCGTTCTTCCTGCTCTCGGATGCGAGCTACGGCACCGATCAGGAAGCGCTGGTCCGCCTTGAAGCCCCGGGCCGCGAGTACAAGGACGAACTGTCCCGCTACGGCGGCGCCGACATCCTCGTCTACCGCGTGCCGCAGCCGCTGGAATTTCTGAAGGCGCAGAAGAACCTGCACCGCATCGACGTCAAGGCCAACTACACGGGCGAAGGCCTGGCCAATACGCTGGCCTATCTGTGGGACAACTGGACGCGACAGGCCCGCCGCGCCTGGCAGCGCGTGCTGTCGTTCGCCACGCGCAGCAAGGCCGTGGAGACTGCGCCGCAGTTCAGCATGGGCGATCAGATGACCGCGCCCACGCGCTTCTCGAACAACCCGCAGTACGCGCCGCTCAAGGGCTACGAACTGCTGGGCCGCTTCCGCTACCCGATCTGGGATGCCAAGCCCATCGCGCCGCCCAAGGACGTGCAGCTCGAAGGCAGCAGCAGCGAATGGATGCCGCAGAACGCCGGCAACGTGATGATCCCGGTCGGCAAGCTGCCGGCGGGTTTGTACATCGTTGAAGCCGTGATTGGCGCGTACCGTGCGCATACGCTGTTGTTCGTGTCGGACACCGTGGCCGTCACCAAGGGCACTTCGCAAGGGATGATGGTGTGGACGGCCGAGCGCAAGAGCGGAAAGCCGGTCAGCGGCGCGTCGGTGAGCTGGACCGACGGCGTAGGCGTGCTGGCCTCAGGCACCACCGAAGCTGACGGCACGGCCGACCTGCGCCACGTGTCGCCCGAACGCAGCTACGTGATCGGCAGCGACCGCGCGGGCGGCGTGTTCATCTCCGAGAATTTCTACTACGACAGCGAGATCTACAACACCAAGCTGTACGCCTTCACCGATCGTCCGTTGTATCGCCCGGGCGACGAGGTGAGCGTCAAGTTCATCGGCCGCAACTTCAAGAACGCGACCGAATCGACCGTGCCGGCGGCTGGCGACATCAAGCTGCAAGTGCTCGACCCGAATGGCGCGCCGGTGGCCACGTCGACCACGCGCCTGACGGGCGAGACCGGTGCCGACGCGCGCTTTACACTGCCGTCCAACGCGCCGGCCGGCGGCTACTCGCTGCGCTTCGACTACAACGGCGGCACATACGGCGGCGCCTTCCGCGTGGCCGAATACATCAAGCCGCACTTTGACGTGAACCTGTCGCTCGACAAGGCGAGCTACGGCACGGGCGAAGCGGTCAAGGGCAAGATCAGCCTGCGCTATCCGGATGGCAAGCCCGTCAAGAACGGCAAGGTATCGGTCAGCCTGCGCGCGCAACAGGTGACGATGGTGGAAGGCGAGCTGCGCTACGCGGGCCTGTTCCCCGTCAAGCTGGAGCAGCAGGAACTGACCACCGATGGGGACGGCAACGCCAAGCTGGAACTGCCCGCCGCCAAGGAGCCGAGCCGCTACGTCGTGACCGTGTTTGCCAACGATGGCGCGGCGTACCGCGTGAAGGTCACGCGCGAATTGCTGATCGCACGTGGCGCCACGCCATACAAGCTGGCGACCACGTCGAACTTCACCACGCCGGGGCAAAACGTGTCGTTCACGCTGACGCCGCAGCCGGAAGTCGGAGGCGCCC
>QFCD01000215.1_pt1 | contig 36628 bp, 47 predicted proteins | sample 5346081 | NCBI WGS metagenome assembly QFCD01 (sample SAMN09062251, study PRJNA434731) | Human gut metagenome, whole genome shotgun sequencing project. | isolation source: stool timepoint A gemcode assembly | host: Homo sapiens | collected 2015 | reverse complement strand
AGCAGTAAACAATGAGAAACAATAATAAACAATCATTGTTTCTCGATAATCGATTGAATATCAATGATTTAGGCCCTTGTAAACAATGTAAACAATAATTTAGGAGGAAAACCTGAATAGGAAATATGAGGAAAATTATGACCAATTTAGGAAATGAAAAATCACAAAATAGAGTGCACAGAAACATTGTTTACATTGTTTCTCGGGAGGAGAATTGGGGACCTAATCAATTGAATATCAATCACTTAGGTGAGAAACAATAAGAAATTTTATTGTTTACTACTGGTCAAATATTGTTTATTATGGAAAAAACTGAGAAATTGGGGCTACCCCCAACTGGGAAACTTGGAGTGTTCCGGCGATGGCTGGGGATCTACTCAAAAGAGGAGCGGGAGGTCCTGGACTACGCCCGCAAATTGAAAAAGACCACCATGCGAATAGCACGGGGTCAGCTGACTCTGTTATCCCGTCCGGAATGGATGCGGCACGAGGACTGGGTTGAGGTCCGCAAACTACAAAACAAATTAGAAAGGAGGCGTAGAAAATGATTGCAATTTACCTGTTGGCCATCATCGGCCTGTTCGCGATTTTCGGCGGGATCCGCCAATGGTGGATCAGTCCCAAACGGAAATTGAGCCGATCCATCAAGCAGATGGAGAGAGCGGAGAGACGGATCCAAAAATTCAAAAAGAAGTCGTAGGCGAGTAGAATCAGTAGAACTGGTAGAGTCAGTAGAACTGACAGAGTCAGTAGAACTGGTAGAGTCAGTAGAACTGGTGCCAAATTGGGCCTTCTCTCGACCCACAAATACTGGACGGCACTCGCGCATACGAAACTAAAAATTTTCAAGAATGAAAGCAAAACACTTTAAGCAGCTCGGGAAGAACTGGGCTTTGTACTCGGAGGTCAATACCAAGTACTGTAATTGGGCCCCGTCCATCGCCACGGTCCACGAAGGCATGATTTGGCCGAATGGCATTTCGGTCAAGTTTCTGTGGTTCGGCGTGACCCTCATTCGCGTAAGCGAATAAATAAAGATCCCCGGGGCCAAACGCTCCGGGGATTGTTGTGCAGAAATAAATTTTTAATTTGTATAAGGTTTGATTATATTTGAGGCATGGCACGAAGCACATATAAAATGAGTCCACTCGCCTATATGGAGGAGGGACAGAAAAGGCGAGACGCTGGAGAATTTGTAAAGCCCACCGATGCGGAGGAGCTTTATTTTGCATTCATCGAGTACTGCAAATTCATGCAGGATAACTATTTCTCCCAGTCTCACAAGAATAAGAATGGCGAAGACTGTAGCGTATACATTTCCCGCCCGATGACCATCGAATCATTTAGGCTGTTTGCTGGCATCAATCCTGTTGAGTACGAGGAGCTCACTGGAGACCCGGTAGCAGCTGCAATTGGTGGCACCATCGAGGACGCCATCAATTCCCAGCAGATTGAGGGAGCACTGGTTGGCAAGTACGCTGCCAGCCTCATCCAGGTGCTTCAAGGCCGAAAGACCAACGTCAATGTGACGGGAGGCATCACTCTCGAACAGATAACTGGAATGGAGGTAAAATAAAATGGGACGCCGGCTTCAATTTGACACCAAAGGCAACGAGAAGCAGAAGGAAGTGGCTCGGTTATGGCTTGATGACTCGGTCACTGACATTCTGTATGCCGGCACGAAAGGTGCTGGCAAATCCTACCTCGGGTGTTCCTTGATAGCCGGCGATGCCCTCACCTATCCTGAGACCTTTTATTTTATTGCGCGTAAGACGGCCGCTGACTTAGTCCGGTACACTATTCCCTCCCTCTACGAGGTATTTGCCCATTGGGGCATCACGGAGAACTACTACCACTTCAATGGTCAATACAACTTTTTCGAGTTGTACAACAAAAGCCGCATCTACCTCATCGATGCCAAGTATAACCCCAGTGACCCCATGTACGAAAGGTTCGGTTCCATGCAGATGACTCGGGGGTGGATCGAAGAGGGTGGCGAGTTTATCCGCGAGGCGAAGACCAACCTCCAGGCTTCCATCGGTCGATGGAAGAATGACGTCTACAAGCTGGCTCCCAAACTCCTCATCACCTGCAACCCGTCCAACAATTTCCTCTACACGGACTACTACAAGCCGTGGAAAGAGAACAAGCTGCCTCCTTGGCGTCGGTTCGTCAAAGCTCTGCCCCAGGACAACAAGACTCTCCCGGACACGTACATTGAGGGGCTTCTCCGGAACCTGACCCAGTCGCAGATCGAGCGACTGGTCTTTGGCAACTGGGAGTATGACGACGACCCGAATTGGCTGGTAGACTATGACGCAGTGTGCGACATGTTCAGCAATGAGTTCGTGCTCCCGACGGGCAACAGGTTCATCAGCACTGACCTTGCTGGAAAAGGACGAGACAGTTGGGTGGTTGGAACCTGGGATGGCATGGTCTGCCGGATCCCCGTCGCCAAAGGCTTCTCGGAAGGCAAGGAGATGGAGGAGAAGATCGCCAAATTGGCCACCGGTCTGAAAGTCCCCCGGTCCAGTATCGTCTCGGACGCTGACGGACTTGGGTTCTACTTGGAGAGCTATCTGAAAGGCATCCGGGAGTTTCATGGAGGACAGTCAGCCATTGACTCCAAGACGTACAACAACATCAAGTCGGAGTGCGCATTCAAGCTGGCAGAACTCATCAACAAACGTCAGATCCACATAATCTGCTCTCCCGAGGTCCAGGAGAAGATCAAGCAGGAGATGACGGTCCTCAAGTCCAAGAACACGAACTCCGCTGAGCAGAAGCGAGAGCTCATCTCTAAGGACACCATGAAGCAGCTCCTCGGCAGGTCACCAGACTTCCTGGACATGCTCATCATGCGAATGATATTTGAGATCAAGCCGAAGGCGACTGGCATGAAGTCCGCCAAAATCATAATTCCCGCAAAACGATGATACTGGACATCATAACCCTCATCCGCAACATGGTCAAGATGGTCAATCCTCTGGCCGTCTTTGAGTGTGACCAGGCTCGAATGCTGAATGTCAAAGTAGACACGATGGAAAGATTCGTAACAGACTCGGACGGCAATCGGGTATCGTCTGACTTTGTATATGTTGAGGAGCCCACCACTGGCTACTATGATATTCCTTACAGAGGGCACCAGAAGCAAAGGACCATCATGCAGATATACTTCTGCAAGTTCGAGCCGATGGCCAACGATGCCTACAAAGGCGACACGAAGTTCAGCCAGAACTCGCCCACCATCGGACGACTGGAGTTGAAGAATCAAATTGAGGAACAGACGGTTCGGCCATTCTTGTATCTCTTGAAGACTTCGGAATTGGGACTCAGACATCCGGAAATATTCAACACCATTAGGATTCTGTATCCGTCTCCTCGGTTCGACGCCAACGAGGTCAGCGTAGGACTGGAGCTAACTGTAACGCAAGAATGGTGTCTCGATGCGTATAAGCCCATTCCTCCTGCTCCCCCCGAGCCTAAACCTGTCAGGCTGGTAGACATCATCCACGAAGGATTTAATATGCGGGGGGTTACGATAACCTTTGAGAATACTGAATCAAAACCCGTCGACAAGTCTGTAGGCACCGAATCTATAAACGCTGATTCGGTTAACCTGTTCGTGGCATTGTACTTGTATGGAGTCATATCATGCGGAAAGCCTACAATCTCAGCATATTCAGGAGGAAAATGGAAGCTCAAAGAGTATACATTCCCGGACACAGAAGACTTAATTGTAACTGAAATCAATGTAAAACCTGAGGGGGAGTTCCCGGACGTCTGGACCTTCCGGGATATTTATACAATGGTATGATACAGCGAATCGACATACAAGGCGGTCAGATGACGTTCGGCCAACGCATAGAGCTTGGTCGGATCATCACTGACAAGGAGATGACCGACATCGACAAGATGAAAGAAGGCATGCAATGTCTCGGCGTCAAATGGAGCCTGAGGAACACCTCAGAAATTGTCGAGTATTGGTACGAGGTTCTTCTGGGGATTAAGTATTGGATCGAGCGAGAACAGACTGAGCTCAAGTACGAGCCCAGTGCCGAGGAAAAGGCAGCCGGCATTGCCCAATTCTCCATGGTGGTTGGAGAGATGGCCACCATCACTGCACTGGCCAAGGACTACTCGAAGGACCCGGACGAGATCCTGGAGTGGAAATACGGAAAGGTGTACAACCTCCTTTTCACCAACTTGCAGAGTCACCTCTTCCGGGAGCGACTGAACAAGGAACTGGAGCGTAAGGCTCAGCAGAAAGCCAATGCTCGCAAACCCCGAAACAAATGGCGGTAGGACTGGAACAGATATTGGCTGAGGGTCTCACCCAGATGAGGGACGAGATCATCCGGGCATCACAGGATGCCGGGCAGGAAGCTTCGGGCAGAACCTATGCTCAGATAACGGTCCAGACGGGTCGAGAAGGTGAAACAGTTTGGGGAGCAATCGAAGCTCCGAACTACTTCTACACTCTCATCCGGGGACGAGGTCCTGGCAAGATCCCCGCCAATTTGGGACAGATCATCATGGAGTGGGCAAAGCTCAAAGGCATCACATTCTCGGACCCAAAGGATCTGGTCCGATTCGGAAATGCCACTGCATGGAAGATAAAACGAGAGGGCTCAGAGCTTTACCGCAATCACATTTATGTTGACTTGGTCGACACTCCTGCGGACAACTTCGAGGAGTACTTGGCTCAGCATTTAGATCGCACGATGAAGGTGCTCATTGAAGAGGCATTCACTCCTGACAACAATATGGACCACGGATATATAATATAGCGCGATATGGCAATAATCAATCAACCGGCTGAAGACTCCCTGTTCTCAGCATATTCGCAAATACCAGTTGAGACCGACAACTCAACATCCGGGCTCGAGATTGAGACCCAGAACTTCGATGAGGCCAACATGATCTCGTTGAATATTCTCAATAACAAGGCGTCGGAGGTGTTTGACAACTCTGGCGGCACGAGTCAAAATTGGTTCAGAGAGTTCTTAATACCCCGGAGAATGGTAGCTGGGGAGTGGTATGCTTTCCGGGTTAGCCGTGGCACAGTAAGCAAATCAACTGTCCTGACGGTCGCGTTATACCAAGGAAACGCAGAAGGTCGCGGGGCGGTCAAGGTTGCTACGACCGATCTTACGATTGGCTCTTATATGACATGGCGTGTCCAAGTCCCGACTACCGAGAACGTCCGACATCCCAATACGGTACTAATCATATACGCTGGGAAGCAAGGAGCAACAGCTGGAGTGAAAGTCACACTGTACGGCATGTCTTTGGCCTACGGCAAGAACTTCACTGGATATAAGCCAAGTTCAGTGATGGCAGCGAACTCATTAACTGAAAGCATCGACATCCACAGGGATTCTGGATTTGGGACGACTAAGAAGTACGATCTCAGCTTTTTAGCTAAAGCTGGGTTTCGGGATCGTCCCAGAACATTTCCGTACATCAATACAAACATAAGTTTTGGCATTGACTATAACCTCATATCGGCATACGCATACAGGGGAATCGGCGAACAGAACTTCAACGTCCGATATGCCTCCCGAGGAGTTTGTCCCCGAGGCTACAGCGTTGACTTCTCCGAAAGGCCCGTAGGACTCGTATTGACTGACCGGACTCCCGTTAGCGGCAGAAACCTGTACGTGAAGAAATATTTTGGATATCCTAACTTCCTGACCCTCTTTGCTAAAGGCTCATCAGCGTTAAATATGCAGTCAGCCATGGAGGTGAATGTTATGTATACGGGGACTACGATTTTCAAGACAATGGAGATCTCCCCCCGGATTAACATTCCGTTTGTCCTTGAGTTCGACGAGGAATTAGCAGATGGAGCTGACTATGTCATTGTACGGAATAGAAATTTGCCCTTGAACTCTGACAGATGGCACATACATTACGTTGATGCCGAAGTTCCTTGCAATCCCTTCTATGTCCGCTGGATAAACCAGAAAGGCGGATGGGACACTTACATGTTTGAGCAACACAAGAAGTATACGCAGGAGGTTGACCGGGGAGACCAATACGTATTAGCGAATTCCAGAGACCCCTATGCCTCACAGACGAGAGGTGAGTTAGCTCCGGAGTTTAAGAACATAGTCCAAGCTGGAGCAGAACAACTTGACGAGAATGACTTTAATTTACTCAAAGGGATTGCTCTCTCGCCTTTGGTTCAAGTTTACAACTATCCGATCGGGATATGGCAACGGGTTCTCGTAGATGATACGGATCTAACTTGGGACACTAAGGCCCCACGGAACACTGTTAGCTACGAGTTCCAGCTTATTGACGAACAAACTCAGTGGTAATATGAACTATGAACTACTCATGAGAGGCATTGACGGAGAGGTCTGGTCATTGGACCTCCCGCTTGATGCTCCTGCGATGAATTACCAGATCAACAATCTGGCGGAGCTGAAAGACCGTAATGCCTCATACTCCCAGCGGATCAGCCTTCCCCGGACGACCCACAATGAGCAAGCATTCCAATTCAGTTTTGTAGTTGGCTCAGGTTCGTATGTGCCATACATGAAGTTTCCTTGCCAACTATTCTATGAGGGGGCACTCATATCCCCGGCGGGAGCAGTGCTTAACATCGTAGACGTGTCTGACACGTCAATCGGGATCCAGATTCTCGGAGCAACCGCTGACTTGTTCGACACCCTCAACAACACTGACGCGAAGGATCCCGGGACTGGCATGTTCCTCCTCAAGTGGTACACGGACACAATGGGACAGGCCGAGCGATACCTCTCCGGCCCCGAGGAATCTAAAGTCCTGTACTTTTGGCTATATGCAACTCTCCAGAAGAACCCGAACGTCCCCCCGATCTCCATGGAGGCAATCAGGCAAGTCTGGGAATTGGACAAGTTCTATCCCCATCTCAACTGGTATGACCTCGTAACGTGGATCTTCGATCGAGCAGGCTACAGTCTCGAGACTGACGTGGATCCAGTTGACCGGAGTGAAATGTTTTTGCCTTGCACCTACCCCGTTTTGGCAGACAACCCCAATGCTCCGAAAGCATCCGGCACTGGGTGGATTCAGGATCCCCCGATTGGCACTACGGTAGGGGTGATATGGCAAGGATACCCCGGAGTAACTCTCAGTGACCCGGTCGCTGGACGCTTGATGATGGGCACCGTATCTGGAACATTCAGCTGGATGACTTTGTGGGACACGACCATCACGTTCAGCTTCTCATGGTCCAATATTTCTGCCATCCGAAATGGTTCGGTGGCAGTCCAAGTTACCCATTACAAGAACGACGGGACCAGTGCTATAGTGTTGACCAGATCCTGGTCGTCTGGATCTTCCGGCAGCGCTTCGGTCGACATCCCGATGGAGGCAGGAGAGCACATCCTGGTGTCCGGATCTCTCGCCACAGTCAATCCCTCTGTCAATCAGTATGACATGAGGTTCCCGGTCAGCATTACTGCTCCTCCCGTTCCGGAAACTTCGCCGGGGGATAAGCCCCAGCCCGGGCTAACCTATGACCTCCTGGCCTCGACTGGGTTCAAGAGCTTGGGAGACATAGTCAAAGCTTTCTTCCAGCTGTTCGGGCTGACCATCGACGTGAATCCCGCCACCAAAGTAGCAAGAGCATACTCGGTTCAGGAGTTCTACAACAGACGAAGCTCGTCCGGGAAGAATTGGTCTGACAAGCTGATAAAAGGTAAGGACACAAAACTTACCTTCCAGTTGTCCAGCTATGCCCAGTCCAACGAGATAAAGCTGGAGGACAACAAGGATAACAACGTTACTGACTCGTACAAGTTCAGCATCCCGGACGTCAACCTCCAGCCCACCAAACTCCTGTTCCAAATTGGGTTCTTGGCAGGACTCAACCAAACTCTCTATGACGAGGACAGTACGAGCAAGACCCACACACTTGCTAACTACCCGATTTGGACCATCAATAGAGGTCGGATGGAGAACGGAGAAATGACCGAGACGACTTGGGAGTACAATGCTCTCAGTAAGCCGATGGTCGTCCACATCAATAAGTCTGACTATATGTGGCCCCAGGTAAGTGTAGGCTACACTCTTACCCGAGTACGACTATACACGGCATATTTCAAAAATTTGAATTACTACGTTCCTAAGTACTACGACAATCTCATCAATAACATACTTAAAAGACCAAAGGTCCTACAGACCCAAATACTCCTGGACCCGCTTGACATCCAGGGTCTGGACCTATTCGACCCGATATGGTTGGAGGAGCATGGGTTCTGGTTCTACGTCTCAAAGATAAACAACTTCCAAGCTGGAAAGATAACCAAAGTAGACCTAATACGAATGTGATATGGCCGAAGAACAGAAAAGTACAATTTACAATGTCAAGGTAACAGCTGAGGATGCCCTCAAGACGTTAGCCGAATTGAAGCTCCGGTCCCAGGAGTTGAGGGATCAGCAGAAGGCTCTTGGCAAAGTGACCGAGGAGAATGCTCAAGAATACTATGCGCTTGACAACCAGATCAAGGCAATCAACAGCGAGGCGAACAAGTACCAGAAGCAAATCCAGAACAACATTAAGCTCCAGAACCAACAGGAGGCAAGTTTAGCAAAACTCAGAACCCAGTTGGCTTTGGACAATGCCGAGTTTGCAGAGTTAGGAAATTCGATGCAGGACGCGGCTCGTAAAGCCGAACTCGGCAAGCGCATTGCAGAAACCACTGAGGAGCTCAAAGCTCAGGAGGAGGCACTCGGGGACTACCGCCGATCCGTTGGTAACTATGAGAAGGCAACCGATAACCTGAAACAGGAGCTCAACGACTTGACCGACACTCTGATCCGGATGGCTCAAGCCGGGGATACGAGTTCAGCGTCCTTCAAGGAGATGGTCAAGCGAGCTGGGGAGCTCAAGGCGGCAGAGGACACGGTCAATACAGCCATCGACCAGACTGGACGAGGAATCGACACACTGGTCGCTGTCACGGATGCAACTTCGGCAATCACTTCCGTCTACGGTTTATGGACCACAGCCACTCAGGTACTGGGGAGCGAGAACGAGGAGCTCAATGCTACCATGACGAAGATGATAACCATCATCACGGCTCTCTCCTCTTTGTCTTCTCTCCAAGCAGCTCTCTCCAAGACCGAAGCCACTTATCGAGCTGCATCTAACTTGGTTCAGCTGGTTGGCATCAACCAGACTCTCGCCGAAACGAAAGCGATAGCTGCTAAGAACGCTGTCCAGGGAGCTGGCAACATCCTCACCAAAGCAGCAGCAGCTGCCACATGGCTTTGGAACGCGGCTTTGGCTGCCAATCCTGTTGTGTTAGTGGCAGCGGCAGTGGGCGGATTGGTAGCTGGAGTGGTTGCTCTTACGAACGCATTTAACAGTAATACGGAAGCTCAGGAGAGAGCAACTCGGGCAATGGAGGCATACAATCGAGCTGCCGAAGCCTCCACGTATATACTGGATCAGATCGAGACCAAGCGGAACACTCTGTCCAAAGCCGAGGAGATCCGGGGCAAGAGAGAAATAGAAAATCTCAAAGCCAATCATGCCACGTCGGAACAGATTGCCGAAGCTCAGCTCAAAACAGCCAACAAGCTCCGCGAGATTGAAATGAATGCAGCTCGTCAAAGACAGATGGCTGCAATGGATGAGTTCGACTCCTTGAAGAAGGTGATTGCAGCCAAGGAGGAAGAGCTCAACACGTGGTCCGGAAGCTTGGACAAATACAAGGAAGCCAAAAAGGAACTCGATGACTTGAAAGGTCGATACCAAGAACTGTTCCGGACAATCGAGAATGAAGGAGCTGCAGTTGCCAATTTGGCTCTCGAGACTGCAATAGCCAATCGGGAGGCTCAGCAGTCCATTGCCGATAAGGCTCTGGAGGTTGCTTTGAAGAACTCGGAGGCTATGCAGAAAATCCGGGAAGACGATCTCAGGTTCCAAACAACATTCCAGTCTACAAGCATTGCCATCCGGATGGAGTATGAGGAAAAGCTCTACAAGGCAGCTCAGGATGGAGCCCGGGAGCGTCTCGCTCTCCAAAAAGCTCACGGCAAAATCACTAACAAGGAGTATCAGACGTCTCTGAATGCCATGGCTCGGTCCGACAAGCAGTTCTACGAGAACCAAGCCAAACAGCTTAATGACTATCTTGCTGGTGTGAGAGCAAACATATTGGCTGTAGCTTCCGGAGGCACAGTCGATATGCAGATTGCTCAGGTTACTCAGAAGTACCAGGATGCCATGAAGGAGCTGGCCAACATTCAGCCTCCCCAGTTCGTGAGAGGTATGAGCGAGGAGGAATACCAGAAAGAGTATGCCGCTTATGAGCAGTTCCTGGTCAACAGAGCCGAACTCGAGAAACAGATTCAGCAGAACCTCCAGGATGAAATCAAAAAGATCCGCGAGGACGCTACCAAACAGCAACTTGACCGGTTCAACCAAACTCTAAACGAACAGTATGCCGAGGACCTCTCGAAGGCAGCGGACAACGAAAGGAAGAAGCTGGAGCTCGAGAATGAGATGCTCCAGAAACAAATCGAAGCCAGGAAAGCTGCCGGGGAGAAAACCTATGAGCAGGAGGCCCAGCTCCGAGCCAACAATCTTCGTCTCCAGCAAATGGACCTCGACAAGGAGCTCGCTCAAGCTGAACTGAACCACAAGTCCAAGTATGAGATCCGGAAGAGGTATCTGGAGGCTGAGTTGGCAGCAGCTCAAGGAAACGAGGATGCTATTGCTCAGATCCAGCTCGAGATGGCTGAGAACGAGGAAGCTCTGTGGGAGGAGAGGATCGAGAAGCTCCAGGAGTATGCCGAAATAGCATCCGGCTTCGCTACTGCTTTCAACGATTTGGCCAGTGCTCTCGGGGAGCGCCGGGTTCAGGAGGTAGAAGAACAGTACAGCCGGGAGGAGCAGGCATTGGCAAACATGTACGCTAATGGCCAAATCACAGAAGCCCAGTACAATGAGAAGAAAATCAAGATGGAGAAACAGAAGGAGAAGGAACTGGCCAAAATCGAACGGGAGCAAGCTATCCGAGAGAGGGCAATGGGCTCCTTCGAGATTGGCATCAATACTGCCATCTCCATCATGGCATCGGCTAAAATGGGATTCCCTTTGGCTATCCCGTTCATTGCAGCAGCTGCAGCTTTGGGAGCAGTCCAGATGGCAGCTCTTTGGGCAGCTCCTCTGCCGAAAGCCGCAAGAGGTAAATACATTGAGGGACCCAGTCATGCCGCTGGGGGAGTACACATTGAGGCCGAAGGAGGAGAGACCATCATTAACAAGAAGTCGAGCCGTATGTTCCTTCCTCTCCTGTCTGCCATAAACGAACTTGGTGGGGGTGTCCCCTTCACAAAAGTTGGGTCGGATGGCGGGTATGCTCTTCGGTCATTTGCTGAGACCCCGGAGCCCATGAATCGGCTTGACATGGAGAGAGCAATTCAGAAAGCATTTGGCCAGGTGAGAGTGATTGCTACAATCGAAGATATTCGGAGGGAAGATGCTAACTACGTGCAGATTCAGGACCGGGCTAATTTTTAAATAATCCAGCACAAATAGTATTTCAATATCTATTAGGAATAATTATATTTGTATCGAAATAATTTGGCACATGATATTCATCAACTTAAAAGGCGCAATTGACTCCGAAGAGAATCGGGTCATGATGGAGCTTTGGGGTGGGACCTCAGAGATCTGTTCCGTGGAGACCTTCCGCCGGGTACTTGATGAACACCCCGACGAACAGGAGGTGTGCATCAACATTGACTGTGACGGGGGCTCTGTTGAGGAGGGCTTCAAGATTTACGATCTTCTTCGCATGAGCGGGAGGACGATATATACAAATATTGTCGGGGGATGCCACTCGATGGCAGTGTGCATCCTGTTGGCAGCTCCGGCAGAGAACAGGTCAGCAAACCGGAACTGCCGGGCACTCATCCACCGGGTATACATGCCTGTAGGGGATTGGCTCACTTCAGACGACGCTCGCAGCATTGCCGAGGAGTTGGCATTGGAGGAGGAGGCTATTCTCGACGTGTACGTCGAGAGGACAGGTCAAGACCGGGAACGGCTCCGCAATGTCATGCATGAGGAGCGAATCCATGATGCCAAATCCCTTCTTGACTTGGGATTCATTTCCAAAATCAATTCATACAACACAAACCAAATTTTTAATGCTATGGCAAAAAACGAAAAAAGCGCTTATGAGAAGTTCATGAGCAAAGTCAAGGCATTCCGGAATGGCAAGAAAGGCGCTCCCGCCAACTTCGACTATCTGGATGCTGAGGGTCAGGTCGTTCTCCAGACCGTAGGTGAAGAGGACAATCTGGCCGAAGGTGTGGAGGCAACTCTCGCCAATGGCGAGACGTCGGGCACTGTCGTTCTGGAAGACGGTCGGGTGGTTACTGTCGAGGACAACATCGTCACCAGCATCGAGATGGAAGAGACCGAGTCTCTCGAGGACCGCGTTGCAGCACTGGAGGCGATGCTCGACGAGGCAACGAACCTCATCGAGGAGCAGGAGAATGAACTCCGCAACCTCCGTGGTAGCAACTACCGCCCGAAGAATCGCAAGACGGTTCTGCCCGGAGGCAAGAAGCCCGAACCCTCGGCAGCTGACCTCAAGAACGAAGCTCGGGAGAAGCTCCAGAAGGTCAACGCTGCCAAAAAGATCCTCAAGTAGTCAAACTCAAAAACTTTAAGAACTATGGCAGTTAAAAACGGCGGATTCCTCGACATGGACAAGTTCACTTTTTGTGGACGGGTCATTCAGGCAATCTCGGAGATGATTATGGAGGACACCATTCAGGGTCCTGACATCAACTCCATTCACACAGTCTTCCCCGACATCGTCACTAACACCGAGGTGGGTTACATCGGTGAGGGTGGCATGGTCGGCGTGGTCAACACCGGGTGTAACCCGACTCCTCAGCCGTGGAACATCAACACCCGCAAGTTGAAGTGGGAACCCGGCACCTGGGAGATCCTCCTGTCCCAGTGTTACACTGACCTTCAGCAGTCGGCAACTATCTACTCTCTCCGCACCGGCGTCGACATTCCGGACTTCACGGACACGGACTACATGAACATCGTCATCGAGGTTCTTGAGCGCTCCATCATGGACTTCTGGTACCGCCTGTTCTGGTTCAACGACAAAGACGCCAAGAACGTTGCCAACAGCGGTATCATTACAGACGGCCTCGACCTGAAATTCTTCACCATCATCAACGGTTTCTGGAAACAGATTACCACGCAGGTTACAGCCAATCCGTCCCAGCGCGGAGCAACAATTACGGAAAATACCGGGGCATCTTACGCAGCTCAGAAGCTTACTCCGGACAAGGCCAAGGAGTACATCCAGTCGGTCGTGTTCAGTGCCCCGCTTCTGCTCCGTCAGCAGTCTGACAAATTCATCCTCGTTACCCAGTCGGTCTACGATGCCTATCAGCAGTCTCTTATGGACGCTTGCTGCCTCGAATCGGCTCGCTTGGCTCTGCTGAATGGCATGGAGGCTCTCAGCTTCAATGGCATCCCTGTCATCGCAATGCCCATCTGGGACAAGATCATCGCTACATCGGAAGACACTGGCACGAAGCTCAACAACCCCCATCGAATTCTCTTCACCTCGAAGAGCGTGCTCGGCATAGGTGTTGATGCAATCGACAGCTTCGAGAAGATGCGGATCTGGTACGAGTACAAAGACCGCGCAGTCTACGTAGAACTCATGGGTCGGGCGGATGCCAAGCTCACCAACCCGGATCTGTTCTCGGTAGGTATCTAATCCTCAAAAATCTAAGAAAATGGCAGGACTTGATTGTTCTAAAATCAAAACAGGATTCATCAACCAGGTGTGTGGTAAGCCGGCAATTGCCGGCACCACAGCCAGGGTGATCCTCATCAGCTACTCGGACGTCGACAAATCGAAGTCTGTTGTAACTGACAACGTTATCTCTTCGCTCATCCTCAAGGCCGGTGCCACTGGTTACGAAGTCGACTCGCTGCCCAACGCAACAGTTGGCTCGGACACCATCAATGCTGGCACGTATCTCAAGACCCACCAGCACAACGTGGTTGTCCGGATCTTCAAGAAGTCGGAAGCAGCCAAGAAGTTCGTGAACGGCCTGACCAATGCCCGCGTCATCGCTATCGTCGAGAACAACGACACCGGAGACAACGGGGACACCAAGTACGAGGTGTATGGCTGGGACTCGGGTCTGGAGCTCACCGAAATCACTGTCACTACCGAAATGACCGACGGCGTCGCTTACCAGGTAACTCTGGCCAACGGTACCATCGCTCAGGAAGGTTCGCTCCCGATGAGCCTCTTCAACACGGATGAGAAGACCACAGACCTCATGGTAGACGGGCTTCTGGCTGGCGGAACGGAATGTACTGTACCGGCTATTCTCCGATTTTATCCGTCGGAAGGCCAGGCTAAAATTGGTAACGACGTGCCACTCACTCTGCAGAGGTCCTCGTGTACCAACGTTTCCGGAACGGTTACCATGCCTCCTGCGCCAACTTCCACCAAGCCAGCAGAGGCATTCCCCGGGTGCGGTCTTCCTTCAAATTACGTATTCCTGAACGCCAATGGCCAAGCAGCTGCAAATCCCCCCGTTCTTCAATACACGAAGGGCTCGGTTGGAACTGCAACAACTTGGGGAGCAAGTATCGTTGACACAGACATCCGTAAGGATTATGTCAACGGGGAATACGTAGTAATTCTCTCCACATACGCCGGAACGCCTAAATCGTAACGGCTATGACTGACATGCTCGAAAGACTGAGAGCTTACCAATCCAAGTATGGGTCCCTGAAAGGCGAAGCCTATCGGGCCCATACGTTGGAATTGGAAAAGAACCCCGCTCTCCATCGAGAAGTAGACGAACTTTCTCGGTACTTTTTGAATAAGTCAGTTTCCCGATGCGGCTTCTGCCTGATCGAAGCCGACTTAGCACTAAGACGAATAACAGAACAACAGATGAAAAACGTAGCACACCCCGATTACGAACTCCGAGCAGGAACTCTGCTCCACGACCCGATCAACAAGGAGTTCAGCAAGATTCTCACTCCGAGGAACATCACGGAGGATCTCTGTCTGTACCACATCGCATTCAATAAGGATGCACTTTCGTACTTCACCCGGGTTCCCGGGGATCTGAACGAACGACTGGAGAAATTCATGTCTCGTTACGGCAAGGAGATGCCGGACAAGGACGTGGAAATCAAGAAGCGCCAGGCTCAGGTCCTGAGCAAGCAGATCGATTCTGTCAAAGCCGAACTCGAAGAATTGGTCAAGAAACAGAACGAACTGAACGCCAAACTCGAGGAGTACTCCAAAGCCATGGAGGCAATCCATGTCATTCTCGACTCGGCGAGTGCCGAGGAGAAGACCGAGGAGAAGACCGAGGAGAAGACCGAGGAGAAGACCGAGGAGAAGCCCGCCGACATCGACACCGAGGTGAAGGAGTTCATCGACGCCGGGATGGATCTGGAAGCCATCAAAGAAGCCTATGCAGACTCGCAAATGTCTGCCGGGGAGATCGAAGAGGCTTACAACCGGGTAGTCAATCCCGTTTCGGAGGCTCCCAAGAAGGGAGCCAAAAAAGGAGGGTCCAAATAGGACTGGTAATAGGACGGGGTCGCTTCCCGTCCCTCCTACTATTAAAATTACGCCAGTATGAAAGTTGCACAGATCAAATCAGCTCCTCAGTTCGAATCCCGGGACTGGAGACAGTATGGCATCCAAACATACGGAGATACCAACGACTTTCCCCAGACAGTCAGCGAGATTGTTCAGGCTTCAAAGACCGGCAATGCCTGCTTGAGCATATACAATGACTTCGTATACGGTCACGGATTCAAAGATCCCGGCATCTACAAATTACGGGTCAACAAAGAAGGGGAGAAGCTTGACAAGATCCTCCGCATGGTATGCAAAGACTTCACGTTATGGCATGGGTTCGCCATCCATGTTAACTACAATATGAACTTCCGCGTCAGTTCGATCCACCACATTCCGTTCGAGTCTCTCCGACTTGCGAAGGCAGACGACGATGGATTCATTGGCCGGACGGCATATCACCCCGACTGGGGTCACCGAGACAAGACGAGATCCCGGTGGTCCCCGTCTGACATTGAGTGGTTTCACCTCTTCAACCCGGATCCGGAGGTTATTCTGAACCAGGTAGAAGAAGCTGGCGGGTGGGACAATTACAATGGCCAGATCCTCTACTTCTCCGGAGACTCCGAAGGCAGTCCCTCTTACCCGGTCCCCATCTTCATCGCTGAGATGACGGACATGAGAACTGAGGAAGCACTTGCCAATGTAGCCGGTAGAAACGCATGCTCCAACTTCTTGTCAGCTGGGATCTTGGTAGACATCAAGGACGAGACTCAAGATCAGTCCCAAGTCAATGAGACCCAGAAAGAGCTCAACAAGTTTCAAGGAGACGAGAACACTTCTCAACTGTGGTACATACAGTGCAAGTCCAAAGATGAGGTGCCCCAGTTCATAAGGTTCTCCGGGGAGAACTATGACAAAGCATTCGAAGTAACGCAGAGAGTCATCCCTGAGAACATTGGTCAAGCCTTCAAGCAGCCTCCTATTCTTCGAGCTGTTGACGTGGGGGCTAACTTTGGGGCTGATCTCATGACCAATGCCTACAAGTACTACAACTCTGTTACAGTCCGGGAGCGTCAGCAGCTGGAGGAGACTTTCGTATCGATTTTTGAGTACTGGTGGGCTCCTTTGGAAAATCCCGACTTCGCTATTCAGTCTCTCACTTACAATGCCGGCGAGTCTATAGCAGACAGAATTGGCAAGGACAACATGACTCAGGTACTGGAGATTATCCGGGACCAGATGCTCTCCACTGTTCAGAAGAGAAACATGCTCAAGCTCATTTATGGGCTTTACGACGAGGAGATTATAAAACTCATGCCCGATGATACTCAACTCTAACGACCTTCGGAATGTTCGGCCGATAGCCGAGAACATCAACGATCCGGCCAGACTGGAGCCATATATCCGGGAGGCTGAGACTCTCAGACTGGTGGATGCCATAGGAGCCAATCTCTACAGATGGCTCGATGAGACAGACTTTTCCGGCCCCGGTCCTTTCCAATACGGGGACGTAACCATTACAAAAGATCAGTACACTGCCGCCATGGAAGGCGGGTATTATGATGGTGGCTGTTCCGGGGATGGTCGAAGCGAAGGACTCAAGATCGCCATTGCATACATTGCGTATTCCCGATTCGTCGTCAACAATCCAATCAACCCCACTGCCTTCGGGGTGAGGTACAAAGATGGCGAATTCAGCACTCGAGTAGAAGACAACATCATCATCCGTAGCTCGAACGAAGCACGGAACATCGGGGAAGCCTACCTCGAGAAGGCTATAAATCACCTTAAAGCTCTGCGGTTACTGACTCCATGTACTGAATACAAGGAGTCCCCGTCTCGTAAAATGATTATAGGACGTAATAAATTATAAGTTTAACAGATATGGAGGAGGAAGTCATGAGAGCGGGAAAATGGATATGCGGGAGCATTGTAGGGTTTTGGGGGCTTTTAGCTCCGGTCCAGGTCCTTATCCTCTGTGTCTGTATTGCCATTATCGTCGACTTCATAACTGGAAATATTGCTGACTACAAGCGTCACAAACGAGCCCATCAAAAATATGTGTTCAAAAGCGAGAAAATGTGGGACACGTGTTGGAAGTTGGGGCTCAGCATTATCGGTATTGGCATGGCCTACATGCTTGACGTGCATGTCCTCCCGAACTTGGGGGGTCTCAACCTTGCCAACTTCTTCGCTGCTTTTGTGGTCGGGACTGAGTTTTGGAGCTTTCTGGAGAACTCCGCAATCATTTCGAATCACCCCATATTCAGAGCTCTCCGGTCATACATGGAGAGATCGGTCAGCAAGAAAACTCAAATAGACTTTGAATGCCATGAAGACAAGTAAGTATTTTAAGCCCGAAGAATTCGAGCGATGCAACCCGTCCTGCTCCATTGAAGACATGGACCAGGATTTTCTCTATCTACTGGATGACCTCCGCGAAAAGGCAGGCATCCCCCTCGTCCTCACTTGTGCTTATCGTTCCAAAGAACACGATAAGGCCAAAGGACGGTCCGGCAACAGTGCTCACACCGAAGGTTTGGCAGTGGACATCAGGTGTGCCTCGGGTCCCAATCGGATGAAGATCCTCCGGGCAGCCATTGCATTGCGGATCCGGAGGATAGGCATCGACGGGAATTTTATCCACGTAGATGCTTCTAAAACCCTCCCGCAGGACACGATATGGACTTACTAAAGAGAGTACTCTGCACAATAGTTCTTGTAGGTATAGGCTTTATAATCGGGCGTAAAACAGTCGAGGAAAAGACCGTCATAAAGTACGTCGATTTACCCCCAATTCAGGGGGAGGTCAAAGTCCCGGATTTGGTTCCAAAATGGGAGGGTTTTAGGAATCCAATCAAATTGATATATATCTATAAGGGCCAGGAGGAAAAGGTTCCCCAAACACCCCCAGAAATCACAAATGGAGGGGGTTTTGGGGAGGACCAAAAGGAGGTGGATACTCTGGAGAGCGTAAAAAGGACAATATTGGACTGGAATACGACCAGGAAATACGCTGGAACATTCTTCAAAGATCCCAAAATTGGCCAATTTGACTGGGAGGCTACAGTCCAATACAACACTCTCCAGCATCTTACGTACAAGTATATCCCCGTTCGAGAACAAATCAAAGAAACGAGGTCCCCGAAATGGTCCCCCTTTCTGAGAGCTTCAGCTAACTCATTCGGGCAGGTTGGGGCTGGGGGAGGCATATATTACAGAAATTTCGGAGTAGATATATCCTATGTGTGGGACTTCGAGCTGACCCGATCGGGGTATGAGGTTGGCTTTAGCTGGAAATTTTAGGAAACTACTCCGTCCCGGGCTTAGGGGCCCGGGTTTTTTGTGTCCCCAAGCCGGGGATATTGGCCCCCGTGGCAGGGACCAGCAGTAAACAATGAGAAACAATAATAAACAATCATTGTTTCTCGATAATCGATTGAATATCAATGATTTAGGCCCTTGTAAACAATGTAAACAATAATTTAGGAGGAAAACCTGAATAGGGAATATGTGTTCTAATATTGGATAATAGTGTTCTTAAAGAGGATAAGACCCCCTATAAAAAGGTTATATAGGAATTATTGTTTACATTGTTTCTCCGGGGGTGATTTTAGGGTCTAATCCATTGGGTATCAATCACTTAGGTGAGAAACAATGAAAAATTTATTGTTTCTCTGCTATTTTTCCAGCATTTTATCGTAGTATTTGCAGCAGAAGTATTATATTTGTGATACAAACAAAAACAAATTACAATATGAAAACCATCACCTACACCAACAATCAAGGACTCGAACTCAAGATCAACAAATTCTCCTCCGGGCAGTTCAAATGGGCATTCAGCCTTACCTTCAACAACGGAGTCCACACCTTCTGCTACACCATGACGGAACTCAGGACCATCCTACTGAAAAACGGGATGACCAGGAAATGGGCAGCCAATGTAAAAGACAGGTTTGACCCCCTCACGGAGGAGCACGTACTTATTAATAGGTACAGGACCCCTGGGGGATCCGAGATGGAGGTCTTCATCACCAGCCGAATCCCGTTCGTAAATATGATAGGAACCGGGTTGGACATGGGCTACATGAAACCCCAGCTCCTGGAGCATAAACTCAACCACTACGGGTTCAAACAGTTTTAATTCCCGGGACCCCAAAATAGGGGTCCCAACTTTTTTCTCATTTTTCAATCAAAAAATTTTTTATTTCAAAAAACTTTTCTTATATTTGTGATACAAACAAAAGGATAAGACAATGACAAATTACATTAACAGCAACGGTTTAGGACTTAAGGTTACCCAGCTTCCTTCGGGTGCTTTCGACCTCTATTTCAGCAATGGGTTCATCTCCACCTGCTACACAGAAGAGGAGCTCCAGGACCTCATCCAACGAAAAGGTTTTCAACAAACAAAATAGAACACAATGAAAAAAATCGCATGGAATGAGCCGGCACAGCCGGCTATCAGGGATGACTACTTCTCCAGTCTCATCGGACCGGAGATGGACGCCGACAAAGCAGTAGAGCTCGTAGACAGGATGCAGAAGAGAGTGGACAGCCTTGACGAGGAGACAGTTAGTCATGTTTCTTCAGTCTTGTTGGAGATGGTTAAGTTAGCAAACGAATTGTCCGGCATGGACAACACCTTAACCAAACGAGAGGCTCTTCTCGTCTGCATGGGCTTCAAGACTGGCGAAGCATACGTCTGCGGTAAGTATGGAATTAACGAATAGTAAAACATGGAAGAAAAATTCAACTGGGACCTCCCGGCAGATCCGGACCCCAAATCGGACAACTATTATAACGGAATCGTATCCAAGGAGCTGAAAGGCCCCAGCAATGTGGGAGAGGTTCTCCTCAGAGTTATTCACAGAGAATCAGTTACCAATCAGTCGGATTTTGTCAATGAAGGGATTCAGTCTATTCTTGACCAGTTTGGCATTAAAACCGACAAACCTCTCACAAGAAAGGAGAAGCTACTGGCATTCATCGGATTTAAAGCTGGCTCAATGTGGGAGAAATTGATGGAAGACCAAAGCCAGAGAGAACCAGCTTCTCCCAATCCCGTAGAGGCAATCTTGATGGAAATTCTCAAAACAAATGGAAAAAAATGCTGATTTTATCGTAGTATTTACAGCAGAAGTATTATATTTGTAGTGTAAACAATAAGCATAATCCCTTCTATTCAGAGGATTGGCCTACCTTCCCCAGATTAGTTTGGGTTATGCTTCTTAAAAACCTACACAACTGTGAGAGCAATAAAATCAGTACTTATCATCACTCGAATGGGATACGTGGAGGGGGTCTTCACTTCCTTCAGAGCTTTGGCTAACTCTCAAGGAGCCACTCGGATCAATATTGAAGGCGAGTATGAGTCTTACACTGAGTCTGAACTGAAAGACATTGCAGCTAACGGTCAGACATTTACCTACTTCGGCGAGAAATGCAGAATATCAGCAAGAACCTTAAACAGATAACCATGGAAAAGATAGAAAAATACGTAGTATTCAAGTATGAAGACGAGTTCGGATTCCACTACATGGAAATGGACAAGCTTCCCGGAGAGGGACCTACATACATGGAGCCCATCTCGTTCGAGAAGAAGATCAACCCCAACTGTACCCCGGGAGCCATCACTCAACAGCCGTTTTCAGAGGACGGAAAATCTGCCTGTGTGCTCAGCTCAAAATTTGTCCCCGTGGCGGGTTGGTGGCCAGATAAGACAGACGTTCTGGAGTGGCAGGAAAGGACCCGGGTCTATAAGGCTCTCAAGGAGTTGAAAAAGAAAGGAGAAGACCTCAAGCTTGAGAAAGCCATTGAACCTCTACGAGAAGTATACGATCGCCTCAGCCCAAGCAGGAGGAGCACGTTTATTGCTCAAGTGGTCTACCTCCTCACCAAGTAAACATTTTTCATTAAAAAGATTGAAAAAAATTTCAATATCCGGGGAAAATTGATTATATTTGGGATAAACAACATGGACAACACAATGACTATCAATCTCAGAGAACTAATTGAACAGAGAGGTCTCCGACTTCAAGAAGTAGCAGAAATTCTGTTCCCCGATAACCGGTTCCCCCGAGCAGCTCTCAACCGGGTTCTCAACGGAAAAACCTTGTTGAATTCGGAGCAAGTCTCCCGTTTAGCAGCTTGGCTCCGTGTATCTGTCGACGATCTCTACAGAGGAGCATGGAACTCCGAGTTTAAAGGGGAGACATGTATTCTGACAAACGGGAACTACAGAGCCGAGTTATCGGTCAAAACGGGAGAGACGAAGGTGTTCCACCTCGGGTCCCTGTTTCATGAAACTGTTCTCCATGACCCGGCTATACCTCTCAGCAAGTACATTGAACTTCTGAACACCATAATCAAAAATCATCAAGCCAATGAAAGTAGAAATTAAGTTCGAGGCAAACCTCGAAGAAACTCAGGATCTCGAAATGGTCCGCAAGATCTGTCAGGTTATCGGAGCAAATCCCGTGACAGTTAGGACGACTGACGTCAAGAAATCAGTCCCTGCACAGGACGTGAAGAAGCCAGCTCCGGTCCCCAAAAAGACTGAGGAGCCCGAACCCATGCCGATGGATGCGAACTCCTCTTTGGGTTCTGACCCAGCTGTCTCCATTCAGGACATCCGGACTCTCCTGGCAAGTAAGGTGGACAACCACCGCGAAACCATCCGGGCAAAGCTCACTGAACTGGGAGCGAAGAATGTGACGGGACTGGATGCCAAAAACTACGACGCATTCTACGAATTCCTCAAAGACCTTGCGTAATGGGAGCCCCGAATCACTCATCTCGTAAGCACGCCATGCTTTCGGCATCAAAGGCAGACCGGTGGATCAACTGCACCCCCAGTGCCAGACTGGAGGAAAAAGTTGAGGAAACAGGTAAGCCTTCCAAGTATGCCGAAGAGGGTACTCTGGCTCACGAGATGGCAGAATGTTACCTCCGAGCGAGGTTCCGCATAACGCCTGTTGACGTTACGTCTGCTGAACTCAGGAAGCTGAAGAAGAGTGACCTCTACACTGAGGCCATGGATGAGCCCGTAATGGCTTATTGCCAGTACGTAACGGACCAATATACGGAAGCTCTACGGAAAACCAAAGACGCACTCGTTCTTCTGGAGGAGAGACTGGATTTCTCGGCTTGGGTCGAACAAGGATTCGGCACTGGGGACGCTTGCATTATCGCTGATGGGGTCATGGAGATCATAGACCTCAAATTTGGCACTGGAGTGCCGGTTTTCGCTGAGAACAATGCTCAGTTGATGCTGTATGCTCTCGGGGCATTGTCAAAATTCGAGATGGTCTACGACATCAACATGGTGAAGTTGACTATCGTCCAGCCCCGACAGGAACGGATCTCGTCATGGGAGATTACCCCCGAAGACCTCTACAAATGGGGTGAGGAGGTCGTGAAACCCAAAGCAGCTCTCGCTTACTCCGGGGAGGGGGAACTCCAAGTCGGGCACTGGTGCAGGTGGTGTAAAGTCAAAGCTCTGTGTCGCAAGATGGCAGACCACAATTTGGACTTGGCCAAACACGAGTTCAAAGAGCCCGAACTCCTTACCACTGAGGAGCTCGCTCAGATTTTCGAGCAAGCCCCCATGCTCCAAGAATGGGTAAATGCTGTATCTGAGCACCTGCTCTCCAAAGCCATCTCGGGTGAGAAGATCCCGGGATATAAGGTCGTCGAAGGAAGGTCAATACGGAAATGGACTGACGAGAATGCCGTTCAAGAAGTTCTTACCGCATGTGACTACACTCCGGACCAGTTCCAAGTTGTCAAACTGGCTGGAATCCCGGCTATCGAGAAGCTCCTCAAAAAGGACTTTGATTTACTGGTCGGGGACCTCGTCATCAAAGCTCCTGGCAAACCCACTCTCGTCCCCGAGTCTGACAAGCGTCCGGCAATGGGAATTGAACAAGCAAAACTCGATTTTTCTAATAACTAAACTTCACAACTATGAGTGCAACAACCAAAGTAGTAACCGGCAAAGTTCGGTTCAGTTATGCCAACGTATGGGAACCCCGGGCAATGGAAGGTTCCGACCGAGCAAAATACTCGGTATCAATCCTCATCCCGAAGACTGACTCGGCAACTCTGGCTCGGGTCAAGGAAGCCATCGACATGGCTCTCAAAGAAGGCATCGCCAAATTGGGCGGCAAGATTCCCCCGACGTGGAAGAACCCCCTCCGTGACGGGGACACCGAAAGACCGGACAATCCGGAGTATGCTGGGCACATGTTCGTCAATGCCAACTCGGACAACCGTCCTGGCATAGTGGACATCAACCTCAACCCCATCATCGAAAGAGAGGATTTCTACTCAGGATGCTATGGCCGGGCGTCGATCAACTTCTACGTTTTCAACACGAATGGCAACAAAGGCGTTGCTTGCGGGCTGAACAACCTCCAGAAGTTGGCTGACGGAGAACGTCTCTCCGGGGGATCTTCTGCAGAAGAGGACTTCGGCCAGAACCCGTGGGACGACGACCTTATGTAGGTTGGTATGCTGGGTCTTATTCGGGATTAGGGGTTCGAATCCCCGCCCAGCAACAAATTTAACAATAATTAACATGCCGAGACGCTTATATTTCGATACGGAAACATATAGCCCGGAGGACATTAAATCCACGGGCGCCTATAAATACATAGAATCGGGGGACTTCCAGCTCCTTATAGTGTCTTTCGCCTTTGACACCTCTCCCGTTCAGGTGATAGATCTGGCCAAAGGAGAGGAGCTCCCCGACTATTTCATCTCCGCTTTAACTGATCCGGGGATTGAGAAATGGGCTCATAACGCTGTATTTGAGAGACTCGTATTTAAGCGTATAGGACTACCTATCCCGATCGATCAATTGTATTGCTCAATGACCAAAGCAGCCTATTGTGGACTGCCTTTGGCTCTGGATGAACTCTCCAAGGCGTTGGTCCTCGGGGAGCACGGGAAGAAGTCGACCGGTAAAGCTTTAATCCGGTTTTTCTGTTCCCCGTGCAAGCCAACCAAGTCCAACGGTATGAGAACCCGGAACATGCCGGACGACGACCCGGGCAAGTGGAACGAGTTCAAGACGTATGCCGAATACGACGTGATCGCCGAACGCGACATCGTGGAACAGCTGGACCAATTCCCATTCCCGGAGTTCGAACGCCGGAACTACCTGGTAGACCAAAGCATCAATGACCGGGGGATCCTGATAGATCTCGACATGGCCGGGAACGCCATCTCTTTCGATGAGGTATACACGGAGGAGATGACCGACCGAATGAAGGAACTGACGGGCTTGGATAATCCGAACAGCTTGGCCCAGTTGAAGACGTGGCTTAGCACTAATTTCGGGCTCGAGTTCCCAGCACTTGGCAAACCTGAGATTCTAGAATATTTGAAAAATACCCCGGATGCTCCCGACTTGGTCAGAGAGGTTCTCGGGGGACGGCTTGCCTTGTCAAAGACTTCTACTAAGAAGTATATTGCTATGCTCAACTGCGCTGCCAAAGACCAGAGAGCCCACGGACTATTCCAGTTTTACGGAGCCAACAGAACAGGACGTTGGTCGAGTCGAATGATTCAGCTCCAGAATCTCCCCCAGAATCACATGAAGGATTTGGACCTCGCCAGAAGCATGGTAGAGAAAGGAGACTACGACCTTATCGAAATGTGTTACGGCAATATCCCGAATGTTCTGTCCGAGCTAATCCGAACAGCCTTCATAGCACCAGAGGGAAAAATGTTTGCAGTAGCCGACTTTAGTGCTATTGAGGCCCGAGTCCTGTCCTGGTTAGCTCAGGAGAAGTGGCGACTCGACGTCTTCAACACTCATGGCAAGATCTATGAGGCATCAGCATCACTCATGTTCGGGGTCCCAATTGAGCAGGTTACGAAAGGATCGGACCTCAGACAGCGGGGCAAGACGGCAGAATTGGCACTCGGATATGAGGGGTCGGTCAACGCAATGGAGAAGATGGACAAGGAAAAGAAGCTGTCCAAAAAAGAAATGTATTCCATCGTAGCTCTTTGGCGTCGAGCCAATCCTAAAATTGTTGAGCTTTGGGCTGAGGTGAACGAGAAGGCCATTGAATGTGTCCAGACCAGGAAAACCAAGAAGGTAAGTTGCCTCGTCTTTGAACATGACGGGACCAATCTGACAATAGCCCTCCCAGCGGGGAGAAAATTATACTACAGAAATCCCCGGGTGAGACCCAACAGGTTCGGGCAGACTGGCATTGTCTATGACGGCATGGTCCAGTCCGTAGGATGGACTGAGGTAGAGACTTACGGGGGCAAACTGGTGGAGAACATAGTCCAGGCAATCTCCCGGGATCTTCTCGCCGAAGCAATGTACAGACTAAGCATTATGAAAGACTTCGAAATAGTAATGCACGTCCATGATGAAGTCATTGCAGAGGTAGACGAAGACCGAGCCGGGGATTGTCTGGAAACTATGTGTAGAGTTATGGGGGAGGACCTCCCTTGGCTGAATTGCTTGCCAATGGGGTTGCCTCTCAAAGCAGACGGATACGTTACTAAATTTTATAAGAAAGACTAATGACATACGACGGGGAACTTGATATTGCAATCGGACTGAGTGCAAGATCAAGAGTATGGAGCAACAAGAAACTGAAATGGTCTGAATTGGTCAGTCGACTCGGGGAGGAGAACAAGACCACTGAAACATTCAAAGAGTTTGTTTCTGCAAGCAAGGAGGACCAGCTTAAAATGAAGGACGTAGGCGGATATGTCGGGGGCTACCTGAGAGGGGGCAAAAGAAGTCCGGCCAATGTGGTCCACAGACAGCTGATGACCCTCGACTTAGACTTTGCCCACAAAGACCTCTGGGATGACTTTACTCTCCAGTTTGACAATGCAGCTGTTCTGCATGGGACTCACAAACACTCGGATGCGTCTCCCCGGTACCGACTAATAATGCCACTGAGCAGAGAAGTCACGGCTGATGAGTATGTGGCCATAAGCCGAAAAATTGCCGGGATAATCGGCATAGACCTTTTCGACAATTCAACTTTCGAGACCAACCGACTCATGTTCTGGCCTTCTACGCCGAAGGACATGGACTACTACTTTAGGGTCCAGGACGGCCCATGGATTGATGCTGACGAGGTCCTCAACTCCTATGCCGATTGGAAGGACTCATCACTTTGGCCCACAGCTTCGTCCCGTTTCGAAGCTGTCGACAGAGCCGTTAAGAAACAGGAGGACCCAACCATAAAGAGGGGGCTCATAGGAGCGTTCTGTAGGACGTACTCCATACCCGAAGCAATAGAGACCTTCCTCTCCGACACCTATGTCCCGTCAGCATTGGAGGGCCGATACACTTACACAAAAGGCAGTGCATCGGCTGGTCTTATAGTGTATGAGAACAAGTTCGCTTACTCTCATCACGGGACTGACCCGTGCGGGGGTAAACTTTGCAATGCGTTTGACCTGGTCCGCATACACAAATTCGGCCACCTTGACGACAAGGTCAAGGACCCCTCGTCGAAGTTGCCAAGCGTATCAGCAATGGAGGAGTTCGTACGCAACGACCCCAACACAAAGACTACCATCGCCAACGACCACATTAACAGTGCCAAATACGAGTTTGCCGATCCGGAGCATGACAGGACCCAGGAGGTCGTCGAAAAGGAGGTTGACCCGGAGGCTGAGAGCGTAGAGTGGATGAAGGAGCTGGAGGTTGATACTCGGGGAGCGTACCTCTCGTCGGATGCCAACCTCAATCTCATATTTGCAAACGACCCGCGATTCAAAAGACTGTTCAGACAAAACGACTTTGACGGGAAGAGGTACGTATTCGGGAATCTCCCGTGGCGTCGGGTTGTTAAGCCGGAGCCGGTCAAGAACGTAGACTACTCCGGGGTCAGGAACTATCTGGGTTGCGTATATGGTATAACGTCCTCTCTAAAGATCGACGATGCCATGGCTCTGGAATTTGAACGCAACCACTTCCACCCGATTCTGGACTACCTCAATGGCCTCAAATGGGACGGTGTTCAACGGGTAGACAAACTCCTGATTGACTACATGGGAGCTGACGATAATATCTACTCCCGCGAAGCCATCCGCAAGATGCTGGTTGGAGCAGTTGCCCGAGTTATGAACCCGGGAGTCAAATTCGACCTGGTGCTAATGCTCGTAGGACCTCAAGGATCCGGTAAAAGTACATTCATCAAAAAATTAGGAAAATCCTGGTTTAGCGACACATTCCTGACAGTTCAAGGAAAGGAGGCTCTCGAGCAGATCCAGGGGGCATGGCTCATTGAAATAGCTGAGCTCTCCGGTCTCCGCAAAGCGGAGGTCGAGTCAGTGAAGCATTTCATATCTAAGTCCGAAGACTCATTCCGACCAGCGTATGCCAGAACCTCTGAGATATATCCCCGGCAATGCGTCTTTTTCGGCACCACCAACGACAGCGAATTCCTGAGAGACCCCACTGGCAACAGACGATTCATGCCAGTGGACGTGGTCCCCAACAATGCCAAAAAAGACGTGTTCATGGATCTGGACGACGAGATAGACCAGATATGGGCTGAGGCAGTTGTCCTGTACAAATCCAAGGAGAAACTCTATTTGAGCCATGAAGCCGAGAAAATAGCCAAAAATGAGCAAAGCTCGCACAGCGAGTCGGATGAACGGAAAGGCATCATTGAGGCGTACTTGGAACGTCAACTCCCGGACAACTGGGACTCAATGGACCTCTACCAGAGAAGAGACTTCCTGGTCGATGAGTTAAACCCCAAAGGGACCACCCCCCGAGACTACGTGTGTGTTGCTGAGATATGGTGCGAATGTCTTGGACGGAACCGAGAGGACATGGATCGATATAAGACCCGAGAAATAAATGACTTGTTGAAGAGCATGCCCGAATGGGAACCGTGCAAGTCTACTAAAAATTTCCCCATTTATGGAAAGCAGAAATATTACGTGCGAAAACTCGATTGAGAAACGACTCGTCACTGAGGTGGAGAGAGTTGGTGGCTGGTGTTTGAAACTCCCCGCAATTCACAATGCTGGCCTCCCTGACCGGCTCTGTCTGTTCCCCGGTGGCGAAGTCGTTTTCGTTGAGCTGAAAGCATTCGGTAAAAAGCCCCGGAAGATTCAACTTTTCATGCACCGAAAAATTAGGGCTTTAGGTTTCAGAGTAGAGGTCGTAGACACCCCTGAACAAATTAAAAAAATAATAAAGGAGTATGAAGAACAATGCAAATTTAGCTCAGGCAAGAATTGACAGAGCAATTAAAGAAGAGGGTGACTACTATGCTACTCACCCATCTATGGTTGAGAGATTTATTTCTCGGGTTTCGGATAAATATGAACTTGGAAAAATTTTAGAACCTGCTTGTGGGGGGGTCACATTAGTATGGTCTTAGAAGATTATTTATTCGAAGTAGAATCATCAGACCTGTTCGATCGGGGGTTTGGCCATACGGGGGTTAACTTTTTAGAGAGGACCGAATTATTCGAGGGTTCAATTATAACGAACCCCCCTTATTCACTGGCTGATGAATTTGTTAAAAAAGCGATAGAGATCCAAAAGGGGACAGGGATAATCGCAATGCTATTTCAATTACAGTGGATAACTGCTCAAAAAAGGGCTGTGTTTGAACCATATTTGTCGGATATATACATCCTTAGAGGGCGCGAGGGTTGCGGTAAAAATGGAGACTTTTCCACAGTACTAAGAGCCATCAATTATGCGTGGTTTGTGTTTAGAAAAGATTTCGGGGGAGTAAAAGAAGTACACATAGTATGAAATACAGTGACTTACATGATTATCAGCTACAAGCTGTTGACCACATAATAAGCCACACGCACTGTGCTCTGTTCCTGGACATGGGGTTGGGCAAAACAGTGTCTACTTTGACCGCCATCAACGAGCTCATGTTTAAAGAGGTCGAGGTCCGACGAGTATTAGTCATCGCTCCCAAAAGAGTAGCCGAATCAGTCTGGACACAGGAGGTCGAGAAATGGGACCACTTGAAGCACATTAAAGTGTCTCGCATCATCGGAACAGAACGTCAACGTCGTGAGGCTCTCGCCAAGAAGGCAGACATATACACCATCGGGAGAGACAACGTGGCTTGGTTATGCGGGCTCTACGGGGGATCTTGCCTACCATTCGACATGGTGGTCATCGACGAGCTCAGCAGTTTCAAGAATCCCAAGTCAATCCGATTCAAAGCTCTTAAGCACGTTCAGGCTTCACTCTCCCGAGTAGTAGGTTTGACTGGTACCCCGGCACCCAACGGTCTTATGGACCTTTGGGCCCAAATGTACCTCCTGGACCGGGGAGAGCGCTTGGGAAAATACATATCCCACTATCGTGACAACTACTTTAAGCCAGGACGTAGAAACGGACATATTGTATATTCGTACGATATATCCAAAGAGAATCAGGAGCGGATATACTCAAAGATCGGGGACATCTGCATGAGCATGAAAGCTAAGGACTACCTCGATCTCCCCGAGCGCATCGACAACATAGTCGAGATCCAGATGCCCCCAGAAATCCAAAAAGCTTATGACTCCTTCGAGGAGGAACAAGTTCTCAGCATGATTGATCAGCTCGGAGACGCCGTAGAGATACCAGCTGTCAATGCAGCAGCTTTGTCCACGAAGCTCCTCCAGTTTGCCAATGGAGCAGTGTACGATGAACAGAGAGTGGCCCATGAGGTGCACACGTTGAAGATCGAAGCCACGAAGGAACTCATTGAGGACGCCGGGGGACAGTCAGTCCTCATAGGTTGGACCTTCCAGCATGACAGAGACCGGCTCATGAAGGCTCTGGCCAAGTATAAGCCCCGAGAACTCAAAACGGAGAAGGACATTGCTGACTGGAATGCTGGCAGAATCCAGGTTCTTTTGATGCACCCGGCTTCCGGGGGTCACGGACTTAACCTCCAAGCCGGTGGACACCGCATCATCTGGTTTGGGCAGACCTATTCTCTTGAGCTGGAGCAGCAGTTCAATGCTCGACTTGACCGACAAGGACAGAAGGAGGTCGTTGTAGTCAATAAACTGGTATGCTCGAAGACAGTGGACCAGGACGTCATAAGAGCCCAGAAAGCGAAGACCCGGGGGCAGGATGCTCTCATGGAAGCTGTAAAAGCGAGGGTCGAAAAATATCTGAAAAAATATCGTAAAACATCGTAGTATTTGTCGCAGAAGTATTATATTTGTGGTACAAACAAAACGATAACACTATGAACTACGAAAACAAACACCGAAACAAAAGGACAATGAAACGATATTACTACGAATTAATGGACGAGGATTACAACAGCTACGAAGCAGCTATCCCCGACGGAAGAATAAAATCCAGGGCCATTGCTCAAGCAAAGCGAGCAATGAAGGACTTGGGGATCAGAAGGGCTCTACTGGCAGTCAATAGCATGAGAACCTCCAACATATTGGACATAATCACAGTCGAATTGGATTGAAATAATTTCAATTTTTCTGGTGAAAAATTTTTTTAATTGGACATTTTTTCTTACTTTTACACTACACTTAACAACTAAACACTATGGAAAAGTTTATCGAAAAGTACAAGAGCTACAGCTCGAAAGTTCTTCAGAAGTTGGCCAAGGTCAAGACCGGTGACGAGCTTGACGCCATCCAGTCCATCCTCGCATCGAGAGGAGCATCCCAGGAGCATCCGGCAGAGGAGGGCGCTGTCTACAACGCCACTGAGACCGAAGAGTACAAGGCGGAGAACGGCATCAAGGAGAACGACGAAGTCGCCGAGGAGAAGCCGAAGAAGGCTCGCAAGACCAAAGCCCCGAAGGAGCCCAAGGAACCCCGTCCGCTGAAGAAGGAGGTATCAGCTGAGGAGGCAAAGGCTAACCTCGAGAATGCCAAAACCAACATCGGCCGCTTCTGCAAGTTCATCTGCACGAAGACCAAGGAGCAGACCGACGGCATCATCATCGGAGTTCGTCTCGATCCCCGCAACAACTTCATCCAGTACCGCATCAAGACCAACGACGGGCACGTCTGGGGCAAGGGCATCGACTCGAAGGACCTGGAGCTCGGCGAGATGGCACCGGTTTCCGAGGAGAAGCCGAAGCGCGGCCGGAAGAAGGCTGACGAGGCAGCTCCTGAGGCAGCTCCCGAGGCAGCTCCCGAGGCAGCTCCCGAAGCAGAACAGAACGAGCCGGAGAACGCACCGGCTGAGGAGTAAGTCAGAACTCCTCGCCAAGTGGAGCCGTCACTCCACTTGGCACCCCGGAGTGGTACAGGAGGGTTCGAGTCCCTCCCCGGGGTCTAACCTATATACTAAAAAATCATGAGCAATATACTTAAGCACGCTGACCAAATCATTAACGAGCGGTCGGAGGAGAAGGAGAGACAATATGGTCCATTCATGGTATGCAACCAGAAGGCCGCAGAGATCGCCTCGGTCATTACCGGTAAGCCTCTGACTGCTCTTGACGTGTCTTGGGTCCAAGTGGCAGTGAAAATGGCACGTGAATCCAATGCACACAAGGAGGACAATCTCCTTGACATGGTAGCCACAATCGGGGCCATCAACAACGAACTCGAGGAACCCAAGCCGTTAAAAGCTCCGGGAGTAGTACCTACGTACTTCTCAACCATTTCGGAGGCTGTAGACTTCATCCGGATCAGTCCCATCGAGGTGCATGAGATCAAACATGTCCTCACAGAAGAGGGACGCAGAATAGCTGTATACTACTCCCCCAAAAACGATCCGGAATAGTACAATCCATTCCCAAACATCAATCCATGAACACACAAGACTTTAAGCCATTCATTAAGAGCTGGGGAGAGATTTATGCCCTCCAGGGGGAGCTCCAGCTCATGTATAGGCCATACTTCAAGGAGCGCATCGCGAACTTTGACATCAACACTTTGGAGGATCAGGAGCTTTTCAAAAAACTCTGTTGGCAGATTGTCGAGGAGCTCACAGAAGCGATGGAGGCCAAGGACAAAAACGAGAAGGACCACGTGCTGGAGGAGCTGATCGATGCCTTCAATTTTATGCTCGAGCTTTACCAGCTGTACGGTATGGCCCCAGACTTTGCTTGGGGTCACACATACGGGTTCCGGAAGGATATTGCCGACGAGAATTTCGAGGAGAACATACTGGAGCTGATCAAGACAATAGGTTTGGCTGCCAACTGCCTCAAGAACCGGGAGTGGAGACAATCTCAGTACATGGTTGACTTGGTGGTCTTCGAGGAGAGACTTTGGAACATCTGGGCAATGTTCGCTATGCTCTTCGGGAGCATAGGTGTCACGGAAGACAAAGTCCGGGAGCTCTGGTCGTTGAAGTATCAAGTAAATCTGTTTCGCATTAAATCCAAATATTGACATGGGTAGAATATTCAAAGACTGTTTCGAAATGATCCGGGAGATGGATCGGGAGCTCAAGGTTTCCGGCATCACGGTCCCGGTCAACCATTACCAAAACCAAGAACTTAGCGGAGACGACCGGCTCACCAAGGAACTCATCGGGGTGAGCTTCGTCATCTCAAAGCCGTATCTCGGCAAACGTGAGATGCTCGACTTCATGTTCAAAGACGAGGCCGAACTTATAGAGAAGTATTGCCGAGCAGAGCTCTCCGACCGGCTTGACCGAAACGGAGTCAACCCGGGTAAGAGCTGGGAAATCCGACGGGACTTGTGGCAGAAGTTGGTGAGCAAGACTCGTCAGGAGGGTCGCTTCGACTATACCTACTCGGAGCGTCTGCACATCTTCCACAAGGGACCCGAGATCCACCAGTTGGACAATGTCATCATGACTCTCCGGGATGATCCGCACTCCAGACGAGCAATGGTCATGATCTTCGAGCCGGAGGACACAAGAGGAACAGCCGGGGCTTTGACCCGAGTACCTTGCTCCATCAGCTATCAGTTCCTCATCCGGAACAATCGGCTCCACGTGATATACTACATCCGGAGCAATGACTTCTTCAAGCACTTCGCAATTGACGTCTGGTTGACGGAGGCCATGATGGACTACGTGTTCAACATCCTCGCAGTCACCTATCCCTCTCTCAAGAAGGGATCTCTGCACTACTTCGCTGGGTCCCTTCATGCATACAACGAAGACCTCTCCAAGTGGGTAATATACTAAGCTATGACTATAGACGAAGCAAGAGCTAAAGCTCATCAGCAATATGACGATTGCATGTTCTGTCCGGAATGCTCGAAGCTCCTGACTGGGCTCCACATGGGGAGCCTGTGCTACATCAACTGGATTGAGAGAAAGGCACAACAGATCCTCAAAAATTCGAAGAAAGATGAGCGTAGAGATTAAGGTGGCAATTGGGTTAACTCTGGTATCATTGGCCGGAGCAGCCATATTCTACTTCGCATTTCTGATCGCAGTTGACGAAGTCAGAAAGGACATAAAACGCAAAAGACATGGCAGGAGGAAGTGAGGAGCCCATCATCATTGGGCTGGCAATAGCAGTAATAATCGGAATAGGGATCGTCTGTCTCATAGACGCTCTCAAAAATAAACTCAAGTGATATGTGCGGAATAAGTATAGCAAGAAGGGCTAACGCCATTGACCAGATCAAGCATCGGGGCATTGAGTTCACCCAGATTGCCGAAGGAGGATGGTTCCTCGGTCATGTTCGTTTGCCCATTCAGACTGAACCAGGCGATGGCCTGGCTCAGCCCATAAAACTGGCAGGAGACAATGGGTGGCTTCTTTACGTGGGGGAGATCTACAACTATCCTACGAGGTATTCCAGCGACGTCGAGTATCTTCGCGACCTGTTTGGATCCTCGTGTCTCGAAGACATTATCTATGAAGCCAATCACTGGGATGGCATGTGGGCAATATGCTGGTACAAAAAGGGGCAGATCATTGCCTTCACCGACCCTCTCGGTAAGAAGCAGCTCTACTACAACCAGTTCGGGGAGATCTGTTCGGAGATAACCCCGTTGGTGTCGGACTTCAAAGACTTCGACCGGTACTATCAGTCGGAAGTGTTCAAATGGGGGTACAACTGGGATGACAGAACTCCATGGAACAACGTCAAGCGTATTATGCCGAATACTGTCTATTCCTTCGATGACATGAAGGTGAAGCCCACCATTATCCGGAGGGACTACTACAGATGGGGGATAGGGGAACGGAGTCATTTCGCAAAATCCGAGTTCGCCGAAGTCCTCCGGGGCTTGGTCGAGAGGTCCGTAAAACGCCGGGCAATGTACTCTAAAGTCCCGGTCGGGGCTTTGGTTTCAGGAGGACTGGATTCATCCATAGTTGCCTCTATTCTTCATCGAATGGGCCTGGGGGTTAATCTCTATATGGTGGAGAATAATGAATCAAAATTTGGCATGCTATTGTCCGAATTTTTAGGGGTTTCTATCACCTCTCTTGGCCCTATCCCCGATGATGATTGCCTGGAGAGGTGTCTCCGCTACAACGAAACCCCCATCGACTTGGGCTCTATGATCCCCCAGTTCCGACTCATGGAGAAGGTCAAGGAGAAGGTCATCCTGACCGGGGATGGAGCTGACGAACTCTTCGGAGGCTATCGCCGAGTTGATGACTATGACTCCCAGCTCTCAGACGTGTTCCAAGAGCTTCCGTTCTACCACATGCCTCGGCTTGACCGGGCTTCCATGAGGAGCACAGTCGAACTCAGGTCGCCATTCCTGAGCCACGGGATTGTCAGGTTCGCTCTCCGTTTGCCCCGGGAGGACAGAACTCACAAGCGCATTCTCAAAGATGCTTTCAGCGACGTCCTGCCTCAGGAGATTCTCGACCGACCCAAAGAGCCTCTCAAGTGCCAAAGTATACGGCAGGACCCGATGGCGTACCGCAAGAAGTGTCACGAAATATTCTACAACTTATGGTAATAGCTATTGGATATTACAGGGTATGGTTTAAAGAAGATGACTCCAATACGGAGGCTCAGTGGTTCAAAATGACGCTCCGTAAGGGGTCTGTTAGACCTTCCATACGTTCCATAAATCGGGAAGAGGCTTTGTGGTGGATCAAGTCTCGAAAAATGAAAGACGTCACCCCCGGAAATCCCGCGGGCAAGATATTTGAATCGGATGGTCAACCGTTCAAGAAAGCATTCCAGGAGCTGCCTCTCCACACTCGGTATAATTTCATAGAAGGAGCATCACTCTCATCAGGCACAACACACCGAGCTCGTCTCGAAAAATATTTTAAAAAATGAAAATCGTAAAAGTAAGAAATGTCAAGACCCCGACCAGAGGAACGGGTCTGTCCGCCGGGCTGGACTTCTACATCCCGGAAGACTTCGAAGCCAAACAGATCTGGCCGGGCGAAAGCATCAACATTCCGTCGGGTATTCGAGCTCGAATACCCCGGGGGTGTGCCCTCATCATGTTCAACAAGAGTGGCATTGCCACCAAGTACCAGCTCCAGGTCGGAGCCTGCGTGGTTGACGAAGACTACCAAGGAGAAATCCATCTGCACGTCATGAACGTCGGCAAGGATCCCGTCCTCCTCAAGCCGGGGATGAAGCTGGTTCAAGGTTTGGTGATGCCGGTCTTATACGTCGGGGTGGAAGTTCTCGATTCGGAGACCGAGCTTTTCCCGCAATCGACTGAGAGAGGAGTGGGGGGCTTTGGGTCCACGGGGGAATAGGACCCCCCGGCCCCAAAAGTTGATGGTTTTATTGTTTCATTGTTTACAATTTTCCCATGGCCCCGGCCCCAAAAGTTGGTCAAACCATTGTTTCATTGTTTACAAATCAGGGGGACTCCCGGCCCCAAAAGTTGATAAAACCATTGTTCCATTGTTTATTGGCAAAAATCTCGACAGCCCCTCCCCTAAAATCCGGGGGACCCCTATTGTTTATTGTTTATTGTTCCAATGGAAATAATCCCAAATTATTGATAATCAATCACTTAAATTAAAACAGCAGTAAACAATGAGAAACAATAATAAACAATCATTGTTTCTCGATAATCGATTGAATATCAATGATTTAGGCCCTTGTAAACAATGTAAACAATAATTTAGGAGGAAAACCTGAATAGG
>QFCD01000675.1_pt1 | contig 38667 bp, 29 predicted proteins | sample 5346081 | NCBI WGS metagenome assembly QFCD01 (sample SAMN09062251, study PRJNA434731) | Human gut metagenome, whole genome shotgun sequencing project. | isolation source: stool timepoint A gemcode assembly | host: Homo sapiens | collected 2015 | reverse complement strand
TATCGGGGCTTTGCACGATATAAGGGGCTAAACACAGGTATCTAACGACGGTTTCGTCAGCATTTGGCTGAAAGATCAGGACCGTTCTTTCCCGGGCGGCGATGAATCCATGCCGAAGGTCGAGCGCATGCAGAAACTCGCAAAAGAGTTCAACACGACAGTCAACTGGATGGAATCAGAAATCGGTCATAAATTTGCTGTTCCCCGTCCTTTCGGATACGGTGGTCCAAACTATGCTCACGCTCCTGAAGAAGCCCCGATCCCCGCTTCAGGAAGAGGCTCCTCCCATGCTGGGGGCAGATTTGTGATCAAGGCCTTCAAAGCTTATTTGGATAAAGCCGGCGTCCCTATCATGACAGGTACCCGTGCCGAAGAACTCATAACAGATGACAAAGGAAATGTCGTAGGCGTCCGCGCAACAAAAGGCAAACAAAAGATCGAAATCCGCGCCAAGGCCGTTGTATTAGGAACCGGCGGTTTCGCAAGAAATAAAGAGGTTCTCCAAAAATTTGTTCCTTCTTATGCTCCCTATACCGATGTATCAAATGCGACACCGGGTGCAACCGGAGACGGCATCATCATGGCTCAAAAGATCGGTGCAGCCGAATTCAAGGACGGTTGGGTCATGGGCATCAGTCCTGTCTCTTACAAACGTGAACTGAACAATACTCTTCGTACCAAGAACGTATTTAAAGATGACGTTTTCGTAAATCAGGACGGAAAGCGCTTCGTTAAAGAAGATCTTCCTTATATCGTCGATCCGATCGCAGCACAGAAAGCCGCTTGGGCTATCTTAGACAGCAAGGATCCGACAAAGAGCGAACTTTTGTCTAAATACAACGACCCGGAAATCGTTGTTCATGGCAACACTTGGGAAGAATTAGCTAAAGCTATGGGGATTCCGGCGGCAGCCTTAAAGAACACGATGGATCAATACAACGAAGCGTGCAAAAACAAAAAGGATCCTGCCTTTAACAAGACTCCTGAATTCTTAGTTCCTTTCGATAAGGCTCCTTTCTATGCAGTGCGCGTCATTCCTTCGACAATGGGCACGATAGGCGGTTTGCAGACGAACGACAAGTTCCAAGTCTTAAGAGCTGACGGCTCCGTCATTAAAGGTCTCTACGCCGGCGGCGAAACAGCCAACCGTCCCTTTTACCGCCGGGTCTACACCTCCGGTACAGGTTTAGGCCTAGCCTACACTTCCGGCCGCATCGCCGGTGCTGAGGCCGCTCAGAAAAAATAAACATAAAATCTGAGAACAAGCCGCTTCTTCCTGCGCCCCACTTGATCGGGAGAAGCGGTATTTTATTCAAGACTTTCTCCCGGCTCCCAGGCGGAAAAACCGCTTTTAGTCTTCCGGCTCAATTGAATTGCCGGGTTAGTTCTTCAATTTGGAAATCCCTTCTAACCTCCCCTCCAAGGAGTTCGTCATGCTCGATCTCAAAATCGCTGCGCTTGCCTTACCTTGTTTAATATCCGGTCCTGCCTCCGCTACAAGTCAGATCACTTTATTCGGTGTTGTTGACGACGGAGTTGTCCATACTTATGAAAAGAAAAATGACAAAGGTAAAAAGACAGTTAAAAATGTAACCGAACTGCGTTCAGGCGTCTACCGCGGCGCTCGCTGGGGGATCAAAGGAACCGAGGATTTAGGAAACGGGTATTCCGTCGGCTTTATGCTGGATTCGGGTTTTAAAGACGATGACGGCAGCCAAACCATGAACAGGTTGTTCGGACGAGAATCGACATTGAATGTGATGGGACCTTTCGGAGAGCTGTACCTTGGCCGAATCGGAGCGATCACCAGCGCTGCCGGTCCGATGGCAGTTGCCGCTTGGTACACTCCTTTCGGATCTTCGTGCGGGCAATTTGCTGTCACATCTCTGAGCTATATGTTCAATTTCCAGCGAGTCGACAATTCGGTTTCCTATCGCTCTCCAAAAATCGGAGATACGCGATTCCTCCTGCAGTATTCAAGAGATGTCGATGCTTTGGAAGATATTGATCCACAGAGGGTCGGTATTCAACACGGGGAGGAAGGAAAAAGGACAACCGGCCACTATTACGGTACTGGTTTTCAGTACAACAACGGTAAAGTTGATTTCAATTTCGGTGCTGACCACCTCACGTATTCCAAGAGAATAACCGGTGAAAAACCTAAAAGCTCTTATTCCGTAACCTTCGGCGGTTCAGTAAAGCATAACCGACTCAAAATTTACGGGGGTGCCCAGGTCTTCTGGCATGGAACCAGTGCATGGCTTTTTACCTACAACAAGCTTTGGACAAAAACCTACCTCAACGGATTCGCGGTGGTGGGAGGCGCCGAATATAACATTTGGGGCGGAATGGCTATGATTGCTGCTGGTTTTAATAAGACGCGTTCTGCCTCTCCCTCTCCCGACAGCAAGAGCACCCTTGCCGGCCTATCGCTTGGTTATGCGTACCCATTTACCAAGAGGACGAATATCTATTTATTAGTGAATACTGCCAAGGCGACACAGAGGAACGGCACGCCCAAGAAGTCAAGGGCATTCGTTACCGAAGAGGCGGTCGGTCTCACACACTTTTTCTGATTATCATTAACTGGGCTCCTACTTCGAATCCCAGTTAGGCAACCCCATTTTTTCTCCCTCTCATTTTCATAATTTTTTCCTCATTACTATGAAAACGGTGGTATTGGCCTTGCAGATAACGTCACCGGCGTTCTTTTACAAGTTACTTCTGTTTGTCAATTTCAAAATTCATATCTCAAGCCGACATCTGCTCGGAAATCTTGATTGAGATTTCCTCGAAAGAGCGTTTGGCCCTGCAAAACCTGACGTATTTTTAGACAGACGTATCGCCCCAACCCACACAATTCCAACATCCAACTAACTGTCTTTTACGTCGCCCGTACTCTTGTTATGGGCGGCGCCTCCAATCATGTGGTACCCGGCACGACAGCGAGCAGAAAACTCTCTCAATCCGTCCACCCTGAGGAATACGCTGCCACAGTTTCCTCTATAGCCGCCGGAAAGTCCTACTCTTCCAATCACACTGTTGATTGCTTTAGTACTAACACCGACACCTGTATCCGTATCAAATTTATTCCGGTTTAGGCTCTGATATCAAGATAATCAGTCTTCAGGCCGATTTTAAAAGATCAGCTCGGAACCCATTTCGGTACCTCCTGGCCTTAATAAATCTCGATTCGGGCTGTGGTAATCCCTTCCTCTCCCTAGCAAATCAATAATTACCCTAAAACAATGGGAGGATGCATGAGCTCAATCACTGACGTCTATAGCCCGAGAACTACTTTTCGATGCACACGCCTACGAGGCGCTAAAGTCGGCGGTTCCGTCTGCCAATTTTGTGCGGTTGGATGCTCTCAATTAGGCTTTTTTAAAGACGGAAAATTAATCGATGTCGAAGGGGATCCGAGAAGTTCCGTAAATGAAGGCAGACTCTGTCCTAAGGGTTCTTCAACCTACGCACTCAACGAAAACCCGTATAGAAAAGTCAAACCGATGTATCGTGCGCCAGGTTCAGATCACTGGGAAGAAGTTTCCCTGGACTGGATGCTCGATACCGTCGCGAAACGCATTTGGGAAACCAGAAACAAAGGTTTCGTGGAAAAGGATCCCAAAACCGGAATCACGGTCAACAACTGTGCAAACATCGGTTTTATCGGGGGTTCTGCCAACGACAATGAAGAATGTTATCTCTTTAGAAAATTGTTTACCGGCGGGCTCGGAATTCTTCCGGTAGAAAACTCTGCACGCTACTGCCACTCCACTACAGTCTGCGCGCTGAGTCCGACATTTGGTTTCGGTGCTTGTACCAATCCTCCTCGTGATCTTTTAAATAGCGACTGCATATTGATCATGGGGTCCAACATGGCTGAGGCCCATCCCTGCGCTTTCTATTGGCCGATGCAGGCAAAGAAGAAGGGAACCGTCACTATCCACGTAGATCCTCGTTACACCAGAACAAGTGCTGCTTGTGATCATCACGTGCATATTCGCCCTGAAACCGATATTGCATTTTTATCCGGAATTATCCGTTACCTCCTCGAAAAGGAATTGTGGTTCAAGGAATATGTATTGGCTTACACCAATGCATCCACACTCATCAATCCTAAATTTAATTTCGACGACGCAACCGGACTGTTTAACGGGTGGGATCCTGCGACTCGCTCTTACAGCAAGGAACCGGACTCTTGGGATTACGAATATGAAATTAATCCGGATGGTTCACGCGGAGCACCGAAGACAGATCCGACACTTCAGGATCCTCGTTGTGTTTTCCAACTTTTAAGGAAACAGGTCGCTAAATACACACCGGAGGCTGTTGCAAATATCTGCGGCTGCCGCCCGTGCGATATTGTGAAAGTGGCTGAGCTTCTCGCTCAGAACTCGGGGCCGGATAAAACCTCCGCCTTCTGCTACGCCACCGGTTTCACGCAGCATTCTGCCGGGACGCAGATCATTCGTACGTGTGCCATTCTGCAAACTCTTCTGGGAAATATCGGAAGGCCAGGCGGCGGTATTTTGGCGCTTCGCGGACACTCGAATGTTCAGGGTGCCACCGATATTCCAACACTTTTTGCAGAACTGCCTAATTACATTCCTTTGCCAAAAATTGCCGAGGGAAACGCTACGCTAAAGGACTATTTAGCTAACGGACATGCCTTCGGAGCAGCCAGAGATAAGTCTCAAGGCATGTGGAAACTTGAGACGGAGCGCGGCTCCTGGGCCTCCCTTCCGAATTACATGGTCAGCCTTCTAAAAGCTTGGTACGGGGACAATGCAAGCTCAGACAACGAATACGGTTATCAGTGGCTTCCAAAGCTCGGGGGAAATGAATCACTCACCATTACAATGGAAAGAGCGCTAAAGGGCGACGTGGACGGTCTGCTGGTGTTTGGCCAAAACATTGCCGTGACAAATCCGAACACCGGTTGGAGCCGCGCTGCCATTCGCAACCTTAAATGGCTTGTCGTTTGTGACCTGTTTGAAAACGAGACGGCTTCCGTGTGGTACGCTGATCCAGACGGTCCAAAACCTTCAGAGGTGCAGACAGAGGTTTTTTATCTTCCTACAAACTCTTGCTTAGAAAAGGAAGGTTCCGTCAACAACACGGAACGCTTAATGCAATGGCATGACCGAATTAAAGCCGCCCCGGGAGACTGCCGCTCCGACGCTTGGTGGACTTATCAGTTGGGCAAGCGGTTAAAGGCCATGGCCGAGGCATCCGGTCTGCCGAGAGACGAGGGGCTCCGCAGTCTGACTTGGTCTTATGATTTTGCCCCTGACAAACAAAACGAGATGGGGCTTCCTCAGATTGAAGGAGACTGCGATCTCGACGAGGTAGCTCTGGAGATGAACGGTTTTGACATCGCCACAGGGCGCCCTCTCCAAGGTTCCTCCGAACTGAAAAGCGACGGAACAACAGCCTGTGGCTGCCGCCTGCTTTCAGGTTTCATTACTGAAGACGGAGAAAATTTAACCAAACGGCGAGACGGCGGAACGGTCGATCACGAACTCGATTTAACCTATCGGTTTGCATGGCCAACCAATTCACGAATTCTTTATAACCGCTGCTCTGCCGCCCCGGACGGCCGTCCCTGGTCAGAGAGAAAGAAACTCGTTTGGTGGGATGAGATTCAGCAAAAATGGGTCGGGTACGACAAACCGCAATTTGACGCGACAAAACCGCCAAGCTACCGTCCGGGAGCAAATGCTAAGGGAGATGCAGCCCTTGACGGAACTGCCGCCTTCGGCGCTCATTCAGATGGTAAAGCTTGGCTCTTCGTTCCTTACGGAATTAACGAGGGACCTTTCCCGGTCTTCTATGAATCGGTTGAATCTCCGTATACCAATACGCTTTGGAGCACCAGCCGAGTGCCCGACGTCACCATTATTGATGATCCGCTCAACCCGGTTACGGAGCCCGGAGATCCGGCCTACCCGACTGTCATGACCACCTACCACATGGTCGAACATTGGATTTCCGGCTCTATGACAAGAACAATTCCGTGGCTCGTCGGTTTGCAGCCTCGCTCCTTCATTGAGATTTCTCCCGAACTGGCAGAGAGCATCGGTGTGACTACCGGCAGCTATGTTTCTGTCAGAAGCCCGAGAAACGAACTTCAGGTCCGAGCGCTTGTGACCCCGCGTCTGAGAATCGGTGTAATCGAAGGCAGACAAGCAAGCATTGCAGGACGATTCGTGTGCTCAGGCTATAAAGGAATCGTCTGCGACCCGATCACCAACGACCTTAGCCCAGCCGACATGGCGGGCGACGGATTAATTCCAAGCTCTAAGAGCTTTGTCGTGAAGATAGGAAAGCCGGATTTAAGTAAGGTAGAAAAATTCCAGGAAGACCCGGTGAAGTACCCCGGTGCGATGTCGGAGCCGGTTCCTGACACACCCTGGGCAGCTCAGCCGGAAGAGAGGAATTAATTATGAAACCCATCGATTCCAAAAATATTTTTGACGTAGTCAAAAAAGGCTATGCCGCCAATCAACCCAAAAAGAACGGCAGGATTGACCCAATTTACAGTTTGTTTGACCGGGACACTCCTTTACCTAAGTGTCAGGAACTCGCGTTTTTCACAGATACTTCGATCTGCACGGGCTGCAAAGCATGTGAAGTCGCATGCAAACAGTGGAACCAGTTGGAGTCCGATCCGTACCACTGGTCCGGCGACAGCTATGACAACACGGGAGACTTATCCGCAAATAACTGGCGTCATGTGAAGTTTATTGAACGATTCCCTGAAAAAAATGAAGTCGACAGACCGGCTCCGGCCACGCTGGATGCCCTGTTAAAAGAGCCGAAGGCAGGAAAATGGCTTTTCATGAGCGATCAATGCAAACATTGCCGAACCTCTCCCTGCCACGAAGCCTGCCCGACCGGCGCAATTGTTCGAAACGAATTTGGCGGCATCTACTACCAAACCGATATTTGTATGGGATGCGGGATGTGTGTCGCAGCATGCCCGTTCGGTGTACCCGAAATTAGTGAAAAATCAGGTCACTCGATGAAATGTGCAGAGTGTTATGACCGTCTTAGAGACGGCCTGCGGCCGGCATGCCAAGAAGCCTGCACAACGGGATCAATAGAATTCGGCCCGAGAGAACTTATGGTCCGCAAAGCTCGCGACCGGGTGAACTATCTCATCAATCATGGCCATCCCGAAGCACAGCTGTACGGGGTCGACCCATTTGAAGAATACGACCGTCTGAATTCTTTCTATCTTTTAATGGACAAACCTGAGGTTTACGGGCTCCCCTCAGACCCAGTCACACCAATCAAATATATGGCCGGAGACTACCTCAGGGGCGCCGCAACGCTCATCCTTTGTGCAGCGGCTGTTGCGGCTTGTTTAGTCTAAGGAGAAAAAGATGAACATGACTGACATGAATAATCCTAAACCTTGGGCTGAGGGCCATCCTTCTCTGTATCAAGGACATGACATTACGCACCGTCCCGACTGGGCAAATATTATTGTCTGGGATGCGTTTTTCAATAACTTAACCGCGGGCTTTATGGTCCTAACCGGTATTGCTTGGTTTGCCGGCCCTCCGCTCTTTGCCGCGCTTCTGCCCTTTGCTTTGACGCTGGCTCTCTTAATCGTCATTGTTGACCTTGTGCTCCTGGTCTTTGATTTAGGAGATCCGCCTCGATTCATCCACGCGATGCGCGTGCTGCATTTCACTTCTCCGCTTTCCGTGGGTGTTTGGGGCCTGGCTTGTTATGCGACCTGCCTAGGATGTGCAGTCGGCATTTACTGGCTGTCGGTTTACTCCGTCGCAACGAATGACTTTTTAGCGCCCTACATCGCTTGGCTCGATATCCTGATGCGGCTCTTTACCGTGCTGGCGTTTATCGGTGCCGTCGTGGTCATTTGCTACAAAGGCGTAGCTTTTAGCTGCACCTCTCAGCCGGGCGTAAAGAAAGCCCGCTGGCTGACTTCTTTTATGGTATCGGATGCCCTTCTAATGGGCTGCGGACTTTATGCGATTATGGCTGCCTGCTTAGGATTTTGGGATGCATGCGCCTACCTGCTTCTGCCTTTCATCATTCTTGAAGTCGCAAGGACAGTCGCCTTTAGCCTCCTTTGGATGGAAACCGCAGAAAGAGCTAGAAAAGTTTATTCCGGCGAGAACACGCTGCTGCGCGTCTGGGTTTACTTAATCGGCGGTCTGCTTGCCGCAGTTTTAGCTTTCTTCGGTGTTTACGGAATGTGCGCTGCGGGGGCTTTAGTCCTGCTTACCGGCGTATTCGAGCGCTATTGGCTCATCGGAATTACCAAAAAGATTTAGGGCATGATATGAGATAAGAACCGAGCCTCTCATGAGGCTTCGGTTCTTTGCGCTTTCTGTTCAATATAGTTTTGCGAGATGCTTTGAAAAACTCTGCAATAGAAAGTTGCTCAATGTGCCAACCTCATTTAAGACTTCGCTCAATGTGGTGAGGTAAGATCCGACGCTCAAATTATGTTTTTTCAGGATAAGTTGTTGATATGTGGCGATTGACTTTCCCGGTTTTAGGTGCGATTTTATTCGGAGCTCATCTATACTTTTGGGGAAATTATCTTCTTTTGCCCATCCCCCTTATCCTACTGATTCTGCTGTTCATTCCTTTCAGACCGGTTTGCTGGCTTTGGGAGATCTGCCTGATTTGTTTCGGTGCTGAGTGGCTGATTTCGGCCTACCAACTTTATTTACGCCGCATTGCGGCAGGGATGCCGTTTGCTCTTGGCACTTCCATTCTGGTTGTCTGCGGAATTTTAACTATGCTCTCAGCGCTTGTTTTCTTCAGCCGCAAAATTAAAAACCGTTATCCGCTTCACGTCTAACTCACAGTTTCGAATATGAGAAAACGGCATACCAGCGAAGATATGCCGTCAACATTCGTTAATTTTAACTAAAAGACGCCTTCTGCCCGCATCTTCGTCAGTTCATTTACAACATAGGCCATTTCCTGCGGTGTGCCTAAGGAAATACGGCACCAGTTCATTGCCGGCGGGAACGGTCTTCCGACCAAAATATTTCTTGCTGCCATCTTCTTCTGGAACGCACGAATCGGCTCATTCAACTCAAAGAACATGAAGTTCGTACTCGAAGGAAGATATTTAACACCGAGCTTGTCAAAACAAGAAGCCAAAATCTTGCGGCTTTCCAAGTTTGAAGCTCTGGAATATTCCTGGAACGGCTCATCATCCAAGGAAACCAAAGCTGCGGTGACACCAGGGTAGTTTAGTTTTTCGCCTGCCACCTGATCTTTCATCATTTTAATAATCGCCGGAGCTCCTACCGCAAATCCTACCCGCATGCCGGCCATGGCGTATAGCTTCGAGAACGTCTTTAACAGGACCACGTTGTCTAAACCGTCCTGGATCAAATTGGCCATCGATTTAAAGTTCGGATCACTGACGTATTCTGCATAAGCCTCATCGGCAATGAACAAAGTATTGTCCGGTTTACTTCTTACCCATGGGTCGATCTCAGAAGCCGGAGTCACAGTTGACGTAGGATTGTTCGGATTCACGAAGTAAACAATAGAGAATCCGTCGAAATCATCCACAGCCTTCTTCAATCCGGCGACATCAACCTTCCAATTTGCAAGCATCGGCACTTTTACAATAGGTACGCTATAGAGCTCGGCAAAGTGCTGTCCATCCCCATAAGTAAGTTCCGGGATTACCAGCTGAACTTTCGGCAAACGCGAATACGCACCCAACAAAGCTCGGATACCCTCGGAAGAACCGTCCGTCAAAAGGAGAAAATTCTTCGGCACGTTGTACATGTCACAGAGCTTGGCGTGAAGCTGTGTAATCTCTGCTTTAGCGTAACGGTTTCCTTTTGCGACGGAATCGCGTGCAGCGGCCTGAGCGCTCGGACTCATACCCAGGGCGTTTTCGTTAAAGTTAATTCGAATCGGATTATCTGCAGTCGGAGCGATGAAAGGAACATTCGCCGGTGCCTGTGCAAAGGCTTTGACAGGAAGTGCGGCACTGACAGCAGCCCCTAACAGGCTGAAATTAAGGAAAGTCCGTCTTCTTAAAGCGAGAGAGTTTGACATTTTGGTTCTCCTGTTTGTGTTCGAATGCACTTGAACTACATGCATATTCCGTGCCAACTTTTTTAAGGCGTGATCAGCGCTTTAAAGCGAAGCAAACAGGAAAACGACAGAAAAATCCCCGCTTTGTGCACAACTAAGTAGCGGAGAGCACAAAAGCGGGGCAATTTTTATTTGAAATTCTGAAAAATTCCAATAACTTTCCGTTAGTGGAGCAAGAGCATCACAATAAAGAAGACGGAAAGCAAGTACATCTCGATGCGAATCTTCTTAAATTTTCCCGAGATCAAGTTAATCAGAACATAACTCAGTAAACCGAATACGATGCCGTTTGCAATGCTATAAGTAAGCGGAATAGTGATAATGCAGATGAAGGCGGGAATGGCTTCTGCGTAGTCATCCAGGTCAATTTCCTTAATACAAGAGATCATTAAGAAACCGACCAAGATCAAGACGGGAGCGGTAGCCTGCGCAGGAATCGATAAGAAAAGCGGCGCAAAGAAAAGAGACAGGAAGAAGCAAACCGCAATCACAAAAGCCGTTAATCCGGACTTTCCTCCGACGGAAACACCGGCTGCGCTTTCAACGTAAGTGGAAATCGCGCTCGTTCCCATACAGGCTCCGATGGTTGTACCCATAGCATCTGCGAAGAAGGGTTCTTTCATTCTCGGCATCTTTCCGTCTTTGACGAATCCGCCTTTATACAAGAGGCTCACCAGCGTGCCTAAGGTATCAAAGAGATCCATGAATAAGAAAGAGAAGACAACCATCACCATATCCACGGTGAAAATGTTGTGCCACTCGAATTTCATGAAAATCGGTTCAACGGAAGGCGGTGTAGAAACAAAGCCGTCGAAATGAGTTAGGCCGAACGGTATGCCGCAAATCGTTGTAATTGCAATACCGATCAGTAAAGCACCGGGAATATTTTTAATCAGAAGAACGGCCGTTGAAATTAAACCGACGATAACCAGCAACACGCTCGGCTGGAAAATTTGGCCCAGAGCAACAAGGGTCGCGTCATTCTTGACTGAAATTCCAGCGTTTTGAAGACCGATAAAGGCAATAAAAAGACCGATACCTACACCAATTGCCTTTTGAATACTCGGCGGCAGGGAATAAACGATCTTTTCTCGGACATTGGTAACAGTAAGAAGAATAAATATCAGACCTTCCAACAGCACAGCGGTGAGCGCGAACTGCCAGGTGTGCCCCATAGATAGGCAAACGGTATAGGCAAAAAAAGCATTAATACCCATGCCCGGCGCAAGTCCGAAAGGCATCTTGGCGTAAAGCGCCATGATAAGCGTCGCGATGCCGGAAGTAATTGCCGTAGTAGCAAAAAGCGCTCCCTTATCCATACCCGTGATCCCGAGAATGGCCGGGTTTACGGCCAGGATATAGGCCATTGTGAGGAAAGTGGAGACGCCTGCGATGATTTCGGTTCTGACCGTCGTCTTTGCAGGATCAAACCTGAAGTATTTCTGAAGAAGCTGGTTCATCATATTTAGGCGCGGAGATCCCCTGCCCTTCAGGCAGGGGAGGAAGCGCCTCCTCCTTTCGAATTTCTGTTAAATAGGTTCGTCTCTTTTCCAGCAGATGCAGCTTCTTGCAGCTGATGCCGGCTGAAATGCGGGTTCCGTCAAGTTTTCGAACATCAAAGAACCCCGATGATCGACGGCCGAAAATGAAGCCTTCTTCTCCCTGGCAGGCAACTTTGTCAAAAAGACGGAAGCCTTTGACCTCAAAGGGAGCCTGATTGCGCTTTCGAATGCCGCCTTTGAGGATGGAGAGCTTGTGAATCTGCCGGTTGTTCCGGCGCGTCTGCTTCTGGAAGAAGAATTCGCCGAGCCTTTCGGCACCGAGATTGCCGGCGATGCAAAAAGCATCCGCACAATGCGACTTGGCAATGCCGTTCCTGATCCGTGCGTGCTTGGTTCGGTAGCCGTAGGTGTTGTTCACTTCCAACTCAGGATGCGACGCCTTAGGCGGTTCAAAACCTCCCAGCGCATAATTCCCATGAAGGCTCCGCACGGAACGACTGACCGCGCTTGGCCCTTCAGCTTGATTTCGCCGCGGTGAAGTGCCTTATGGCACGTCTCACAAAGCGTAATCAGGTTGCCGGGCGAATCTGCCGCCCGGTACGTCTGCTTTCCAAGTGATGAACATTGAGCACCGGGTCTTTCGATCTGCCGTGACAATGCTGACAAACGTGCCCGTCTCTGAAAAGAACATACTCGCGGACGTTCCAGAAGCCGAGCTGTTCGCCCTCTTGGTACTCTTTCCCTGCAATGTCGGGATTCTTCAGCAGCTGCATGTCGAAGGACGCCGTTTCCACGCGTGATCTTCGTGACCGGCAGCAGTCGAAGAACCGCTTCTATGCGCGACAAGTGCGCGTTGATTCGGTTTTCAACCGACGGTGCAAGCCAGCCTTTGCGCTTGGTGCGGATGCGGTTGTCGAACCTCGGCGCGCGGTAGCGCGTTTTGCGGTTACGGCGAGACTGCCGTAACGCACGACGAGCAGAGAGCAGATCAGAGACGTCCTGACGAAGTTCGACTTCGGATGCATAAAGTTCAGCCTTTTCCGTTGATGCGGAAAGACCGACATGTTCGTACCCGGCATCAACGCCCAGACTCACCGGCTGTTTGGTCTCGCCGGTCGCAATCGTGAGCTGAATGGTGAAAGGCGTGCGCCTTACCACAACAGCTTTCTTCTCTTTAAGCAGAAGGCGCGCTTTTGCCGGAGAACAAGGCATCAGCGGCTTTCCGCGTTTGTTCAAAATAAATACTCTCAAGTTTTATCTCCTCGGTCTTTCGACCGGTTGTGATCCTTCGCCAATGTTGGAAGGGGTTTCAAGCCGACAGCACCGCTCCTACCTCTCAGAGCTTTTAACCATCGGCCGCAGAGCGCGGAACTAGGATCTGCATCCCGCGGTGCCTATATATTCTCAACCAACGTAGTCCGCCAAACGACAGCCTGAGGCTAGTCAACTAGAGGCTTTTTCAAGCCTCGGCCTTCAGGCCGAGGTAGTTGACTTCAACAAACGGTGTTTGAAGAGCAGGAAAATTAAGGAAAACTTGAGAATTAAAACCGTTGTTCTCAAAGTTTCTAGCGAAGGCTCAGGATTTTAGAAGAAAATTTTCCTGATTCTTTCCCCGCGCGCCCAGCTCAAGAACAAAATGGTTAACAAAGATGGAAGAGCTGAACCTCTAGCCGAAGGGAGCGACCGTGGACATCGGATTCCGGGACTGATCGAGGCAAGTCCGGTTGTAAGACTTTTGAAGCAGCCTTAATGAATTAACAGACCTATCAAAATCCAACACGCGCTTAAGTAGAAGCAGCAAAAAGCTCTCCAGCAATAAGGCCCATAATCATTCCGTAATGTTCCTAAGGAAAAGAATGCTTCTAGAATGCGAGCTATGGCTACGAAGGATAAAAGAACAGAGCAGCTGTTTTCTCTTATCAGAAACGGCGCGCAATTAAATGTTTGGGACCAAATCGAACTCGTTTGGCGCTTGAGCCTGCCTGCGATTTTTGCTCAGATTTCTTTCGTGATGGTCCAATACATCGACGCGGCAATGGTCGGTCACCTTGGCGCAAACCCTGCGGCCTCGATCGGCTTGGTCTCTTCCTCCCTCTGGCTCGTATGGGGACTTATCACATCCGTTACAGCAGGCTTTACGGTTCAAGTCGCACAAAGAATGGGCGCAAAACAATTCGATGAGGCACGATCTGTATTCCGGCAGTCATTGTTTGTCGGCGGTCTTATCAGCATAGCAATTGCTATTGTCGGCGTTGCTCTTGCCCCCTATGTTCCGACATGGCTTGGAGGCGCCCCCGAGCTTTATGCAGATGCTAAAACTTATTTCGCCATATTTTGTCTCGGCACCCCTGCCGCCTTTTTAGGCTTTGTTGCTTCAAGCATGCTGAGAAGCACGGGAAATGTGAAACTTCCGAGCATGATTAATATCGGGATGTGCTTCTTGGACGCCATATTTAACTTGCTGCTTATCTTCCCGACTGCCACTTACAAGATTCTGGGGCTTAGCATTACGGTTCCCGGAGCCGACCTTGATGTTGCAGGGGCTGCCTTAGGAACGATCCTGGCAGAATTGGTCAGCACGTGCCTGCTGCTGTGGTTTCTTGTCGTGAAGTCCGACAAAATTGCCCTCGCCGGCCATCCGGGCTCTTTCCTTCCTGAGATATTCTGTATGAGAAGAGTCCTCAGAATCGGTTCGCCTATAGCTGTTGAAAGAATGGCAATGAGCGGAGCGCAAATCGTGACGACGATGATTGTGGCCCCCCTGGGTCCTCTGTCTTTGGCAGCCCATTCTTTTGCCATCACTGCTGAGAGTTTGTGTTACATGCCGGGTTACGGAGTTGCTGATGCAGCATCCACCATCGTAGGACAAAGCATCGGGGCAAAACGGCCGGACATGGCAAGAAGATTTTCCAAGATCAACGTCATCATGGTCATGGTCATCATGTCGGCTATGGGCGTAGTGATGTACTTAACCGCGCCTTGGATGATCGGTTTTATGACCACCAATCAATCCATTATCGAATTGGGCTCCAGCGCCCTACGAATTGAAGCGTTTGCCGAGCCGATGTTCGCCGCTGCGATTGTAAGCTGCAGTATTTTTGTGAGTGCCGGATTCACTTTGTTCCCAAGTCTTATGAATTTAGGGAGCATGTGGCTCATTCGTATTCCCTTGGCTTACTACCTGGCATCCCGAATGGGATTGGATGGTGTCTGGGTTGCGATGGCCTTTGAATTGTGCTTCAGAGGTGCGATCTTCTTATTTGCCCTTTCAAGGTTTGATTTTTCGAAGCGTCGGGGTATTGAAGATTAACAGCCTTGTCAATAGGCAGAATACCGGCGTTAAGCCGGCATCCTTTAAATCAAAGTGAGATTGATTTCAAATTCGGTTATCAAAATTTCAGGGTAACCAGTACGTTCCTATTGAGAACCTTAAAGCCGTCTTTATTCGCGATAAGGCCGCGAACATCGTCAAGAGACTCAGGGAGAGCGAAAGCCCTATCAATCATCTCGTCCTTCGGATCAATCTCAAAGATACAGTTGAAGTTTTTACTCACCGCAAACAGTTTTCCTTCATACATCGACAAGCCCGTGACGTAAAGTTCACCCAAACTTCGTCCTTCTTTCAGTAGATTAGTTTTAGGGGTAAATTCTCCCGATGTCACCATGTCTTGCATGAGCTGTTTACTAATCACAAATGTTTTGTGGTCACGGTTATTCGGAACGGTTGCCATATAGTTATATTCGCCGTCGGAGGCAGCGCTCATGACATGATGAAACTTAGAGCGAACAGTGTCCACACGGCCGCGTCCCAGAGCCAAGAAATGATCTTCTCCCTTAACAAAGTCCGAGTACCTTCCGATTAGTTGTTTGTCCGGATCGTCAGTCACGTTCTTTTCAAACTTCAGGAAGCTCTTATTAGATCCCATCAACAAGTACTTGCCGTCTTTCCACGGAATAAGGCCAACCGTCGGATCGATCGTGGCAGAATACAAAGGATCCATCTCAAACTCATCGACCAACTTGAGATCGGGGGTCAGGAAGAAAACATTGTTTTTAGAACTGACAACGTATTCTCCGTTGATGAAAGTCAAACTATTCAATGGCTGACGAATTCCGATCTTTTCTTCTGAAACAATTCGAAGTGCTTTCTCTGTTTTCAGAGGTCCCTCTGACGCTTTGTGGTTGAACGAAATGCCTAGCTTCTCTGCGTTTGGAGCAAATGCGAAATCCGGAGCTTTCACATCTCGCTTACCCAAGAAACTGATGGTTTTGAAATGTCCGTCCATTCCTGAGCCGGTATGAATAATATGTTTCGGATCCCAAGAGAACCGAATCGGATCACCCTGACCATAGTTGGGAGGAAATCCCGTCGAAACAGCAGCCTGAAGGCAATTAGAAGCGAGAACAATAGCAGATAGGAAAAAACAAAGTTTTCCCCACCAATTCAGGGTGCGCCAATTATTGCCGTTTTCGCTCGCCGGACCTAATACTTTAGGTGCAAAAAAGAACATAACTCCGAGAAGAATAATGACGGCCCAAAAAACAACCTCAGCCCAAAAATATGTATGAGCACCAAGGACCATTAAGCCAAAGCCTTGATCCAAATCTCGGGCTGAGTGCGGAGCGATATGACGGAAAGATTGCCAAAGACCCACACCGGTGAAAATAAGGAGAGAGGCTATGTACTTGGGTTTAAAGCCGTAACGAACAATGAAAAAAGCACACAGCGCAATGAAAATCATCGCAATTCGCTGTCCCCAACAAAGCGTACAGGGAGAATCGCCGAGGATATACCCGAAAACCATGTTGGCAATGCCGACCGGAAAAAGAAAAACAATGGCTGCAGCAGTGCAGAGAAGGAAATAGAAGAAAGTGCCTCTTGAGGTATCTAAAGAAATATTTTTGTTTTCTGACATTCGATGTCTCCTACAGATTCATGTTGCCTAACAGAGCACCGGATGTATGGCCGACATATAGGTAAATCATAAGAAGCCAGCCAAGCCACATGGCAGTAAAAGCCCAATTCTCTGCTTTGGGTCTTAGCCATATAATCAAAAGCGCTATAAAAGCTAAAATTAGTTGTAAAAATTCCATTATTTTTCCAATTGTGATCGGTTCATCCCAGAGACAAATATCAATTTAACGAGGCAGATAGATGGGAAACCTAAGCCAAAGCATTTGTCTCAAACACTTTCAAAATATCCTGATCACTCCATTAGGGATTTCAAAAGTCGGGTGAGTTTAACAAAAATTCTGAAATATTGCAGAAGTTAGGGTATCTAGCAGAGGCCGACCTCTGAACTTAAGGCGGCCTCCCTAGAATTCTGTTTCTTTTTCGTCATCGTAATCCTGTTCCTTTTCCGGCTCAGCGTCAGGAACAGGAACCCCGAGAGCTTCAAATAACTTCCTTCTTTTCCCTGCGATTTCTCCGAAGTAATAGCCTCCGCAGAATTTGGTCTGCATCACATTGTTCAAGGAGTCCAGAACTCTGCAGTCTCCGTCATAAACCATCGGCAAGGCGGTGTTCTTTTTGCACTCCTCACTGTATTTTCTCAGTCTCGTTCTGACGATCATTGCAATAGAGGTCGCTAAGAACTGCACAAACGTTTTACCTGTTAATGACTCGTTATCCGAGACTCGATTTCGAGAGCAGCCCAATCGGGATTTGAGCGTTTTAAATGTATCTTCAACGATCCAGCGTTCCTGGTAAGCGCACCAAGCTTTTCCGGCATCGGATATTTCGTCGCTCACGAGCACCCGGTAGCCTTTGTAGCGGAGCTTTTGATCCACTTTTTTATTGTCGATGCTGTAGCTGACGGCATCGTCTTGCTCATGTTTTTCAAACACTTCTTCTAATAAAGTTTGTTCGTTTTCATCGAGCGCCTTACCGTTGGCTATCTTTTCCCGGACGCGATCGATTCTCTCGAACAGCCCTTGTCTGGCGTTCTCAGCAATTTGTCGATCGAAGTAGATGTGCCAGTAAAGCTCCGCAGCTCTCCTGCGTCTTTCTTGTGGATCTCTGGTTTTTTACAGGACTAGGCTCGTAAATCCAGTTGATTTTCTTTGTCACCTGGAAGACCTGGGTATACCAATCCCTCCGGTTTAAGTCCTGCAGATTGAGCCTTTCTTCATCAATGAGTTCTTGAGTAAGACTGCCGGAGATCCCGCATTTCATATTGAACAGGAACCCGACTTTATTTCTCAGGCAGTCATTGATATTTTTTGTGCCGCTGTAGCCGCGGTCAGACACAAGGACGACATTTTGGATGCCTAGTCGGGAGTTATCAGCGATAACTCGTCTGACAGTTTGTACATCCGGAACGTTTCCATCGTAGGTTCGATAGAAGATGGGCAGCCCGCTTTTGGACTCAACCAACATCAGCAGATTAATTTGAGGAAGGTTGTCCTCGTCTTTATTCCTGCCTCTTTCTACGTTTGGCAGTTTATTAGCGTAGCTGGAAATGGAAGTCGAGTCTAAAGCCAATGTCAGCTTGTCACCATCTCCAACCTCTCTCTTCTGTTCTATTAAGCCTTCCTGTAGAGCTGAGAAGTACTTTTCTATCTGCTGCTTTTTGATTTTCCTAAAAATCCTGCCTATTGAAGATGGATGCAAAGGCGCTCCCCACGGCAGGCGAGTTGCCTCGGCAAAGGTCGGATATTTGGAAATATTGTTGTCTTGGTTAAGGATTATGAAGTACGCAATCGATAAAACTTTTAGATAGTCCCGGCGCTGAGGAAAGGCTGTTTTGAGAGCTTCTCCAATGGGAGATTGAACAACGAGCTGATCCAGTGCCCAGGTAGCTCCCGCGTGCAGTTGTTTGACTTCCATTGCCTGAGAAAGCGTAAAGCCGCCTTCGTTCATGGGAGTAAAGACATAATCTTTACCTTTGCGTTCACAGATAAAGTCCCTCAATTCCGGGCGCTCAGCTAAAAAATGGTCATCCCATCGGATTCTTCCCTCTTTCTCGCCTGAGGTGACAGTGCCGACTTTCTTGAAGCTGGCGCGGTAACTTCTCTTTTTCTCCGGGTCCCATTTGTTCTTGTAGGTGTAAACGTAGAAAGCCGAAGGGCTCTTTTTAATGATGAGCGGCGGAAGCTGGGGCGTTTTCATAATTAAAATAGATTATCCAGTTAGGTAATCTAGTATAACATAAAAAATCCTTTTACTCCACTGAAATAAAAGGATTTTTTTTGATTTTTAAACTTTTAGTACTCTAGTTTTGCAATTTTTCAGAAAAATTACACCTTTACATGTAAAGAGGTTATTTGGCCTTTAGGAAGCGGGATGTTTGAGAAGGTTGTCCGTGAACATGTTCACACTTTAATTACTGCTGATTAACTCTTTGTATGTCACGCAAAAAAGCTATCAGTACCTCTTAATTTACTGTTTCCCTTCATTAAATTATTAATAAGAAAAACTCAAACCTAGGAGACAAAAATGAGCGCTTGGCTGCAAACCAAAAGCTGGGAAGAAGCAAAGGAAGCAATCGCCAGATCCAAAGGCGTTGCTATTGTCCCGATCGGAAGTGTGGAACAACACAGTTATCACCTTCCATTAGGCACGGATACTTACGTCGCAATGACTATAGCTGAGGAAGCAGCGGAAAAAACCGGTGCAGTCCTGACTCCGCCAGTTTGGTTCGGCTGGAGTCCCCATCACATGGTACTACCGGGGACCGTCACAATCCGACCTGAGGTACTGTCTGAATTGACCTACGACATCATCGAATCCTTGAATGCTCACGGTCTGAATAAGATTATTCTGATCAACGGTCATCGCATCGTGAATGTTGTTTGGATGCAGATCTGCGCACAGAAAGCTCAGAGCAAGCTTGGCTGCACCGTCAAGATTTTTGATCCGGCTTACATGAGCAAGGATATTGTGAAGGAACTGGGCTTCGGTCCGGTCGGACACGCCGAAGAAGTAGAAACTTCTCATATGATGGCTCGCTATCCGGACATGGTTCATTTAGAAAAAGCGATAGACAATCCAATCAAAGATACTCCTCTTTATTCTGTCGATCCGACTTACGAACATGACACACTTTGTTATGTCCCGAGTACGCTTGAACACGCGAAAGCAGCAGCGAAAAAATCCGGCGGTTGTACGGGTGAACCTTCTAAATCCGACGCTCGCCGCGGACAGATCTATCACAACCATTTAGTAAAGAACTTGATCGCTGTCGTTGAGCAGCTTCAAAACGCTTGATCCAAGGAGAACGTTATGAAATCTCTCGGACACAAGCTTTTCTATGCAGTTTTGATCGTCAGCGTCCTTATGGTCAATCCGCCGATTGTCTTTTGGTTTAACGACTATTGCGTAGAACATCCGCTCTTATTGGGCTGGCCAACCATGTACATTTGGCTTGAATTCTGGTTCTTAGTCATGATTGCCGACTTCATTATTGCTGCCTACAAACTCAAAGCGTGGGATTGTCGGCAGGACCAAAAACCCATCGTGCCCGTGCAGCGGCCTGAACTGTAGGAGGTCCAAATGAATATCGGATTAGTGATTTTAGCCGTCTATATCGCCGTACTTTTAGGTATTGCGCTTTATGCCTCCAAAAAAGATAAGAAAAACATCAAGGACTTTGCCACAGGCGGTGGGCTTGGCATTTTCATTCTGACACTGACATTCTCAGCAACCTACCATAGTGCTTATGCCTTTATGGGAGCCGGCGGATTCGCCTACAAAAACGGTATCGGCTGGTGGTGCAACGGATTATGGACAGTTCTTCCGGGCGTCCTCTTCTGGGTTTGGGGGCGGCGCTTTTGGTATTTAGGCAAGCGTTACGGTTATTTGTCTGTATCAGACTACGCCTCTGACGTATATCAATCGAAAACCGTAGGCATTCTTGTAACGCTCATCACAATGATCTTTACCATCCCATATGTGGCGATTCAAGCCATTGGATGCAGCTACATTTTCCAAACGATCTCCGGAGGCATGCTGAGCTACACCGTTGGAGCATTGATTTTCTTTGCCATCATGATCGTATTGGTCTGGTTAGGCGGGATGAAAGGTGTTGCCATCACCGACGCCGCTCAAGGGGTATTTATGTTCGCCGGCCTACTCGGCGGTTCGCTTTGGGTTATCCTTGCAAATTTCCCATCCGTTGCAGATGCCTACCAAGCAGCGTTCTCTCATACGCCGGAACTCTTCACAATGCCGGGGCCAAACGGCGTCGTAACCGCTCAGGACTGGGTTTCTCGCTGGATCGTCATTACATTCGGCATGATGATGTTCCCGCAGGTCACCTTGCGCTTTTTCGCCGGAAAAAATCTTAACGTCATGAAATGGTCAGCCGTCTTCTCGTCTATCTATCTGACGATGATTTACGTATTTACGCCTTGCGTCGGGATGATCGGCCGACTTTTAATGCCTGATATCGCAGCCCCGGATACGATTTTCCCAGAACTGCTGCTTAAATACACTCCTGCTGTATTTGCTGCACTAATCATCAGCGGAGCCCTCGCAGCAGCCATGTCCACCGGAGATTCCCAGCTACACGCAACTTCTACGATGGTCGCGACCGATATCTACAAAAAATTCGTGGACAAAAAGGCCAATGAAAACACGCTCTACAACGTCGCAAAGATCGGTGTTTTGATTATCGGTTTGGCATCGGTTGTTTTTGCATTAACTCGCCCAACAGCCCTCGCTGATCTGTTGGTACTTTCTAACGGCGGAGTTGCCGTCCTTGTTCCGGCCGTTATCGGCGGTTTGTACTGGAAGAAAGCAAGCCGCGAAGGAGCCATCGCTTCGATCGTTATCGGTGAAATCTGCATGGTATCTATGACTTTTATCTTCAAAGTCTCGCCGTTCGGATTTTCGGGTGCACTCTGCTCGATGCTTATTTCTTTGATTATTTTCGTTAGCGTTTCGTTTATAACAAAGCCTCAAGCGCACACTTCTGAAGTTATTTCTTCAATTAATAATTATTTTGCAGAAGATAAAGCTGTAGAAGAAACCCAAAACAATCAAGGCGCTTTAGCTATTGATTAAGAAAAAATATATTTTTCTAATTGAGCTCTCTAAGATCAATTCATCTCAGAGAGCTTTTTTCTCAATTAGTTTTGTAATAAACGATGAGCCGAGAATCAACACCCGCTAATAATGAAAATTAACGCCAAGAACTTCTTGTTTTTATAGACAAAATGCCTAATTTTTGGGTGAAAAGCTATTCAAAAATTAAGGAGAACCCCAAGGCAACTTTAGTTAAGAATCTTTATCATTTACGGAAGTCTCTCCCCAAAAAATGAGACCTCTCCCTTTAGAGGACACAATTTATGACTTCTATTTCTAGACGTTCTTTTCTTGCCGTAGCCGCGGCTTCAGGTGCCGCAGCCCTTTCCAACACTGTGTCGGCACAAGAAAAACCCAGTGTTTCAGAAAAATTTAAAGATTATCCTGCTGGAGCTAAAAGCGCTGCCAAATACCCAGCATTGCCGGAGCCGCTTCCTGACCTTAGCCTAACAGAGACTTTCTCTCTCGGAAAATCTCCGCTAAACGAAGGATCATGCATTACGGCATGTCACTGGGGCATCGTCCGTCCTCAGGTTCGCGGCGGAAAAATGGTGGCACTTCACCCGTTTGAGTACGACTACGCGCCTTCTCCGAATATTAACGGTCTTTGCAATTTGCCTTATTCTGCCTCAAGAATCCATTATCCGATGGTCAGGGAAAGTTACTTAAAAGATGGTCCCGCCTCTCGAGAAAAACGCGGCACTGACCGCTGGGTAAGAGTTTCGTGGGATCAAGCGTTAGATCTGGTCGCCAATGAGATGAAACGTATTTACGCTGATTTCGGCCCGAGCGCGATGTTCGGTCGTTCTTACGGTTGGATGTCCAGCGGTAAGGTCAATGCGGCCATAAATTTGCAGCAGCGCTTACTCAACCTTTGCGGCGGATTCATCCAAACCACTAACAGCTATTCAACGGCAGCCATTGGCCGTATCTTGCCCTATGTGGTCGGCATGTCGGACCCCACCTCCACGAGCTGGGATAATGTTCTTAAAAACAGTAAACGTGTTGTCCTTTGGGGAGCAGACCCCCTCGTCACAGATGATATTGATTGGGTAACTACTCTGCATAACGCTGCCGGTTACTTTAGAGCCCTCAAAGATTCCGGCATCAAAACCATCTCCATCAACCCTATTGCTACAGACACCGCAGAATATCTCAACAGTGAATGGATTGCACCGATTCCGGGTACTGACTGTGCATTGATGCTAGGCATGATCTACGAGCTGGAAAAGACCGGGAAATGTGATCACAACTTCATCAATAAGTACACCTCCGGTTGGAAAGAATTCAATGCGTACGTCATGGGTAAAACTGACGGTATTGAGAAAACTCCTGCTTGGGCATCCAAAGTGACAGGTGTCCCTGAATCAAGAATCAAATCTTTAGCACACGAGCTTCAAGAAAACCGCACTATGATCATGATGGGCTGGGGGATTCAGCGCATTCAATACGGCGAACAGCCCCATTGGATGGGTTTTGCCTTAGCATCAGCCTTAGGACAGATCGGATTGCCTGGAGGCGGGATAGGGACAAATTATCAATATTCAAGCGGAGGATCCCCTGCTGCTTACGGTCCTTTTGTCGGAGGCGTGCCTGCTTCGGTCGAACCTGTCCTTCCTTACAACAAGGCCTGGAAAGGCAGCAAGGTAATCCCTGTCGCCCGCTTTGTAGACTGCTTCCTGCATCCAGGAAAAACGATCGACTTCAACGGAACAAAGGTCACTTATCCTGAAGTTAAGATGGTAATGTGGGCCGGCGGCAACCCCTTCGCTCATCAGCCTTCGACAAATCAACTGCTGGAAGCATGGAAGATTCCTGAGACTGTCGTAGTAACAGACACGTGCTGGACTGCTACTGCTCGCCATGCGGACATTGTCTTACCCGCTGCAACCCAGTTCGAACACAACGATATTACCAATATCGGAACTTATTCCAATGACGGTATCGTTGCGATGCAGCAGGCAATCGAGCCTCAATATGAATCTAAGCCCGACTATTGGATCTTCAGTAAATTAGCCAAACGAATGGGGTGCGGAGACCAATTCACAGAGGGAAGAAGCGAAATGGATTGGATTAAGTTCATTTACGAGCAGTCCAGGAAGTTCGGAGCACAGATGGGAGTCAAGCTGCCATCCTTTGAAAACTTCTGGAAGAAAGGCTACTTCCTCTATGACGTGCGTCCGCAGGAAAGAGACTATGTTGCATTCGCTAATTTCCGCAAGGACCCGAAGAGAAATTCTCTTGGTACGGAAAGCGGCTTAATTCAGATTTACAGTCCCAAGATAGCAAGTTACGGTTACAAGAGCTGTTTAGGTCATCCGAGTTATTTAGAGCCGACCGAGGGCCTCAATACACCTAACAAGAAATATCCGCTTGCATATATGGCCTGTAAGAGTCGCTATCGTATGCACAGCCAGCTTGACGGTACTTCCAGCCATGATTTTGCAAATATTTTGAAGCGCGAACCGATCTGGATCAATCCGGAAAACGCAAAATCACTCGGTATTGAAGACGGAGATATCGTTCTGGTTAAAAATGACCGCGGTGCGCTACTAGCCGGTGCTTATGTCACGGACAGAATCAGAAAAGACACGGTTGTTGTTCATCACGGTGCCTGGTATGAGCCCGTCAAGATGACTGACGGCACTTTATTGGACATTCATGGCAACTCCAATACATTGACTATGGATATTCCTACATCTGATTTAGCTTGCGGCAATGTTGCCTCTTCAGGTCTTGTCAGCGTAACTAAATACACAGGAAAACTGTCGGAAATCAAAGTCTGGAATCAGCCTGAAACTGTCAATCAATAACCTCATTTACTAATCAGACGCCCGGCAACTTGCCGGGCGCATTTTTTAGTCGTCCATGTTTTTTGCAAAATTAGATATAACGGCAAACATGATCAACAGCGATATCAGAAAAGCCTAAAGCCTCTGCTTTTGTTACCTTGCCGCCGGCGACTTCCAACACTTCTTTCAGGATTCTCTCCCCGGCCTGGTTAATCGTTTCTTCTCCCTCCAAAATACCGGAAACATCAATATCCATATTGTCTTTCATTCTTTCCGCAGTCAATGGATTTCCAGTAACTTTAATTACTGGAGCTAGCGCATGGCCGGTCGGAGTGCCTCGGCCGGTTGTGAAGACCACAATCGTCGCGCCCCCGGCGACCATACTCGTGACAGAAGAAATGTCATACCCTGGCGTATCCATAATGAGAGCACCTTTCTTAGTTGGCCTCGCTGCTTCTTGGAGAACCTCGGAAACCGGACGAGTTCCTCCCTTATGGATACAACCGAGACTTTTTTCTTCGATTGTCGACAAACCGCCAACTTTGTTACCGGGCGTAGGCTGGCCGGATCGGCAATCTTGCCCAGCTAGGGCGAGATGTTTTTCATACTCTTCACAGATACGAATAATCTGATCATGAATCTCGGGTGTTTCCCCGCGTTTGGCGAGAACATGCTCAGCGCCTATGAACTCAACGGTTTCGCTCATCATCGTTGTGCCGCCAAGATCATAGATTTTGTCGGCCATACTCCCGACTGCCGGATTGGACGCAATCCCACTGGTTGCATCCGATCCGCCGCATTCGATCGCAACAAAAAGATCTGAAGCATCACACTCTACTTTTTGCAGCTTGCTTGCCTCTTCAACCATTTTCCGAGCCGCCTCAACGGCAAGAGCTGCTGTTTTGATGGTTCCGCCTTCTTCTTGAATTCCGAAAGAAACGACCGGTTTATCGGACAACATGCGGATTTTTTCTGCGAGCTCTCGATGCCCGACAGTTTCACATCCAAGTCCAATAACGACAACTCCGAAAACATTAGCGTTTAGCGCAAATCCTGTCAGCACTCGCTGAGTCATTTCTGTATTTGCTGTGACATCAGAGCAGCCGACATTGATAATGACGTTTTTAGTCCCTAGAACTTGAGAAGCAACCACACGGCAAGTTTCTGACGCGCACGCGCAGGAAGGAAGAATGAGAACGTGATTACGTACACCGACAGAGCCGTCTTTTCGTTTGAAGCCTAAAAATTTCATTTGTATTTTCCTTTTAATACGTACTCTTCAGCGTAGGAACGCGGCTGGCTCGCGATATTGAGATGATTCACCAAAGTTCCTTTAGGAATGAACGCAATCGCTTTGCCGATAACTTCGCCATATTTAAAAATTTCTTCTCCTTCTTGGATATCGATTAACGCGATCTTGTTGCAAAAAGGAATGGAACTTACTGCATTGATGAAGCTTCTGGAACCATCGGAATCAATGACTTCGACTTCTTCTCCAGCTTTGACTTCTGAGGTACAGACAGCGGTGTTGTCTTTTGAATGAATGTGGAGTGCCTTGGACATTTGAGCCTTAATTTTTAGTAGAAATAATGAGGTTGATTGCTCAGTCATTTTAAAACTGACTAAAAAATCTGAGATCTCCGTGTTTTTATCTAGTCCTAAAAAGAATCTCTGGAACCCCGGTAGTTGTCAAGCACTTTAGGATAAAGTTTTTCTTTAGTCTTGCGAAGCAAGACCTGTTTCCATATTTTTTTTGGTTGTCTAGGTATCTTGTTCGAGGTTAAATGCGTCTGCTGTTGCATACAGAAGAGGCCAATCTACCAATCTCTCCAGGCTGTTTCAAGAACCTCAATTGATTCTATTTGCCTACCATGAACTTCAAGATCAGTCCGCTCGTGCCCCCTAAAATTGGATAGCTGTGACGCTAATTGAATTTATCGGGCTGTGGAGCGGGCCTTTCGGCTTTCTCATGCTTTGTTGTAGACGATTGTGCTCGAACTGTAAGTTAAATCTTTAGCTCCCTTTGGGCAATGAGCATTTCGCGACCCCTGCTATTTTTGAGTTATATGGTTTGTTGCTGATAAGAACAGCTCTAACAATCCGTAAAAGCTTTGCGGCAACGGCGCATACGAGTTTTCCCCATGGCATTTTTTCTTTTTGCTTCTTCAAAATCCACTTCGTTAACTGTTTGGATTTCAATTTTCCTTTAGTGGCCATGTTAACCAAGCTCCCGGCCGCTTGCACCATTAAAGACCTCATAGTCCTGTCTCCACGATGGGTAATTTTTCCTTTTCTCTCATTGTGCCCAGTAGCAATGCTTCTCGGCACCAATCCATAATAGGCAGGAAAATCTTTGGGACTTTTAAATCTCTTTATGTCTCCAACCGTTGCACGAAGTCTGCAACTGCAGATTGATCCCAGCCCCGGAATCGTTTGAATTAACTGGCAAACTTTATCGCTCTTAGCTAACTCCTCAAGGGTTTTGGTGATTTTGTTCAAGGCCTTTTGAGCTGTTTGTGCGTGTGTAACCATGTCAACGAGACTTTCCTTCAGTTCCTCCGGGAAAGCTGCGTGATTTTCAATCAGATCTTTCAATCGAGCTTTCCCGCTGATTCCTTTCGAGATATTCAATCCCCAGGCTTGGCAAATCCCTTTTAAAGACACAATGGTCTGCCTATATTGCTTGATATATTGTTCCCGCAATGTTGTTAAGCTCGCGTACTTTTGTTGCTCTACATCTTTGGCTTTGATTGTCCTCAGCTGTGTATCTTGGGCTAGAAAAGCCAGGGCTTGAGCATCATTTAAATCAGTTTTTTGGCCTGAAAAATGATTTTCAACGTAGTTCTGTACATTCTTGCCGCCGATAACCAGACAACGATGTCCCCAAGCCTCTAACTTTTGAACTAAATAATTCATTTCAGTGCATGGCTCCATGGCGAACGTCGTAGAACTAAGCGCCTGGGCACTTTTCTCGAGCTCAGAATAGTCAAGCCGGTCGATGCAGACCACTTCACCATCTGTTGTTAACAGAGCAGCACTGACGCAATTCTTAGCTAAATCTATACCGATGGCTTCGTATTCGAGATCTGTATCGATAGTTTTTGCGAGTATCCTTCTAACTGACATGGAATCACCTTTAATGAGAATTTTGTCACTTTCATTTTGCTCCCTCTATCTCGCTGGGAGCAAAGGGGTTCCATGTCATTAAATTAGGGGGATTTAAAAATTCAACCATCAAAACTCACTTTTTTCTTTATTGAAGCAAAAGTAAATGCTTTTACAGGGCTATTTCACCGTCAAATGAAATTTTGACTAACAATTTGTCTTAATTATCTATTTTTGTTCAAAAAATAAATACCCAAATTCGTTAGCACGCAAGGGACTTAACCCTAATTGTCTCTTTTGTATGAAAGCGTAGACTGAAATCACCTACTTCCGAGGAGAATAGGATGACACTCAACAGAAGATCATTTCTTGTTGGGGGTGCAGCCTCTGCTGCCGCCTCCATTTCCACATTCGCTCATGCAGCAAATCCCTGCTCGACGCCCACCACTTGGGATAAAACCTATGACGTCATTGTCATCGGCTCCGGCGGTGCCGGTCTTTCTGCCGGCATCGTCGCCAAGGAAAAAGGCGCAAATGCTGTCGTTCTGGAAAAACTTTCCATTCCAGGCGGCAATACTATGGTTAGCGGAGGCGGCTTGAATGCGGCCGTAGAAGCAGATTACAAGAAAGCAGGCATTGAGGACTCTCCTCAGCTCCATACCAAACAAACGATGGCTGCGGGCGATTTCCGCGCCGACCCTGCTCTTGTCGCCACATTGTGCGAAAACGTTCCTCAAAGCGTCGAATGGCTTAAGAAAGTCGGCGTGCAGTTCAAACCCGGCATCTACCAAATCTATGGCGGCCTGTGGCCTCGTTGCCGCAATCCTGTCGGTCAGAGCGGCGGAGACTACATCAAAGCCTGCATGAACTACGCCAACAAGATCGGTCTTCCGGTTCTGACTAACCACAAAGTCATCGGGATCATTCGTGAGAAACCGGACTCCGGCCGTGTCTTAGGCGTTGAAGTTGAACTCAAAGACGCCAAGAAAGAGTTTTGGAAAGCCAACAAGGCCGTCGTTGCCGCAGCAGGCGGTTTCGCTGCAAACCCGACAATGTGCTCTTACTTTGACCCGCGTCTGACAAAACTCAACACAACGAACCAGCCAGGCTCTACCGGTGAAGTACTCAAATATATCCAAGGTATCGGAGGTTTAGCCGTTGGTTTGGATTACATCCAGTGCATTCCGTGGACTGCTCCCGGCTACAAACACACCGCTGATATTTTCCAAGCTATCGAATACACCATCTTCCTCAACAAGGAAGGAAAGAGATATGTTGCCGAAGATGCTCGCCGTGACGTAATTCGTGACGCCACTTTAGCTCAAACCGATCAAACGGTCTTCCCGGTATGCGATACAGACGGCTTCGATAAGAACAACGAGTATTACAACGAGATGAACCATCGTGCTCTGGAAAACGGCACCTTATTCAAAGCAGACACGATTGAAGAACTCGCCAAACTCATCAAAGTACCGCCGGAAGTTATGGTCGCGACCATCAATGAATACAACGCAATGGTTGATTCCAAGAAAGATCCTCTCGGCCGTACCCCGATTATGCTGAGTCACAAGATCGTAAAAGCCCCGTTCTATGCGGGTCCGATCGGTATGTGCCGTCATCACACAATGGGCGGGGCCAAGATCAATACGAAAGCTCAAGTACTGGACCGCGACGGAAATGTGATTCCGGGTCTGTATGCTGCCGGTGAAGTCACAGGCGGTATCCACGGAAGCAACCGTATTGGCGGAAATGCTATTGCAGATATCTTCACATTCGGAAGAATCGCCGGTGAAGGCGCCGCTTCTGAGCAATAAGTAGGCTTATGAGTTATAGGCCGCCGGTTTCATCAGGCGGCCTTTTCACTTATATTCTCGGTAATCACTTCTCATAAGAAAGCCGTCCTGACAGCTTCCTGCTCACAATTGGTTAGATTACTCAGATTGTTGTCCGCAGAGCCTGATAATTCTCCTGCTAAATACTCGGCTGGGAGTGAGAGTCATGCCAAACAATAGATTAGATTTCGAAAGTATCGATCAGGTAGAAGTTTTCAAGGAAAACGGTGATGTCATCGGAACCGTTAAAGTCTCCGGTGTCCGTTCAATTGAAGCTGCTATCGAAAAAGCCCTTCAGCAGCTGCCGGAAGCGAAAGATCCAGAAGCCTATGTATTCAAGGTGTCAAACCTGTCTGACGGAACCGAGCGCCGATATCGTTTAAACGCACACGGTCACGTTAAATTAATTATCTAATCTTCAAACAGAAACCGGGCCTCGCTAAAGAACCGGATCCTGAATCAATGGTCCCGACGCCTTGGCATCGAGACCTTTGTTGATTAGTAGGACATGATCTGTCCGTCGGTACGCTTCTCGGTTGCGCCGCAAAGCACGCCGTTTTCATCTCTAAGAATGACCTGACCACGACCCATATGATAAGGATCAGGTTGGACGACGATTTGGTGTCCCATTCGCTGAAGCTGGCGAATGATGTAGTTGGGAGTTTCTTGCTCCACTTCGACTTTCTTACCACCGACCCACTGCCAGCGTGGCGCATCAAGCGCTTGCTGAGGATTCAGGTGCCAATCAATCATATTCATAACCACCTGAACATGAGCCTGGGGCTGCATCCATCCGCCCATAATTCCGAACGGTCCTAATGGTTTTCCGTCTTGAGTCAGGAATCCCGGAATAATGGTGTGGTACGGACGTTTGCCTCCCGTCAACGCATTAGCATGGTTTTCGTCAAATTTAAAATTCTCTGCACGGTCGTTCAAAGAAATGCCGGTGCCCGGAACAACGATGCCGGAGCCGAATCCGCGGAAATTGGACTGGATAAAGCTCACCATGTTGCCGTCTGCGTCTGCACAGCAGAAGTAAACGGTAGACGGGCATCCTGGATCGCCCGGTTCCGGCATGACGGCTTTATCGTTAATCAATGCGCGGCGTTTGGCAGCATAGTCTTCGCTTAAAAGCTGATCAACAGAAACTCTCATGAAAGAAGGTTCCGCGACGTATTCAGCTGTATCTACCATCGCGAGTTTCATTGCTTCTATCTGCTTGTGCATTGTGTCGGCACAATCTCTTTCAGCAAGATTCATATCTTTAAGAATCTGCAAGGCCATCAGAACGGTAATACCGTGCCCGTTAGGCGGCAGCTCCCATACATCCACCCCGTGATAGTTCACGCTGATCGGATCAACCCACTCAGGTTTGAAAGCAGCCAGGTCTTCCTTGGTTAAGAAGCCGTTGTGCTTCTTAAAGAAAGCATCAATCTTTTCGGCAATGGCTCCGCGGTAGAAAGCTTCGCCCTTGGTAGCAGCGATTTCTTTCAATGTCTTAGCCATATCCGGACAGCGGAACATCTCGCCGGGTTTGAGCCAAGTGTTGTTGGGTGCAAATGTATCAAACCAGCCCTGGAATTCAGGACGATCACGATATTTGGAATAGTTTTCGAAAGCTTCCTGCCAGAGACGAGAAATATTCGGAGTCACCGGATAGCCTTTCTCTGCGTAGCGAATGGCAGGTGCCATCACTTCTTCCAAAGGAAGTTTGCCGAAGCGTTCATGAAGCGTCATCCAGCCTGCAACCGCACCCGGAACATCAATCGGTTCAACGCCGTAAGAAGGAATTTTTTCAAATCCTCTGTCCTTTAGTGCAGCAACGGAAAGAGACTTAGGAGCGGGACCCGAAGCGTTCAGGCCGTACATTTTTCCTTCATACCAAAGGATTACGAAGCAGTCGGCACCCAAACCGTTGCCGGTTGGCTCCACAACCGGCATAGCGCTGGCCATTGCGACAGCTGCGTCCACTGCATTGCCGCCTTTCAGAAGAGTCTGAAGACCAGCGGATGCAGCGTGCGGATTCCCAGCGTTGCACATGCCGTTGCGAGCATAGACCACGTTGCGTTTGGACGGATAGGGATAATTTTGAGGATCAAATTTAATCATGTTTTCTTTCCTAACCTTGAAATCGGGATCAGATGAACTTCACAAAGATGCCGGCAACGATCACGGAGAAGGTTGTCACGGTCACGAAGCCTGCAACGAGGTATTTCGCCATCAAGCGTTCATGAATAATCTTCTTTTCTTCCTCAGTTTCGGCAACGGCGTTAATAATTTCATTAACGACCAAGTAGGTAGCCGGGAAACCAATTAACTGGCAGGCAGCAACGCCGACGGCAACGTTCTTGGAACCGATGATCTTCCACAAGGGAAGGTACTTGAAGAACACGATGATGCAGAAGATCGAAATCGCGAAAATCACACAGATTGAGTAAGACAGGGTCAAGAGATTTTCCGGTTTAATCGTGGCAAGCGACGGGATAATGGCACAGAAAACAGCGCAGTTCAGTAAACCGCCGGCATTGGCGTGCTTCAGAATATTGCGAGGCAGATAACCGGTACTGCCGACAGCAGCGCCCAAGATCAAGGCCCAAATTGTTGCAGAAAGGCCTGTCCATTTGCCGATTACAAAGGCGATCCAAGAGAAAAGCGCTGTAATCGCTAAACAAGTGAACTGGCCGTAGTACTTCTTGTGACCTTCAAAGAAAGTGGGACCGGCAGCCGATTCTTTCTTAGGTGCATAAGTATCTTGTGGTACGACACCGGTTTTGCGGTATTCATCGATTAAGAAACGAGCTTCTTTGAGTCCGAAGTAACTGGCTAACGGAGTACCGATGAATTTCTGCACTGCGAAAACGATCGTACCCAATGCTGCCGCCAGAGCAAAACCATGTTCCATCGCTCCGCTTGTCATGATCTGAGTTGCAACGATACCGCCGGTCACGATAGGCACGCTGACCATAGTGTTTTCGTAACCGATAAACGGCATCATCAAAAATGCGCCGAGCATAATGACGCCCATTGCCAAAAGGGCCGTCACAACCGTGCGCCATTCGGCAATCAGCTCACGCATGTTAATGGTAGTTCCCATGGAGAACACGAGCAGAATCACAGACCATTTAGCGATCTGATCCAAGCCGGCTTTCTTAATGATGTCGGGAGGAATCCACCCGGCCATGAAAGCGATTAAAAAGAGCATTAAGCTCACGAACACTGCAGAAACCTTGGCTTTTGTGGCAACGCCAAGGAAGTCGCCTATTCCGAAGAATAAAAGGCAGATGAAAAGATACCAATACATCGAAGTAAACATCATTCCGGCGCTCTAAAGGCACCCTCCTTTATTTGAGATTTAAGGTTTGTTTCATCAATTAGCCTCACAGGCAAAACCTATGAAGGAGGAAAAACTTCTCGAATGTTCCAACTACACCCTCTACAAAAGACTCGTCCCCATCAGGCTCAAGGCAATAAAGTTTTTCTTCTTCTTTGATTATATCTTTCACAAGTTGAAGAATTTCTTTTTTGAAACAACAAGCGAATGAGTATTTTCGATTGGTTTTTTCTTCCAAATTGATCTGATTTCACGGCGTTTTTTTCCCTTTTCACTTTTTCTCTCCAGAAACATCAAACCAAAAGTGATAGGCAATCAACACACAACTTCTGCACAGAAACATTGAAGTTAGACATTTTCATCAGCTCTTTTAATTCAACAATTAGTCGTGCTCTTGACTATCGGCCTCGACCTTCCGAGAATGACGCTTTATTTAATAAAGCTATCTCAGCTGAAAATGAAAAACACAATAGATCCAGAAAGCATTCGTCAGGAGCTTCAACAATACGAATCTCGTTTGATCTCCTTCCGCAAAACCGTCCACGAAAATCCCGAAGTCGGTTTCAACACACGAGGCACGCTTGCCCGCATCAAATCCATTCTTGAACAATTCGGAATTTCGGGATTAGATACAGAAACCTCTCCCGGAAGCGGATTCCTTTTGATCGAAGGCAATAGGCCCGGAGCAACGGTGGCTCTTAGAGCCGATATCGATGCCCTCCCGATCGAAGAAAAATCCGGATGCGAATGGGCTTCCAAAAACGGAAATGCCCACTCATGCGGACACGACGGCCACCAGACTTGGCTGATCGCTGCCATTATCTATCTGATCAAACATCGTGATTTCCCCGGAAGAATTCTTTGCATCTTCCAAGCAGACGAAGAAAATGTTGCCGGCGCTCAAAGCGTCATTGACTCCGGCGTTTTCCAAAAATACGGCGTTAAAGAGATCTACGGCGCGCACAACGAACCTTCCTTAGATGTCGGAACGATCGCTTTCAAAGCCGGTCCGACCATGGCTGCCTGCGATCTGTTTTCCATTCGCGTCGTCGGTGTAGGGACACACGGTGCACGTCCGAATTTCGGCAAAGACCCGCTGCCGGTTGCCACAGAAATTTATAACGCTCTGCAGAGCTTAGTTTCGCGCACATTGGATCCGCTTAAATCCGCTGTTGTTTCTGTTTGCAGTTTTAATACCGAAGGATCACGCGCTTACAACATCATTTCCGACTCTGTAAAAATGATCGGCACGGTTCGAACCTTTGACGAATCCATTCGAGACACAATTGAGGAAGAGCTGACACGGCGCTCTCAAGGCATCGCCGCGGCCTACGGCATCAAAGCAGAAACTGTCTATGAACACCGTGTTTCTGCCGTCAATAATGATCCCGAACTCACAAAAGAGGCAAAGAAAGCGGCAGATCGTTGTTTCGGTGCTCAAAATGTCATTGAACTTGCCGAGCCTTACATGATCAGTGAGGACTTCAGTTCCTATCAAAAGGTTTTGCCGGGCTGTTTCTTCTTTATTGGCGTAAAAGATGCGGAGCACAAAGAGGCTCTGCACAGCCCTTACTTTGATTTCAATGACAAAGTACTGATTCCAGCAGGTGCTTTCTTTAGCTACTTAGCGTTAGAAAGACTGAACAAAATAAGCGAATAAGACGGAAACGCTTCGACATCCGAACTATCCGATCCAATCCGCTTGCAGAACGCCCCGGGTTTCTTAGAAAACCCGAGGCGCTTTCGTTGAGTTCCTAACCCAATTAGTTAAGTGGAACGATCACAAGTCTCGGACCGGTTTCTTTCGGACTTGCATATCCGAAATTCTTCGCCGCCCATTCAAATCCGGCAACGACAGCTTCAGGATATTTCTTCCTAAGTTCTTCAATCGGACCAAATTGGAGTGCGCCCTGTGTACAAGCCTGTACGCAGGCAGGACGTTTGCCCTGTGCCAACAGCTGGACGCAGCCGTCGCACTTGAAGACCTTTTTGCTCTTCCCATCGAAAACCGGAGCCTTAAACGGACAGGCAGCAATACAAGCCTGACATCCGATGCACTTGGAATGGTCCTGAACGACTAATCCATCCGGCTCAATGGAGTAAGCCTTTACGGGACAGACAGCAAAGCATGCCGGTTTTTCGCAATGATTGCAGGATTGCGAGAACCAGACCATTTGATCCGGGGTCTCTTTGACCCGACGAAGCCAAACACCGTCAGGAGTATTGTGTTGTTCCTTGCATGCAACTGCACAAGCTCTACAACCGTTACAACGGCGAGCATCAAATAAAAATCCCATTTTCTTCATGATCAGGCCTTTCTAACGTTGACAAGTGTTGAGCAAATTGAAGTTCCCGTGCCAAGAATCTGCACGGTGTCATTGGTCAGTACAGAGGAAGAGTTGAAGCCGAACTGGCCCATCCACCATCCGTTTTCCAAGCACACAACACCGGGACGAATGTTGTTATTCACCACCGCGATCGTCGGATGTTCTCCTCGGTCATTAAATACGACAACCTTGTCTCCTTGTTTAATCCCGCGAGCCTCTGCATCCTTTGTATGCATAAGTACAGTCGGTTCATCTTCAAAGAGCTGGTTGATCCATTCATTGTCTTGGAAACTTGTATGAATGTTTCTGATGACTTTGCGCTGGATAGCTTGCAGCGGATATTTCTGCGCTAATTCAGGATTTCCCTTCGGACTCTCATCTACTTGCAGATAGGTCACGACCGGTAGGAATCCTTTAGCTGCCCAAGGTTCGCAGTAGAAGTTTGCCTTTCCGTTAGGTGTCTTGAAAATTCCGTCTTTGAACGGAATCCAAGGACCTTTAACCGGGCAAACCGGACCTTTCTTAATCTGTTCATACGTAATACCGGACGGTTTCAGCACGTTTTTGATCAGTTGCTCAACCGGAATATTGAACGCTTCACCGAAGCCCATGCGCTTAGCTAGTTGTCCCATAATCCAATAATCGGGTTTGGCCTCGCCTTGCGGTTCAACTGCCTTTTCGATCAGCTGGATGTAATGGTTTCTTGCACCGGCCATCACAGAGTCATACTCAAAGACTGTTGTTGCAGGCAAGAGGATATCGGCGTAGCGAGCAGTCGGAGTCATCACGCTTTCAGCGACCACGAAGAACGGTACGCTCTTCACTGCTTCGATAACCTTATTTGCATTCGGCCACTGTCCGACAATTCCGCATGTCTGTGTATACCAGAAATTGATCTTGTTCGGCTTGCCTGCCAGAACGTATTCGCCCAGTTTCGCGGTCGGAATAGGAGCGACTTTCTTAGGTTTATTCGGAGGCGGCGGGAATGCGCTGCCGAATTTAGCCATTTGAGTGACGCCGCCGGCGTCACATATGCCTGTGCCTGCCTTGCCGATATTCCCGGTCAGAAGAGCTAAATAATACTGAGCGCCGACAGCCTGAGTACCGTATTGCGTCCGCTGGAAAGAGCCCATGTTGTTGACAATCATTGACGGTTTATTCGTCGAGTAATCCTTAGCCAACTCGACGACCGTCGCTGCCGGGACACCTGTCGTATCCGCAACTGCTTCCGGCGTCCACGGCTCAGCCTGTTCCAAAACCATAGACAGGACTGTTCTATAAGGAGATCCTGCTTTGACCTCCAATGCGGGATCAATATTCTTGGCATCATGACGGACGAGTTTTTGAGATTTTTCATCAAAGACCAAATAAGAATTCGGATCTTTGGCGTCTTCCCTCATCAGTTTTCCGTCTTTATCGACGAGGTAAACCGCACCGGTATGCTGTTTCAGGAAGGGTTTGTCTAACTTCCCGTTCGCGGCGATCCAGCGAATCATTCCGAGTCCAAGGGCAGTATCCGTACCCGGGATGATGGAAACCCATTTGTCTGCTCTAACTGCGGTCTCGCTCTTGCGAGGATCAATAACGACGATCTTTGCTCCTCTTTCCTTTGCCTTGAGATAAAGGTGCCAATATGCCTGCATCGTTACCAAAGGATTGTTGCCCCAGCAAAGAATATATTTAGCTTGATCAATTGTGTCTCGCGTATCTACGTAGCGCATTCCGACGATCGGCATCATAGCTGCGGTCACGGCAGAGCAGCACAAAGACCCCAGAGTGCGGGTTGTTCCGCCGAGATAATTACCGAATGCCACCTGGGCCGGGTTGTGAAGATTGTCCATATTTCCGGAGGCGCTGGTAAACAGCAGAGATTGGCTTCCGTCTTTAGCAATCGCTTCCTTAATTTTTCCGGCGATTGTATCGAGTGCCTCATCCCATGTGATTGCGACAAATTTTCCTTCGCCTCTTTCGCCAACGCGTTTCATCGGGTGAAGGACGCGATTCTCAGCGTAAAGCCATTTAATACGGGACAAACCTCTTGCGCAGGGTTTGCCGTCGAAAGCGTTTGCATTGCCGATTTTTACGACTTTGCCGTCTTTTACAAAGGCTTTGAGGTTGCAATGCAAACATTCCATAGAGCATGTTGCCTGGAAGGTTTTAAGGCCTGCGTCGGGATCTTTAGCTTTTAAAGCCTGAGCCATTGCTGGACATCCTGCAGAAGCAGAAGTCAGTCCAGCCAATGCCAAAAAATCACGGCGACTAATTTGGGGAGTTGCCATACTATTCTCCTGATATTGAAGACTGCAGTTGGGGCTGCATCATTTCAGTCTAAAACTGACAAATATCAGGTAAATTAGGGTAATCAACTTGAATTTATTCGAGACGGAAAACGTTGTTATCTGTAACGGAATCAAACCAGAACTTCTTCAGTTCTGGCCTCAGTGGGTGTAAGCCCATATTCTTCCTTAAATACTCTGGAAAAATGGGATAAACATGCGAAGCCTGTCCTCGAACAAATCTCCCCGACGCTCATTACCTGACAATGCCCTTCCCGGAGCATCACATTTGCCCTTTGAAGGCGATATTGCATCAATGCCTTCGAAGCTGTAGTACCTGCATGTTTGTATGCTTCTGACAAGTACCGTACAGAAACCCCAAGCTCTTGGGCTATATCCGATAGTTTGAGATTCTTTTCTCGGAACCTTCGCTCAATTACTCGATCCGCCTTCTGCTCCAAGACCTCTAAGGGATGAGTCAGTTGAACCTGGGTCAATAGCCTTCGTTCGTTGAATACCGGTCTAAGGAAAGAAAATATTCCGTCTATGACCAATTCATGCTCCTCTAAAGGCAACGTATGAAGAAACTTAAATGTCGTATTAAGTATCGAAGCAAATAGCTTGTGCGACGGGTTCTTCTTCGTAAATACTTGTTCTTCAAGCTGAGAATTCCAGTACGTTGTGTGAGTCAGCAAATAGTCCTCATTCACAAGCGCAAGGAGAATATCTAGTTTTTGAAATGCCCTGAGGGTCAAAGAGTTGTTGGAATCGCAAAAAATAAAAGCATCCGGAGTTAATTCAGCAGTTTCTGCTTTACCCGGAAGATCAATTTCGCATTTACCGGAAAAATTAAAAATAAAAAATTGAGACTTCTGTCGTAATTCAAACGGCTTTGATTGCAATGAAAGCTGGCATGCTTCGGAAGTGACCCTTAGAAACAACCCTAATGAAGTTCTCTCTTGAGTGACTTTAGAATTAAACGCCTTTGCCTTGAAGGGATAACAATTTTGTAAATTGAAGAAGAAAAACTGATTACTCAGCCTCTCCAGAAAATTTGAAAAACCATCCCTCTTGTTAGTTGCCTTGGAGGAATCCCAATTGTCTTGGTAAAGTCGGCGGTTGGATTCTTCGTACATTTATCTATAAAAGAACTTCCGGTTTATTTAAAACAGCATTTTCATCCTTCTTAAATTAGCAGATACAAGTTTGACTTGACCAAAACAAAATAAAGTTTTCGTGAGCGTAAACGAAACTTAAGTTTGTATGTTTCGTTATAGCTAAACCGTGGGTGGCTGGAAAAAACAACTTCCTTCCTTGAACCCACCAGCCCCCCCCCACAGACGCAAAACAGCCCCCCCCAAC